>Ga0207426_1000080_pt1 | contig 304917 bp, 283 predicted proteins | sample AraplaMF_Cvi_mMS_FD_184265 | JGI IMG/M metagenome (GOLD analysis project Ga0207426, IMG submission 184265) | Arabidopsis root microbial communities from the University of North Carolina, USA - plate scrape MF_Cvi_mMS (SPAdes) (version 2) | ecosystem: Host-associated > Plants > Roots >...
GGGCGACCCTAACCAGACCAGCGGCTCGCGCCGCAGCAGCTCGCCGTCGCTGCCCGGACCGCGGGTGATCACCGCCAGGTCGATCTCGCCGGCCGCCAGGCGCCGGTCCAGGAAGGTGGTCTGCTCGCAGATCAGCTCGACCTCGACCTGGGGATGGCTGGCGGCGAAGCGCGACAGGATCGGCGGCAGCAGCGAATAGGCGTAGTCGTCGGGGATGCCGAGCTGGACCCGGCCGCGCAGGTCGGGCTCGACCAGCGCCGCCCAGGCCTCCTCCTCCAGCCGCAGCATGCGCCGAGCGTGGCCCAGCAGGCTTTCTCCCGCGGATGTCAGGCGCACCTGCCGGCTGCTGCGGTCGAACAGGCGCTTGCCGACGGCCTCCTCCAGCCGCCGCACCTGCATGCTGACCGCCGACTGGGTGCGCCCGACCCGCGACGCGGCCAGGCTGAAGCTGCCGCCCTCGGCGATCGCCACCAGGGTGCGCAGCACGTCGAGATCGAGGCGTCTGTCCATGGGCTGGATCATAAATCCAACTGATGGGTTGCTTCAAATCTATTCGTTTGATTGAAGTGCTCGGCGAGCCCAGCTTTCCTCCACGGACTCCAGGAGGCGACCATGGGCGGTATTGAGGCGGCGGAGCGGCGGACGGGAATTCTGCAGCTCGCTCTGGGCATGGCGGTGGTCGGCACCGTCGGCGTGTTCATGGAGGAATCGGGGCAGGGGCCGGTCAATGCGGTGTTCTTCCGCTGCGTCTTCGGCGCGCTGGTCCTGCTGGCCTTCTGCGCCGCCCGCGGCTGGCTGCGCGACCTGCGCCTGGCGCCGCGGCAATGGGCGCTGATCCTGTTCGGCGGCGTCTGCATCGTGCTGAACTGGGTCGCGTTCTTCGCCGCGATCCGCCACACCTCGATCGCCTTCGCCACCATCGTCTACCACGTCCAGCCCTTCTGGGTGGTGCTGTCCGGGGCGGTGCTGTTCGGCGAGCGGCTCAGCGGCCAGAAGCTGGGCTGGATCGGCATCGCTTTCGCCGGGCTGGCGCTGGCCACCGGCATCGGCGGCGAGGGGGCGGAGCCTGGGCGGCTGCTCGGCGCCGGCCTGGCCGTGCTGGCCTCGCTGCTCTACACCGGCACGGTCCTGTCGACCAAGGCGCTGCGCGGGGTGCGGCCGCATCTGACCGCGATGATCCATGCCGCCACCGGCATCGTGCTGCTGGCGCCCTTCGTCGGCGTCGCGGAGCTGCCTGCGGCACCCGGCCCGTGGGGCTGGCTGGCCGGGCTCGGCATCGTCCACACCGGCCTGGTCTATGTGCTGATGTATGCCGCTTATCCGAAGCTGCCGACTCCGGTGATCGCCGTGCTGGCCTTCGTCTACCCGGCCTCGGCGATCCTGGCCGACTGGCTGGTCTACGGCCGCGAGCTCGGGCTGGGCCAGGCGGCCGGGATGGGGCTGATCGCCCTGGCCAGCCTGGCGGTGACCCTCGGCTGGCGGCTGTGGCCGGCGCGCCGGGCGGCGGCGGCCGGGTAGGGCCGACAGAACTCACTTGACGGCGCGTTGGTTTATGTTCATGGTATGTTCCATGGACAAGCCGCCCTTCTCCGAATTCGCCGCCGCCTTCATCCTCGCCACCGATCCGGAGCTGGTCCGGCTCAAGCGGCAGATCGATACGCTGCATCAGGTGGCCGAGATGGGCATGGCGGCGGCAGAGGCGCTGTCGAAGGATCCCGACAAGCTTTTGGAGACGGCGGACAGCTTCCTGCGCCTCGCCGATGAGGTGACCCGGGCCATCGCCCAGTCCGCCCGGCTCCGGGAGAAGTACCGCCGCCGGCGTGAGACGCTCGAGGCCGAGCGGGCCCGACGCCTTAGGACTGCCCGCGCCGCGTTCCTGGCAGCCGGCTCGCCGTCGGCGGGCACTCGGCACTAGGCTGGACCTTCCCATCGGGCAAGCCGGGAGGCCGCCATGGCCGACTCATCTTCGATCAACGCCGAAGGCGTCTCCGAGCCGTTCTCCGTCGAGCGGGTGCCGTGGGAGGAGTTCAACCGCGGCCGGCTCGGCAGCCGGTTCCGGGTGCTCAGCAAATTCGGCGGCGGCAGCCATGTCGGCGTGGCCTATGAGGAGCTGCCGCCCGGCAAGCAGTCCAACCTGCTGCACTACCACCTGCTGGAGGAGGAGCACGTCTTCATCCTCGAGGGCGAGCTGACGGTCCGCCTCGGCGACCGCTCCTATCCGATGAAGCCCGGCGACTATGTCTGCTTCCCGGCCGGGCAGAAGGTCGGGCATTGCCTGGTCAACCACACCGACAAGCCCTGCCGCTACATCCTGATCGGCGAGAACAACCCGCATGACGTCGCCGTCTTCCCGGAAACCGGGCGGGTCAGCGTGCGGCTGACCGGCGAGGGCTATCGCAAGTCGGCGGTGATGGATTATTGGGAAGGCACGGACTGAATCCGAAAGCGCCGGACAACGGCGGGGAGGTCGGGCTGTGCTGTTCATGATCATCGAGCATTTTGCCAACCGCGACCCGGTGGCCGCCTATCGTCACCTGCGCGACGCCGGCCGCGGCCTGCCCGAGGGGCTGAAATACGTCGACAGCTGGGTCGAGTCGAATTGCGACCGCTGCTTCCAGCTGATGGAATGCGACGACCTCGCCTTGCTGCAGCAATGGGTCCTGCACTGGCGCGGCACCGGGGTGAGCTTCGAGATCGTGCCGGTGCTGCGCAGCGCCGAGACCCGCGCCGTGGTGGCGCCGCTGCTCGACCCGCCGGCCACCGGCCCGATCTCCTGAGAGGACACCATGGCTGACCTGCCCGTGGCCGCCGAATGGTTCCGCAAGCGCGATATGGGCGGGGGCCTGACCCTGATCGTCGAGCCGCACACCGACGTGCTGATGCGGGCCAATATCTGGCATCTGCGCGGCCGCGACCGCGACCTGCTGGTCGATGGCGGCCTCGGCGTGGCGCCGCTGCGGCCGGCCTTCCCCGAGTTGTTCGAAGGGCGTGAGACGATCGCCTTCGCCACCCACACCCATGCTGATCACATCGGCGCGATCCACGAGTTCGAGCAGCGCTGGGTGCATCCGCTGGAGGCCGAGGCGCTGGCCCGGCCGCGACCCGGCACGCTGATCTCCGACCGGATCCCGGCCGAGGCGCGGCAGCGTTTCCTGGATGCGGGCTACCCGCCGCTCGGGCCGGCCCTGGTCACCGCCGTGCCCCATGCCGGCTACGACCTGCGCGGCTACGCCCTGCAGGGCGCCGAGCCGACCCGGCGGATCGCGGCGGGGGAGGTGGTCGATCTCGGCGACCGGCGCTTCCGGGTGCTGCATGTGCCCGGCCATTCGCCGGGCAGCATCGCCCTGTTCGAGGAGGCGACCGGCACGCTGTTCGCCGGCGACGTGATCTATGACGGCCCGCTGCTGTATCGCGGCCCGGGCATGGGCATCGCCGACTATGTCCGCTCCTTCGCCCTGCTGCGCTCGCTGCCGGTGACGGTGGTCCATGCCGGCCATGACGACAGCTTCGGCAAGGCGCGGCTGGAAGCCATCATCGACGCCTATCTGTCGCGCTGGCGGGCTGAGGGGCTGGTCGAGGGCTGACCGGAACCGCCTGCCGGCCTCCCTCGTTTGCCCCGGGAGAGCAATTGAGGGATGCATGGCGGATCGGTGGGCGCGTCAGCGCGAGATCATCCTGCGCAGCCTGGCCCGGCGGCTGATCTTTCTCGCCGGGATCGTCGTGCTGGCCCTGGTCATCCTACTGGTGCGGTTCGGGCCCTGGGCCTGAGGCGTCATTTGGCGAAGAACTGGCCCCGATCGGCGAAGGCCGCCTGGTCCAGCCGCTCGACCACGCCATGCGGCCCGCCAGTGCCTATTACCTGCTGCACGCGCCGGGGCAGGGCGGGCTCCGCAAGATCCGCCTGTTCCGCCAGTGGCTGCAGGCCGAAGTGGCGGAAGGGGCTTAACCGATCCCGTCATACTCCACCGTCGTCATCATGCCGCTCTCCATGTGGTACAGGTGGTGGCAGTGGAAGGACCAGCGGCCGGGATTGTCGGCGTCGAAGGCGACGGTCACGGTCTTGCCCGGCGGCACCAGCACCGTGTCGCGCCGGGCACCAAACAGGGCCTTTCCGTCGATCGCCATCACCTGGAAATGGTGGCCGTGCAGATGCATCGGATGGGCCATCATCGACGGGTTGGTCATCGCGATCGCCACCCGCTCGCCGCGCCGCACCGTCAGCGGCGAGTCCTGGCCATGCACCTTGCCGTTCAGGGTCCAGACATAGGATGCCATGTCGCCGGCCAGCACCACCGGAATGGTCCGGTCCACCGCGCGGGCGGCCAGCGGCTCGGTCGCCTGCAGCTGCGCTTCCAGGGCGAGATCGAGCGGCGCCGCCTTGTCGTCGCCGAGATCGGCGATGCGGGTGACCGTGGCGCCGGGGGCGGCCAGCACCAGCCCGGTGCGCTGCTGGTCGCCCTCGCGCAGCGCCAGCACCGGCAGGGCGTGGCCGGCGGGGACGGTCAGGCGGATGTCCAGCCGCTGGGCGACGGCGATCGGGAAGCGCCGGCCCGTCATCGGCGCCACCGGCATGCCGTCGACCGCGATCAGCGTGCCCTCGGCCGCACCGAGATCGATGTGGAAATTGGTCGCCGCCGCGCCGTTGATGATGCGCAGCCGCACCCGGCCGCCGCGGTCGACCCGCACCACATCCGGGTCGGCCAGGGTGCGATCATTGGCCAGGTAGGCGTCGTATTCGACGTCGTTCAGGTCCATCGCCATGCCGCCCGGCATCGCCATGCCCGGCATGTCGTGCTGCATCCCGGGCATGGGTTGCATCGAGCCCATGGCATGGGCGCTATGGTCCATCCCGGCCGTGCGCTGGCCGCCGCGCAGCCCGGCCATGATCTCGGGCGGATCGCGGAAGCTGAAATCATGCAGCATCAGCACCACCTCCTGCTCGTCCAGCCCGGCCTCGGCCGGGTCGGCGACGATCAGCGGCGCTGCCAGCAGGCGCTGCTCCTGCAGCCCGAGATGGGAGTGCATCCAGTTGGTGCCCGGCCGCGCCAGCGGGAAGTCGTAGTCGAAGCCGGCGCCCGCCGGCAGCGGGTCCTGAGTCACGCCCGGCACGCCGTCCTGGCGCCAGGGCGGGGTCAGACCGTGCCAATGCACCAGCGTCGGCTCGTTCAGCGCATTGTTCAGCCGCACCCGGAAATCCCCGCCGGCGACGGCGCGCAGGCCGCCATCCGGCCGGGTGATGCCGAACACGGTCGCGGCCCGGCCGCCGACGTCGAGGCTGCGGGTGGTGACGGTCAGCGCGGCCGGTGCGGCGGCATGGGCAAGCCGGGGCAGGGCGCCGGCCAGAGCAGCACTGGCGGCGGCACCGGACAGAAAGCGGCGGCGGGTAATCACGATCGAATCCTCGACTTGACGGCATCGACCACAGCCTGAAGCTTCCCCCTGCCGGAAGGTAAACCGCGTCACGACGTCGCCTTTTTTGTCGACGATCAGGGTGCGGACCACGAAACCCATGGAGCAGCCCATGAGCCCCGAATCCTCCCGCCGCCATCTCCTCGGCCTCGCCGTGGCCGGTGCCGCCGGCGGCCTGGCTGCCGCCTGCGCCCGCAGCCAGGCCGCCGCTCCGGGCGCCACCGAGCCGGGGTCGGCCGTGTCCCAGGCCGAGCTCGACAAGCTCAAGGGTCTGATGCTGCGGACGGTCCGGCCGGGCGAGATGGTGACCATGGACTTCCGCGCCGACCGCCTGACCGTCGAGGTCGACGCGCAGGGCAAGATCCTGCGGGCCTCTATCGGCTAGGGCGCGCGACTCCGCTCGTAGTGCCGGCGCGCCTTGTGCCGGTTGCCGCAATCGGCCATCGAGCACCAGCGTCGGCTGAGGTTGCGCGAGGTGTCGAGGAACACCCAGGCGCAGTCGGGGTCGGAGCAGCTGCCGACCCGCTCGGCGCGGCCGGAGACCAGCAGCTCGGCCGCGTCCCACACCACCGGCCACAGCGGCTGCTCCAGCGGATCGGTCTCGGTCACGGTCCAGGCGAAGCCGGACTTCGCCGGCGCCAAGCCGGTCCGGGTCGGAGCCCGGGCCAGTACGGCGTTCAGCACCGCGAGATCCTCCGCCAAAGCCGTGGCCGGCGCGGTCAGGATCCGGCCCAGCGCGCCGCGCAGGCGCAGCGCCGTCGCCAGCACCGCGGCGGCGGCCTCCGGGCGCTCCGCCGCCTCCTGCGCCAGCCGCCTGGCCCCGGCCCGGTCGACGATGCCGACATGGCCGGCCCACAGCGCCAGTTCGCCATAGCCGGTCAGCCTTTCGCCGCGCTGGGGCACGTCGCCGCGCCACATCTCGGTGTTGATGAAGTCGAGGCTGAGCGACCCGCCGATTCGTTTCGGCGGCCGCACCGCGTAGGAGGGGGCCTGGGTCTGCATCGCCCGACCATCCTACCGGTTGACTGGACCGGGGCAAGCCCGGCATCGTCGATTCAACCGGCTCGGGGGTTAGGGTATGCCCAAGGACGATCGCGATACGACGCTCGACTGCCGGCCGGCGGCGCCGGACCGGCTCGGCGATGTCGAGACCGTGTTCGCCGGCTGCGCCGATGCCGGCCGCTGCTGGTGCGCCTTCTGGCGCCGGAAGCGGCCGGAGTTCAATGCCGGCACCCGCGACGGCAGCAACCGCGCCCTGTTCCGCGACCTGGTCGAGGCCGGCGAGACGCTGGGGCTGGTCGGCTATCGCGACGGCCGGCCCGTCGCCTGGTGCGGCGTCGCCCCGCGCGCGGAGCAGCCGCGCCTGGCCCGGTCGCGCAACCTGGCGCCGGTCGACGATGTGCCGGTGTGGTCGCTCACCTGTTTCGTCACGACCAAGGCGCATCGCCGCACCGGCCTGCTGCGCCCGCTGGTCGCGGCGGCGGCGCGGCTGGCCCGGTCGCGCGGCGCGCCGGCGCTCGAGGCCTATCCGATCGACGCGGGGCGGCCGCTGGGATCGGGTGAGATCTACACCGGCGTGCTGCGGCCCTTCCTCGACCTCGGCTTCCGCGAGGTGGCGCGGCGCAGCCCGACCCGGCCGATCGTCCGCCTCGACCTCAGCAAGGAGAGCTCGACATGATCGCACGGATGTGGCGCGGCCCGGTGCCGAAGGCGAAGAAGGACGCCTATGTCGCCTATCTGCGGGAGACCGGCCTGGGCGACTACGCCAACACCCCGGGCAACCGCGGCGTCTGGCTGCTGTGCCAGGACAAGGGCGAGGAGGTGGAGTTCCTGACCCTGACGCTCTGGGAATCGGTGGAAGCGATCAAGGCCTTCGCCGGCGAGGATTACGGCCGCGCCCGCTACTATCCGCGCGACCAGGACTTCCTGACCCGCTTCGACCCGGAAGTCGAGCATTTCGAGGTGATCGACACTGCGGAGCCGCGATAGGCTGAGAGCGGACACACAAGACGGGATCGCCACATTCGGCCCGGAGGCCTGCTTTGCTGACGATCGTGAACATCTTCACCATCTCGGGCCGGGGGACGGCGGTCTCGATCGAGGGCTACACCGGTCTGCCGATCAGAAAGACCCTCACGGCCAAGGTCCACAGGCCCGATGGCTCGGTGCTGGAAGCGAGAGCATCCAAGGAATACGCGCTCCGTCGCGACGGAGAGAGGACTTGGGAGGATGAGTGTTTTCTCCTGTACGACGTCGACAAGACGGACGTCCCCGAAGGCAGCACGATCGATGTGACGGAGTGAAGACCTTCTGCAGACGCTTGATCGAGACCAACAAGAAGGGGAGAACGCCATGCAGTTCCATCGGGGCCGCCTGATCGACCATGTCCATCTGGTGGTGCGTGACCTGGAGGCGAGCAAGCGCTTCTACGCCGCGGTGCTGGCTTCGGTCGGCCGGTCCATCACCCATGAGGGACCGGGCTTCTTCGCCTCGGATGAGCTGTTCGTCAGCCAGGGCGACGCCGTCAGCCATGTCCATCTGGCGTTCCAGGCGGCGGACCGCGACACCGTCCACCGCTTCCACGCCGCGGCGCTGAAGGCCGGCGGCCGCGAGAATGGCGGGCCGGGCGAGAGGCACTACCATCCCGGCTACTACGGCGCCTTCGCGCTCGACCCCGACGGTAACAACATCGAGGCCGTGCATCACGGCCCGGCGACGCGGTCGGCCGAGTCCGTCGTGATCAACGCCGGGGGCTGATCGCAAGTGACCACCGACATCCGCCTGCGCCCGATCGCCGAATCCGAGCTCGCCACCTTCGCCGCCACAGCTACCGACCCGGCCCACGCCGCGGCGGTGCATCGCTACGTCGACGACCTGCTGGCCAAGGGCGCGATGCGCCGGGACTGGTGTTTCCTGGCGGAGTGGAACGGGGCTCCCATCGCCCGCATCGCCTTCTGGACTCTCCCGGGGGCGGCTTCGCCCAGCGACATCGTCCTGTTCGACCTGCCCTGGGCGGCGCCGGAGGCCCAGGTGTTCGGCGCTTCCATGCTGCGGCGGGTGGCGGAGCAGGCACGGGCGCTCGGCGCCGGCGCGCTGGGCCACGTGCTCGACACGCCGCTGCAGGCGCCGCAATGGCAGGCCGAGCCGGAGCGGCGCCGCGCGCTGCTGGCCGCCAACGGCTTCGAGATCCGCCGCGAGACATTCCGGTTCGAGCTCGATCCAGCGACCCCCGTCCCGCCGCCGGCCGGCGGCCTGGTCTTCCGATCGATGGCGGAGGTGGGAGAAGCCGAGTTCCGCGCCGCGACGGAGCGGGTCACCGAGGGCACGCTCGACCGCCGCATCGGCGATGAGGACATGTTCGCCGACATGCAGGGGCTGCGGCACGAGCCGGGCTGGTGGGAGCTGGCTTACGGGCCGGACGGGGCGCTGGTCGGGCTGGTGATGCCGGCGCTGGCGCCCAGCATGGCGACGATCGGCTATGTCGGCGTGGTGCCGGAGCGCCGCGGGCGGGGCCATGTCCATGCCCTGCTGGCGCGCGGGACGGCGACGCTGGCGCGGATCGGCCGCTGGCCGGTCAGGGCCGATGCCGACACCCGCAACAGTCCGATGGCCGACGCCTTCCGTCGGGCCGGCTGGCGCGAATTCGCCATCCGCACCGAGTTCGAGCGGCCGCTGGCGGGGTGACCCCGCTCTTCAGTTCAGGGGCTGGGGCTCGGCCGCCCTGCCGGCGTTCCGTTCATAGGGGCACAGCTGGTTCAGGGCGATGCCAGTCTCCGCCTGCGCGAAGCAGCCTTCCCCGAACCGGCCAGCCTCGATGGGCAGGAACTGCCCCGCGCAGTTCACGGGCGCGACGGTGTCCGGCAATCCGCTGACATCGCAGATCAGGGCGCCGCCCAGCTTGACGCCGGTCAGGTTCGCACCATCGAACTTCACATCGGTCAGGTTGGCGCCGCGGAAATCCGCATCGCTCAGGTCGCTGTTCTCGAAGGTCGCGCCGGTCAGGTCGGCGCGGACGAAGATCGCCCCCCGCAGGTCGATCCGGTCGAACCGGGCCGACCGGAAGAAGCCATCCGAGAAATCGGCCCCGGAGAAATCGGATCTGCGGGCGTCGCCGCGGCCGGAGCCGGGGATCGAGAAATTGGCCCGGGGGCCGCAGGCGGCGTTGAACCTGGCGCCCGCCCCCTTGGCACCCAGGAGCGTGGCCCGGCTGAGGGTGGCGTGCCGGAAATCCGCCCCGCCGAGCTGCGAATCGTCGAGCCGGGCATCGTTCAGCATCGCGCACCAGAAATTGGCCCCCTCGGCGTTGGCGGTGACGATCTGGGCCCGGCCCAGCTGCGTCCGCAGATGTGGCCGCCGGGGCAGATTGGGGGAGGCGAGGTTCTCGTCCGGCGCGAAATTCGCGCCCGCGACAGAGGCGTTGACGAAGCTCGCCCGCGTCAGGTTCGACCCGCCGAGATCGGTCTTGTCCAGGCTCGCCTGGTAGAAGTTCGCCAGATACAGCTCGGAGGCCGAGAGATCCGAACCCCTGAGGTCGGCCCGGATCAGCTGGGCATAGGCCATCGAGGCGCCGCGGAAGTAGCCGTCCGCCAGGTTGAGCGGAACCTCCCGCGTATAAGGCTCGCATTTGCGCCGGGCGATGACGGCGAGTGCCGCCTGGGTGTCCGCGCCGATCGTCGCTTCCTGCGACGCTTCCTCCTGCGCCCTGCGGCCCGCATCCGCATCGGACGCCGTCGGCGCGAGATGGGAGGAGACGACGGCATGGGCGGCGATGGCATCCAGCGCCACCCGGTACAGCTGGTCCTGCGCGTCGGCTCCAGCCTCGCCGGCGGACAGGGGGCGCTGGTTGCCGTCGGGGCACAATTCGTCCGGGCGCGGGCCGCCCATCAGCTGCGCCAGCGCGTGGACTCCGATCAGCCTGGTGGAGATGTTGAAGCTCGCCAGGGCCTCGAAGCCCTGGCTGTACTGCTCCTGCCGGCTCTTCTCGGCGCTGGCGCGTGCGGCTCCGGCCACCTGATGCAGGGTATAGAGCACGGCGACGACCAGGACCGGGACGATCAGCAGCTGCCCGATGTTGCGGCGGTACCGGTCGACATCCTTGGCCCGCTCCCTGCGGGTTTCGTAGCTGTGCCGCGCCGTCAGCAGCACCGGGCCCAGCACCCAGGCGATCAGGGCCAGCAGGACCGCCGCCGCGATCAGCGCGATGGCGAGATTCGGACGGCTGCCCAGGTGGTTATCGGCGTCGGCGAGCCAATTCGTCATGAACCCCTCCTGGGCCTGACCGCAATCCGGTGGCGGGCGGCCAAAGAAAAATTCAGACTATAGGAAAGAAAACTACAAATAAAATGCATCGGAAACTTGAGGCGCTGCCTGTCGCTGCAGCTTTGTCCTGCCTTGATCCGTCCTTCACGGGCGGGCCGGCACGGTCTTGCGGCCACGGCCGCGCAGCGCCGGCATCGCGGCGTTCCACAGCACGCAGGCGGCCAGGGCGAGGCCCAGCGCCGCGGTGGAGCCGAGCGCCGGCGCGGCCAGGTGCAGCAGCGACAGCGCCGGGATGTAACCGACCATGCCGATCAGCGCGTTGGCGAACACCGCCGCGGTCGCCGGGCCGCCGATCCGCGGATGCAGCAGCAGGGCCAGGCTGCCGGTGACCACCGGCGCCAGGGCGGCGAAGCCGGCCGCCGCCGGCCCCAGGGCGCGGCCGATCAGCAGCACCGCGGCGATCAGGCCGGTGACCGCGGCCGCCCGCGCCGGGATGTCCCAGCGCCGTCCGGCGGCACGCACCGGCGGCGTCGCCGCCAGGCCCCGCAGCGCGACCGGTAGGCAGGCGGCGAAGACGATCAGGTTCAGCGCCACGGCGCCGGGCAGGGTCCAGTCGACCCGGGAGACCGCGGCCGCCGTGGCGCCCCAGCCCAGCAGCCCCAGCGGCAGGCTGACGGCCAGGCTGCGCGAGCGGGCGAGCAGCGAATAGAGCGTCAGGAACACGGCGGTCGCGGCGTTGACCGCCAGGCTGGCCACGGCGCTGCCGGCGATGAACCCGGAATCATGCTCCATCGCCAGGAAGACATAGGCCGGGCCGACCGAGATCGGCAGGGTCGCGATCATCGCCCCGAGCACCGGCCCGCTGCGCTCGACCAGCAGCGAGGCCGCGACCACGATTCCGGCGGCCAGGGCCAGCTTGGCGGCGAACAGGAGCCAGAACGGGTCGATCACGGCGGGTCTCCGGGCGGCGGGGCCGTCCTCTTTGCTAGCTCATCCGCCGCCGCCGGTGCCGTGACGCTTTGTCGGGCCAGTCCTGCACGGGATTGACCGCAAGAACCGGGTGGCGGCCTCGGCGCCGTCCGGGCGAGAACGGCGGCATGAGCATCGCCAAACCCGCAGCCCCGCCCGCGATGGCTTTCGCCGACTGGCTGCTGCTGATCGCCCTGTCGCTGGTCTGGGGCGGATCCTTCTTCTTCTCCAAGGTGGCGGTGGCCGAGCTGCCGCCGCTGACCATCGTCCTCATCCGGGTCGGGCTGGCGGCCGCGGCGCTGCTGCCGGTGCTGTGGCTGGCCGGCCAGGGCCTGCCGCGCGACCGCGGCACCTGGGCCGCCTTCTTCGGCATGGGGATGCTGAACAACCTGATTCCGTTCTGCCTGATCGTCTGGGGCCAGACCCGGATCGGCAGCGGCCTCGCCGCCATCCTCAACGCCACCACGCCCCTGTTCACCGTGCTGGTCGCCCATGTCCTGACCGCCGACGAGAAGATGACGCCGAAGCGGCTGGCCGGGGTGCTGCTGGGCCTCGCCGGCGTCGTGGTGCTGATCGGCCCGCAGGTGCTGGGCGGTCTCGGCGGCGAGGTGACGGCCCAGATCGCGATCCTCGGCGCCGCCTTGTCCTACGCCTTCGCCGGCATCTTCGGCCGCCGCTTCCGCGGCCTGCCGCCGATGGTCACCGCGACCGGCCAGGTCAGCGCCACCAGCCTGATGATGCTGCCGATCGTCTGCCTGGTCGACCGGCCCTGGTCCCTGCCGATGCCGAGCGGGACGACGGTGCTGTCGCTGGTCGGGCTGGCGCTGCTCAGCACCTCGCTGGCCTATGTCCTGTACTTCAAGCTGCTGGCCCGGGTCGGCGCCACCAACACGGTGCTGGTGACGCTGCTGATCCCGCCCAGCGCCATGCTGCTCGGGCATCTGGTGCTGGGTGAGATCCTGTCCGGCCGCGCCTGGATGGGCATGGCACTGATCGGGCTGGGCCTGATCGCGCTCGACGGAAGGCTGTTCGCGAAGCTGTGGCGTGCCGCCGGATCGCCCGGTCAGGCGACCTCGTCATAGGTCACGCCCAGCGAGGCCAAAGCATCCCAATAGGCGGGATAGGTCTTCGCCACGCAGCCGGGGTCGAGGATGGTGATGCCGCCGATCTTCAGCCCGGCCAGGGCGAAGCTCATGGCGATGCGGTGGTCGGCATAGGTCTCGATCCGGGTCGGCAGGGTCTGGCCGGCCAGAGCGGGGTCGGAGGCCACGATCAGGTCGTCGCCCTCCTCGCGGCCCAGGCCGGGGCGGATGCGCGACAGCTCGGTCGCCAGCGCAGCGACACGGTCGCATTCCTTGACCCGGAGGTTGGCGATGCCGGTGAAGCGCACCGGCGTCTGGTTGAACGCCGCCAGCACCGCCAGGGTCGGCACCGCATCCTGCATCTGCGATCCGTCGATCACCGCCGGCAGATGCGGGAACCGGGCGATCAGCGCCTGGGCCTTCGCATCGGGCTGGGTGAACGCCGTCACGCCCAGGTCGATGGCGCCGCCGGTCAGCACCTCGGCGCCCCACAGATAGGTCGCGGCCGAGGCGTCGGGCTCGATGACATGGTCGACGGCGCGGTAGCCGGTCGGCCGCACTCGCCAGGTCGCCTCGTCCAGCTGCTCGACCTCGGCGCCGAAGGCGCGCATTGCCGCCACCGTCAGGTCGACATAGCCGCGGGCGCCGATCTCGCTGCCGGTCAGCGCCACCTCGACCGGCCCGGTGCCGCAGGCGGCGGCCATCAGCAGGGCCGAGATGTACTGGCTGGACAGGCCGCCATCGATCTCGACCCGGCCGGGCGCGAAGGGCCCGTGGCCCCGCACCGTGACCGGCGGGTACCCGTTGCTGTCGGTGATGTCGATGCCGAGCGACCGCAGCGCCTGCACCAGCGGCCCGATCGGCCGCTTGCGCATATGGGCGTCGCCATCCACCACCACGGTGCCGTCGACCATGGTCACGGCGGCGGTCAGGAAGCGCGTGGCGGTGCCGGCATTGCCCAGGAACAGCGGTGCGGCCGGGGCCTGCAGCCGGCCGGTGCCCGTGACGACGAAGCTGGTGTCGTCCGGCTCCTCGACCGTCACGCCCATGGCGCGCAGGGCCGCGGCCATCAGCTTGGTGTCGTCGCTCTTCAGCGCCCCGGTCAGGCGGCTGGTGCCGCGGGCCAGCGCCGCCAGCAGCAGGACACGGTTGGTGATCGACTTCGATCCCGGCGGGGTCACCCGGCCGGTCAGCGGCCGGCCCGGCGCCTTGATCGTCAAACCGTTTGCGCGCGCATCCATGCCGGTCGTCCAACTCTCTCGTGCGATGGTTCTGTCCTAGCGGTCGCCGCGGCCTTCAACCAGCGCGATCGGCTCATTCGAGCCATTCGGTGATGAAGGTGCCGTTCTCGTGGATGTCGATGGTCTGCAGCGGGCCGGGGCCGGGATTGGTGAATTTGTGCGGCGTGTTCGGCGGCACCACCACGATCTGCCCGGCTTCGGCCAGGATTTCCTGTGCCCCCAAGGTGAACAGGGCGCGGCCCTCCCGGATGATGAAGGTCTCGGGATAGGGGTGGCGGTGCAGCTTCGGCCCGCCGCCCGGCTCGGCCCGGTCGAAGAAGATCACCGAGACATTGGCGCCGTGCCTGCCGAGCTGGATCTCGCCATGCCAGCGCTCCGGATCCTCGGCCCAGGCCTGGCGGTCGATGACGGGCTTCATGGCAGTCTCCCTTCGCGTTTCATTGATCCGGCCCGAGCGTCCGGGCCTCGCCCAGCAGCCAGTCGCGGAAGGCGACCAGGCCGGGCCGAGGCGTGCGATCCGCGGCCACGGTAAACCAGTAGCCGTGGCGGCTGTGGAAGCCGAGCCCCGCCGGATTGACCAACCGACCGGTCAATAATTCCTCCCCGATCAGGCAGCGCGGCACCAGCGCCAGGCCCTGGCCGGCGATCGCGGCGCGGATCACCAGGGCGTAGAAGCCGAAATGCACCATATGGGCCGGGGCGAACTCGGCCAAGCCCTGGGCCTCGGCGAACTCGCTCCAGCGCAGCGGCGTGTGGCGGTGATCCAGCACGGTGTAGCGGCGTACATCCTCGGCCGCGGCGATGCCGCCCATCCGGCCCAGCAGTGCCGGCGCCCCGACCAGCGCGACATTGCGGCCGAACAGGTACTCCGCCTGCTGGCCAGGCCAGTCGCCCTCGCCGAAGCGGAACACGCCGTCGGCCTCCTCGATCGTGTCGCCGGTGGCCTGGGTGGTGAATTGCACCTCAAGCTCAGGCCGCGCCTTGGCCAGCAGCGACAGGCGCGGCACCAGCCAGCGGTCGCCCAGGATCGGCAGCACATGCAGGCGGATGGCGTTGGGCGACCCGCGCAGCGCCGCGATCCGGCCCGCCGCGGTCTCCAGCGCCCCCAGCGCGATCCGCGCCTGTTCGACATAGATCCGCCCGGCCGGGGTCGGCACCAGGCCGCGGCCTGTGCGGGCGAACAGGGCCATGCCGGCGATCTCCTCCAGGCTGCGCAGCTGCTTGCTGACCGCGCTCTGGGTCAGGTGCACGCTCTTCGCCGCCTCGGAGGCCGAGCCATGCTCGACCAGCGCGGCCAGGACGCGCAGGGCGGTGGTGGAGGGCAGGGGGATCGACGACATCGCTCGGGCTATGACCATTCGGACTGGCGCGCACGATATTCCATTCCGGACTATCGTGGGGAAATCATTTCCATTGTGACGGTCTTCGCCGCGCGCCAGCATCCCTGCCGAACAGGGAGCCGAGCATGACCGAACCGACCCGTCTCTGGGGCGCCCGCTTCCGCGCTGCGCCCGCGCCGGAGCTGATGGCCCTGTCGCGCTCCGACCCCAGCCATTTCCGCCTCGCCCCTTACGACCTCGCCGCCTCGGCCGCCCATGCCCGCGAGCTGGTGCGGGCCGGCATCCTGACCGCGGCCGAGGGCGAGACCATCGCCGCCGCCCTGGCCGAGCTGGCGCGCGACACCGCTGCCGGCACGGTCCGCCCGAACCAGGGTGACGAGGATGTCCACACCTTCCTCGAGCGCGCGCTGACCGAGCGGCTCGGGACCCTCGGCGGCAAGCTGCGCGCCGGAAGGTCGCGCAACGACCAGGCCGCCAACGACCTGAAGCTGTATCTGCGCGACGTCGCCCACCGCCTCGCCGGCCATGTGATGCTGCTGCAGCAGGCCCTGGTCGGGCAGGCCGAGGCCCATGTCGGCACGCTGGCGCCGGGCTTCACCCATCTGCAGCCGGCCCAGCCGGTCACCTTCGCGCACCAGCTGCTGGCCCATGCCCAGACCTTCGCCCGCGACGTCGAGCGGCTGCAGGATTGGGACCGGCGCAGCGCCCGGTCGCCGCTCGGTGCTGCCGCGCTGGCCGGTTCCGCCATCGCCCTGCGCCCCGACCTGTCGGCGGCCGAGCTGGGCTATGACGGCCCCTGCGAGAACTCGATCGACGCCGTCGGCAGCCGCGACCATGTGGCCGAGTTCCTGTTCGTCGCCGCGATGCTGTCGGTGCATCTGTCGCGGCTGGCGGAGGAGGTGTTTCTGTGGTCGTCGCGCCAGTTCCGCTGGGTCGAGCTGGACGATGCCTACGCCACCGGCTCCTCGATCATGCCGCAGAAGAAGAATGCCGACATCGCCGAGCTGACGCGCGGCCGGGCGTCGCGGCTGATCGGCGGGCTGACGGCGATGCTGACGGCGCTGAAGGGCCTGCCCTTCGCCTATAACCGCGACCTGGCCGAGGACAAGCGCGCCGCCTTCGAGGCGGTCGACACGCTCGACGCCGTGCTGCCGGCCATGGCCGGGATGCTGCGCACGATGCGGGTGAATGTCGAGACGCTGAAGCGCCAGTCGGTCGAGGGCTTCACCCTGGCGACCGAAGTGGCGGACTGGCTGTCGCGGCGAGGCGTGCCCTTCTCCGAGGCGCATGAGATCACCGGCGCCCTGGTCCGGCACTGCGAGGACCGCGGCATCGGGCTGGAGGATCTGGCGGATGCCGATTTGGCGGCGGTCGACCCGCGGCTGGCGCCGGAGATCCGGTCCTGCCTGACGCCCGAGGCCGCGGTCGCGGCCCGCAGCGGCCATGGCGGCACCGCGCCGGACCGGGTGCGCGAGCAGCTGGCCCGGCTGCGCGAGCTTCTGGTCGAGCAGGACAGCTGGGCCCAGGCCTATGATGGCCCGCGCGGCTGAACGGGGGCATCGCATGACCGACATCACCACGGGCACCTCGCCCTATTCGATCGCCCATCTGCGCCATGTGCCGCGCCGGCACTATGGCCGCTGGGTCGCGGCGGCGCTGATCCTGCTGGCCCTGGCGGCGATCGTGAAGGCCTTCGCCGAGGGCCAGATCGCCTGGCCGGTGGTCGGCCAGTTCTTCACTGCGCCGGCGATCCTGTCCGGCCTGGCCAACACCATCCTGATGACGGTCTGCGCCATGGCGCTGGGCATCGCGCTCGGCGTCGTCTTCGCCATCATGGTGATGTCGCCCAACCCGGTGCTGAAGACCGTGGCTGTCGGCTACATCTGGTTCTTCCGCGGCACGCCGCTGCTGCTGCAACTGCTGCTGTGGTTCAACCTGGCGCTGGTGTTCCCGACCATCGGCATCCCCGGCCTGTTCGAGGGACGGACGGTCGACCTGATCACGCCCTTCGTGGCGACGCTGCTGGGCCTCGGCATCAACCAGGGCGCCTACACCGCCGAGGTGGTGCGCGGCGGCATCCTGTCGGTCGATCTCGGCCAGACCGAGGCGGCCAAGGCGATCGGCATGACCCGGCTGGTGGCGTTGCGCCGGATCGTGCTGCCGCAGGCGATGCGGGTGATCATCCCGCCGGTCGGCAACGAGGTGATCAGCATGGTCAAGCTGACCTCGGTCGCCAGCGTCATCCAATACGCCGAGATGCTGCGCAACGCCCAGACCATCTACTACGCCAACGCCCGGGTGATCGAGCTGCTGATCGTCGCTGCGATCTGGTACCTCGTGGTGGTCACGGTGCTCAGCATCGGCCAGCATTTCCTGGAGAAGCGCTTCGCCCGCGGCCGCGGCGACAACCGGGCCAAGCGGACCGTGGCCGTCGACCATCCGAAGGAGGCCTGAGCCATGCCGCCGATGGTGGTCGCCGCCGACGTCGACAAGCATTTCGGGTCGCTGCACGCGCTGCAAGGCGTGTCGCTGGAGGTCGAGCGCGGCGAGGTGCTGTGCATCATCGGCCCCTCCGGCTCGGGCAAGAGCACGCTCTTGCGCTGCATCAACCAGCTGGAGAGCGTCGATGGCGGCGCCGTCTGGGTCGATGGCGAGCTCGCCGGCTTCCGGCAGGAGGGCGACGCGCTCTACGCCCTGACCGACCGCGAAGTGGCGCGCCAGCGCCTGGCCAGCGGCATGGTGTTCCAGCGCTTCAACCTGTTCGCGCATCTGACCGTGCTGGCCAACATCATCGAAGGCCCGGTGACGGTGCAGAAGCGGCCGAAGGCCGAGGCGGTGGCCGAGGCCATGGCCCTGCTGCAGCGCGTCGGCCTGGCCGACAAGCGCGACGCCTATCCGGCCGAGCTGTCCGGCGGCCAGCAGCAGCGCATCGCCATCGCCCGCGCCTTGGCGATGAAGCCGAAGCTGATGTTGTTCGACGAGCCGACCTCGGCCCTCGACCCCGAGCTGGTGGGCGAGGTGCTGGCGGTGATGCGCGACCTCGCCGCCAGCGGCATGACCATGATCGTGGTGACGCATGAGCTCGGCTTCGCCCGCGAGGTCGCCGGCCGGGTCGTGTTCATGGACCGCGGCCGGATCGTCGAGATCGGCCCGCCGCAGCAGGTGCTGGGCAGCCCGCGCGAGGCGCGCACCCGCGACTTCATCGCCGCCGTCCTGTCGTGACCGGCGGAAAACCAACAACAGGAGAGGCCTCCATGACTCGTTTCGCTTTGCTCGCCGCCACGGCGGCCGTCGCCGCGCTCGCCGTCACCTCCGCCTCGGCGCAGACCGTGCCCGACCGGATCAAGCAGGCCGGCAAGATCATCATCGGCACCAACAACAACTACCCGCCGATCATCTTCAAGGACCCGGCGACCAATGAGCTGCAGGGTGTCGACATCGACCTCGGCAAGGCGATCGCCAAGCAGCTCGGCGTCGAGGCCGAGTTCCAGGAGATCGCCTTCGCCCAGATGCTGCCGTCGCTGCAGACCGGCCGCATCGACATGGTGATGGCGGGGATGAGCGACACGCCGGCGCGGCGCGAGACCGCCGATTTCGTCGACTACATGAAGTCCGGCGCGCAGTTCTACACGATCACGGCCCTGGCCGATCAGATCAAGTCGACCGACGACCTGTGCGGCAAGACCGTGGGCGCCAGCCGCTCGACCAACTGGCCGCAGCAGATCGGCGAGTGGAGCGACGCCAATTGCGTGGCCAAGGGCAAGCCGGCGATCACCGTGGTCGGAACCGAGGGCTCGGCCGACGCCCGCACCCAGCTGAAGACCCAGCGCCTGCAGGCGGCGGCCCAGGGCAACGAGACGCTGCCCTACTTCCAGAAGCTCGAGCCGGACACCTATGTGCCGATCGGCGCGGCCTTCACGGAGTCCCTGGTCGGCATCCCGGTGCTGAAGTCCGAGCCGCAGCTGCGCGACGCGGTCAAGGCCGCGATGGAGAAGCTGCAGGCCGACGGCACCTACGACCAGATCCTGGCCAAATACGGCCTGCAGGCGAACAAGCTCCCGGCGGCCCTGAACCAGGGGCAGTGAGGGGCGGGCTCCTCTCTACGCCCCCTGTTGTCATTGCCGGGCTTGACCCGGCAATCCAGGGGCGGCCAGCGCCGCTCTCGATGGCCCCTGGATCCTCGGGTCAAGCCCGAGGATGGCAGCTGGGAGGACGGACGTAGAGACCGTTTGGGAATGCGCTGGTGTGAGTCGGCTGGTGGTGGTTTCGAGAACCGGCGCGCAGCGGACGTTTGAGTCCGTGAGCACCGGAAGCGGAGAAACCGCCATCAGACGGCCGCACCAGTAGCATTCCCAGACGGTCTCTCAATCCTCCAGCCGGTGCACGTCATGGATCAGGATGCCGGCGCCGTCGGGCGGCATCTCCATCCATTGCCGGCGCTTCAGCGTGCGGCGGGTGTCCTCATAGCCGCTCTGCCAGTGCTCGCGCATCGAGGTGCCCGAGAACTCGTGGTCCTTGGCATGGCCCTCATAAGCCTTCTGCTGGTAGATCAGGTGCAGGATGGTGATCTCCGGCAGATGCGCCAGCTCGTCCCGCAGCCGCCGCTCCTCGGCGGTCAGCGCCTCTTCCGGCGCCTTCGCCAGGGCCTGGGCCAGCCGCGTCTTCCACAGATGCAGCCGCTTGTAGAGGTCCGTCGTGTAGCGGGTGCGCGACGAATACATGATGTCCTTGTGCCGGGCCATCACGTCGTTCATGTCGCGCGGCAGCTGCCCGCGGGCGCTGAACAGGTCGACCTGGAGCACCAGCGTGTTCAGCCCGCCATCCTGGTCCAGCAGGTGCTGCAAGGGCGTGTTCGAGACGATGCCGCCGTCCCAGTAATGGTCGGTGCCGATCTTGACCATCGGCAGGGCCGGGGGCAGGGCGCCGCTGGCCATCACATGCTCCGGCGCGATCTGCTCCTCGGCGCTGTCGAAATAGGTGAAGTTGCCGGTCAGCACGTTCACCGCACCGACCGCGAAGCGCACCGGGCCGGCATTGATCCGGTCGAAATCCACCAGTTCGGCCAGGGTCTCGCGCAGCGGCGCGGTGTCGTAATGGCTGGTCGCGCTCTTCGCCCCGGCCAGGCTGGCCCAGGGGCTGACCGGATGCGGCGAGAAGAAGCCGGGCTGGCCTTGCGCCATGGTCATCCAGGTGCTGGTCGCGTTGCGCATCTGCCGGAACAGGTCGCCATCCGGGGTGTAGTGCCAGATCTTGCGCTCGGTGATCCGCTCCCAGAAGGCGCGCAGCCGGTCCAGTCGCCGCTCCGGGGGGTTGCCGGCGATGATCGCGGCGTTGATGGCGCCGATCGACACACCCGACACCCAGTCCGGCTCGATCCCCGCCTCGTGCAGCGCCTGGTACACCCCGGCCTGGTAGGCGCCCAGGGCGCCGCCGCCCTGCAGCACCAGGGCGATGCGGTCGCAGCGGTCCGGCCGCCAGCCGCGGGCGCTCACATCGGGCTGGGCTACGGGGCTCTTCGCATCCATGGCGACCGGTCTCCTGCTCGCGGGGAGCGCACGATAGGCCGCGATGGATGACGGCCTGATGACGTGTGTTCCGTCCCGCTGCGATGTCACATCACTGTCGAAAGACTGTCGCGGGAGCATCCGCGCTCGCCCTCTATGAACCGCCTCGGCCGGGTCGCGGCCGTTCGGTGAGAGGTGAGACCATGCGGATCCAGGACGTCCTCCGTCTGCCGTCGATGCCCGCGGCAGGCCCCAGCTATCCGGCCGGGCCGTACCGCTTCGTCGATCGCGAATACATGATCATCACCTACGAGACCGACCCGCAGGTGATCCGCGACCAGCTGCCGGAGCCTCTGGAGCCGCTGGAGCGGCCGGTGGTGCATTACGAATGGATCCGGATGCCGGACAGCTCGGGCTTCGGCAGCTACACCGAATCCGGCATGGTCATTCCCTGCAAGTTCCGCGGCGAGGAGATGAGCTTCGTCGCCCAGATGTATCTCGACGACGACCCGCCGATCGCCGCCGGCCGCGAGATCTGGGGCTTCCCGAAGAAATACGCCCATCCGAAGCTGCAGATCGTCAAGGACACGCTGACCGGCACTCTGTCCTATGCCGACCAGCTCGTGGCCATGGGCACCATGGGCTACAAGCACGAAAGCATGGCCGGCAACGGCGAGCGGACCATGGCGACGCTGTCGCGCACCCAGGTCAACCTGAAGCTGATCCCGGGCGTCGACGGCCGGCCGGAGGTGTGCCAGCTGGTCGCCTACAACCTCGTCGACATCACCCCGAAGGGCTCCTGGATCGGGCCGGCGCGGCTGCATCTGGTGCCGCATGTCAACGCGCCGGTGGCCGACCTGCCGGTGCGCCGGGTGATCGGCGCCCATCACCTGATCGCCGACCTGACGCTGCCCTATGGCCGGGTGCTGTACGACTACAACCGGCCGGGTTGACCAGCCGCCTCGGTCCGGCACGATCCGGCCCGCCGTCCTGTTGTCATGGCATCCGTTCTGCGTTGGAGAATGCCATGAAGGACGCCCCCTGGTTCTCCCGTTTCGCCAACCGGGTCGCGCATCTCGCCGGCCATCCCGCCACCTTCGGGGTGGCGGCGGGGCTGATGGTCGTCTGGGCCGCGCTTGGGCCGCTGGCCGGCTTCTCCGACGTCTGGCAGCTGACCGTGAACACCGGCACCACCATCGTCACCTTCCTGATGGTGTTCCTGATCCAGAACACCCAGAACCGCGACAGCGCGGCGGTGCAGATCAAGCTCGACGAGCTGATCCGGGCCACCGAGGTGGCGCGCAACACGATGCTCGACCTGGAGGAGCACTCCGAGGAGGACCTGCGGGAACTCCGCAAGGAGTACTGCCAGCTCGCCGCGAAGGCCCGGGCCGAGCGCGACCGCGAGCGCGGAACCCGTATGGAGACTTGATGCGGCGCAGGCGCAGGGTCGCGCTCCGACACGGCCCGCGATGACGCGACGGGCCGGTCAAGGATGACGATCATGCATGACACGGACAGGTCCCGGGCGGCCGCCCGGCCGGCCCCGGCCGAAACGATCTGGCAGCGCACCGACCCGGACTCCCGCCGCCGCATCGCCAGCTTCGGCCTGCGGCTCGGCATGGTGCTCGCGCTGCTGGGGCTGATCGCGCTGCCCGGCAAGCGCTCGCTGGCCGACATGCTGGCCCTGCTGCAGATGGTAATGTTCCTGTCCGCGATGTGGACCGGCCTGTTCGCCTGGGCCGCGCGCGAGGCCCCGCAGCCCGGCCGGCTCGCCCTCTGGGACGAGGCCCTGGCCTTCACCGGCCTGTTCCTGCTGGTCCGCATCCTGCGCACTGCGGTGCTCGGGGTGTAGGAGCGATTTCCGCCTGGCATCGCGTCACCTCGCCCGCCACGCAAGACCTTTCTAGAACACCGACCTGTCCCTTTGCCGTCATTTCCGCGGAAGCGGGAATCTCTGTTCGGTAACAGCGTCGCGAGATCCCGCTTTCGCGGGGATGACGGATTGGGAGATTTCGAAACGGTCGCCGCGGGGGAAGAGGTAACGCGCCTCCAATCGACTATGCAGGACCCATGCGAGGCATTGACATCTCCGCGCAACCCATCATAGTTAGTTAACGATCACTAACTTCTAGAGTCGCGGCATGGCCGGCAAAGGCAGGGAGACGAGGGCGCGGATCGAGGAGGCGGCCATCCGCCTGTTCGCCGAGCGTGGGGTCGAGGGCACCTCGGTGCGCGACATCGCCGCCGCGGTCGGCGTCACCGAGGCAGCGCTGTATCGCCACCTGACCTCGAAGGACGAGTTCGTGGCCGGGCTGTTCGCCGACCGCTATGTCGCGCTCGGCCGCCAGGTCCATGCGGCGCAGGAAGGGCTGGCCGGTTTCGCCGCGCGGATGCGGGCGATGGTCGAGGCCTGCTGCCGGCTGCACGACCGCGACCCGGCCCTGTTCCGCTTTCTGCTGATCGTCCAGCACCGGGCGCTGCCCGGCCTTGCCGTGGGCGACCCCAACCCGGGCGACGTCATCGGCGCCGTGATCCTCGACGGCATGCGCGAGGGCGTCGTGACCATCGCCGACGCCCGGCTGGCCACCGCCATCGTCTTCGGCTGCGTGCTGCAGCCCGCGGTGTTCCTGCTCTACGGCCGGCTCGAAGGCGGCCTGACCGACCATGCGCCAGCGATCGCCGGCGCCATCCTGCGGGCGCTGGGCGGCCCCGCCGCCTGACACCCGCATCCCCATCCGTCTCAGCGCGAGGAGACGCCCATGATCGACCCGATCGTGTTCCTGCTGATGATCGCCGCCATGATCTGGCTCGGCGCCCAGGTCCTGACCCAGCGCAGCGCCATCCGCGAGCTGGAGTCGCGGCTCGACCTCATCGACGAGGAGGTGGTGCCGCCGGTGCGCGGCATGCGTAAGGAGGGACGGGCCTGACCCTGTCGTCCCCAGGCCCGAGAGACCGTTTGGAAATGCGCTGGTGTGAGTCGGCTGACGGTGGTTTCGAGAACCGGAGCGCAGCGCACGTTTGGTGCGTGAGCACCGGAAGCTTCGAGTCCGCCGTAAGACGGCCGCACCAGTAGCATTTACATCGGTCTCTCAGCCGGCCCGGTCCTTGTCGATCTGGCTCTTCAGCGCGTCGAAGCCGACGGCGCCCGGGATGATCTGGTCGTTGATGACGAAGGCCGGCGTGCCCTGCACCCCGAGCGCTTCGGCCAGGTCCATGTTGGCGCGCAGCTCCGCCACCACCGACGGGTCGTTCATGTCCTGCTTCAGCTTGTCGAGGTCGAGCCCGACCTGCTGGGCGGTCTCGTAGATCACATCGTCGGTCAGCTGGCCCTTGAGGCCCATCATCTTGGTGTGGAACTCGAGATACTTGCCCTGCTTCTGCGCCGCCAGCGAGGCGCGGGCCGCGGTCACCGAGGCCGGGCCGAGGATCGGGAACTCCTTCAGCACGACCTTGAGCCCGCTGTCCTGCTTCACCAGCCGCTCCAGGTCGGGCTGCGCCCGCTTGCAGTAGCCGCACTGGTAGTCGAAGAACTCGACCAGCGTGACGTCGCCCTGGGCGTTGCCGATCACCGGCGAGGAGGCACTGCGGAAGATCTCCTCGGCCCGGCTGGTCAGCGTCTGGGCCTTGGCCGAGCGCTCCTCCTCGTCCTTCTTGGCCTGGTAGGCGTCCAGCGCCTCGACCACGATCTCCGGATGGGCGCGGATGTAGTCGCGCACGACCTGCTCGATCGCCTCCTTCTGGGCCGGGTCGACCGCGGGCGTGCTCTGCTGGGCCGAGACCGACGGCGACGCGATCGCCACCGCGGCGAGGACGGCCAGGCTGGCGAGGCGGGAGCGGAGCATCGGGTTATCCTTTCGCTGAAGCATGTCCCAACTAGTCGCCTTTCGCGACGGGATGATCAAGGGTTACCGCCACTCCGGCGGCATTCGACCGCAACGGTCTGCGCCGGCAGCATGGCTCGGTGCCGGCTGTCAACCGGGCTTGTCCTCGGCCTCCCGCTGCAGGTCCTGGGCCCGGCGCCAGCCGGGCGAGCCGCGCGGCAGCAGCTGCAGCGCCCGGTCGACCTGCGCTCGGGCATTGCGCCGGTCGCCGCGGGCGAGATTGTCCTCGGCCAGGGCCAGCGCCGCCCTGCCCATGTCTCCGACCTTGCCATAGGCGGTGCCGAGCAGCCGCCAGACGATCGGCGGCGTCTTCTCCGGTTCGACGCTGGCCCGCTCCAGGTCGCGGATGGCGCTGCGCAGCTCGGCATCCGAACCGCGGTCGATCTTGGTCTGCGCCAGCGGGATCAGCAGCAGCGGTTCGCCTGGCAAGAGGGCCAGGGCGCGCTCGTAATAGGGCCGGGCCTCGGCCAGCCGCCCGGTCTCCAGCAGGATCTGGCCGCGCAGCTCGAGATAGTAGGGGTTGCGCGGCTCCGCCTTGATCAGCGCGTCGGTGCGGCCGAGCGCGTCGGCGAAGACGTTGTTGCGATAGGCGGCGATCGCCCGGGCATATTGCGCCGGGATGCCGGTGTCGCTGGGCGGATAGACCCGGGCCACGCTCAGCGGCTCGGTGAAGCCGAACAGCTTGGCCCGCATCCGCGCGAACATGTCGTCATAGCCGGGCGGCATCGGGCGGCCGCGCAGCGGCGACTTCTCGACCGCCTCCTGCACTGCCTCGATCCGGTCGTTGGTCAGCGGATGGGTGCGGGCGTATTCCGAGCCGGAGGGACGGGCCAGCTCGGCATCCTGCATGCGCTTGAGGAAACTGAGCATGCCGTCGGCCGGGATGCCGGCCTGGGCCAGGAAGCGCAGGCCTGCCTGGTCGGCCGAGCTCTCGATCCCACGGGTGAAGTTGACCATGTTCTGCCGGGCCATGTCCTGGGCGGTCAGGACGCCGGCCATGCCGGCGTCGCCGCGCCCGGACGCGGCTCCGGCGGCGGCGCCCAGCAGCGACCCGATGGTGGCGATCAGCCGGTTGCGCTCCATCTGCTCCGCGCCGCGCACCAGATGGCCGCCGGCGATGTGGCCCGTCTCATGCGCCAGCACGGCCATCAGCTCGCCGGCGCTGCGGGTCTGCAGGATCAGCCCGGAATTGACGAAGATGTTCTGGCCGCCGGCGACGAAGGCGTTGGCGTCGTCGTCATTGACCAGGAAGATGCTGACCGCCTCCGGGTTCAGCCCGGCCGCCCGGAAGATTGGCGTCAGCATCTTGTGGATGCTAGTTTCGATCTCGGCGTCGCGGACCACCGGAATGCGTTGCGCCTGGGCCGCCGCGAGCGGCCCGACGATGACCGCCGCCAGGGCCAGCACCAAGATCCGAATGACCCGTCCCAACGCTCCGCTCCCCCCGTGCCGGCGATCCATCCAGCTGGATCATCACGCTAGAAGCCGACTGTGTCGACCCGGTGGCGCAGTGCCCGCCCAGACCGTTGCCGAGACCCGATAGTCATGAAGACCTCCCGCCGCGGCCAGGTGCCGCCCTTCATCGTCATGGATGTGATGACCGCCGCCGCGGCGCGCGAGAAGACGCATGGCGACGTGCTTCATCTCGAGGTCGGCCAGCCCAGCACCCCGGCGCCGGCCGGCGTGCTGGCGGCGGCCCAGGCGGCGCTGCGCGACGACAGGATCGGCTATACCGTGGCGCTGGGCATCCCGCCGCTGCGCCAGGCGATCGCCGACCATTACGGCCGCGCCTACGGCACCGCGGTGGCACCGGGGCAGGTGGTGGTCACCACCGGCTCGTCCGGCGCCTTCCTGCTGGCCTTCCTGGCCGCCTTCGACGTCGGTGACCGGGTGGCGCTGGCGGCGCCGGGCTATCCCGCCTACCGCAACATCCTCGCGGCCCTCGGCATCGAGGTGGTGGAGATCCCGGCCGGACCGGACACCCGCTACCAGCCGACGCCGGAGCTGCTGGAGAAGCATGGCGGCAAGCTCGACGGTCTGATCATCGCCAGCCCGGCCAACCCGACCGGCACCATGCTGTCGCCCGAGGCGCTGGCCGATCTGACCGGCTATTGCGAGGCCAAGTCGATCCGGCTGGTCTCGGACGAGATCTATCACGGCATCACCTACGGCATGGGCACGGCGACGGCGCTGCAGACCAGCGGCAGCGCCATCATCGTCAACAGCTTCTCGAAATACTATTCGATGACCGGCTGGCGCCTGGGCTGGCTGGTGCTGCCGGAGGAGCTGCTGCGGCCGGTCGAGTGCCTGGCGCAGAACCTCACCATTTCGCCGCCGACCCTGTCGCAATATGCGGCCGTCGCCGCCTTCGATTGCGCCGAGGAGCTGGACCGCAACGTCGTCCGCTACGCCCGCAACCGCAGCCTGCTCTTGGAGGCGCTGCCGCGCGCCGGCTTCGACCGACTGGCCCCGGCCGACGGCGCCTTCTACCTCTATGCCGAGATCGGCCACCTAACCAATGACAGCGTCGAGTTCTGCCGGCGCATGCTGGCGGAGACCGGGGTGGCGGCGACGCCGGGCGTCGATTTCGATCCGGTGCGCGGCCACGCCACCATGCGCTTCTCCTTCGCCGGCGCGACCGAGGCGATGGCCGAGGCGGCGGACCGGCTGCATCGCTGGCTGCGCTAGATGGCGCGGGCGGCGCGGCGCCGGGCGTCCCGCTGGCGGCTGCCGCGCCTGCCACTGCCACGGCTCGCCCTCCCGGGCGCGCTCGGCCGCTGGTGGGGCCGCCGGCGGTGGTGGTCGAAGATCCTGTGGGGCCTGTTCGCCCTCTTGGTCCTGGCGCCGCTGGCGCTGACGGTCGTCTACCGTGTGCTGCCGGTGCCGGCGACGCCGCTGATGGTGCTGCGCCTGTTCGAGGGCGAGGGCTGGCACCGCGACTGGGTGGCGTGGAGCGAGATCGCGCCGGTGATGGCCAAGGCCACGGTGGCGGCGGAGGACAACCTGTTCTGCCGGCATGACGGCTTCGACTGGGAGTCGATGCAGAAGGCCTGGGACCGCTACCAGTCCGGCGTCGGCCGGTTGCGCGGCGGCAGCACCATCTCGAACCAGACGGCGAAGAACGTCTTCCTGTGGGACGGCCGCACCTTCATCCGCAAGGGCTTCGAGGCCTATCTGACGGTGATGATCGAGGCGCTGTGGCCGAAGCGCCGGATCATGGAGGTCTATCTCAACGTGGTCGAGCTCGGCCCCGGCATCTACGGGGTCGAGGCGGCGTCGCAGGCCTATTTCGGCAAGAGCGCCGCCCAACTCTCGGCGCGCGAGGCGTCGCTGCTGGCGGCGGTGCTGCCGAACCCGCGCGGCTGGTCGGCCGGCAAGCCGTCGCGCTACGTGGCCGGCCGCGCCGCCACCATCCAGCGCCGCATCGGCCAGCTCGGCGACCTGCTGGACTGCGTGTCCTGACCCGGATCTGCAACCTTCCGCTCCTATAGTCGACCCGTCGAAGGGGGAGGACCACATGGCCGACGACATCATCCTCAACACCAACACCGAATATTCGCAGGACGAGCCCGCGACGGCGGCGCTGGCCGGCGGCGGCTTCGTGGCGGTGTGGGACGACGGCAACCAGGATGAGGAGTTCGACGGCTTCACCGGCGTCTATGGCCGGGTCTTCGACGCACAGGGGCGGGCCCTGACGCCCGAGTTCCACGTCCCGATCGACGATTACGACCAGCAGCTGCATGCCAAGGTCGTCGGCCTGTCCGACGGCGGCTTCGTCGTCGCCTGGGAATCGGACGGGGTCGACCGCACCGGCGCCGACAGCAACGACTTCAACATCTTCATGCAGCGCTTCTCAGCGACCGGGCAGCGCATCGGCGACCAGGTCCAGGTCACCCCGGACCGCGAGCTCGACCAGAGGCTCGACGAGCTGGAAGCGCTGCCCGATGGCGGCTTCCGCATCGTCTACGCCGCCTCCAACCTGCGCACCGACTGGGACGTCTACACCCAGCGCTTCAGCGCCACGGCCGCGCGGGTCGGGGGCGAGGTGCTGATCAACACCGATGTCGACACCGGCCTCGCCTTCGCCGGCGGCTACCTGACCCCCGGCTATCAGATCCTGCCGCGGGCCGATGGCAGCTTCATCGCCGCCTATTGGGAGGAGCCGGAGAGCTACAATGGCCGGCAGATCTACACCCAGCGCTACGACGCCGCGGGCCACGCGGTCGGCGCGCGGAGCCTGGTGTCGACCCTGGCGGGCCTCGACGACAACACATCTCCGCGCATCACGAGCCTTGACGGCGGCGGCTATGCCGTGGCCTGGACCAAGCGGGACGAGGATGATCTCGACAACACCGATGTGTGGCTGCGCACCTATGACAGCCTGGGCCATGCCCTGACCGCGCCGGTGCAGGTCAACACCGACATGACCGAGGGCCAGTATCTCGGCGAGGTTTTGGCGCTGCCGGGTGGCGGCTTCCTGGTGACCTACGCCTCGTGGTCGGCCGATGTCAGCGAGTTCCCCTATGACTATTACGGGGCGAACGGCCGCATCTATGACGCCGCCGGCCGGCCGACGAGCGACGTCTTCTACATCTCGGAATTCGTCTATGAGGACATGGGCAGCCTCGGCGCGATCAAGCTGCGCGACGGCGGCATCGTCGTCAGCTGGCATGGCGGCCCGCTGGTCGAGGAGGACGTCTTCGCCACGGTCCTCGGCCAGGGCACCGGCGCCAACGACACCATCGTGGCGGTGATCCCCGGCACCTGGCGCGGCTTCGGCGGCGACGACCGCATCACCGGCACCGCCTTCGCCGACACCCTGGCGGGCGATGCGGGCAAGGACGACCTGCGCGGCGGCGCCGGCAACGACGTGCTCCGCGGCGGCGCGGGGGCCGACCGGCTCGACGGCGGCGCCGGCATCGACACCGCCAGCTACTACACCGGCACCGCCGGGGTCGTGGTCAATCTGTCCACCGGCAGGGGCAGCGGCGGCGAGGCCCAGGGCGACACCCTGTCTGGGATCGAGAATGTCTCCGGCAGCCAGGGCTGGGACAGCCTGGTCGGCAACGCCGGGGCCAACACGCTGCAGGGCTGGGCCGGCAACGACGTCCTCGTCGGCGGCGGTGGCGCGGACACGCTGACCGGCGGGGCCGGGGCCGACCGCTTCGTCTATACCGGCACGGCCGACAGCCCGGTCGGGGCCGGCGCCGACCGGATCGCCGATTTCAGCCATGCCCAGGGCGACCGTATCGACCTCTTCGCCATCGACGCGAACAGCGCGGCGGCGGGCAACCAGGCCTTCAGCTTCATCGGCAGCGCCCTTTACACCGGCATCGCCGGGCAGCTGCGCACTTCCGTCGTCGGCGGCATCACCACCATCGCGGGCGACGTCAACGGCGACAAGGTCTCGGACTTCCACATCACCCTGAGCGGTGCCGTCGGCCTGGCGGCCGCCGACTTCGTGCTGTAGGCGGCCCTAGCCTCCCGCGGCGCAGGGCGGCTCGGTGGTGACCGATCCGGCGGCATCGCCGTCGAATTCCGCGTAGATCCGGCCGAGCGGCGTCAGCGCGCCGCTGTCGTCGACCAGCCGGGAGGTGACGGTCGCCTCGCGATAGGCGCCGGCGCCCATCCAGGCATAGCGCTCGACATAGGGGCGGCGCTCCAGCTCGGGCAGGACGGCCGTCATGAACCGTTCCGTCGCGTCGGTGCTGTAGCGGTTCTTGCGCCCGTCCCGCGCGGCCCAGTCAGCGACGGCGAATTCGGTGATCCAGATCGGCTTTTTGTAGGTCTCATGGATGTCGTCGATCTTGCGCAGGAAGCTCTTGGCCGACGGCGCCCCGTACCAGTGGACGGCGACGAAATCATAGTCCTTGCCCTGTTCGGCCATGCGGGCGGAGAAGCCCTCGAACCACGGCCCGAGCGCATTGACGGCGGCCGGGCTGCCGATGCGGCGGGCGAGGGGGCGGATCTTGTCCCAGGCGCCGACCGCCTCATCGACCGACATGTCGGCCTGCCGCCGCCCGTCCGGCTCGTTGAAGGCCAGCAGCGCGCAGGGCGTCGGCCCGGCCTCGAGCTGCGCGACCTGCCGGTCCGCTTTCGCGCCATCCGACCAGATCATCGGCACGAACTGCGCCGATCCCGCCGACTCGATCGGCTCGGTGTTCCAGGTGTAGTACCAGCCCGCATTCAGCAGCCTGATGGTTTCGGCCGCATCGGCATCCTTGGGGCCGATCCCGATTCCCTTTTTCTCGCCGGCGACAGCCGGCGCGGCGATCGGGATCGCAAACGCGCAGATGACGGCGCAGAAGAGGGCGGTTCGCCTCATATCGGCCTCGACGGAAATCTCGGGGAACGGCCGGGCAGGCCTAGCATCTTTGCCTGCCTGCACAAACCTCGCCACGATTCGCACTGGAATCCGGGCCGGCCGAGCCTCTATCCTGGCGAGGCCTGCGCCCGGTCGGGGGGAGCGTTGCCGAAACGGCGTCTCTCAACCCGGGGCCCGCCCCTAGTCTGGACCACACCAATTCTCGAGAGCCATGGCCGACGCCTCGCCATCGAGCGTGACGCCTTGGCTCCTTCCGCAGCGATCGAGGCTCCGCCGATGAACGACGTCTTCAAGGCCGAGGATTCCGCCGCCCTGCAATTCGGCATCGGCCAGCCGGTGTCCCGCATGGAGGACCCGGTCCTGCTCCGGGGCGAGGGCCGCTACACCGACGATGTCAGCCTGCCCGGCCAGGCCTATGCCGCCTTCGTGCGCAGCCCCCATGCCCATGGCGTGATCGCCGGCATCGACGCCCAGGCGGCCCGCACCCTGCCGGGCGTGCTCGCCATCTACACTGCGGCCGACCTCGCCCCGATGGGCTACGGGCCGCTGAAATGCGTGATCGCGTTCCAGCACCGCGACGGCAAGCCGATGGCGGTGCCGCTGCGCCATGCTTTGGCCTCGGGCAAGGTGCGCTTCGTCGGCGACCCGGTCGCGGTGGTGATCGCCGAGACCGCCCACCAAGCCCGCGACGCGGCCGAGGCGGTCGCGCTCGACATCGACCCGCTGCCGGCGGTGACGCGCGTGGCCGAGGCGGTGGCGCCCGGGGCGCCGGTCCTCTATGACGACGCGCCCGGCAACCTCGTGCTCGACTACCATTTCGGCGACGCGGAGAAGGTGGCCGAGGCCTTCGCCAAGGCCGCCCATGTCACCCGGCTGGAGATTCTGAACAACCGCATCGTCGTCAACCCGATGGAGCCGCGGGCGGCCGTGGTCGCCTATGATTCGGACACCGGCCGCTTCACCGTCCATGCGCCGAGCCAGGGCGTGTTCGGCAAGCGCAACAACCTGGCGGAGGCGATGGGCCTCCCGGCCGACCGGATTCACCTGATCACCGGCCATGTCGGCGGCTCCTTCGGCATGAAGGGCGCGGTGTTCCCGGAATATGTCTGCCTGCTGCACGCTGCCCGCGAACTCGGCCGCCCGGTGAAATGGACCGACCAGCGCTCCGACAGCTTCGTCTCCGACCATCACGGCCGCGACATGGAGGTGGTGGGCGAGTTGGCGCTGGACGCCGAGGGCCGCTTCCTCGCCACCCGCTTCACCGGCTACGGCAATCTCGGCGGCTATGTGTCTCAGGTCGGCCCGATGATGACGACGCTCAACATCGCCAAGAACTCGATCGGCATGTACCGCACGCCGCTGGTAGAGGTGAACACGATCTGCGCCGTCACCAACACCGTGCCGATCGGCGCCTATCGCGGCGCCGGGCGGCCCGAGGGCAACTACTACATGGAGCGGCTGATCGACACGGCGGCCAGCGAGATGGGCGTCGACCGGGTCGAGCTGCGCCGCCGCAACATGGTGGCGCCGGGCGAGCTGCCTTGGAAGACCCCGGCCGGCACCGCCTATGACAGCGGCGACTTCCCAGGCCTGCTCGCCCGCGCCGTCGCGGCCGCCGACTGGGACGGCTTCGCCGCCCGCCAGGAGGAGAGTGCCGCCCGAGGCAGGCTGCGCGGCCGCGGCATCGGCTGCTATCTCGAGGTCACGGCGCCGCCCGCCAACGAGATGGGCGGCCTGCATTTCGAACCGGACGGCACCGTCACCATCGTCACCGGCACCCTCGACTACGGCCAGGGCCATTGGACGCCCTTCGCCCAGGTGCTGCATTCAAAGCTCGGCATCCCGCTCGATCGCATCCGCCTGGTCCAGGGCGACAGCGACCGGCTGATTGCGGGCGGCGGCACCGGTGGCTCGAAATCGATCATGGCCAGCGGCGCTGCGATCCTGGAGGCGGGCGAGCTGGTGATCGAGAAGGGCCGCCAGATCGCCGGCCACCTGCTGGAGGCCGGTGCCTTCGACGTCGAGTTCCGCGATGGCCGCTTCACCGTGGCCGGCACCGACCGCGGCATCGGCATGATGGAGCTGGCCGGCCGGCTGACCGCGGGGCTGGAACTGCCGCCCGACGTGCCGGATTCGCTCGATGTCGACCACATCTTCAAGCAGGCGCCGTCCGCCTATCCGAATGGCTGCCACATCGCCGAGGTCGAGATCGACCCGGACACCGGCACCACCGCGGTGGTGCGCTATGTCATGGTCAATGATTTCGGAACGGTGGTGAACCCGCTGCTGGTCGAGGGCCAGCTGCATGGCGGCGTCATGCAGGGCGTCGGCCAGGCGCTGATGGAGCGTACCGTCTATGACGGCGAGGGCCAGCTGACCACCGGCTCCTTCGTCGACTACCAGATGCCGCGCGCCGCCGACGCCCCGCCGGTCTTCACCTTCGAGAGCCGGCCGCAGCCGACCGCGACCAACCCGCTGGGCGCCAAGGGCTGCGGCGAGGCCGGCTGCGCCGGGTCGCTGCCGGCGGTGATGAACGCCGTGGTCGACGCGCTGTCCGGTCTCGGTATCCGCCACATCGACATGCCGGCGACGCCGCTCGCCATCTGGCAGCGGATCGCGGCGGGACAGGCGTGATCCGGCGCATGGACCCGCACATCGCTCCCGTCGCCCTCGACAAGGCGTCCAGGCTCATCAACCACGGCCCGACGGTGCTGGTCTCCGCCCGCTCCGGCGGCGTGGACAACGTCATGGCCGCGGCCTGGGCCTGCGCGCTCGACTTCGCGCCGCCCAAGCTGACCGTGGTGCTGGACAAGATCGCCCGGACGCGGGTGCTGGTCGAACAGAGCGGCATCTTCGTCATCCAGGTCCCGACCGCCGCCCAACTCGAGCTGACGCGCGCGGCGGCACCCGGAGCCTGGCCGCCGAGCCGGACAAGCTGGAGCGCATCGGCGTCGAGCTGTTCCAGGTCGCCGGTCATGATCTCCCCTTCGTCGCGGGGTGCTCGGCCTGGCTGGCGTGCCGGCTGGTTCCCGAGCCGCATATCCAGCAGGCCTACGACCTGTTCATCGGCGAGGTCGTCGCCGCCTGGGCCGATACGCGGGTGTTCCGCGACGGCCGCTGGCACTTCGAGACCGCCGGACCAGAATGGCGCAGCCTGCACCACGTCTCCGGCGGCCATTTCTACGCCATCGGCGAAGCCCTGACCGCCCAGGCCTAGGCCTGGGCGTCAGTCCTCTTCTGCCGCCAGCTGGGCCAGGATGCGGCCTTTGCCCATCTGGCGCAGCACCAGCGGCACCACCACGACCAGCACGGTGATGGCCAGCAGCGTGATCGAGATCGGCGAAGACACCAGGATCATCGGATCGCCGCGGCTGTTCTGCAGCGCCCGGCGCAGCGGCAGCTCCGCCATCGGTCCCAGGATGAAGCCGACCACCACCGGCGCGATCGGGTAGTGGAAGCGCCGCAGCATGTAGCCGAGCAGGCCGAAGGCCAGCAGCAGCCCCAACTGGAACGATGACGGGTTGGACCCGATCGTGCCCAGCGTGGCGAACACCAGGATGCCGCCATACAGCCAGGGGCGGGGGATCGACAGCAGCCGGACCCACAGCCCGACCAGCGGCAGGTTCAGGACCAGCAGCATGGCGTTGGCGACGAACAGGCTGGCGATCAGGCCCCAGACCAGGCCCGGATTGCTCTGGAACAGCAGCGGGCCGGGCTGGATGTTGTATTGCTGGAACCCGGCCAGCATGATTGCCGCCGTCGCCGAGGTCGGCAGGCCGAGCGTCAGCAGCGGCACCAGCGTGCCGGCAGCCGAGGCGTTGTTCGCCGCCTCCGGCCCGGCCACGCCTTCGATGGCGCCATGGCCGAACTCCTCGGGATGCTTCGACAGCTTCTTCTCGGTGGCGTAGGACAGGAAGGTCGGGATCTCGGCGCCGCCGGCGGGCATCGCCCCGATCGGGAAGCCGAACAGCGTGCCGCGCAGCCACGGCTTCCAGGACCGCTTCCAGTCCGATTTGCTCATCCAGATCGAGCCGCGGATCGCCTCGACATGCTCCTCGGTGCGGCCCTGGCTGCCGGCGACCGACAGGGCCTCGCCGATGGCGAACAGGGCGACCGCCAGGATGGTGACGCCGACGCCGCTGAGCAGCTCCGGGCTGCCGAAGGTCAGCCGCGCCCGGCCGCTCAGCTCGTCCAGGCCGATCAGGCCGATGGCCAGGCCGATGGCCAGCGAGGTCAGGCCGCGCATCGGCGAATCGCCGAAGGCGGCGGAGACGGTGACGAAAGCCAGGATGATCAGCGCGAACTTCTCGGGCTCGCCGAAGGAGATCGCGATCTTGGCGATCTCGGGCGCGATGAAGGCCAGGCCCGCCGTCGCGATCAGCCCGGCGACGAAGGACCCGATCGCCGCCGTGGCCAGAGCAGGGCCGCCGCGGCCGGCGCGGGCCATCTTGTTGCCCTCCAGCGCCGTGATGATCGAGGCGCTCTCGCCCGGGGTGTTGAGCAGGATCGAGGTGGTCGACCCGCCATACATGCCGCCGTAATAGATGCCGGCGAACATGATCAGCGAGCCGCCGGGGTCGAGCGAGTAGGTCACCGGCAGCAGCAGCGCCACGGTCAAGGCCGGGCCGATGCCCGGCAGCACGCCGACCGCGGTGCCGAGGGTGACGCCGATCAGGGCATACAGCAGGTTGATCGGCTGCAGGGCGACGGCGAAGCCCTGGGCGAGGAAGCTGAAAGTGTCCATGCGTCAGGCCCCGGTCACGAGAACAGCTTTTCCAGCGGGCCCGCCGGCAGGGTCAGGTCCAGCCCCTTGCTGAAGATGAACCAGACCGCGAAGGCGAAGACGATGCCGATCGGAATGGTCTGCCACAGCGGGCCGCGGCCGAACGCCTTGACGGTCGCGGCGAACAGGAGGCCGGTCGCGATCGAGAAGCCGGCCGTGGTCAGCAGCAGCATCTGGGCGGCCAGGCCGCCGATGATCCAGAGGATCGGCGGCAGGTCGTCCTTCTCGCGTGCCGGCGGGTCGCCGCGCCAGGCGGCCACCGCCGTCCACACTGCCATGATCAGCAGCAGGCCGCCGATCAGGCGGGGGAAGATCGCGGGCCCGAACCGGGCCGCGAACCCCTTCACATTGAGCAGGCTGGCGTCCCAGAACAGCACCGCAGCGGCGACAGCCAGGGCTGCTGCGATCCCCAGGACCGGCCAGTCCGGCCGACGCCGCGCAGGCTGTTCCGGGGCGGCGCTCATTCGGCCAGACCGATGTCTTTGAGGATCTGGCCGGTGGTGCCGATGTCGGCGGCGAGCTGCTTGTCGAACGCGTCGCCGGCCAGGTAGGTGTCGGTCCAGCCCTTGGTCTTCAGCGTCTCCTGCCAGGTCTTCGACTTGGCCAGCTTCTCGATGTCGGCGGCGACGGCAGCCTTCTGCTCGGCGCTCAAGCCCGGCGCCGCGGCGACCATGCGCCAGTTCTGCACCACGACGTCGAGCCCGGCTTCCTTCAGCGTCGGGGCTTCGACGCCCGGCAGCCGCTGGTCGCTGGAGACGGCGAGGACGCGCAGCGCGCCGGCCTTCACCTGGGGCTCGAACTCGCCATAGCTGGAGATGCCGGCCGTCACCTGGCCGCTCAGCACCGCGGCCAGCGCCTCGCCGCCGCCGGAATAGGCGATGTAGTTGATCTCGGTCGGGTCGACTCCGGCCGCCTTGGCGACGAGGCCGACCGTGATGTGGTCCGTGCCGCCGGCCGAGCCGCCGGCCCAGGTCACGCCGCCCGGATCCTTCTTCAGGGATTCCACCAGCTCCTGCACCGTCTTCAGCGGCGAATCCTTCGGCACGACGATCGCCTCATACTCGCCGGTCAGGCGGGCGATCGGGGTGACGTCGGCCAGGGTCACCGGCGACTTGTTGGTGATGATGCCGCCGACCATGACATAGCCGCCGACGATCAGGGCCTTCGGGTCGGCCTTGTTCTGGCTGACGAACTGGGCCAGGCCGACCGTGCCGGCGGCGCCGGGCACGTTCACGACCTGGACGCTGCGCGAGATGCCCTCGGTCTGCAGCGCCGCCTGCATCGACCGCGCGGTCTGGTCCCAGCCGCCGCCCGGGGCCGCCGGCGCGATGATGGTGTAGTCGTTGGCCCGGGCCGCCAGCGGCAGCGCCAGGACGGCCGCCAGCGCGGCGATCACGAATGTCTTCATGGGTGTCCTCCCCTATCGGTTTGGTTTTGCCAAAAGCATAGCGCCCCGTGCGCTTACCGCACAGGATGCTCGCTTATCGGCCGCTGCTGATGGATGGGATGGGCCGCCGCCGGTCGCGGGGCTGCGTCTCGGGTGAAATCGGGACCTCCCTGGCCTGTTGCTTCTGCCCGGGCATCGCGATCGGCCCGGTTCCAGGGATCAGTCTACGCGCCGAACCTGTCAGCGTCCTGTCATCGGGTCAGGGCCGTCGGAGACCAGGCGGCGCCAGGTCTGCAGGAAGCGCTCCCGCCGCCGCTCGTCCAGCGCCACCAGCAGCGAAGGTCCCAGCGGGATCGGCTGCAGTGCGCCCTCAGTCTTGCCGGCGATGCTGCCGGCGCTCCAGGGGCCGGAGATGTCGGGCATGATCGCCCCGAGGCCGGTGACCCCCGCCGCCAGCGCCTGGCCGCGCGGCGACAGCAGATAGTCGACGAAGGCACGGGCCAGCTCGGCATCCGGTGCGCCGCGCGGGATCAACGCCACCCGGGTCATCACCAGCGCGTAGTCCTCCGGCACCACCACGCCCACGTGCAGCCCGGCCGCCTGCCGGGCGAAGGCGTAGGAGCCGAGCAGGTTGTAGCCGAGGATCATCTCGCCGCTGACAATGCGGTCCAGCATCTCCGGGCTGCTGCCGCTCAGCTTCGCATCGACCCGGCCGAAGGCCGCGGCCAGGCGCCAGAAGTTCGAGGAGATCAGCGCGTCCTGGCTGGCCAGCAGGTGGCCGATGCCGCTGACCGCGATGTCGTAGGTGGCGACCCGGCCGCGGAACCGCTCCGGCTGCGATTCCAGCAGTGCGATCAGCTCGGCATGCGACCGCGGCACCTCGGCCTCAGATAACAGGTCGGGGTTGTAGGCGATCACCGCCGGCTCGAAGGTGAAGCCGATCGCCTCGGCCCGCCACTGCGCCCAATGCGGCAGCCGGTCGAGCCAGGGCGAGGCATAGGCCTGGGCGAAGCCGTCATTGGCCAGCTTCACCTGCAGGTCGGGGGCGGAGCTGATCATCAGATCGGGCACCGGCGACAGCTGCCCGCTCGACGCCGCCTGGTACATCGGCAGCGTGTCGGTCTCCTGGTACACCACCCGGATCTCCGGCCGCAGCGCCTGGAAATCGGCGATGAAGCGGGCGAAGAGCGGGGTGTCGGTGGCGCCGAGGATGGTCAGCGTCCGCTCGCCGCCGGCCGGGGCGGGGTAGACGGTGGTGCCGGGCGCGGCCCGCACGGGTCCGACCGATCCCGCCAGCACGGCCGCGGCCAGCAGCAGCGCCGCCGCAGGACCGGCGTTCGGCCGCCGCCGCGCTGGTTCAGCGACCGGCAATGCGACCTCGACCCGCAGTCCGCCGCCCGGCCGGTCCAACAGCGCCAGCGTCCCGCCATGGGCCTCGGTCACGGTGCGGACGATCGACAGGCCCAGGCCGGAGCCCGGCCGGTCCCGGCTGCTCTCGCCGCGGGCGAAGCGCTCCAGCACCAGCGCCTTCTCCGCCGCCGGGATGCCGGGGCCCCGGTCGGAGACGCGGAGCACGGCCTGGCCGCTCTCGACCGTCGCCTCGATCTCGACGTCGCCGCCCGGCGCATGGGTCAGGGCGTTGTGCACCAGGTTCCACAGCATCTCGCGCAGGGCCACGCGGTCGCCGCTGACCTCGGCTCGCGCCGCCTCCGGCGCCAGCGCTACGGCCAGCCGGCCGGCCTCCTCGAAATCCAGGCGCTGGCGCACATCCTCGACGATGGCGTCGAGCGGCACGACCGTCGCCTCGCGCGCCTCCAGCCGGTGGCGCACGGTCGCGTCCATCAGCAGCTGGTTCACCAGGTGGCTGGCCTGGACCGCGTTCTGGTGGATGCGGACGACACGGTCGCGCAGCTTGGCGGGGTCGTCCTCGTCGACCGCGACCTCGGCCTGGGCGCGCAGCGAGGCCAGCGGCGTGCGCACCTGGTGGGCGGCGTCGGCGACCAGGCCGCTGACCCGCTCCATCACGCTGCGCAGCCGGGCGATGAAGTCGTTCAGCGCGCCGGCCAGCTGCTGTACCTCGACCGGCACCGGCACCTGCACCGGCGACAGGTCCTCGGGCGCGCGGCGGCGCAGCTCGCGCTCCATCACCACCAGGGGGGCGAAGGCGTAGCGGATGCCGAACCAGACCAGCGCGATGGCCACCAGGCCCAGGGCGGCGAGGGGCAGGGTGGCTTGGCCCAGGATCTCCGACGCCAGGGCCTCCCGGGCGCCGCGGGTCTCGGCGACACGGATGGTGGCCCAGCCGGCCTTGCCCTCGACGAAGACCAGCCGGCCGACGGTGGCGATCCGCACCGCCTCGTCGTGATAGGTGCCCTCGGTGAAATCCGGGGTGGCGGAGGCGGCCGCTGGCAGCCCGGCGCCGAGGTCGCGATAACCGGTGACGAAGGCGCCGTCCGGTGCCGCCACCTCGTAGAAGACCCGGTCGTCGTCGGAGAAGTCGAGCATCGCCAGCGAGGCGGTCGGCAGCTCGACCGTGACCGCGCCGTCCTCGATCTGCACCGCGCCGGCGATGGTGAAGGCCGAGGCGGCGAGCAGCCGGTCGAAGGCGCTGTCCGACGCGCTGCGGGCATAGTCGCGGATCAAGGCGACCAAGCCGATGCCGGCCAGCAGCAGCGCCAGCACGGTCAGCGCCAGCATGCGCCGCCGGATCGACGCACGGCCGGCCCTGGCGGTCACTCCTTGGATCCGCGCGGCTGCACCCGGTAGCCGGTGCCGCGCAGGGTGACGATGTCGATGTCGGCGCCCTCCAGCTTGCGGCGGACGCGTGACACCAGCAGCTCCAGCGCGTTGACCGAGACATCGGCCTCGTCGCCGAACAGCTGGGTCATCAGCCGGTCCTTGGCCGCGACCTGGCCGGCGCGGGCCAGCAGGATCTCCAGCAGGCGGAACTCGCGCCGGCCGAACTCGACATGCTGGCCGGCGACGGTCACGGCCTGGCCCGCCAAGTCCAGCGTGACATTCCCATGCGCGACGGTGCTGCTGGTCTGGCCGGCAGGGCGGCGCAGCAGGGCCCGCAGCCGGGCCTCCAGCTCGCGCAGGTCGAAGGGCTTGACCAGGTAGTCGTCGGCGCCGAGGTCGAGCAGACCGACCTTGTCGTCGATCTCGGACCGGGCGGTGACCACCAGCACCGGGGCGTCGACGCCGCGCCGCCGCAGGTCGCGCAGCACGGCGAAGCCATCCTGGCCCGGCAGCATGATATCGAGCAGCACGGCGTCGAAGGAATCGTGGCCGGCGGCCTCGGCGGCGGCCAGCCCGTCGCGCACCCATTCCACCGAATGGCCGGATTTGCGCAGCCGGTTCTCCACCGCCTCCCCGAGATCGGGATTGTCTTCGACCAGAAGGATCCGCATCCGTCCTTCTTGTCGGAAAGCGCGGGGCGCCGCAAGCCGGCGCGGGTCAGCCCGCTGCTTCGGACAGCAGCCACAGCCGCATCGCCGCGACCTTGCGCGTGTCCCACAGCTCCGGCGGCGCGACGATGTGGAAGCCGCGGCCGGGCAACAGGCGGATGTCGAGCGCCGGCGCCGCCAGTTGGCCGGCCCGCAGCTCGCGCTCGACCAGCGGGCGGGGCACCAGGGCGATGCCCTGGCCCAGCAGAGCCGCCTCGATCGCATGCAGGGTATGGCTGAAGCGGACGCCGCGCCGGGCCTCGGCCTCGTCGCGGCCGGCGGCGCGGTACCATTCGGCCCACAGGAAATGAGAATCATGCAGCAGCGGCACCCGGGTGCCGAGATCGGTCGGATCGAGGCCGCCATCGGGCCGACACAGCGCCGGGCTGCACACCGCCACCGGATCGGCCGGGAACAGCAGCTGCGCGGCCAGGCCGGGATCGACTCCGGTGCCGTAGCGGATCGCGATGTCGACGCCGTCGCGGCGGAAATCGACCAGGTCGTTGGAGGCGGAGAGGCGTACATCGATGCCGGGATGGCGGCGGGTGAAGCCGTCCAGCCGCGGCACCAGCCAGCGCGACACGAAGCTGGGCGTGGCGCTGACCGTCAGCACATCGGCCTGCTGCGCGATCCGGGCGGCGGCGTCGGCGATCAGCCGGAACGCCTGCTCGACCGGGGGCAGCAGCGCCTCGCCGGCCGGGGTCAGGGCTAGGCCGCGGGCATGGCGCTCGAACAGCGGCACGCCCAGCGCCTGCTCCAGCCCGCGCACCTGCTGGGCCACGGCGCTCTGGGTCACGTTCAGCGCCTCGGCCGCCGCCCGGAAGCTCAGATGGCGGGCCGCGGCGCGGAAGGCGCGCAGGCCGTTCAGCGGCGGCAGCCGGTCGGCGAGCATGTAGTTTTCCTGCAGCCTGGATGAAGAACTTCCCGTTTGTCTCCTCCGCCCCACGGGCGCATCTGTCAAGCACGGCCGAACAGGAGATCGAAGCATGAGCACGACCGAACGGGTGGCGATCGTCACCGCCGCCAGCAAAGGCATGGGCGCCGCGATCGCGCGCGAGCTGGCCCGACGCGGCTACAAGCTGGCGCTGTTCGCAACCTCCGACGCGGTGACGGCGCTGGCGGAGGAACTGGGCGGCATCGCGGTGCAGGGATCGGTGACCGAGCCGGCGGATCTGCAGCGTCTGGTCGACACGACGATGGAGCGCTGGGGCCGGATCGACGCGGTGGTGAACAACACCGGCCACCCGCCCAAGGGTGACATTCTCGCCATCCCGGATGCTGACTGGCATCTCGGCCTCGACCTTGTGCTGGTCAATGTCGTGCGACTGGCCCGGCTGGTGACGCCGGCGATGGAGGCGGCGGGGAAGGGCGCGATCGTCAACATCTCGGCCTTCGGCGCGGTGCAGCCGGGCGCGGCCTATCCGGTGTCGTCGGTGCTGCGGGCCGGGCTCTCAGCCTTCACCAAGCTCTATGCCGACCGCTACGCCGCCGCCGGCATCCGCATGAACAGCGTGCTGCCCGGCTTCATCGACAGCTATCCGGAGACGCCTGAGCTGATCGCCCAGATCCCGTCCAGGCGCTTCGGCACGGTCGAGGAGATCGCCAAGACCACGGCGTTCCTGCTGTCCGACGAGGCCGGCTACATCACCGGCCAGAACCTGCTGGTCGATGGCGGGCTGGTGAAGGGGATCTGATCAGCGAGGACGAGTCCCCTAATCTGTCATCCTCGGGCTTGACCCGAGGATCCAGGGGCTTTCAAGAACAACTCTTGGTGGCCCCTGGATTGCCGGATCAAGCCCGGCAATGACAGGAGACCGGCCTCACACGATGTCGGCCGAGACAATCTTCTGCACCCCGGCCGCGGTCATCGCGGTCCAGGCCTTGGCCAGCGATCCCTCGGCGTCGATGCCGCGGCAGGCATCGTCGACGACGAAGGCCTCGAACCCCGCCTTGCGCGCATCGATGGCGCTATAGCAGACGCAGAAATCGGTGGCGACGCCGACGGCGAAGACGCGGTTGATGCCGCGCTCCTTCAGATAGCTGGCCAGGCCGGTGGCGGTGCCGTCGGCCTCGTTGAAGGCAGAGTAGCTGTCGACCTCGTGATGGTAGCCCTTGCGGATCACCAGCTGCGTCGTCGGCAGCTTCAGCTCGGCTGACAGGTCGGCACCCGCCGTGCCCTGGACGCAGTGGTCGGGCCACAGCACCTGGTCGCCATAGGGCAGCTTGGCGGTGTCGAACGGCTGGGCACCCTGATGCGCCGAGGCGAAGGAGACATGGCCTGGCGTGTGCCAGTCCTGGGTCACGACGATGTTGGGAAAGCGCGTCGCCAGGGCATTGATCACCGGCACGATCTTGTCGCCATCGGTGACCGCTAGGCTGCCGCCCGGCAGGAAGCAATTCTGCACGTCGATCACCAGCAGCACGTCGGCATCGCCGGGCGTGATCGTGGCGGCGGCGGCGATGCCCGGCCGCAGCCAGGCGCTCGCGGCGACGGCACCGGCAGCGGTCAGAAAGGCGCGGCGGCTGATGTGGGCCATAATTTCCCCCTCCATGTCATGGCAATGCCGAAAGGCTCGCATGGAGGGAGAAAGGCAACAAGTCCTAAAGCGCAGTCAGGCGGCCTTTGCCGCCTGACTGCGCGCCGGCTTCTCGTTCTTGTTGTTGTGGGCCTCGCGCGCCTCGGCGTCGGTCAGCGGCCGGGCAGCGAGGCGGCCGGCGATGACGCTGACTGCCATCAGCTGGAAGAAGTGGAACAGCATGAGCGGCGCCAGCACCAGGCCGAGCTGAGGCGTGGCCCCGAACATCAGGCGAGCCAGCGGCACGCCGGTGGCCAGCGACTTCTTCGAGCCGCAGAAGGTCGCGGCGATGGTGTCGGGCAGGTCGAAGCCGGCGAGGCGGCAGACGCCCCACATGACCGAGAAGGCGATGCCGAACAGCAGCACCACCCCGGCCACGATCTCGACCAGCACGATCGGGTCCTGCTGCGACCAGATGCCGGACGCCATCGAATCGGCGAAGGAACCGTAGACGATCGCCAGGATGATGACCCGGTCGGCCATCTTGATCCGGGCATAGTGGCGGTTGGCCCAGGCGCTGAGCAGCGGCCGCACCAGTTGGCCGAGCACGATCGGCAGCACCACCAGCAGCGCCACCTTCAGCAGCACCGGGCCGAGCGGCATCGCGGCGCCCTGGCTGTGGGTATACCAGGCCATCAGCAGCGGCGTCGCGACGACGCCGATCAGGCTCGACAGGGTAGCGTTGAAGATCGAGGCGGGCAGGTTGCCGCGCGCCAGCGAGGTCATCGCCACCGAGGACGAGATGGTCGACGGCAGCACGGCGAGGAAGAAGAAGCCCAGCAGCAGCTCCGGCTGGATCCAGCCCTTGCCGAGCGCGCCGGCGCCCAGCACCAGGGCCGGGAACAGGATGAAGGTGCCGGCGGTGGCCAGGAGGTGCAGCCGCCAATGCGACGCGCCGGCCCGCATCTTCTCCGGCGCCAGGGTCAGGCCGTAGAGGAAGAAGACGACCGAGACGCCGTAGGTCGAGATCCAGTCCCAGTGCAGGGGGCCGCCCGTGACGCCCGGTGTGGGCCAGAGACACGCCGCGAGGGCGACGAGGGGAAGGGCGATCATGAACCAGTCGGGCTTAGCCCGGCGTGTCTTGCTCATCACTCTCTCGCAACTTGCCCGGGTGACCCGTGCATTCCGTATACAAGATAGGATATGTCCGACTTGGACCACCCCCGATCCGGCATGGGTGTGTTGCAGTGCGGAAATGGATGCTGCGAGTGCGAAGGGGCGGCTGTGGCCGTCAGTCGACGCGCCAGATGAAATAGGCCCAGTCCGGCGTGTCGAAGGGCAGGGCGGTCCAGCGCGGTGCCTGCATCGGCCGGTCGCTGACCACCAGCCCGCCGGGTGCCATCAGCGGGTCGATCAGCCCGGCCAGCCAGCCGGCCTGGACGGCGTCGCGGGCGCGGTCCTCGCTGCCGAAATCGGCATGGGCCAGAGCCGCCGGCACCCACGGGGCCCGGCCGGGGAGGGCGGACAGCGTGTCGCGGAAATCGCCCAGCACCAGGTCGTCGCCCATCGGCGCCGCATCCGCCGGGGCGTGCAGGTCGCGGTCGAAGGCGACGATCCGGCGCTCCGGGAACAGCTTGCGGAGATGGCTGAAGGTGCGGCCCTTGCCCAGGCCGATCTCCAGCACCGGGCCGGGCCCGATCTCCTCCGCCGCCCGCTCCAGCGCCCGGCGCTGGGTGGAAAGGCGGGCGATCATGCGGTCGAGGCGGCTGTCCATGGGGCGGCTCCGGGCAGGCTCCGGGTGTTCGAGGGCCGCCACTCTAGGTTTGGCCGGGGACGTCGTCGATCCCGTGAATGCATCCCGAGATTTATCAGGTCGTCCGGACAAATTCACCGCTCTGTCACATCCGGCGTGTAGGGTCGTCGCATTCCGCCCGACACCGAGGACAGGCCATGACAGCCCCTTCCTACGCCACCTGGCACACCGACCCGCAGCGGGAGGCCGCGATGGGCCCGTCGCACGCCCCGTTGTGGCGCCATTTCATCGAGACGCTGCCGGACCGCGATCTGACGACCCGGACCGTGCTGGATTTCGGCTGCAACCGCGGCGGCTTCCTGCGCCTGCTGCACGCGCTGCGGCCGTTCCGCCGCGCCGTGGGCATCGACATCGCCTCGGACTCGATCGCGGCGGCGACCGCGGCGACGGGCGACCTGCCGCTGCAGTTCGAGGTGACGACCGACCTGGCGCCGTGGGCGAACAGCTTCGACATCGCCTTCAGCTACGAGGTGATCTATCTGCTGCCCGACCTGGCCGGTCATGCCAGGGGCATGTTCGATGCGCTGCGCGACGGCGGTGTTTATTACGCGGTCACGGGCTGCCACACGGAAAACCCGCTCTGGCCGCGGTGGCGCGAGGTGATCGGCGGCGCCAGCAACGCGCCGGTGCAGGACCGCGCGCCCCAGGACTTCATCGACGCCTTCTCCGCGGCCGGCTTCGCCGTCGCGGTGAAGCGCTTCGGCTATGACGGCTTCATCCCGGCGACCAAGGACCGGTCCTACTATCCCAGCATCATCGACGCGATCACCTATTCCGCCGACCACAAACTGCTGTTCCGGCTCGAGAAGCGCGGCTGAGGCGCGGTCGTGACCGCGATCGAGCGCCGGCCCGGCAGCGTCCTCTGGCACCAGCTGGGGGACGCGCTGGCTGCGGAGATTGCCGCCGGGCGGCTGGTGCCGGGCAGCCGGCTGCCGACGGAAGCCGAGCTGGTGAAGCGGTTCGGCGTCAGCCGCTTCACGGTCAGGCAGGCGCTCGGCCATCTGGAGGCGCGCGGCCTGGTGCGCGCCGAGCAGGGGCGGGGCACCTTCGTGCACAAGGGCACGCTGGATTATGCGATCTCGCCGCGGACCCGCTTCTCCAGGAACCTGATCGAGCAGGGCTTCGAACCCGGCGGCGAGCTGCTGCTGCATGAGGTGATCCCGGCGGCCGAGAGGGTCGCCGGCCGGCTGCGGGTCGCCGAGGGCACGGCCGTGATCCATCGCCGCGGCCTGATGACGGCCGATGGCGTCCCGGTCGAGCTCGGCGATTCCTTCTACCCAGCCGAACGGCTTCCAGGGTTCGACGAGGCCCGCCGCGCCCATGCGACGATCACGGCCGCATTGGCCAGCTATGGCATCGACGACTATGAGCGGGTGTCGACCTCGATCCAGGCACGGATGCCGTCGCCGGAGGAGGCCCGCCTCCTCCGGCAGCCGAAATCCCTCCCTGTCATGGTCTTGGACAAGGTCGATGCCGATCTCGACGGGGTTCCGTTCTGCTTCTCCAGCGCGGTGTGGTCGGCCGAACGGGTGACCTTCACCATGGCCGGCGGGACTCGCGCCCGCTCCGGACATACCCCTTGAACGGAAGACGGCGCCTTCCATATAATTGAGCGACCACTCACTCATTTCGAATCATCATGGCCCGTCCCCTCAGTGAAGAAAAGCGCGACGCCATCCTGGCCGCCGCAGCCGAGCTGATCGCCGGGCAGGGCCTCGGCGCCTCGACCGCCAAGATCGCCAAGGCGGCTGGTGTCGCCGAGGGCACGCTGTTCACCTATTTCCCGACCAAGGACGACCTGCTGAACCAGCTGTTCCTGGAGATCGAGGCCGACCTTGCCGGGGCGGTGCTCGCCGCCGGCCTCCCGGACGGTGATCCGCGCGACCGCGTCCGGCAGCTCTGGGACCGGCTGATCGACTGGGGACTCGCCAATCCGGTCCGGCGCAGGGCGCTGCGCCAGCTCAAGGTGTCGGACCGCATCAGGGCCGACAGCCTGGGGCGCTTCGAGGCCCAGTTCCGCGAAGCCCGCGCCATGGTCGAGCAGAGCCTCGCCGGGCACGGCGACCCGGCCCGGATGCCATTCTACATCGATGTGGTCCTGCTCGGGCTGGCGGAGATCGCCATGGACGCAATCACCGCGAACCCTCGGGACCGAGAGTCGATCCGCCAGGCCGGCTTCGACCTGTTCTGGAAGGGCTCGGCCGCCTGATTTCTTTGCTCCGACAATGAGCGTGGACTCACTCAATGAAGGAACGGGAGATGCCGAACCGCAACGGCTTCACCGAAGCCGATGTGCCCGACCAGTCGGGCAAGTGCTTCATCGTCACCGGGGCCAACACTGGCCTGGGCTTCGAGGCGTCGCGCGTGCTCGCTGCGCGTGGCGCGCGGGTGCTGCTGGCCTGCCGCGACCCGGCGAAGGCGGAGGCCGCGATGGCGCGGATCCGCCAGGCGAGCCCGACGGCCGACCTCGCCGTCCTGCCGCTCGACCAGGCGGACCTCGCCAGTGTCCGCGCGGCGGCGGATCTGGCGGCCCGCGAGCCGCGGATCGACGCCCTCGTCAACAATGCCGGCGTGATGTTCCCGCCCCTGACGCGCACCAGGCAGGGCTTCGAGCTGCAGTTCGGCGTCAACCATCTGGGCTGCTTTGCCCTGACCGCGCTGCTCCTGCCCAAGCTGGCCGAAACCGCGGGGGCGCGGGTGGTGGTGACCTCGAGCATCGCCCATCGCGGGGCAAAGCTCGACTGGGACGATCTCAATGCCGAGAAGGGCTACGACCGGTACCGGCGCTATGCCGCCAGCAAGCTCGCCAATGCGCTGTTCGCCTTCGAGCTGGACCGGCGCCTGCGGGCCTCGGGCTCGCCGGTCGCAGCGGTAGGCTGCCATCCGGGTATCGCATCGACCGACCTGGGACGGCACATGGGGGCGCTCCAGATCCTGCTGTCGCTGGTCCGGCTGGCCCTCAACAGCGCCGCGATGGGCGCCTGGCCCACCCTGCAGGCGGCGGCCGGCCCCGTGACCCCCGGCGGCTACTACGGGCCGACCGGTTTCCGCGAGTTCAGGGGCGTCTCCGGCGAGGCGTCGCCGACCCGGCAGGCCCGGGATCCTGCGCTGTCCCGGCGGCTGTGGGACGTCTCGGTCGCGATGACCGGCATCGATCCGGGTCTGCCGGCCGCGGCATGACGGAGGCTTGGCTTACCGCCGCCGGGCTTGGTAAGGAAGGCGCGACGCCCCGGCCGGCCGGGAGTCTGCTGCGAAAGGACCGACATGCTCGACCGCCGTACCCTGCTCAAGCTGGCCGCCGCCACCCAGATGTTCGGGATGTTCGGAGGGGCCTCGGCCCTGGCCGCGCCGCCGGCGGGGCTGCGCTACGGCGAGGCCGGGCCGTTCTCCTATGACTGGCTGAAGAGCCGCGCCCGCGCGCTGGCGGCCGCGCCCTACGCCTCGCCGCCGCGGCCGGATCCGGCGACGGTGGAATCGATCGACTACGACGCCCATGGCAAGCTGAAGTACAAGCCGGAATACGCGCTGTACGGCGACGGCCAGCCCGGCGCCTATCCGGTCACCTTCCAGCATGTGGGCCGGTTTTTCCCGAAGACCGTGAAGATGCATGCGGTCGACCCTGCCGCCGGCACCGCGCGGGAGATCACCTACGACCCGCAATACTTCACCGTCGGTCCGGACAGCCCGGCGGCGAAGCTGGCGCCGGAGCCCTCGGCCTTCGCCGGCTTCTGGATCCAGGAGGCCAAGGACAAGGGCGACTGGAAGGCCGAGGAGCCCTGGGTCGCCTTCCTCGGCGCCTCCTATTTCCGCGCCAAGGGCGAGCTCGGCCAGGTCGGCCTGTCGGCCCGGGGCATCACCATCACCCCGGGCTCGGGCGGGCCGGAGGAGTTCCCGGACTTCATCGGCTACTGGTTCGAGCCGGCGAATTCCGACGCCGACGCGGTGACGGTCTACGCGTTGCTCGACGGGCCCAGCCTGACCGGCGCCTACCGCTTCCTGATGCGCCGCACCGCCGGCGTGGTTATGGATGTCGAGACCACGCTGTTCCTGCGCCAGCCGGTCGAGCGCCTGGGCGTGGCGCCGCTGACCTCGATGTTCTGGTACTCCGAGACGGTGAAGAAGACCGCGATCGACTGGCGGCCGGAGGTTCATGACAGCGACGGGCTGGCGATGTGGACCGGCGGCGGCGAGCACATCTGGCGGCCGCTGAACAACCCGGCGCGGATTGTCATCTCCAGCTTCTCCGACCAGTCGCCGCGCGGCTTCGGCCTGCTGCAGCGCGACCGTAACTTCGACCACTATGAGGACGGCGTGCGCTACCACCTGCGCCCCTCGGCCTGGATCGAGCCGCTGGGCGACTGGGGCCGTGGCCAGGTGCAGCTGGTCGAGCTGCCGACCGACGACGAGATCCACGACAACATCGTCGCATATTGGCACCCGGAGGCGCCGACCAAGGCCGGCGACGAGCTGCCCTTCGCCTACCGCATCCACTGGCTGGCGGACGAGCCCTATCCGACGGATCTGGCCCGGGTGGTGGCGACGCGCCTCGGCCGCGGCGGCCAGCCCGGCCAGCCGCGCCCGGAAGGCGTGCGCAAATTCATGGTTGAGTTCCTGGGCGGCCCGCTGAAGGACCTGCCCTTCGGGGTGAAGCCGGAGCCGGTGTTCTGGGCCTCGCGCGGCACCTTCTCCTCCTACACCTTGATGGAGGCGGTGCCGGACGACGTGCCGGGCCACTGGCGCGTGCAGTTCGATCTGGCGGTCGACGGCGACGACCCGGTCGAGATGCGGCTGTTCCTCAAGGTCGGCGACCAGGTGGCGTCCGAGACCTGGCTGTTCCAGTACCGCCCCTTCGTGTCGGACGCGCGGCCGGTCGGGAACTGACCGGGGAGCGGCCGGGCTACAGCGCCTGGCCGCTGTCCTTGCCGTCCGGCCACCAGATGCGCCAGTCGCGCTGGCCGATGCGGCAGGCGATGCCGCCGCCGTTGCGCGGGCCATCCGGGCCCTCGACCGCCTCGACGAATTCCCGGCAGAAGCGGCCGGAGGCGTCGATGAAGGTCGAGACCGGGCGGACCCGGCCGGTCGACGGACCGTCGCGCCACGGCGTCTCGACGCCGTTCGGCGCCTGCTCCAGCACCTCGGCGCGCCGGGCCTCGATCGCCGTCTGCGCCGCCAGCCGGATCTGCTCCGCCGTCTCGATCCGGGCGACCCGGTTCTCAAGCCGGTCGATCACGCTGAGCGCGGTCCAGCCGCCGCCGATGACCGCGAGCAGCGCCGCGGCGGCGGCGATCGCCCCGAGCCAGCGAACGGCCGGGCGGCGGCGTCGCGGCAGCTGCGGGATGGCGGCCGGGCGCGGTGCCAGCAGCCCGGCCAGGGCCGGCGGCAGCGGTTCCTCGACCGGCGGAAAGGCGGAGGTCAGCAGCGCCGCCATCTCACGCTCGTGCCGCAGCGTCGCGGCCAGGGTCGGATCCTGGGCCAGTGCCGCCTCGACCAGGCGGCGGCGCTCCGGGTCCAGCGTGCCGTCCGCATAACCGGCGATCCAGTCGGTGTCGATCGTCATGGTCGCCTCCTTCACCGTCGCACCGCCATGGCCATGGCGCCGACCGGGCGCCGCGACAGCAGGTGCTGCAGCGCCTGGCGGCCGCGATGCAGCCGGCTCATCACTGTGCCTACCGGCACGTCCAGCGCGTCCGCCGCGGCGGCGTAGCTGAGGCCACCGGCCGAGACCAGCAGCAGCACGCTGCGCTGGTCCTCCGGCAGCCGGTCGATCGCCCTCTGCACCGCCGCCAGCATCAGCGTTGCCTCGACCTCGGCCTCGGCGTCACCGCCCGGCAGCGTGTCCGGATCGACCGGCTCGGCCATGTCGCCGCGGCGGCGCCCGGCCCGCAGCCGGTCGAGATGCAGGTTGTAGGCGATGCGGAAGATCCAGCCCTGCAGGGTGGCGGCCGCGGCGGCCTGATGCGCCCGCTCCAGCGCCCGCTCGCAGGTGGCCTGCAGCAGGTCGTCGCCCTCGGGGGCGGAGCCGGTGAGGCCGCGGGTGAAGGCCCGCAGCCGCGGCAGTGAGGCCAGCAGCGCCCCCTTCACATGCTCTGCCGGATCGGACATTCCTCCATCACCCCACTGTTGCGACTCATCCGTCCGCGCCGATGTATTAACGTGCGACAAGGCCTGTCGTCCTCGCCCGGATCTGAATATTTTTGCGCGATTCCGTGGAATGACCACGGCGGCTCGGGCGTCAAAATTATGACAGGGGCCGTCGCGGCCCGCTTCGATGCCACAGGTCAGGAGTTCCTCATGCGTATCCGTTCTGCAGCGGCCCTGCCCATCGTGGCGGCTTTCGGACTGCTCTACGCAACGGCGGCGAGCGCCGCCGCCTGGGGGGATCTCAAGGACGTCTCGAAGCCGCAATTCATCACCGTCAAGGACAATGGCGGGGGTAACGGTGGTGGGAATGGCGGTGGTAACGGAGGCGGCAACGGCGGTGGGAATGGTGGTGGCAACGGCGGCGGGAACGGCGGAGGCAATGGAGGCGGCAACGGCGGTGGGAATGGTGGTGGGAACGGCGGAGGCAATGGAGGTGGCAACGGCAACGGGAATGGAGGTGGCAACGGCAACGGGAATGGAGGTGGCAACGGCAACGGGGGCGACAAAGGCGGGAACAGTGGGAACGGCAACGGCGGGGGCAATAGCGGCGGGAATGGAGGCGGCACCGGCAACGGGGGCGACAAAGGCGGAAACAGCGGGAACGGCGACGGCAACGGCAACGGCAACGCCGGCGGGAAGGCCAGCAGCGGAAGCGGCTCCGGCAGCGTCGGCAGCACCGGCAGCGGCGTCGGCAACTCCGGGGACGACGACAGCCCTGGCAACAGCGGCAAGATCAGGGGCAACCGCCACGGAACCGGAGCCGCCAGCTCGACGGATGACTCCGACGGTCCGGGCAACAGCGGCAAGACCAGGGGCAACCGCCACGGCACCGGCGTCGCCAGCCCGACGGACGATACCGCCCCCGGCAACAGCGGCAAGACCAGGGGCAAGCGGCCCGACAAGGTCGACACCATCTCGCTCGACGACGACACCACCGCTGCGCTGATCGGCTCCGGCTGGTCGCCGACGGTCGGCAACGGGCCGTTCCGCAATCACGGCGCGCGTGTCTCCACCTTGGTCGGCTTGGCCAAGGAGCTCGGCTACGGCGCCAATGTCGGCGCCATGCAGGCCAACTTCGGCACGCCGCAGGAGAACGGCATCCGCGCCCTGCAGGAGCGGATCGCCGATCTCAAGGCCGATCCGTTCGCGGACCCGGACAAGATCGACGCGCTCGAGGCCGAGCTCGCCGACCGGATCGTGGAGGTCAAGCCCGGTACCGGCCCGACCGGCGACTGGGAGACGACCAATCTCGACGTCGACGGTAACGGTGTGGTCGACGACCACGACCTGGCGCTCGCCCGCGAAGGCTTCCGCCCGTTCGACTGACGATCCGAGCCTCGGTTGGAAATGCCGCCGGCAGGGCGTCGCCCTGCTGGCGGATCTGTTTGGTCTGTGGCTCACTCAGTCGAACCGCAGCGGGATGTTGATGGTGACGCCCGGGGGCGGGGCATAGTAGTAGGGCGGCGGCTCGACATAGACCGGCGCCGGCCGGCGATAGTAATAGGGCCGCTCGCGGTAGCCGTAATAGGGTCGCTCATAGACGACGACCGGCGGCCGCGGCCGCGCATAATAGTAGCTGTGGCCGTGATGGGGCCGGGCCCAGGGCGGCCCGCCGCCATGCCAGGGCTTGTGATGGGCCAGGGCCGGCCCGGCGGTGGCCAGCACCGCCAGGGCAGTCAGCGCGGGCATAAGGATGCGTCGTCGGATGCTCATCTCGATCAATCCCCTTCTGCAGGCATCCGTCGGACGGACGCCCCTCAGGCCAGGGACGATCGGGCCAGGCGCTTTATTCCGTCAATCAGGCCGCGAAGGCCGGATCCTGCCGCATCAGCTGGCGCTTGACGCTCTCCAGATGCAGCCGGCCGCTCTCGGCGTCGCCCTCGCGCATCTGCCGGACCGTCCGGCGGGCGATCTCGGCCGGCACCGGGCGCAGCGGCCGGCCGGTGCTCAGCGCCTTGACCTGCACCTCGGCGGCGCGTTCGAGGTAGTAGAGGTCGTCCCAGGCCTCGGCGATGGTCGGGCCGCACACCATCACGCCGTGGTTGCGCAGGAACACCACATCGGCGTCGCCCAGGCTCGCCGCGATGCGGTCGCCCTCGGCCTCGTCCAGGGCTAAGCCGTTATAGGCGTCGTCGACCGCGGTGCGGCCATAGAATTTCAGCGCCGACTGCCCGGCCCAGACCAGCGGCTCGCCCTCGACCATGCTCAGCGCCGTGGCGTTCGGCATATGGGTGTGGAAGGCGGCCCGCACGCGCGGCAACTGCTTGTGCAGCAGTGCATGGATGTAGAAGGCGGTCGCCTCCGGCCTGCCGTCGCCGTCGATCACGTTGCCGTGGAAGTCGCAGACCAGCAGGCTCGAGGCGGTGACCTCGGCGAAGGCCAGGCCATAGGGGTTGACCAGGAACAGGTCATCCCGGCCTGGCACCATCGCCGAGAAATGGTTGCAGATGCCTTCCTCCAGCCCCAGCCGCGCGGCCATGCGGAAGCAGGCGGCCAGGTCGATCCGGGCCTGGCGCAGCGCCACCCAGTCGATCTCGCCGATATTCGAGAGGCGGGACGGGTCGGCGGCTTGCAGCTCATGGGCCATGGCGAGGCCTCCTGTCGGACGAAGGGGTCGGGCTCGGCCGGCATCCTCGAACAGGATGCGCGGACCGTCCAGGGCCGAAAGCCCCCTCGCCGGCGCATAGCGGTCGAGCCGACCGGCTAAGCCTCTCGGATAGACGTCTCAGATGAGGCTGCCCCCTCTGACGAAGCCGACCCGTCCTTGTGGGCGAATTGACCTACAAATTGATGGGACAAGCCGGGGTATGTGGCGGTTGCGCGACTGCTGACGATCCCTAGTCTAGATGTATTCGCAAGGACCCGGTGAAATTCCGGGTGGCTCTTCCGGCCGCCGATCCGCCGGATAACGCTAGCGACTATCGATACAGCAGCGGCGGTCCGATCGATTCCTCTTCCACGAGTGTGTCGAGGCGAGTCCGATTTGCACGGACAATTGTCCTGCCTTCCATCAGTCCATTCTCTGACTTGATGGCATCGCTGCTGTTCTCGATAAAACATGGGGACGGCACATGTATCAGAAATCCTGATCCCAAGGCGCAGCATCCGCTCCCGGATAGTGTGACGCCGTAAATCTCCATCATTGCCATGCCTCGCCATGCTGGCTGTTCGTGGCCCGCCGGGCTGCCCCGTTGCCGGCGAGGGACCTTCCGACCTCAGTCATCGGAGGAACGATGCTGTGCATCATCTGCAGATCGTCAGATCTGGCATTCCTGGCCGAACTCGCCAGCGTTCCCGTGATCGGAACCCAGCTTCTTGGCAGCAGCGAAGAGGCCCGGCGGGTTGCCCGCGGCGATATCTGGCTCGTCGGTTGTCGCTGTTGCGGGCATGTCTTCAATTCCGCCTTCGACATCGACCGGGTCGTCTATGATGAGCGGTATGAAAACTCGCTGATGGGCTCACCGCGTTATCGACGATACTCCGAGAACATCATCAGCCGTCTGGTATCGACCTATGATCTGGGCGGCGGGACTGCCGTCGAGATCGGCTGCGGTCGCGGCGAATTCCTGCAAATGCTGTGCGATCGCGGCCTGCGCAGGGGAATCGGCTTCGATCCCGGGCGCCCGGCCGGCGAGAATCGTCTCGATCACTCGGCAGTGACCATCATCGGCGACATGTTCACCCCATCCCGTGCGCCGGACGCCGACATCGTCTGCTCCCGCTACGTGCTGGAGCATCTGTTGAGCCCGGTGGACCTGCTGCGGTCGATCCGCGAAGCCTATGCCTCAAATCCCGCCCGCGTGGTGTTCACCGAGGTGCCGAACGGCGGCTACATGCTGGACGGGCTCGGAGTCTGGGATCCCCTCTACGAGCATGCCTCCTACTTCACGTCGTCCTCCCTGGCCAATGCCTTGCGGTTGTCCGGACTTGCCCCGGGTCCCATCAATGTCGAATTCGGCCACCAGTTCCTGACGGCGGAAGCGACATTTGCGAAGCGCGCCGTGGATGAGCGGGTCGCAACTCCGCCGGATACGCAGAGCTTCGACGGCTTTGCCGATCGGTTTCGGCGAGCGCTCTCGCTGTGGCAGGAATGGCTGGATCAGGCCTGGCGGGAAGGTCGGCGCCTGGCGCTCTGGGGGGCGGGCTCCAAGAGCATCACCTTCCTGAATGTCCTGGACCGGTCCGGAAGCATCATCGAGCGGGTGGTCGACATCAATCCTCTCAAGGCAGGGGCGTTCACCGCCGGCACCGGACATCCGATCGTGCCGCCTGCAGCGCTGAGACAGCAGCCGCCCGACACGATTCTGGTGATGAACCCGGAATATGAGGGGGAGATCAGGCAGATGCTCGATGGGCTCGGCCTGGATGTCGACCTGATCGTGGTGTCAGGCAGGCGGCCGCCGGGCGCATCTGCCCGGCGCTCGATTTCGTCCCTCTCCGCTTGATCAGATCGCGAAGGCGGTCCATCCCCAGCGAAGCCGGTCTCTGGCGGGCGCGGCCGGAGCGATGATGATCTGCCGGACCGGGCGCGCAATCGCGATCAAACGGGCGGCGTCCGTCCTCGGCACAGTGTCGGCGAACGCAGCGGGAGCGGGGCATGGGGGCGGTCGAACGGGCGGTCTGGTTCATCGAGAACCGGTTCTCGGCGGAGGTCACGCTCGACGCGATCGCCGAGGCCGCCGGCGTGTCCCGGTTCCATCTGTGCCGGCTGTTCGGCGTCGCCACCGGCCGGTCGGTGATGCGCTATGTTCGCGGCCGCCGCCTGACCGAGGCGGCGCGGGCCCTGGCCGCCGGCGCCGGCGACATCCTGGCGGTGGCGCTCGATGCCGGCTACGGCTCCCACGAGGCGTTCACCCGGGCCTTCCGCGATCAGTTCGGTCTGACGCCGGAGCTGGTGCGCGGCCAGGGCCATGTCGACAACCTCGCGCTGGTGGAGCCGATCCGGATGGACGAATCGATGATCATCGACCTCGAAGCCCCGCGCTTCGAGGCCGGCAGGACCCTGCTCGTTGCCGGGCTGGGCGGCCGCTACACCTTCGAGACCAATGAGGGCATCCCGGCGCTGTGGCAGCGCTTCGGGCCGCAGATCGGCCATGTGCCGAACGAGATCGACGGCGCCGCCTACGGCGTCTGCTGCAACACCGACGATGCCGGGAATTTCGACTACATCGCCGGGGTCGAGGTGGCGAGCTTCGACGAACTGCCGGCGGAGTTCGCCCGGGTGCGCATCCCGGCTCAGCGCTACGCGGTGTTCAGCCACCGCGGCCACATCTCCCGGATCCGGGCGACGCATTACACGATCTGGACCCGATGGTTGCCGGAGTCCGGCCACGTCTTCGGTGATGCGCCGAGCTTCGAGCGCTACAGCGCCGATTTCGATCCCTGGACCGGCGCCGGCCTGGTCGAGATCTGGATGCCGCTCAGGAGCTGATCCGGGCGGCCTGGGCGGGAGCGTGCGGCGCCAACCGGTCGCACTGCATCAGCAGCCGCACCAGCTCGGCCTGGCGGCGGGTGCCGGTCTTCTCGAAGATCCGGGTCAGATGGGTCCGCGCCGTGGTCTGGGCGATCGCCAGGCGCTCGGCCACCGCCTGCAACCCGTCGCCGCGGCTGATTTCCGCGGCGAACACGGCCTCGGCCGCGGTCAGGCCGAACAGCTCCTGCAGCAGCGCCGGCGACGGCGTGCCGGCGATGTCGGGATCCATCACGAACAGGGCCACCAGCGGGCCGCTGCCGACCGGGATCACGGTCACCAGCAGCGGCGGGGCGCCCGATGGCCGCGACAGCCGCAGCCGGGTGCCGCCCTTTGCGGCCTTGGCGATCGCCTGCCGCAGCCGGCCGGTCTCCTCCGGGATGGCGGTGGTGATGCCGAAGGGCGTGGCGTACAGCCCGTCCCTGCGGGCCACGATCGTCCCGGCACGGCGGTTGAGCCGGATCGGCCGGGCCGATGCATCGGCGATGATCACGCCGAGGTCGAGCCAGTCGAGCAGATCCTCGATGCCGCCGTCCCCGTCCTGGTTGCGCCGGGGAGCGGCTGCTTCCGTCTCATCGTCATCGTCGTCCTGGCCCAGAGCCTCCACGCCGATCACCCGGGTCGAGAGGACGGCCGCCAGGCCGGCATTCATTGTCAGGGAATAGTCGAGATCCGCAGCGCTATCGACGCCCACCATGACCTATGCCTCTTCGTGCTCGACGCGTTGTCCGCCCTGCGTCGAGATCCGGCATGCTTCGGGGGCGGCGCCGTAAGGACCACGCTATGCGCCGCATGGCCGCCGCGCTTCGGGGCAGCCGCCCAATTTTCGTGGCGAGGACTACCTAGTTTTCGCCGGCCGACAGCAGCCAGGGCTCGCTGTGCAGGCGCAGCACGACATCCATCCGGTTGCTGGCGTTGAGCTTGCCCAGCACCGCCGAGACATGGTGCTCGACCGTGCGGGGCGATCGCACCAGCCGGCGGGCGATGTCCTGATTGCCCATGCCCTGGGCCAGCAGGCGCAGCACCTGCAGCTCGCGCTGGGTCAGGCCGAGCGGATGGCGCCGGGCGGCGGCGTAGGGGCCGCGGCGCGCCCGTGGCAGCTGGTCGGCGACGCCCAGGCGCTGCGCCGCCCGGCGCGCCAGCAGGGCGGCGGGGCGCGCCTCGATCTCCTCCAGCATCGCCACGGCCCGGGCCAGGGCCGGCCCGGCCTCGCCGCCGCGGACCTGCGTCAGGGCCAGGGCCGCCTCATAGGGCAACCCCAGGCGGGTCCACTCCGCGGCGGCGGCCAGCGGATCGCCGGCCAGCTCGGCCGCCCGCGGCGCCGGGGCCCGCGCCGTCGCCGGCGGCAGCGGCGCCGTCATGCCGCAGCGCCGCCACCACACGGCCAGCTCACCAAGCGCCCAGGGATCGAAGCTGTCGAGGTCCATCGCCGCCAGGGCCGCGAGCGGCTCATGGGCGGCGCCGGGATCGTCCGCCAGCCACGCCGCCTCGGCCAGGGCGAAGCGCACCGGCGCGATCAGGTGCAGGTCGCCGGTCTCGAGCGCATGGCGCAGCGCCTGCTGCAGCAGGGCAGGGGCGTCGGCCTCACCCAGCCGCATCCGCACCCGGCCCAGCACGATCAGGGCGGGCAGGCGGATCGTCGGCGCCAGCAGCTCCAGCCCGACAACCCCGCCGGCGATCGACTCGGCCTCGCGGAACCGGCCCTGCTCGAGGCGCAGCCGGGCCTGCCAGCCGACCTGGTAGTGGGTCCAGGCATCCAGGTCGTGCCGGGTCTCGAAGGCGATGCCCTCGTCCAGCACCCGCTCGGCCAGGGCGAAATCCTTGAACACCACCGCATATTCGGCGAGGTTCATATAGGCCCGTGCCGCGTGCTCGTGGAAGCCGTGTTCCAGGGCCAGGGCCAGGCTCTCCTCCATCATCTCCAGCCCGCCGGGGCGGTCGACGAACAGCAGGGCGGTGGCGACGTTGTTCAGCGCGTGCACCCGGGTCTCGATATCGCCCAGCCGGTCGGCCAGGCTCATGGCCCGCCAGCCCCACTTGACCGCGTCGTCGACATGGCTCTGCTGCATGTGCAGCTGCGAGCGGACGCTGTAGGCCATCGCCAGCTCCGGCCCCGGCGGCAGGCGCTCCAGCTCGCGCACCGCCTCGTCGACGCAGTCGCCGGCCTGCCGCACCTCGCCGCGTGACCACAGCAGCCGGGCCAGCGCCCGCAGGTTCAGGCCGACCTTGTCCATGCGGCCCAGCTCGCGCCACAGCGCGATGGCGTGCTGCCGCGCCTCGATCACCGTGTCGTCGATGCGCAGCGCCAGCCCGGCCTCTTCGGCCCAATCCTCGTGCAGCTGCGCCGCCAACGCCTTCGGCGCCTCGTCGACATAGCGCAAGGCGGTTGCCAGATGGGCGGCCGCCTGATGATGCGCGCCCAGGCGCGAGGCCTGGGCCGCGGCCTGCGGCGCCAGGGCCAGGACGCGGGCGCCGTCATCCGCGGCGGCGGCGTGATGGACCTGGCGCGGCAGCAGCGCCACCGCCTGCCGGGCCGGCGCCTCGGCCATCGCGGTCTCGACCCGGGCGTGCAGCGACTGCTGCGCCGCCGCGGACAGCTGGTCGAGCGTGGCCAGCCGCGCCAGCTCGTGGCGAAATCCGACCGCGCCATTGTCGTCGCGCAGCAGCATGCCGCGGGCGATGCAGCGGTCGACCGCCGCGTCGGCCCGGGCACCCAGCAGGGCCCGCGCCAGCCAGGGCTCGATGCTGCCCGGCACGATACTGATGGTCTCCAGCGCCGCGCGCTCATCCGGCGCCAGCCGCGACAACCGCGACCACACCGCGTCGCGGATCGAGGCCGGGACGGTTCCGGGGATGCCGGCCGGCGCCGCGTCCTGGCTGGCCAGCAGCTCGGTGACGAAGAATGGGTTGCCGGCGGTGATCCGGTGCAGCTCGGCGGCGGAGCGGCCGGCAGCCCGGGCCAGCGCCGCGACCGCCTCGGGCGACAGCGGCTGCATGGTGATGCGCACGGCGGTGGCCGGCAGGTCGCCCAGCACCTGCCGCAGCGGATGGTCGGGGCCGACCTCGTCGCTGCGGTAGCTCAGCACCAAGAGCGTCCGCAGCACCGGCATGCGGCGGCCGAGATACTTCACCAGGTCGAGCGTCGCGTTGTCGGCCCAGTGCACGTCCTCGAAGACCAGCACGGTGGTCTCGGGCGCCTCCTGCAGCGTGTTCAGCAGGGCAGGGAACAGCCGCTCCGGCGCCGCCGCCTGGTCCAGCAGCGCCGCCATCCGGGGTCCGAGGGCATGCGCCATGTCCTGCAGCGGGCCCAGGGCGCGCGGCGTGAACAGCGCCTCGGACCCGCCCCACAGCACCCGGTGGCCGGGACCAAGGCGTTGCATGAACTCCTGCAGCAGCGCGGTCTTGCCGATCCCGGCCTCGCCGCCGAGCACGACCGTGCCGCCATGGCCGGCCGCGGCCTGCCGGGCCATGTCGATCAGTCGGTCAAGCGGCTCCTCGCGCTCGATCAGCATGAAGTCGGCGACTCCCCTGTGCCCGCAGGGATTTCAGGCCAAGGGGGTGTCGAAAACAAGGCTTCATGTCCGATTTTTGCTGCATTGCACCGATTGGCTCAGCCCTGGAGCATCGAGGCGCCCACCCCGACCAGGACACCGCCGAATAACGGGTTACGCAGGCGGGTGCGGCGGGGCTGCTGCAGCCAGCGGCGCAGAGCACGGCCGAGCTCGGCCGGTTCATCGCGAAGCCCGGCACGACTGAGTTGATCGGCTTGATTTTCTCAGTTTGAGAATTAAGTTAGAGGCAGCACCTTCAAGCCGGCGCGGACGGCTGCTAGGGTGTCCGGACCGTCACCCTTGGACCTCGTCATGACCGATCGTCTCGTCATCGCTCTTGCCCAACTGAACCCGACGCTCGGCGACGTGCGCGGCAACATCGACAAGCTTCGCTGCGCCCGTGACGATGCGCGGCAGGCCGGCGCCGATCTCATGCTGGCCAGCGAGCTGGCGGTCAGCGGCTACCCGCCCGAGGACCTGGTGCTGAAGCCCTTCTTCCTCGACGCGGTGGAGGAGGGGGTGCGCGAGCTCGCCGCCGAAACCACCGAAGGCCCGGCGCTGCTGATCGGCACGCCCTGGCGCGACAACGGCCGCGTCCACAACGCCGTGCTGTTGCTCGACGGCGGCAAGGTCGCGGCGTCGCGGTTCAAGCACGACCTGCCGAATTACGGCGTGTTCGACGAGAAGCGGGTCTTCGCCGCCGGCCCGATGCCGGGGCCGATCCCGTTCCGCGGCGTCCGCCTCGGCGTGCCGATCTGCGAGGACATCTGGACCGCCGACGTGGTCGAGTGCCTGCAGGAGACCGGGGCCGAGCTGCTGCTGGTGCCGAACGGCAGCCCCTACGAGGCCGGCAAGGCCGACCAGCGGCTGCAGATCGTGCTGAACCGGGTGACGGAGAGCGGCCTGGCGCTCGCCTATCTCAACCAGGTCGGCGGCCAGGACGAGCTGGTGTTCGACGGCGCCTCCTTCGTCATCGGCCGCAACGGCGGGCTGCGCCGCCAGCTGCCCTCGTTCCGCGAGCATGTCGCGATCACCGAATGGGTCCGCGGCGAGGATGGCTGGGACTGCGTCGAGGGAGAGCGCATCGCCCCGCCCGACGGCGTCGAGGCGATCTACGGCGCCATGGTGCTCGGTCTCAGAGATTACGTGAACAAAAACCGCTTTCCTGGTGTTTTGATTGGGCTTTCCGGCGGCATCGACTCCGCGATCTCGGCCGCGGTGGCGGTCGATGCGCTGGGCGCCGACCGGGTCCATTGCGTGATGCTGCCGTCGCCCTACACCAGCCGGGACAGCCTGGACGACGCAGCTGAATGTGCCCAGGCGCTCGGCGTCCGCCTCGACAGCATCTCGATCGAGCCGGCGATGCGCGCCTTCGACACCATGCTGGCGCCGCTGTTCGAGGGCACCACGCCCGACATCACCGAGGAGAACATCCAGTCGCGTGCCCGTGGCGTCACGTTGATGGCGCTGTCGAACAAGTTCGGCAAGATGGTGCTGACCACCGGCAACAAATCAGAGATGTCCGTGGGTTACGCGACGTTGTACGGCGACATGTGCGGCGGCTATTCGGTGCTGAAGGACGTCTACAAGACCACGGTCTACGAGCTGTCGCGCTGGCGCAACCAGGTCCATCCCGATGGCGCCATAGGCCCGGCCGGAAGGGTGATCCCGGAGCGGATCATCACCAAGGCGCCGACCGCCGAGCTGAAGCCGAACCAGACCGACCAGGACAGCCTGCCGCCCTATGACGCGCTGGACGACATCCTCAACTGCCTTGTGGAGGAGGAGAAGAGCGTCGACGAGATCGTCGCCCGCGGCCACGACCGGGCCACGGTGGCGCGGGTGTGGCGCCTGCTCGACCGCGCCGAATACAAGCGCCGCCAGGCTCCGCCGGGGGTGAAGCTGACCCGCCGCAACTTCGGCCGCGACCGCCGCTATCCGATCACCAACTCGACGCTGAGCCTGATCTGATGTCCGGGCGCGCGCCGTCGGCGCTGCCCGACCAGACATCTGATGGCCGTGGGGGTCGAGCAAAACACTCATCCCTCATCGTCATTGCCGTGAGGAGGCGAAGCCGACGAAGCAATCCGGGCGCCGGTTCGCACTGGCCCCTGGGTTGCTTCGCTGCGCTCGTAGTGACGGTGCCCGTCACATCGCCCCGCGCCATCTCGTCTTGAGGGCGAGGCACCACGCCTCCGGCCGTCCGGTCCGGGTGCCGGCGCCGCCATCCGAAAGGCACGATCATGAAGCGCTTTCTCGCCGCCCTGGCTGTTGCGACCCTCTGCGCCGGTACGGCCTCGGCCGATGACAACGCGGCCAAGGTGACCCTTGTCTACGAGCACGCCCTCCCGAACGTCCCCGGCAAGAGCCTCCGGGGCGTGCTGGTGGAATACGCGCCCGGCGGCTCCTCGCCGGCGCACACCCATCCCAGCTCCGCCTTCATCTATGCGACCGTTCTGGAAGGGGCGATCCGCAGCCAGGTCAATGACGGGCCGGTGACCGTCTACCGGGCCGGGCAGAACTTCTCCGAGATGCCGGGCGACCGCCATGCCGTCAGCGCCAATGCCAGCACCACCGAACCTGCCAAGCTGCTCGCCGTCTTCGTCGTCGACACGGACGAGACGGTGCTGACCACCCCGATCCACAAATAGGCCGGGTGCCGAGGGCCGGCGGCGGCTATCCGGCCGCCGCCGCCACGATCAGGGTCTGCGGCGACGGCGCCAGCGGCGCGAACTCCGGTTCGCCGAACCCGGCCTGGGCCAGCATCCGTTTCAGTGCGCTGGGCGGGAACGACGTCCCCCCGGGCGTCGTCGCCAGCATGACAAAGGCGAACATCGCCGGCATCGGCGGCGACACCCGGTCCTCGTTCGGCACGAATTCGACAATCGCCACGCGCCCGCCCGGCGCCAGGGCCGCGCGCGCCTTGCCGAGCAGGCCGATGCAGGTCGCCTCGTCGAAATGATGCAGGAAATTCGGCATCAGGATGATGTCGTAGGGGCCGCCGAAGGCGACCTCGAAGGCGCTGCCCGGCAGTGTCTTGAAGCGGTCGCCCAGCCCGGCGGCAACCGCGTTCTCCCGGGCCACGCCGAGCACATTGTCCCAGTCCAGCGCCGTCACCTCGCAGCCCGGGAACTGGCGCGCGAAGGCGATGCCGAACAGCCCGTGCCCCGCGGCGATGTCGAGGACGCGGCCGGGCGCTGGCAGATTGGCGAAATAAGCGGCAGTCGCCTGGGCGACCGGTCCGAAGAACGGCGCCATGTAGCGGGCGAAGCCGACCCAGACGGGGTCCTCCGGCGCCGTGTTGGCCAAGCCGACGCTGCCGCCGTTGCGGACGAAGGCGGCCGGATCGGACAGCGCCAGCGCGATCATCTCCGGCGCCGCCAGGAAGCGGTGGAAATCGCCCAGGAACGCCGACGAGCGGCGGTCGAGAAACACTGCCGAGCTCGGCGTCAGTCGATAGCGGCCATCGGATTTCTCGAGGAACCCCATGACGGTCAGATGGTCGGCGAGCGCCTGGATTCCGGGCTCGGCGGCGCCAGTGCGCCGGCCGATCGCCGCGGCATCCTCGGCCCCTTCGGCGATGGCCGTGAACACATCGAGCTCGATCGCCGCCTTGATCGCCGAGGTGCGGAAATATCCGAGCACCGTGTCCATCAGCAGGCCCGGTGAGAGGTCCGCCATGCGTTTGCTCCCTGATACTTTGCTGTTGTTCGGCATTTTTTGCCCGCATTGCCGTCAGTATAGCCGCGCCGACGGTTGGCAAGAAGCGCCGGACCGCCATTCGACGCCGCCTCGTGCGGAGAGGGAGGGCCCGCTTGGCTGGGAGGGTGAGGGCGGCGCCGGCCCATCGTCCCAGCTCAAAAAAATCACTTTCGCCTCGTGCCCCCCGGGCGCAGCCCAGGGAATCCGCCGCACGGTCGGCGGAAGCCATGGCATCGGCAACGTTTCAACCGCGTCCCTTCCTGGACAGCGGTCGCCCCGGCGCGCTACAAGCGTCGGCTCGGTCGTCGGGTTCTCCGGGGCCGCACCACCAAAGATGCCCAGGCCGACCATCCCCGATGCAGACCGTCAACGACATCCGCTCGACCTTCCTCGACTTCTTCGGCGAGAACGGCCACGAGGTGGTGGCATCCAGCCCGCTGGTGCCGCGGAACGACCCGACGCTCTTGTTCACCAATGCCGGCATGGTGCAGTTCAAGAACGTCTTCACCGGCATGGAGACGCGGCCCTACAAGCGCGCCACCACCTCGCAGAAATGCGTCCGCGCCGGCGGCAAGCACAATGATCTCGAGAATGTCGGCTACACCGCCCGGCATCACACCTTCTTCGAGATGCTGGGAAACTTCTCCTTTGGTGACTATTTCAAGGAACAGGCGATCGACCTGGCCTGGGGCCTGATCACCAAGGAATACGGCCTGCCCAAGGACAAGCTGCTCGTCACGGTCTATCACACCGATGACGAGGCGGCTGGCTTGTGGCGCCGGATCGCCGGCCTGCCGGACGACCGGATCATCCGCATCCCGACCTCGGATAATTTCTGGGCGATGGGCGACACCGGCCCCTGCGGCCCGTGCTCGGAGATCTTCTTCGACCACGGCCCCGGCATCGCCGGCGGCCCGCCGGGCAGCCCGGACGAGGATGGCGACCGGTTCATCGAGATCTGGAACCTCGTCTTCATGCAGTACGAGCAGGTCACCAAGGAGACGCGGGTGGACCTGCCGCGGCCGTCGATCGACACCGGCATGGGGCTGGAGCGCGTCGCCGCCGTGCTGCAGGGCAAGCACGACAATTACGACATCGACCTGATGCGGGCTCTGATCGAGGCCTCGGCCGACGCCACCAACACCGATCCGGACGGCCCGCACAAGGTCAGCCACCGGGTCATCGCCGACCATCTGCGCGCCACCTCGTTCCTGATGGCCGACGGCGTCATGCCGTCGAATGAAGGCCGCGGCTATGTGCTGCGCCGGATCATGCGCCGGGCCATGCGCCACGCCCACCTGATCGGCGCGCGCGACCCGGTGATGTACAAGCTGGTGCCGGCGCTGGTGCGCCAGATGGGCGCCGCCTATCCCGAGCTGGTACGGGCCGAGGCGCTGATCACCGAGACGCTGAAGCTGGAGGAATCCCGCTTCAAGCAGACCCTCGACCGCGGCCTGCGCCTGCTGGAGGACGAGACCGGCCGCCTCGGCGGCGGCCAGGCCCTGCCGGGCGAGGTGGCGTTCAAGCTGTACGACACCTACGGCTTCCCGCTCGACCTGACCCAGGATGTGCTGCGCGGCCAGGGCCGCACGGTCGACACCGCCGGCTTCGACACGGCGATGGAGCGGCAGCGCGCCGAGGCCCGGAAGAACTGGGCCGGCTCCGGCGAGGCCGCCACCGGCGCCTTGTGGTTCGAGTTGAAGGAAAAGCTCGAACCCACTGAATTCCTTGGTTATGAGACCGAAACGGCGGAGGGCGTCGTCACCGCGCTGCTGGTCGACGGCCAGGTCGTCGACCAGGCCGGTCCGGGGGCCGAGGTCGTGGTCGTGGTCAACCAGACCCCGTTCTATGGCGAGAGCGGCGGCCAGATGGGCGACGCCGGCACGATCACGCTGGCCGGCGGCACCGGCGGCGTCAGCGTGGCGGTGCGCGACACCCAGAAGCAGGCCGGAGTGCTGTGGGCCCATATCGGCACGGTCGAGAGCGGCACGCTGAAGGTCGGCGACGCGGTCGAGCTCAAGGTAGACCATGCCCGCCGCGCCGCGCTGCGCGGCAACCATTCGGCCACCCACCTGCTGCATGAGGCGCTGCGCCGCCGGCTGGGCGAGCACGTCACCCAGAAGGGCTCGCTGGTGGCGCCGGAGCGGCTGCGCTTCGACATCAGCCAGCCGCGGCCGCTGACGCCCGAGGACATCGCCGTGGTCGAGGCCGAGGTCAACGCCAGGATCCGCGAGAATTCCCAGGTCACGACCCGGCTGATGACGCCGGAGGACGCGATCGCCGCCGGCGCCATGGCGCTGTTCGGCGAGAAATACGGCGACACCGTGCGCGTCGTCGGCATGGGCCATGACGGCAACAAGGTCTATTCGCAGGAGCTGTGCGGCGGCACCCATGTCGGCCGCACCGGCGACATCGGCGCCTTCCGTCTGGTATCGGAAGGGGCCGTGGCCGCCGGCATCCGTCGGATCGAGGCGGTGACGGGCGAGGGCGCGGTGGCCCATGCCGCGCATCGCGACACGCTGCTGGCCGATGCCGCCGCGGCGCTGAAGGTGACGCCGGACGAGCTGCCGGCCCGTCTGGCCGCCCTGGTCGAGGAACGGCGGCGGCTGGAGCGCGAGGTCTCCGACCTGCGGCGCAAGTTGGCGACGGCGGGCTCCGGCGGCGCCGCCGGACCCGAGGTCAAGGAGATCGCCGGCGTCAAGTTCACCGGCCGGATCCTCGACGACCTGCCGGCGCGCGAGCTGAAGCCGATGGCCGACGCGCTGAAGCAGCAGCTCGGCTCCGGCATCGTCGCGCTGGTCGGCCGGGCCGAGGGCAAGCTGTCGGTCTGCATCGGCGTGACCGAGGATCTGACCGGGCGATTCGATGCCGTGACGCTGGTGCGCGCCGCGGCGGAGGCGGCCGGCGGCAAGGGCGGTGGGGGTCGCCCGGACATGGCGCAGGCGGGCGGGCCGGATGCGGCCCGTGCCGACCAGGCACTGGCAGCGGTCGAGGCGGCACTCGCCGCCTGACTGGAGGGGCTTGAAAGGATCTGTCGTGGCTGTCCCGGATGTGGTAGCGTCCGTGGATGAGGCCGCAATATGTGGTACGCGCATCCAGTGCGCGTGATCTTGGGAGAAGCGGATGTCTTGGACCGAAGAAAGGGTGGCGCAGCTGCGCCAGCTCTGGGGAAACGGGAAGAGCGCAAGCGAGATCGCCGAGATCCTGGGGGGCGTCTCTCGCAACGCGGTGATCGGCAAGGCCCATCGGCTGGAGCTGTCCGGCCGGCCGTCGCCGATCAAGCGCAAGGATGGCGAGGACGAGGACGAGGGCGTCACCACCACCACCGTCGCTGCCGCCGAGGCCTCGCCGCCGGCGGTGCAGAAGGTGCCGGCCAAGCCGGTGCCGGAGCGCAAATCGGGCGGCGCCACCATCCTCAACCTGACCGAGCGGATGTGCAAATGGCCGATCGGCGATCCGCGCGACAAGGACTTCCACTTCTGCGGCAAGGCCGCCCACGGCAACCTGCCGTACTGTACCGAGCACGCGCAGATCGCCTATCAGCCGCCCGGCAAGCGGCGGGACGACGACCGCACCATCCTGCGCGCGTGACGCCTCCGGGATTGATCTCAGAGATCTGACGTATCGGGGCCGGTGCCGCAGCTGCGGCACCGGCCCCGCGCTTTTTCAGGCCGCCCGGCTACATGCCAGGCGGCTTTTCCTTACGGTGGCGCAACGTTCTTCAAATTGCGGCTTGGCCATCGACAAATGGTCATGCAGAGATGGGATAGTCGTCGCGGTCGCGATTCCGGACGGCTCACTGGGATTTTAGGTATATCCCTATAGTTCCTGCGGCGGTGAACCGGATATCGGCGACATCCAGTTCACTGCAGGGAAGAATGCGTCGTGTCTTTTAGACAATTACTGGCTGTCATGGTTCTTGGTCTGGCCGCTGTTCAGGCCCGGGCGGATGATGGCATCACGCAAAGTGGCTATTCGCCTCTCTATCTCGGGGTGGACATGGCCACCGCGACCGTGCCCTCGAACCCGCTGACGGCGGACGGGCCGTCGACGGTCAGCCGGGCCCATATCATCCGCGTCGATCTCTGGGCGCCGGGCATCGCCCTCACCGGGACCGATCGGAGCGGACCGCTCGAGACCACCGCCGAAACCGTGTCGCAATTCGCCGCTCGGAAGCGCGTGCGGATCGCGATCAACACCAACTTCTTCGCACCGTGCTGCAACGCGGCCGCGGAACCGAAGACCGTGATCGGGCTGCTGGTCTCGGACGGCAAGGTGGTCAGCGCCCCCGGCTCCGACGATCCGACGCAGAGTCAGGCCGTGCTCGCGGTGACCCGCGGCGGGGCCGCGATCATCGCGCCGGCCTCCGAGATCCGGCTGCCTCAGGTGCGGACGGCGGTCGCCGGCTCGGCCTTCCTGGTCCGCAACGGCAAGGACGTCAGCGCCGCGAGCCCGAGCCAGGGCGACCCGAACAACCCCAATCCGCGGACGCTGGTCGGCCTGTCCGATCACGGCCGCTACCTGTATCTGGTCACGATCGACGGCCGCGTGACCGTGTATTCACGGGGCACCACCAATGCGCAGTCGGCGGCGCTGATGCTGGCGATCGGCGCGACCGACGCGATCAATCTCGACGGCGGCGGGTCGACCGAGATGGTACGGGCCGACGAACCCGGCCACCCCTATATCGTCAACACGCCGAGCGGCGGGGCCGAGCGCTACGACGGTGCCGCGCTCGGCGTCTATGCGCTTGAGCTGCCACGGCGGCCGGGGGGAGGCCGGGATTGAGGGGCATGCGAGCGTAAATTGTCGAGGATTTTAACGAATCTCCTCGCCACCCGGGCCCGTCTCCGGCATTAATTCCTCCCAGATATTCGGGGGAATTTGATGGCGCGAGGCATTTCATCCTGCGCCGCCGGGCTCTTCGCCCTGGCGGCGCTTTGCTTGCCGGTCGGTCGACGGCGTCATCGAGTCCTGAGCAAGCGGTCATAAACGGCGGCCGGAGCCGCAGGCCCGGGCGGCCCACACCGGTTCAATCACGGGTGGAGGGGGAGCAATGTACAATCGAGCGATGCGGTGTGCCGCGGGCGTGATCGCCGCGGCGGTGTTTTCGTGGCCGGCGCTGGCCGAGGAGTCTCCGATCAGCTTCGTCTCGGGGCCGCTGCAGGGCGCCGTGGCGGAGAACGTCAAGCACACCGAGGAATCTCTCGCCCATTCGGCCTTCGGTGCGGTGAAGACCGACACGGCGGTGTTCAAATCCGGGCCGATGCTCGCCTGGATCGACTGGGAGCGGCTGGGCGGCCATTACCGATGGCAGGACAACGACGTCACTTCCCTGTCGAACGAGGTGAAGGACATCTTCGACGCAACCGGCTTCACCATTCTGGAAAGTGACCAGATCACCGTGAACGGCTATGCCGCGCGGTACCGGAAGATCAGCCTGATCGGCATCGACCGCCGCTGCGGCGTGTTTGCGCTGATGCGCCGGAATCACATGATTCAGGGCTTCGCCTGCGCTCCGGCCGCCCGCGCCTTCACGGTGCAGGAGGTCATGGAGGGCATCTCGATCAGCGGCGTGATCGGGCCCTGAGCGGCCGGTTCAAAACCAAAGCGGGTGGAGGGGGAGCATGGTCAATCGAATGATGCGATGTGCCGCGGGACTACTCGTTCTTGCGGCGATGTCCGGCCCGGCCCGGGCCGAAGAGTCGCCTATCAGCTTCGTCGCGGGGCCGTTCGCCGGAGCGACGGCGGAGGAGACCGAGCACAAGCAGGAAGATCTGACCGAGATGGGCGCGACCAAGACGTCGAACTCGGCCGTGTTTCGCGCCAATGGCATGGTCGCCCTTGTCTATTGGTCCCGCCTGTCGCTCGACTATCGCTGGCTGGATGGGGGGAACGACCTCAACTCCCTCTCCAGCCTGGTGCAGCGCGCTTTCAAGGCGAGCGGCACTGTCCTGGTTCGAGGAGATCGCACGAGCGTGAACGGGTTCATGGCCGACTATCGGATCGTGAGCCTCACCGGGACGAATGATCGCTGCGGGCTGTTCATCCTCAAGCGGAACAAGAACCTGATCTCCGGCTTCGCCTGTGCTCCGAGCGGCCGGGACGTGCCGGTCGAGGCGGTGATGGAGGGCATCTCGATCGACAACGTGATCGGCCCCTGACAGCAGAAAGGCCGGCGTGAGCCGGCCTTTCGTTTCGTCCGAGACGGCCGGGTCAGCCGATCGCCGCCTGCAGGTTCTGGTCCAGCTTGTCCAGGAACTGCTCGGTCGTCATCCAGGGCTGGTCCGGCCCGATCAGGATGGCGAGGTCCTTGGTCATGTGGCCAGCCTCGACCGTCTCGACGCAGACCTTTTCCAGGGTCTCGGCGAAGCGCAGCAGCTCCGGCGTCTCGTCGAACCGGGCGCGGTAGGTCAGCCCCTGGGTCCAGGCGAAGATCGACGCGATCGGGTTGGTCGAGGTGGCGCGGCCCTTCTGGTGCTCGCGGTAGTGCCGGGTCACCGTGCCGTGCGCCGCCTCGGCCTCGACGGTCTTGCCGTCGGGGGTCAGCAGCACCGAGGTCATCAGGCCGAGCGAGCCGAAGCCCTGGGCCACCGAATCCGACTGCACGTCGCCGTCGTAGTTCTTGCAGGCCCAGACGAAGCCGCCTTCCCACTTCATGGCCGAGGCGACCATGTCGTCGATCAGACGGTGCTCGTAGGTCAGGCCGGCCTTCTGGAACCGGTCCTTGAACTCGGCCTCGTAGACTTCCTCGAAGATGTCCTTGAACCGGCCATCATAGCCCTTGAGGATGGTGTTCTTGGTCGACAGGTAGACCGGCATCTGGCGCAGCAGGCCGTAGTTCAGCGACGACTGGGCGAAGCCGCGGATCGACTCGTCCAGGTTGTACATGCTGAGCGCGACGCCCGCGCCCGGGAACTTGAACACCTCGAGCTCGACCGGCTGGCTGCCGTCGGCCGGGGTGTAGGTCATGGTCAGCGTGCCGGGGCCGGGAACCTTCAGGTCGGTGGCGCGGTACTGGTCGCCGAAGGCATGGCGGCCGACGATGATCGGCTTGCGCCAGCCTGGCACCAGCCGCGGCACGTTGCGGCAGATGATCGGCTCGCGGAAGATGGTGCCGCCGACGATGTTGCGGATCGTCCCGTTCGGCGACTTCCACATCTTCTTGAGGTTGAACTCCTTCACCCGCGCTTCGTCCGGGGTGATGGTGGCGCATTTCACGCCGACGCCATACTTCTTGATCGCCTCGGCCGCGTCGATCGTCACCTGGTCGTCGGTCTGGTCGCGATACTCGACTCCAAGGTCGTAGTAGCGAAGATCGATGTCGAGATACGGCAGGATCAGCTTGTCCTTGATGAACTGCCAGATGATGCGCGTCATCTCGTCGCCGTCGAGCTCGACGACCGGGGTCTTGACCTTGATCTTGGCCATGTCGGGATCTTTCCGCTTCGGACAGGAATGGCCGGGCTTATAGCACCCGGTTGGCGAGGACGAAAGGCGAGGGGCCTACCCTTATCGGTCGACGATCGGGGCCGCGATCGGCTGCGGCGCGGCGATGGCGCCGAACACCTCCTCGACCGTCTCGACCACCTGGAACAGGTCGCGGTTCTCCGGCCGGCAGAAGCCCTGGGCGACCATGTGGTCGACCAGGCGCAGGAACGGGCGCCAGAAGCCGTCGATGTCGACGAAGACGACCGGCTTCTCGTGCAGCCTGAGCTGCCGCCACGTCAGCATCTCGAAGGCTTCGTCCAGCGTGCCCAGGCCGCCGGGCAGCACGACGAAGGCGTCGGACCGGTCGAACATCATCCGCTTGCGGGTGTGCATGCTGTCGACGACATGCAGCTCGGTCAGGCCGGTGTGCTCGACCTCCAGCGCCTGGATGTGCTCCGGGATGATGCCGACGACCTGGGCGCCGGCGCCGAGCGCGGCGTCGGCGACGATGCCCATCAGCCCGACCCGGCCGCCGCCATAGACCAGCTGGAGGCCGCGGGCGGCAATCAGCGCGCCGAGGCTGGCGGCGGCGGTCTTGTAACGCTCGTCGACCCGGGAGGAGGAGCCGCAATAGACGCAGAGGGAACGGAGTTCGGCCATGATCGCACGGATGTGGGCGGGGCAGGGCCGGCGCAGCCGGCGCGCGACATTAGGAAGGCTTGGCCTTTGGGGCAAGTTTCGATGCGGCCGGCGCAGCGGTTTGTTGCTAGTCGGTGACGACGCGGATACCTTGGCGCGAATTCTATCGGGGCGGTTCCGGCGTTGAAGAAACTTTTGCTGATCGGCGGCGTCGCGGTCGCTGTGCTTGCGGCTACCCTCGCCGTGGTCGAATACACCGGACAGCCCCGTCGCGATGCCACCCCGCCGAGCCTGGCGACGGCCCCCGCCGCAGCTCCCCCCGCAGCCGTCGTGCCGAAGCCTGCGGCGCCGGCCCCTGCGGCGCCCAAGCCGGCCGCCGCAGAGCCTTCGGCTCCCGTCGCGCCGCCGTCGCCGCGGATCCTGGGGACCGGGTTCGACGCACCTCCCGAGATTGCCGGAGCGCCGACCGCGACCGCCTTGGCGCCGGCCATGCGCCAGGCCCCACCGCAGCCGCCTCAGGCTCCGGCCCAGCCCCAGGCCTCCACCCAGCCGCCGCAGGCTCCAGCCCAACCGCAGGTTGCGGCCCCGCCGCCTCAGGCTCCGGCCCAGCCCCAGGCATCGACCCAGCCCCAGGCATCGACCCAGCCGCCACAGGCTCCAGTCCAACCCCAGGCCGCGGCCCCGCCGCCTCAGGCTCCGGCCCAGCCCCAGGCTTCGACCGAGCCGCCGCAGGCTCCGGCCCAGCTGCAGGCTTCGACCCAGCCGCCGCAGGCTCCGACCCCGCCAACTCCCCAAACCGCGGAACCGGCCGGTCCTGCCGCGCTGGGCTTTGACGCGATCCGGGTCAATTCGGACGGCGGTGTCACCATCGCAGGGCGCGGCCCGGCCGGGGCCCGTATCCTGCTGATGGACGGCGACCGACAGATCGGATCGGTCCAGGCCGACAGCTCCGGCGGCTGGATCTTTACCTCCGACGCGCCAATCGCGGCCGGCGATCATCAGCTGTCGCTGCGCCTCGCCGACGGCAGCGCTGCCTCTGGCGAGATCGCCACGGTGGTGGTGCCGGAGCGCGGCCGCGACATCGCCGGCCGGCCGGCTGCCGGCAGCGGTGGCGGCGCCCTGGTGCTGCTGACGCCGGACCAGGGCCGGGGCGCCTCCACCGTGCTGCAGGCGCCGCCGACCGGGGGCGCTTCGGCGGCACCCACCGGCCCGGTTGCCTCGCTCTCGATCGACGTCATCGACTATGGCGAGGGCGGCGCCGTCATCGTCAGCGGCCGGGGCCGCGCCGACGTCACGATCCGGCTCTACCTCGACAACCGGAGGATCGGCGAGGGCCGGACCGACTCGCGCGGGCTGTTCCGCATCCAGGCCGGAGGCACGATCGCGCCGGGCGTCTACCGGCTGCGGGCCGACCAGCTTGACGCCGCCGGCAAGGTCACGGCCCGGGCCGAGACCCCGTTCCAGCGGGCGACGCCGGCCGAGATCGCGGTGGCCGAGGGACGGGTCGTGGTCCAGCCCGGCAACAGCCTGTGGCGGATCGCCCGCCGGGTCTATGGCGAGGGGCCACGCTACACCGTGATCTATCAGGCGAACCAGCACCAGATCCGCGACCCCGACCTGATCTATCCGGGGCAGATCTTCGCGGTGCCGGCGGCCGCGGTCGGTCCCGGCTGACGACGAAATCCGTCCGGCGTGACGACCGTCACAGCAGGCCGGCGCAAGCCCGAGTAGGGTTGGGACAGCTCGATAGCGTCTCCCGCTCGAGCAGCCTCCCTGTTCACCTCGCGGGCCCCGGTTCTCCAGGGCCCGCTCTTCTTCGTCCCTCAGGTCAGCAGCGCCGCCATCACCGTGCGGTAACGCGCCGCCACGGCGGCCTGGTCGGCATGGCGGCCATCGCGTACCCGCCAGCGGCCGCCGGCCATGACATCCCGGATCGGCGAGGTGTTTCCGGCGAAGACGAAGCTGTCCAGCAGCGTGTCGCCCCTGCGGCCGATCAGCGCCGGATGATCCGGGTCCAGTACCACGAGGTCGGCCCTGGCGCCGGCCTCGATCCGGCCGGTGGCGCGCCCGACCGCCCGCGCGCCGCCATCGATCGCCGCCTGGAACAGGGTGGCGCCGACCGAGGGGCGATCCGGCGCGGCACCGACGCCGCGCTTCCGGTGCGACAGGCGCTGGCCGTATTCCAGCCAGCGCAGCTCTTCGATCACCCCGACCGAGATGTGGCTGTCCGACCCGATGCCCAGCGCACCGCCGGCCGCAAGATAGGGGGCGAGGGGGAACAGCCCGTCGCCGAGATTGGCCTCGGTGGTCGGGCACAGCCCGGCGACCGCGCGGCTGGCGGCCAGGGCCGCGGTCTCGGCCTCGGTCAGATGGGTGGCGTGGATCAGGCACCAGCGGTCATCGACCGCGGCATGGCCGAGCAGCCATTCGACCGGCCGGGCGCCGCTCCAGGCCAGGCACTGCTCGACCTCCTTGACCTGCTCGGCGATGTGGATGTGGATCGGCGCCGCCGGGTCGGCCGCGGTCATGCCCGCCACCGTCGCCGCCAGCATCTCGGGCGGCACCGCGCGCAGGGAGTGCGGGGCGACGCCGATGCGCACATCCGGATCGGCTTCGTGGTCGGCGCGCAGCCGGGCGACGATGTCGAGGATGCCGTCGACGTCGTTGAGGAAGCGGCGCTGCCCGTCGCCGGCCTTCTGCCCGCCGAAGCCGCCGGTGTTGTACAGCACCGGCAGATGGGCGATGCCAAGGCCGGTCGCCTTGGCCGCCGCGATCGCCCGCCGCGACAGCTCCGCCCGGTCGGCATAGGGGGTGCCGTCGGGCTGGTGGTGCAGGTAGTGGAACTCGGCGACGCAGGTGTAGCCGGCCTTCAGCATCTCGACATAGAGCTGGGCCGCGATCGCCTCGACCTGGTCCGGGTCGAGCACGCGAACGAAGCGGTACATCTGCTCGCGCCAGCTCCAAAAATCATCGCCCGGGCCGGAAGCGGTCTCGGCCAGCCCGGCCATGGCGCGCTGGAAGGCGTGGCTATGCAGGTTGGCCATGCCGGGCAGGACGATGCCCGCGATCGGCTCCGCCTCACCGCGTTCTGCCCCGGCCGTGGCGCGGGCGATGTCGCCCTTGGCGTCGACCTCGATCAGGACGTCGTCGGCCCAGCCATCGGCCAGAAAGGCGGTCTCGGCGAAATAGCGCGTGGTCAAGTGGCGGCATCCCGTGAGATGAAACGCGGTGCGGCAGCATAAGCCCGGTTCGGCGAAGGGAAAGAGGCATGTGGGATCGGCTGTGGATCAACGCGCGGTTGGCGACCATGGACGGGGAGGGCTATGGCGCCGTTCCCGAGGGCGCGATCGCGACGCAGGGCGCCCGCATCGCCTGGGTCGGGCGCCAGGCCGACCTGCCGGGCGCGCCGGACCGCCTGGCCGCCATTGTCGAGGATGCGGCCGGCGCCTGGGTCACGCCCGGGCTGATCGACTGCCACACCCATCTCGTCCATGGCGGCGACCGGGCTCGCGAATTCGCGATGCGGCTGCACGGCGCCAGCTATGAGGAGATCGCGCGGGCCGGCGGCGGCATCGTCTCGACCGTCGCCGCCACCCGCGCCGCCGGCGAGGACGATCTGCTGGCCTCGGCCCGGAAGCGGCTCGATGCGCTGGCGGCCGAGGGCGTCACCACCGTCGAGATCAAGTCCGGCTACGGGCTCGACCTCGCGACCGAGGCCAAGATGCTGCGCGTCGCCGGCCGGCTGGGGCAGGAGAGCAGCCTGCGGGTCCGGCGCAGCTTTCTCGGCGCCCATGCCGTGCCGCCGGAGGATCGCGAGCATCCCGACCGCTATCTCGACCGGGTGGTCGAGGAGATGCTGCCGGCGATCGCCCGGGATGGGCTCGCCGATGCGGTCGACGCATTCGGCGAGAAGATCGCCTTCTCGCCGGTCGAGGTCGAGCGCGTGTTCCGCGCGGCCAAGGCGCTCGGCTTGCCGGTGAAGCTGCATGCCGACCAGCTGTCCGACCAGGACGGCGCGGCGCTGGCGGCCCGGTTCGGGGCGCTGTCGGCCGACCATCTCGAATACACCAGCGAATCCGGGGCGAAGGAGATGGGGCGGGCCGGCACCGTCGCGGTGCTGCTGCCCGGCGCCTTCTACTTCCTGCGGGAGACCCAGCTGCCGCCGGTGGGCGCGTTCCGGCGGCACGGCGTGGCGATGGCGCTGGCCACCGACAACAACCCCGGCACCTCGCCGGCGACCTCGCTGCTCTTGATGCTGAACATGGGCTGCACCCTGTTCCGCCTGACGCCGGAGGAGGCGCTGGCCGGCGTTACCCGCAACGCCGCGCGGGCGCTGGGCCTGGCCGAGGAATGCGGCCGGCTGGTCCCCGGCCTCGCGGCCGACCTCGCTTTCTGGGATGTGGCCGACCCGGCCGAGCTGTCCTACCGCATCGCCTACAACCCGTGCCGCGCCGTGATTCGCGCCGGCCGGCAGGTCTGATTCTCCGGGTCTTCTGCCGAATCGGCGCCATGTGGTAGAAGCGTCGCATCGATTGGCGGGGGAAGCCGGTTGCGTTGGTGAGGGGATTCGGTCGGATCGCGGGGCTCGCGATGCTCCTGCTCGGCTTGGCTTTCGCGGCCGGGCCGGCGCGGGCGCAGGACAGCTGCACGCCCTACATCCTGGCGATGGAGGGGGCCTTCGGCATTCCTCGCGGCATGCTGCTGGCGATCGCGCAGACCGAATCGGGCGGCAAGGGCGAGCCTTACCCCTGGGCCTTGAATATCGGCGGAACGCCGATGTTCCCGAGCAGCCTGGCCGCCATGAAGGCGGCGATCGAGGACAACGGCGGCGGCGAAAGCCCCAATATCGACGTCGGCTGCATGCAGATCTCGCTGCGCTACCACAAGCAGACGCTGCCGGACTACACGCTCATCTTCGAGCCGCAATACAACGTGATCTATGGCGCGTATTTCCTGCGGCGACTGTTCAACCGTTATGGAAACTGGCTGCAGGCGATCGCGCATTATCATTCGAGCGATCCGGATCGGCAGTTCGCCTATGCCTGCCGGGTGCTGGAACGGCTGAAGAAAATCCGCGGCCAGGGGGGCGGTCCGATTGAAGCCTGCGTGTCAGGGTGAGGGGACAACGAATTGATTCGGGTTTTCTTTCCCGGCCAGATCGTTCAGAAGATGCAACATTGGGGGCGTTGGCTCGATCAGCGCTGCGATCGGCCATTTGAGATGTCAGAAGCGGGGGACCATGAAGCCTGTGCACAGTGACCGTCGCCGAGACCGAGAGGGCCAGGCGCGTCGACTCCGATGGACCCTTCGCTACGGCATCGGCCCGGCCCTCCTGGCCTGCGGCGTCTTGATCCTCACCCCGATCGCCGGCCAGGCCCAGATGAACGCGCTGGTCGACCAGCTCCAGCAGCTCGGCATCAGCCCGTCGCAGTTGCAGCAGCAGGGCATCCAGCCCGACGGCATCACCATCCCCAGCGGGCCGCGCGTCCCGTCGACGACGCCCGCCCAGGTCACCGAGCCGACGGTGGTCTCGCCGGGCCTGCCGTCATCGATCGTCTCCGCCGCGCCCGTGTCACGCATCGAGGCCGACTATCAGCGGCGGCTGAGCGGCGATATCAGCCAGTTCGGCTATGACGTCTTCGGCGGCGGTGCCGTGGCCAGCCAGGTGGTCAGCGGCGCCGTCAGCGAGAACTACGTCGTCGGCATCGGCGATCAGATCGTGGTCACCCTGCGCGGCCAGGTGAACCAGGGCATCAGCGCCACGGTCGACCGCGAGGGCCGGCTGATCCTGCAGGATCTGCCGCCGATCCCGTCGGCCGGCCGCTCCTTCGGCGATCTGCGCCGCGAGATCGAGACCCGGGTTCGCGAGAACTACGTCAGCACCGAGGCCTTCGTGTCGCTGGGCGACGTGCGGGCGATCTCGGTGACCCTGACCGGCGAGGTCGTCAAGCCCGGCACGCAGACGCTGACCAGCTTCTCGACCCTGGTCGACGCCCTGACCGCCGGCGGCGGCATCCGCAAGACCGGGTCGCTGCGCACGGTCGCGCTGATCCGGCAGGGCCAGACCAAGGTCATCGACCTCTACGGCTTCCTGATGGGCTACAGCAACGAGGCCGACCTCCTGCTGCAGGATGGCGATCGGATCTCGATCCCGACGATTGGGCGCACCGTCGCGGTCGCCGGCGACGTGGTCCGGCCGGGCATCTTCGAGATGCCGCCCGACGCCGCAGGCCCGCTCAGCGTCGCCGAGATGCTGGACTATGCCGGCGGCCCGATCCGCCCCGCCGGCAACCGGTTCAACCTGCTGCGGCTCGACCGCAACGGCCAGGACCAGGTCCAGAACCTGTCGGGCCAGACCGCGGTGCCGGTGCAGACCAACGACATCATCCAGATCACGCTGTCGCAGGATCTGCGCGTCGGCAGCGTGTCGATCACCGGCAACGTCACCGTCTCCGGCGTCCGGCCGCTGAGCAGCGCGCCGACGCTCCGCGCCCTGCTGGCCGATCCGCCGATCCTGGCGGATGACGCCTATCTGCCCTTCGGCGTGATCCAGACCACCGATCCGAACACGCGGATCCGCAAATTCGTGCCGGTGAACCTGGGTGTGGCGCTGCGGGGCGGCGGCAATATCCGCCTGCGCGACCGCGACAGGCTGATCGTGCTGGCCCGCGAGGACATCCGCTATCTCGGCGGGGACGACGTCCAGATGATGCTGGCCGGAACCCAGCCAGGCCAGGCCCGCTCGGCGGCGGCGGATCAATCGCAGAACTCCCAGGCGCAGAACCCGACGCTGGCCTCCGGCCTGCCCCAGGCCGTCAATGTAAGCGGCAGCTGCCTCGGCCTGCGATCCCTGGCGGAGGCGGTGCGCAACGATTCGACCGGCCGTTTCCGCAACGCCCGGCAGACCTTCCAGAACACCGAAGCGGCCGGCTCGCTTCAGGTCAACCGTGCCTGCCCGCAGATCTTCGATGACTTTCCCGACCTGCTGCCCTTCGTGATCGAGCATGTGGTCTCGCTCGAAGGCCAGGTGCGGGTGCCGGGCAGCTACCCGATCATCCCGGGCACCACGCTCGCCACCGTCCTTGACATCGCCGGCGGCACGACGATCGAGGCCGACCGCCGCGCCATCGAGGTCGGCTACTTCTCCACCCTGTCGCCATCCAACCTCAGCGGCTCCTGGCGCTCGGTTCAGAGCCTCGGGGCCACCACCGCGTCGATCAAGCTGAACCCCGGCGACAGCGTCCGCATCCCGCAGAACCCGCAGCTGCGCGAGGACGGAGCGGTCACCCTGGCCGGCGAGTTCACCCATCCCGGCCGCTACGTCATCCGCCGCGGCGAGACCCTGCTGCAGCTGATCCAGCGCTCCGGCGGCTACACCAATCAGGCCTTCACCTATGGCGCGGTGTTCACCCGCGAGGCCGTGCGGCAGCAGCAGCAGCAGGGCTACGAGCGCACCGCCCGCGAGATCCAGGCCGGGTTGCCGCAGCTCATCCAGGAGGCCCAGGGCGACAGCGCCAACAAGAGCCCCGCCGCGGCGCTGCCGGCAATCCAGAGCCTGATCTCCGAGCTGAAGAGCATCCCGGCCGCGGGCCGCGTGGTGATCGAGGCCGATCCGACGGTGCTGGCGGCCAAGCCGGAGCTCGACTTCACCCTGGATGCGGGCGACCAGCTGTTTGTGCCGAAGCGGCCGCTATTCGTGACCGTCTCGGGCGAGGTGCTCAACCCGGGCACGGTCCAGTACGACGGCAAGCTGACCGCAGACGATTATGTCGATTTCGCCGGCGGCACGACCGAGGCGGCGGACACCGGCCGCGCCTTCGTCGTCATGCCGAACGGCCAGGCGCAACCGCTCGACCTGTCATCCTGGAGCTACAGCTCGGTCAGGGTGCCGCCGGGGTCGGTCATCATCGTGCCGCGCGACCTGACGCCGTTCGACCTGTACCGGCTGGTCCGGGACGTCGGCTCGATCGTGCAGAGCCTGGCGATCTCCGCCGCCTCGCTGGTGGTCATCGGCAACAACAGGAACTGACGCCGGCCAGATCGGAAAAGGGGCGGTGCCGTCGGCACCGCCCCTTTTGCTTGCCGGATTGCCGGCATGCGCCGGGCGCGATTGCCCCGGGGACGGGACGCGCTACCCTGACCAGGTCTGGCGGAAGCGGAACGGGCGTCGCATGCAGATCACCGACCTCATCAACTCGATCGCCGATCGCGGCCTCGAGCTCTTCGCCTTCGGGCGCGGCCGGCCCTTGCCCCAGGATCTCGGCGGCATCTGCCGCGCGCTGCTGTCGGAACGGGGAGAAGCCTCCGGCATCGCCCTGGCGCGCGAGCTGGTGGCCCTCTATCGCGGCCTCGACGCGGCCGGGCGCGAGGCGTTCTTCACCCTGCTGGCGCGCGAGTTCGGGCCCGACCACGCGGCGGTCGCCGCCGCCGCCCGGGCCTTCGTCGCCGAACCCAGCGCGGCCGGAGCGCTGACCCTGGCCGAGGTGGCCGAGCCGCCACGGCGGGAGCTGCTGCGCCGCATCAACATGCTGCCCGAGGGCACCGAGTTCGTGATCGGGCTTCGGGCCGACGCGCTCGACCTCGCCGACGAGAAGCCGGAGCTGCGGATCGTGGATGCCGACCTCAAGCATGTGCTGACCGACTGGTTCTCCGGCGGCTTCCTGGAGCTGCGCCGGATCACCTGGGAGACGCCGGCGATCATCCTGGAGAAGCTGATCCAGTATGAGGCGGTGCATGCCATCCCGGGCTGGGAGTTCCTGCGCCGGCGGCTGGCCGAGGACCGCCGCTGCTATGCCTTCTTCCATCCGGCCCTGCCGAACGAGCCGGTGATCTTCGTCCAGGTGGCGCTGGTGCGCGGCCTGTCGGGGGAGATCGCGCCGCTGCTGGACCCGGGGGCGCCGGTCGGCGACCCGGCGGCGGCCGACACCGCGATCTTCTACTCGATCACCAACACCCTGAAGGGGCTGCGCGGCATCTCCTTCGGCAGCTTCCTGCTGAAGCAGGTGGTGGCCGACCTGCAGCAGACCCTGCCGAACCTCACGACCTTCTCGACCCTGTCGCCGATCCCCGGCTTCCGGCGCTGGCTGGAGACCACGGCGCCGGAGCACGAGCATCCCGCAATCCGGGCGGCGGCCCGTGATCTGCTGCCGGTTCTGGCCGAAGGCGGGATCAATGTCGTCGGCGCGGACAGGGCCCTGAAAACGGCGCTGACCGGCCTCTGCGCCCGCTATCTCGCCGCCGAGCTGCGGCCGAACGGTCGGCCTGTCGACCCGGTGGCGCGCTTCCATCTCGGCAACGGCGCCCGGCTGGAGCGGCTGAACTGGGCCGGCGACACCGCGCCGAAGGGGCTGGAGCAGGGCTGGGGACTTCTGGTCAATTACCTCTATGATCCGGCGGAGCTGGAGCGGAACCACGAGGCCTTCGTCAATGCCGGGAAGGTGGCGACGAGCCGCGCGGTGGCGCGCCAGCTGAAGCCCTATCTCTGACCCGCCGAGCCGCATGACCAACCTCTACCACGCCCTGTCCGCCCGCTTCCCCGCCGACCGGTCCAGGCCGGCGCTCGAGCTCGCCGACGGCCACCGCATTTCCTATGCCGGGCTGGAGGCGGCCAGCGCCCGTTACGCCAATCTGCTGGGGCGCCTGGGCGTGGCGCCGGGGGATCGGGTGATGGTGCAGGTCGACAAGTCGCCGGAGGTGGTGGCGCTGTATCTCGGCTGCCTGCGCGCCGGCGCCGTGTACCTGCCGCTCAACACCGCCTACACCAAGGGTGAGGTCGCCTATTTCGCCGGCGACGCCGAGCCGGCGCTGGTGGTGTGCCAGCCTGCGCGGCTGGCCGAGATCGAGGGGGTGGCCCGGTCGATCGGTGCCAAGGCGATCCTGACACTCGGGGCAGACGGGGAGGGGACCCTGGCCGAGGTCGCGGCAGGCGAGGCGGAGAGCTTTGAGACGCTGCCGCGCGGGCCGGACGACCTGGCCGCGATCCTCTACACCTCCGGCACCACCGGACGGTCCAAGGGGGCGATGCTCAGCCACGACAACCTGCTGTCGAACGCCCTGACACTGCATGACTATTGGGGCTTCCGGCCGGACGACGTGCTGCTGCACGCCCTGCCGATCTTCCACACCCACGGCCTGTTCGTCGCCACCAACTGCGCCCTGCTGGCCGGTGCGACCATGCTGTTCCTGCCGAGATTCGACGCCGCCGAGGTGCTGAGCCTGCTGCCCAGGGCCAGCGTGATGATGGGAGTGCCGACCTTCTACACCCGGCTGCTGGAGCAGCCCGGCCTCAGCGCCGAGCCGTGCCGTGGCATGCGGCTGTTCATCTCCGGCTCGGCGCCGCTGCTGGCCGATACCTTCGAGCAGTTCCGGCAGCGCACGGGGCATACCATCCTCGAACGCTACGGCATGACCGAGACCAACATGAACACCTCGAACCCGCTGGACGGCGAGCGGCGGGCGGGGACGGTCGGACTGCCGCTGCCCGGCGTGTCGCTGCGGGTGGTGGGCGAGGACGCGAAGCCCCTGCCGCAGGGCGAGAACGGCGTGATCGAGGTCAAGGGCCCGAACGTGTTCAAGGGCTATTGGCGCATGCCGGAGAAGACCGCGGCCGAGTTCCGGGCCGACGGCTTCTTCATCACGGGCGACGTCGGGGTGGTGGACGATCGGGGCTACGTCTCGATCGTCGGCCGGGCCAAGGACCTGATCATCACCGGCGGCTTCAACGTCTACCCGAAGGAGGTCGAGAGCCTGATCGACGCCATCCCGGGCGTCGAGGAAGCGGCCGTGATCGGCCTGCCGCATCCGGATTTCGGCGAGGCGGTGGCGGCGGTGGTGAAGATGCGGGCGGGTGCCGTACCGCTGGACCCTGCCGCGATCCAGGCGGCGCTGCAGGACCATCTGGCCCGGTTCAAGCAGCCCAAGGCCGTTTTCGTGGTGGCGGAGATCCCGCGCAACGCCATGGGCAAGGTGCAGAAGGCTGCCCTGCGCGAGCAGTACAAGGCGACCTTCGCGTCCGTCTAGCCTAGCAGCGGATTGGGCCTCGGGTTGCTGAGCAGGCCCTCGCGCCGGGCCACATGGTTGTGGCCGGCGGCCTGCGCGATCGCGTCATAGTCCGGCGCCGGCTCGATGCGGACGAGTCCGGGTTCGTGCCAGGGCGACCCGGTGTCCCGCAGGGGCGGCTTGCCGGGCGAGAAGCCGGTGGCCAGGAAGGTCGCGTCGAGATAGCGGCGCGCATCCTCGGGGCTCTCCGCGAACACCATCATGTCTTTCACGAAGTCGGCGCCGTTCTCGGGATCGACGATGCGCCACAGCGGATCCTGGCGGCGGGCGGGGTTGATCCGGACGGAATAGGCGTGCATGGGTGCCTCCTTCTCCACACCCGGCCAACGCGGCGGCGTCCGCGCCGGTTCCGCGGGTCAGCGGCAGGCGGCTTCGCCGGTCTCGATGTGGAAGCGGCGCGGACCAGGCATCGCCGGCTGCGTGCCGCCGGCGGGGTCGTCGACGATGCGGATGTCGAGCGTGCAGGGGCCGGCCTGGATCCTGTACAGATCCTCGCCCGTCCGCTCGATCCGGTCGATCGGCGTGTCGCGCAGCTTCTGGGCCAGGTCGTTGCTGTCCACGATCGCCTGGATCTCCCGCAGGCGCTGCCAATAAGGTGGCAGCGCCGCTTGGGCTTCGGCCGCGGTACCGACCAGCAGCAGCGCCGCCACGCCAGCGGCCGCGATGCGATGACGGGGACCGGGAGGAGATGGAGTCATGTCGTGCCTCCTCGTCGGGCCCCTTGGCTCAGGCGCCCATGTTCGGAATGAAGAAACAGCGCATCGACCCGTCCGGCTTGCGGCAGAGCCAGTATTTGTCGTCTTCGCTGAACTGGGCCTGGTCGGTCGGAACCAGCACGCCGGCCGGCCGCACCATATAGCCGTCGGGGCGAACCTGGACGTCGCGGGAGGGGTACATGGCGCAGTCGTTCGGTCCGCAGCAATGCTCATGCGTGCCGGTCAGGTTCCGGTATTGACCGTTCTGAATCCACGCCGCCGGTCCATGCGCGGCCGCGCTGCCTGCGGCGATGGCAAGCGCGGCCGCGAGCGGAAAGAGGATGCGCATCGCGCGACCTCCTGCAAAGGTTGAGGGCAACCGGGCTCGACACCTGGTCGGCTGGCCCGTTGCGTCCGTCTGCAGCGGACCGTGCAGAAGGAACAATGGAACTGACCTGCGTCTTCGTTCCATTCGACTCTGGGCCATTGAACCATGGGATGATTCCCGCTTCGCTCTGGCGGGCCTGCGCGACACCGGCGACTCCGGCCGCGGCAGAGACCCGGAACCCCAGTCTCGACCGCCTCCCGGGCCCGCTCCGGCCCAGGCACTCTGCGGCGTTTGCTTTGATCTTGACTCTGCGGGGGCGCAGGCATACATGGCCGTTGACGCCGGACGAGCCGAGGCCCGCCCGGCGTCGATCTCACAACGAGAGACAGATGGACGACCACCCTAGTCGTGGCGTCGCCAAGGCCGATCCGGCCGCGGTGACGTCGCCCGAGCATCACTGGATCGCACTCGGCCTCGGCCGGGTGGATGGCGTGGACCGGACCTAGGGTCGGAGCGCCGTTCGCCCCGCTTCCGCCGCGTGCGGCAACGGAGCGAACGATGAACCTCGCTTTTCTCTCCTGCTTCGATCGCCGCCTGCGCCTGGCGCTGGGCGGCGTGATTTCCCCGCGGGCCGAGGCCCTGGCGGCCTTGCCGCGCTTCCGCAACCGCGACCTGCGCCACGACCCGGTCCGGGACGAGGACAAGGTGCTGCTGCGCTGGATCCGCGATCCCGAGACCGGCAAGCTCGCCGCCCGCTGGGACGAGCCGGCCGCCCCGGCCTCCACCCAGCCCGCCATCCCGGTCGACGACCTGGCCGAGCACCGCACCCGTCGGGCGCAGCGCTACCGCTCGCGCTTCGTCTGGCCCGACCGCCGCAGCGCCTGAGCCGCGGCGCCGAGCTGCGACCGATCGCTCGGCTTGCATTTCCCGGGCGCAGGGCGTATCAACCGCGCCGTCGTCAATCCCACACGCGGGCATCGCGGCCTGCCACGGCAGTGGCTCGGTCGCTCCGGTGCTTTTCGCCATATCCGCAATCCGCGGTGCGGCGAGGGGCAAGGCCCGCGGCGGAACAACCGGAAAAAGGACCTTCCGACCCATGGCTACGCCGACCTTCACCATGCGCCAGCTCCTCGAAGCCGGCGCGCATTTCGGCCACCACACCCGCCGCTGGAACCCGAAGATGGCGCCGTTCATCTTCGGCGTGCGCAACGGCGTGCACATCATCGACCTCGAGCAGACCGTGCCGATGCTGCACCGGGCGCTCGACGCGGTCCGTGACGTCGTCGCCAATGGCGGCCGCGTCCTGTTCGTCGGCACCAAGCGCCAGGCGCAGGACAAGATCGCCGACGCGGCCAAGCGCTGCGGCCAGTACTACGTCAACCACCGCTGGCTCGGCGGCATGCTGACCAACTGGAAGACGGTGTCGCAGTCGATCAAGCGCCTGAAGGAGATGGACGAGCAGCTCAACCAGGGCGCGGTCGGCCTGACCAAGAAGGAGCAGCTGACCCTGACCCGCGAGCGCGACAAGCTCGAGAAGGCGCTGGGCGGCATCCGTGACATGGGCGGCCTGCCCGACATCCTGGTGATCATCGACACCAACAAGGAGTCGATCGCGGTGCTGGAAGCCGCGAAGCTCGGCATTCCGGTCGTGGCCGTGCTGGACAGCAACTCCAGCCCCGACGGCATCACCTTCCCGGTGCCGGGCAACGACGACGCGCTGCGGGCGATCGAGCTCTATTGCGAGCTGTTCTCCGGCTCCGTCATCGCCGGCATCCAGGCCGAGATGAGCGCGAGCGGCGCCGATGTCGGCGACATGGAGGAGGCCCCGGCCGAGGAGGCGCTGCCCCCGCCGGCCGAGACCGGCGAGGCGGAGCAGCCGGCCGCCTGAGCCGAGAGCGAACCAGGGGCGGCCCAGAAAGCCGCCCCTTTCTGTCGATGAGGGCGCCTGCGACCGCATGGGCGCGGCGCTGAACGAACGGAATGCGAGGACGATATGGCGGAGATCACCGCAGCGCTGGTGAAGGAGCTTCGTGAGAAGACCGGCGCCGGCATGATGGATTGCAAGAAGGCGCTCGGCGAGAGCGGCGGCGACATCGAGGCCGCGGTCGACTGGCTGCGCAAGAAGGGCCTGGCGGCGGCTGCCAAGAAGGCCGGCCGCGTCGCGGCCGAGGGCCTGGTCGGCGCCGCCGTCGAGGGCAACCGGGGCGCGCTGGTCGAGGTCAATTCCGAGACCGACTTCGTGTCGCGCAACGACAAGTTCCAGGGCTTGGTCTCGACCCTGGCCGGACTCGCGCTCAAGGCGAATGGCGACGTCGAGGCGCTGGCCGCCAGCGCCTATCCCGGCACCGGCCGCACCGCCGCCGAGGAAGTGACCCATCTGGTCGCCACCATCGGCGAGAATATCAGCCTGCGCCGCAGCGTCGCGCTGTCGGTGTCGGACGGCGTCGTCGCCGCCTATGTCCACAGCCCGGTGACCGCCGGCCTGGGCAAGATCGGCGTGCTGGTGGCGCTGGAGTCGACCGGCGACAAGGCCAAGCTCGAGGCCTTCGGCAAGCAGGTCGCCATGCATGTGGCGGCCGCCCGGCCGGACGCGCTGCACATCGCCGATGTCGAGGCCAGCAACCTCGAGCGCGAGCGCGCCGTGCTGGTCGAGCAGGCTCGCGCCAGCGGCAAGCCCGAGGCGATCATCGAGAAGATGGTCGATGGCCGGATCCGCAAGTACTACGAGGAAGTGGTGCTGCACGAGCAGGTCTGGGTGCTGGACGGCGAGACCAAGGTCCGCGCGGCGATCGAGGCTGCGGCCAAGGAGGCCGGCGCCCCGGTCACCGTGACCGGCTTCGTCCGCTTCGTGCTCGGCGAGGGCATCGAGAAGGAGCAGGGCGACTTCGCGGCGGAAGTGGCGGCCACGCTGGGCCGCTGAGCCGGACCAAGATCAGCGGCGCTGAGGGAGTGGAGCGACATGGCGAAAGCGGCCCAGTATCGACGGGTGCTGTTGAAGATTTCCGGGGAAGCCTTGATGGGCGACCAGGATTACGGCATCGACCCGAAGATGGTGGAGCGCATCGCCGATGATGTCGCCCAGGTCCATGCCCTCGGCGTCGAGATCTGCATGGTGGTCGGCGGCGGCAACATCTTCCGCGGCATGAGCGGCGCCGCCTCCGGCATCGAGCGGGCCACCGCCGACTACATGGGCATGCTGGCCACGGTGATGAACGGCCTGGCGCTGCAGAGCGCCTGCGAGCACAAGGGGCTGCACACCCGCGTGGTCTCGGCCATCCCGATGCAGACGGTGTGCGAGCCCTATATCCGGCGCCGGGCGATCCGGCACATGGAGAAGGGCCGTGTCGTCATCTTCGTCGGCGGCACCGGCAACCCGTTCTTCACCACCGACACCGGCGCCGCGCTGCGCGCCTCCGAGATGGGCTGCGACGCCCTGCTCATGGGCAAGCAGGTCGACGGCGTCTACGACGCCGACCCGTTGCGGGTCGCAGGGGCCAAGCGCTTCGACCGCTTGACCTACATGGATGTGCTGGCGAAAGATCTCCGCGTCATGGATCATGCGGCGATCTCGCTGGCCCGTGAGAACAAGATTCCGATCCTGGTCTTCTCCATCAACGAGCATGGCGCGTTCGCGGAGGTGGTCGCAGGGCAGGGGCGCTACACTATCGTGACCGAGGAGGGCTGAGCGTGGCCAAAGCCGATCTCGACGACATCTCCCGCCGCATGGCGGGTGCTCTGGAGTCCCTGCGCAAGGATCTCGCCGGCCTCCGCACCGGCCGCGCCAGCATCAGCCTGCTCGAGCCGATCACGGTCGACGTCTATGGCGCCCAGATGCCGCTGAACCAGGTCGGCACCATCGGCGTGCCCGAGCCGCGGCTGCTGACCGTCTCGGTCTGGGACCGCAGCGCGGTCAAGGCGGTGGAGAAGGCGATCCGCGATTCCGGCCTCGGCCTCAACCCGCAGACCGAAGGCCAGACCGTGCGCGTGCCGCTGCCGGAGCTGAGCGAGGAGCGCCGCCGCGAGTTGACCAAGGTCGCCGGCAAATATGCCGAGGCCGCCCGCGTCGCGGTGCGCAACGTCCGCCGCGACGGCATGGACGCGCTGAAGCGCTCCGAGAAGGACCACGAGATCTCCGAGGACGAGCACAAGCGCCTCGCCGACGAGATCCAGTCCCTGACCGACAGCCACGTCCGCAAGGTCGACGAGGCGGCGGCGCAAAAGGAAAAAGAGATCCTCCAGGTCTGAGCAGCGGGATGCACCGTTTCGCCCCAAAGGCCGAGGACCAGCCCGCGCTCCATGTCGCGATCATCATGGACGGCAACGGTCGCTGGGCGACCGGCCGCGGCCTGCCGCGCACGCTGGGCCATCGCAAGGGCATCGACGCCGTGCAGCGCACGATCGACGCCTCGATCGAGCTCGGCGTCGGCTATCTGACGCTGTTCGGCTTTTCGACCGAGAACTGGCGCCGGCCGATCCTCGAGGTCGGCGAGCTGATGAAGCTGCTGCGCTTCTTTCTGCGCGGCGAGTTGAAGACCCTGCACAAGAAAGGCGTGCGGCTGCGCTTTATCGGCGACCGCGAGCGGCTGGCCCCGGACATCGTCGACCTGCTGGCCGAGAGCGAGGCGCTGACTCAGGGCAACACCCGGCTCAACCTCACCGTCGCGCTCAGCTACGGCGCCCGGCAGGAGATCACCGAGGCGGCGCGCCGGGTGGCGCGCGAGGTCGCATCGGGGGCGCTGCTGCCCGAGGCGGTCGACGAGCGGCTGTTCGCCGACCGGCTGTTCACCGCCGACCTGCCCGACCCCGACCTGATCATCCGCACCAGCGGCGAGCAGCGGATCAGCAACTTCCTGCTGTGGCAGGCGGCCTATGCCGAGCTGATCTTCATCGACACGCTGTGGCCGGATTTCGGCCATGCCGACCTCGAAGCCGCCCTCGCCGAGTTCCGGCGCCGGGAACGTCGTTATGGCGCGGTCGGTGGCCAGTAACCGCAGCAACCTGACGCTGCGGATCCTCTCCAGCCTCGTTCTCGGACCGCTGATCCTCGCCGCCGTCTATGTCGGCCGGTGGGAGTTCGCGGTCATCGTCGCGTTGCTCGGCGTGCTCGGCGTCGACGAATGGCTGCGCCTGGTGCTGCGGCGGCCGCCGCCCGGCTGGGTCCGGCTCCTGGCCGGCCTCGGCATCCTGGCCGTGACCATTGCCACGGGCTGCGCCGGCGCCGTCGCCGGCCTTGTCGTGCTGGCCGCGGCGACCGTGGCCTTCGACGTCGCGGTCAATCTGCGCCTCGGCACGCCCGGCCGGATGCCGGCGCTGGGGCTGCCCTATCTCGGCCTGACCGTGGTCGCGCTGCTGCATCTGCGCCAGGACGGCTGGCAGCCGGTGCTCTGGCTGCTGCTGGTGGTCTGGGCCACCGATATCGGCGGCTACATCTTCGGCCGCTGGATCGGCGGACCGAAGCTGGCGCCGCGGCTGAGCCCGAAGAAGACCTGGGCCGGGCTGATCGGCGGGGCCGGCCTGGCGGCGGTGGCCGGCGCCGCCGCGATCGCGGTGCTGCACCGGGCCGGCGCGGCGATCCTTGCCGTCCCGGGCGCGGCGCTGCTGGCCCTCCTGGCCCAGGCCGGCGATCTCGCCGAATCCGCGATCAAGCGCCACTACGGCGTCAAGGACAGCGGCGACCTGATCCCCGGCCATGGCGGCGTGCTCGACCGGATCGACGGCCTGCTGGCGGCGGCGCCGGTCTTTGCCTTGTTCACAGCCCTTTTGGATGCATCGTTCAGATGATTTCGGCCCCGTCCGCGGACGCTCCGCGCTCCGTCACCATCCTCGGCGCCACCGGCTCGGTCGGCGCCAGCACCGTCGATCTGATCAGCCGGTCGCCGGAGCGCTTCACGGTCGAGGCGGTGACCGCCAACAAGGATGCCGAGCGGCTGGCCGCGATCGCGCGGCAGCTCGGCGCCCGCTATGCCGCGGTGGCGGACGACACGGCCTATCCGGCGCTGAAGGCGGCCCTGTCCGGCAGCGGCATCGAGGCGGCGGGCGGCGCCGAGGCGGTGGTGGCTGCGGCGGCGCGCCCGGCGGACTGGGTGATGGCCGCCATCGTCGGCGCCGCCGGGCTGCCGCCGATCCTGACCGCGGTCCGGCGCGGCGCCATGGTCGCCTTCGCCAACAAGGAGTGCCTGGTCTGCGCCGGCGACCTGATGATGGCCGAGGTGCGGCGGCACGGCGCCACGCTGCTGCCGGTGGACAGCGAGCACAACGCCATCTTCCAGGTGCTCCAGCCCGGCGCCAAGGTGCGGCGGCTGATCCTGACGGCCTCGGGCGGCCCGTTCCGCGAATGGAGCCGCGAGCAGATGGCGGCGGCGACGCCGGCCCAGGCGGTGGCGCATCCGAACTGGAGCATGGGCGCCAAGATCTCGGTCGACAGCGCAACCCTGATGAACAAGGGGCTCGAGCTGATCGAGGCGTCGCACCTGTTCGCCATGCCGGAAGACAGGATCGAGATCGTGGTCCACCCGCAATCGGTGATCCACAGCCTGGTCGACTATGCCGACGGCTCGGTGCTGGCCCAGCTCGGCGTGCCCGACATGCGGGTGCCGATCGCCTACACCCTGGCCTGGCCGGAGCGGATGGAGACGCCCTGCGCCGCGCTGGATCTTGCCAAGATCGCCCGGCTCGACTTCCAGCCCCCGGATGCGGAGCGGTTCCCGGCGCTGCGGCTGACCCGGGAATGCCTGCGGCAAGGTGGCTCAGCCGCCACCGTGCTGAACGCCGCCAACGAGGTGGCGGTGGCCGCCTTCCTGGAGGGCCGGATCGGCTTCCTCGACATCGAGCGGATCGTCGAGGCCACGCTTGCCATGATTCCGGCACAAGCTGTGGCGACTCTGGACGAGGTGTTCGCCATCGACGCCGCGGCGCGACGGCACGCCGCTGCGCTTTGAATTCGCGGGCAAGCGGGCCTACATAGGCCCTCTGGCCGAGAGGTACGTATGACGCTGTTCACCTATCTGATCCCGTTCCTGGTCGTGCTGACCGTCCTCGTCTTCGTGCACGAGTTCGGCCACTACTGGGTCGCCCGCCGCAACGGGGTGCGGGTCGAGACCTTCTCGATCGGCTTCGGGCCCGAGCTGTTCGGCTTCAACGACCGGCACGGCACCCGCTGGAAGTTCAGCGCCGTGCCGCTTGGCGGCTATGTGAAGATGTTCGGCGACGCCGACGCGGCCTCGAGCCCGTCGGCGTCGCTGGACGGCATGACCGAGGACCAGCGGTCGGTGTCGTTCCACCACAAGCCGGTCGGCCAGCGCGCCGCGATCGCCGCCGCGGGGCCGATCGCGAATTTCCTGTTCTCGATCGTCGCCCTGTTCTTCCTGTTCCTGATCGGCGGCCATCCCTTCCCGCCGGCGGTGGTGGGTGACGTCTCGGCCGACGGCGCCGCGGCCGAGGCCGGGATCCGGCCGGGGGACCGGATCACCAGCATCGACGGCAACGCGGTCGATCGCTTCGCCGAGCTCGGCGTCGCGGTCCGCGGCGGCAACGGCAAGGCGGTCACGCTCGGCGTCGAGCGGGGCGACGAGGCGCTGAGCTTCGCGCTGACGCCGCGGCAGGATACGGTGCCGACGGCCGATGGCGGTTCGGCCACGATCTGGCGTCTCGGCATCGCCGCCGACACCGGCCCCTATGGCGTCGTCGAGGCGGCGCGGATGTCGGTCAGCGAGAGCTGGGCGATCGTGTCGATGACCGCCTCCGCGCTCGGCCAGATGGTCTCCGGCCAGCGCGGCACCGAGGATCTCGGCGGCCCGCTCCGGATCGCCCAGATGTCCGGCGAGGTCTATCAGGTCGGCATCGTGGCGCTGCTCTGGTTCATGGCGATCCTGTCGATCAATCTCGGCCTGATCAACCTGGTGCCGATCCCGATGCTGGACGGCGGTCACCTGCTGTTCTGCGCGATCGAAGCCATCCGTGGCCGGCCGCTCGGCGCGCGCGCCCAAGAATACGGTTTCCGCCTTGGGCTCGCTTTGGTATTAACCCTGATGCTCTTCGCGACCTGGAACGACCTGGTCCAACTCAAGGTAGTGGCCTTTTTCAAAGGCTTGGTGTCCTGAGCCGGGACGTGTTACCGGATCACGGCGGCAGAGATTCGCCGCGATCCGCAGCCGCTGTTGGTGGGGGCGGCGGTCGTTCGTCAAACCTCTTGCGTCCGGTCGGACGGGGGCAAGAGGCATGGGTGTGAGTTTGAGGGGAAAGCAGAAACCGATGTCGACCGTGACCTCCCGACTCTGGCTCGCGGCCGTGGCGGCTGTCGCTCTCAGTACGGCGCCGATGACGGCGCCGGCGCAGACCCGCGGTGCCGGAACCATCGCCGACGTCAAGGTCGAGGGATCGCAGCGGATCGAGCCCGCCACGGTGATCTCCTACATGGCGATCAAGCCTGGCGACGATTACAGCGACCGCGGCGTGGACGAATCCGTCAAGAGCCTGTTTGCCACCGGCCTGTTCGCCAACGTCCAGATCCGGCGCCAGGGCTCGAGCCTGGTGGTGACGGTCGAAGAGAACCCGATCATCAACGAGATCGCGTTCGAGGGGAACGATCGCTTCGACGACACCAAGCTGACGGCGGAGATCGAGGAGCGGCCGCGGCAGGTCTACACCCGGACGAAGGCGCAGAGCGACGCCGACCGCATCCAGCAGCTGTACCGCCGCAGCGGCCGCTTCGCCGTCGCGGTCGAGCCGAAGATCATTAAGCTCGACCAGAATCGCGTGAACCTGGTGTTCGAGATCCGGGAGGGCGACCTCGCCAAGATCGAGCGGATCAACTTCGTCGGCAACCGCGCCTTCTCCAACAGCGAGCTGCGCGACGAGATCCTGACCAAGGAGACCGAGTGGTGGAACATCCTCGCCTCCAACGACACCTATGACCCGGATCGCCTGGCGGTCGACCAGGAGATGCTGCGCCGCTATTACCTGAACCGCGGCTATGCGGATTTCCGCGTGGTCTCGGCGGTGTCGGAACTGGCGCCCGACGGCGAAGGCTTCTTCATCACCTTCACGGTCGATGAGGGCGAGCGCTACAAGTTCGGCAAGATCGACGTCAACAGTGCCCTGCCGGGCGTGACGCCGGAGGAGCTGAAGACCGTCATCGTCAGCGATGAGGGCGACTGGTATTCCAGCAAGGCGGTCGAGGATTCGATCCAGGCCCTGACCACCTATCTCGGCGACCGGCAATACGCCTTCGTCGACATACAGCCGTCGGTGCAGCGCAACCGCGACGAGCAGCTGATCGCGATCACCTACGAGATCTCGGAAGGCCCGCGCGTCTTCGTCGAGCGGATCGACATCAGCGGCAACGTCCGCACCGCGGACGAGGTGATCCGCCGCGAGTTCGAGCTGGCCGAAGGCGACCCGTTCAACGCCTCGCGGCTGAAGAAGTCCGAGACCAACATCCGCAACCTCGGCTTCTTCAGCAAGGTCGACATCAAGCCGACTCCGGGCACCGCTCCGGACCAGACGGTGATCCAGGCCGCCGTGGCCGAGCAGTCGACCGGCGAAGTGCAGCTCGGCGTCGGCTACTCGACCAGCGACGGTCCGCTCGGCGACGTCACGATCCGCGAGCGCAACCTGCTCGGGCGCGGCCAGGACCTGCGGCTGTCGACCTCGCTCAGCGGCGTGTCCTCGCAGATCGACCTGAGCTTCACCGAGCCGTATTTCCTCGGTCGCAACCTTGCCGCGGGCTTCGATCTGTTCCGCACCACCCGCGACAACCAGAGCTTCAGCTCTTACGACGAAACCAACACCGGTTTCGCGCTGCGCATGGGCTATCCGCTGTCCGAGAACCTGCGGCAAACCCTGCGCTATCGCCTGAACTACCGCCAGATCTCGGACGTCGAGGATGATGCCTCGCGCTTCATCAAGGAGCAGGAAGGCAACACCCTGTCCTCCGCGGTGCAGCAGACGATGACCTATGATCGCCTGGACAGCCGGATCAACCCGACCGACGGCTACCGCATCACGCTCTCGAACGAGATCGCCGGCCTCGGCGGCGACGTGCACTACTTCAAGACCCAGCTCAGCGCCGATTGGTACTACCCGGTCACCGACTCCATGGTGCTGAATGTCGGCGGCCAGCTCGGCAACATCATCGGCCTCGGCGAGGATGTCCGGATCAACGACCGTTTCTTCCTGGGCGGCAACTCGTTCCGCGGCTTCCGGACCGGCGGCCTGGGCCCCCGCGATCTCAGCTCCAACGACAAGGACGCGCTGGGCGGCAACAACTTCGCCCTCGGCTCGGTCGAGCTCAGCTTCCCGCTCGGCCTGCCCAGCGAATTCGCCCTGCAGGGCCATGCCTTCACCGATGTCGGCACCCTCTGGGGGTCGGATGAGAGCGGCTCGGGTGTCGTCGACGACGCGGCGCTGCGCGCCTCGGCCGGCATGGGCGTATCCTGGGCTTCGCCCTTCGGCCCGATCCGGCTCGACTATGCCTATCCCTTCGCCAAGCGCGACTACGACAAGCAGGAGCAGCTGCACATCAGCTTCGGCACCAGATTCTGATTGGTGCGGCGCCGGCCCGCTTCTGCGGTCGCGCGACTATTCTCGGCGCCGGCGAAGGCCGGCGCCGCTTTCGTTGATCGGCGCGGGATCGCCGCTGCCCGCCAGCCGTGAACAGAGAGTGCGCCTATGCCCGATCCGCGATTCTTTCGCAGCGCCGGTCCGTTCCCTCTCGGTCGCCTCGCCGGGATCGCCGGCGCGACCCTCGCGCCGGGGGCTGACCCGGACCGGCTCGTCGCCAGCGTCGCGCCGCTCGACGCCGCCGGCCCCGACGACATCAGCTTCCTCGACAACCGCAAATATGTCGACGCCTTCGCCGCCAGCAAGGCGGGCGCCTGCGTGATCGCCCCGGCCCTGGCCGACCGGGCGCCTTCCGGCATGGCGCTGCTGCTGACGCCGAAGCCCTACAAGGGCTATGCGCTGATCGCCCAGGCCTTCTTCCCGGCGCCGGCGGCGCGGCCCGGCATCGCCGCCACGGCTGCGATCGACCCGACGGCGGTGATCGGCGAGGGGGTGGAGGTCGGGCCAGGGGCCGTGATCGAGGCGGGGGCGGAGATCGGCGCCGGCTGCCGCATCGGCCCGAACGCGGTGATCGGCGCCGGCGTGGTGCTGGGCGAGCGCAGCGTGGTCGGTCCCAACGCGTCGCTGACGCATTGCCTTGTCGGCGCACGGGTCACGATCTATCCCGGCGCCCGCATCGGCCAGGACGGCTTCGGCTTCGCCATGGACGCCGAAGGCCATGTCCGCCTGCCGCAGCTGGGCCGCGTCATCATCGAGGACGATGTCGAGGTCGGCGCCAACTCCACCATCGACCGCGGGGCCGGCCCGGATACGGTGATCGGCCGGGGGGCGATGATTGATAATCTGGTGCAGATCGGGCACAACGTGCAGGTCGGACGAGGCGCCGTGATCGTCGCGCAGGCAGGCGTGGCGGGGAGCACCAAGTTGGGCGATTTCGCCGTTCTGGCTGCCAAGGCTGGTGTCGCGGGCCATCTCACCATCGGGGCGGGGGCGAAGATCGCCGCGAATGCGGGGGTGATGCGCGATGTCGATCCCGGTGCCGAGGTCGTGGGCGCGCCCGCGATCCCGAAGCGGCAGTTTTTCCGGCAGCAGGTCATGCTAGCGCGTCTAGCCGAAGGGAAGGGCGACTGAGATGGACGGAGCCGCCGGCGACAAGAAGAACGTGTCGCAGCTGGACATCCTCAAGATTATGGAGTTGATCCCGCATCGTTATCCGATGATCCTGGTGGATCGCGTGATCGATGTGGTGCCGGACGAAAGCTGCACCGGGATCAAGAACGTCACCATCAATGAGGGCTTCTTCCAGGGCCACTTCCCGCGCTACCCGGTGATGCCGGGCGTGATGATCGTCGAATCCATGGCGCAGACGGCGGCCGTTCTGGTCGTCGCGACGCTGGGCGAGAGCGCCAAGGGCAAGCTGGTCTATTTCATGACCGTCGACAATGCCCGGTTCCGCCGGCCGGTGACGCCGGGCGACAGCCTGCGGGTCCATGTCCGCAAGCTGCAGCAGCGCCGCAACGTCTGGAAGTTCATGGGCGAGGCCAAGGTCGACGGCACGCTGGTGGCGGAGGCCGAGTTCGCCGCCATGATCATGGACGATCTATGAGTTCTGCCACCATCCACCCGATGGCCCTGGTCGACCCCGCCGCGAAGCTCGGGGCCGGGGTCAGGATCGGCCCGTTCTGCACTGTCGGCCCGGAGGTCGAGCTCGGCGACGAGGTCGAGCTGATCTCGCATGTCGTGGTCGCCGGCCGTACCAGCATCGGCCCGAAGACCAAGGTGTTCCCCTTCGTCTCGCTCGGCCTGCCACCCCAGGACCTCAAGTTCTCCGGCGAGAAGTCGCAGCTGATCATCGGCGCCAACAACGTCATCCGCGAGCACGTGACCATGAATCCGGGCACGCATGGCGACAAGATGAAGACGGTGGTCGGCGACAACTGCATGTTCATGGTGAACACGCATGTCGCCCATGACTGCATCCTCGGCAGCCACATCATCATGGCCAACAACGCCGTGCTGGCCGGCCATGTGACGATCGAGGACCACGTCATCATCGGCGGCAACAGCGCCATCCACCAGCACCTTCGGCTGGGCGCGCACTGCTTCGTCGGCGGCATGACGCCGGTACGCAACGACATCATCCCCTTCGGGCTTGCGATCGGCGAGACCGCGACGCTGAATGGGCTGAACCTGGTCGGGCTGAAGCGCCGCGGCTTCACCAAGCCGCAGATCCAGTCGCTGCTGGCCGCCTACCGCACCTTGTTCGACGGCGAGGCACAGTTCGCCGAACGCATCGAGGCGACGCGGCAGGGGTTCGGCGACAACGAGGTGGTGCAGCGCATCCTCGCCTTCATCGACGCCGATGCCGGTCGCAACGTGATGCAGCCGGCCCGCCGACGGCATGCCGGATAAGCTCGGGATCCTGGCCGCCGCGGGCCCGCTTCCCGGGCGGCTGGTCGAAGCGTGCCGCCAGGCCGGGCGGGACTTCGTCGTCGTCGCCTATCGCGGCATGACCGATCCGGCTCTGGTCGAGGGCGGACAGGTGCCGCATTTCTGGACCCGCCTCGGCGCCGCCGGACGCTGGATCGACGAGCTGAAGCGCCAGGGCGTCCACACGCTGTGCCCGGCCGGCAACATCCGCCGGCCGAGCCTGTTCGAGCTGATGCCCGACTTCAAGGCGGTGCGGATCCTGACCCGCATCGGCTTCTCCTCGCTCGGTGACGATGCGCTGCTGACCGCGCTGCGCCGGGTGCTGCAGGAGGAGGGCTTCCGCCTCGTCGCCCTGCACGAGGTGATCGACGACTTCCTGGCCCGGCCCGGCCTGCTGACCAGCACGGCGCCGGACGAGATCGCCCAGGCCGACATCGCCAAGGCCCGCGAGATCGCGCGCGAGATCGGCCGGCTCGACATCGGCCAGGGCGCGGTGGTGCAGCACGGCTACGTCCTGGCGGTCGAGGCGGCGGAAGGCACCGACGCGATGCTGCGCCGCTGCGGCCCGCTGGCCCGGCCCGGCCCCGGCGGCGTGCTGGTCAAGGCCAAGAAGCCGCAGCAGGACATCCGGCTGGACCCGCCGACGATCGGCGTCACCACGGTTGAGCTGGCCGCCGCCGCCGGGCTGCGCGGCATCGTGGTCGAGGCCGGCGGCGCCATGATCATTGATGCCGAGGCGGTGCGGCAGGCGGCCGACCGGCACGGCCTGTTCGTGCTCTGCCTGGCGGAGGGCGAATGAACGCGCCGCACATCTTCCTGGTGGCGACCGAGCCGTCCGGCGATCTGATGGGCGCCAGCCTGATGGCGGCGCTGAAGCGGCGCTGCGGCGACGGCGTGCGCTTCAGTGGCGTCGGCGGCGCCCGGATGGCGGCGGAGGGGCTGCACAGCCTGTTCCCCCTGGCCGATATCGCGGTGATGGGCGCGGTCGAGCTGGTGCCGCAGCTGCCGCGCCTGTTCGACCGGATCCGCCGCACCGCCGAGGCGGCGCTGGCGGCGAAGCCGGATGCGCTGGTGTCGATCGACGGCCTGGCCTTTAACGCCCGGGTCGCGGCAAGGCTGTCCGGCCGGACCTTCCCGATCGTGCATTTCGTCGCCCCCAAGGTCTGGGCCTGGCGGCCGGGCCGGGCGCGCAAGCTGGCGAATCTCGTCGACCATCTGATGGTGCAGCTGCCTTTCGAGCCGCCCTGGTTCGAGCGTCACGGCCTCGCCACGACCTATGTCGGCCATCCGATCATCGAGACTGCGGCGGGGCAGGGCGACGGCGCCCGCTTCCGCCAGGCGTATGGCATCGCGCCGGACGCGAAGCTGTTGACCGTGCTGCCCGGCAGCCGGCGCGGCGAGATCCAGCGGCTGCTGCCGGTGTTCGGCGAGACCGCGCGGGCGCTGGCGTCCCGCCATCCCGGCCTGCGCCTGGCCGTGCCCACGGTCGACACCGTGGCGGCAGCGGTGCGCGAGGCGGTGCGGTCCTGGCCCGGCGAACCGATGGTGATCGAGGGCGATGCCGAGAAATACGACGCCTTCGCCGCCAGCGACGCGGCCCTCGCCGCCTCCGGCACCGTGGCGCTGGAGCTGGGCCTGGCCCGGGTGCCGAGCGTGATCGCCTATCGGGTCAACCCGGTCTCGGCCTTCGTCGTGCGGCGCATGCTGACGACGAAATACGCCAACCTCGTCAACATCATGCTGGACCGCCCGGCGGTGCCGGAGCTGCTGCAGGAGAACTGCACGCCGGAGAAGCTCACGGCGGCGATCGACACGCTCCTGACCGATCCGGCGGCGGTCGCGGCGCAGCGCGCGGCCTATGACGAGGTGGCGCGGATGATGCTGCTGCCGGACGGCGCCGTGCCCGGGGACCGGGCGGCGCAGGTGGTGCTCGACGTGATCCGGCAGGGGCGAAAGCGGGCCTGATCGCAGCCGGTCAGCAATTGCCCTTCTTGGCCTGTCCGGGCGGGCAGAAATTGTTGCCGTAGCCGCCGCGCGGATGGCCGTCCCCGGCATAGACGCAGCCGCTCACAAGGCCTGCCGCGACCAACAAGAGGCAGATCAGCTTTGTCATGGGGCTCTCCGCGACGACGCCGGATGGTTGTGCACCGTCAAGGCCGGGGGGGCGGGATTGGTTCCCGATCCAGCCCGCGGAAGGCTGAGGTTCAGGAGAACAGGTAGGTCAGCAGCGCCGCCCCGGCAAGGACCGCGGCGATGGCGGCGGCGGTGCGGAGCTTGACGCGCAGCGGCGCCCGGTTTGCGTTCGCGGCCCGGGGCACGGGCCGCGGCATGGTCGAAATGCCGACCGGCCGGCCCGGACGCCCTGGGGCGCGCGGGCCGGTGCGGTCGATCTGGGCGCCTCGCTTAGCCACGCTCGCTCAGCGGAACGAAATCGCGCTGCGTGTGCCCGGTGAACAGCTGGCGCGGCCGCCCGATCTTCTGGTGCGGGTCGCCGATCATCTCGGTCCACTGCGCGATCCAGCCGACGGTGCGAGCCACGGCGAACAGCACGGTGAACATGCTGGTCGGAAAGCCCATCGCCTTCAGGATGATGCCCGAATAGAAATCGACATTCGGGTACAGCTTCCGCTCGACGAAGTACTCATCCTCGAGCGCGATCTTCTCCAGCTCCATGGCCAGGTCGAGCAGCGGGTCCTTGACCCCGAGCTCCTCGAGCACCTCGTAGCAGGTGGCGCGCATCACCTTGGCGCGCGGATCGTAGTTCTTGTAGACGCGATGGCCGAAGCCCATCAGCCGGAACGGGTCGTCCTTGTCCTTGGCCCGCTTGACGAATTCGCCGACGCGGTCCTTGGTGCCGATCTCGCCCAGCATCTTCAGCACCGCCTCGTTGGCGCCGCCATGGGCCGGGCCCCACAGCGAGGCGATGCCGGCGGCGATACAGGCGAAGGGGTTGGCGCCGCTGGAGCCGGCAAGGCGCACGGTCGAGGTCGAGGCGTTCTGCTCGTGGTCGGCGTGCAGGATCAGGATGCGGTCCATGGCGCGGGACAGCACCGGGCTGACCTTGTACGGCTCGGCCGGGACGGCGAAGGTCATGTACAGGAAGTTCTCGGCGAAGCTGAGATCGTTCCGCGGATACATGAAGGGCTGGCCGACCGAGTACTTGTAGGCCATGGCGGCCAGCGTCGGCAGCTTGGCGATCAGCCGGTGCGACGCGACCTCGCGCTGGCGCGGGTCATGGATGTCGGTCGAGTCGTGATAGAAGGCCGACAGCGCGCCGGTGACGCCGCACAGCACCGCCATCGGATGGGCGTCGCGGCGGAAGCCGCGGTAGAAATGGTGGATCTGCTCATGCACCATCGTGTGGCGGGTGATGGTGTGCTCGAACTCCGCCGCCTGGGCCGGGTTCGGCAGCTCGCCATGCAGCAGCAGGTAGCAGACCTCGAGGAAGTTGCTCTTCTCCGCCAGGTCGTCGATGGCGTAGCCGCGGTGCAGCAGGATGCCTTCGTCGCCGTCGATGAAGGTGATCTGGCTGTCGCAGGAGCCGGTCGAGGTGAAGCCGGGGTCGTAGGTGAACATCCCGGTTTCGGCATACAGCTTGCGGATGTCGATGACGCTCGGGCCCATGGTCCCGTCGATCACGGGCAACTCCACCGACTTACCGGTCGAGTTGTCGGTCAGCGTGACGGTCTTCTGCGCCACGGGGGTCTTCGTATCGGGCATGACGATGTCCTTGAGCGGGGGCTTCGTACTGGAAACGCAGGTCATCCGCTCCGTCGGCCGCGAGGATAGTCGCGCGGCGGAGCAAGATCAACGCGACTTGGGCCCTCCCGACGACAGATTTCGATCGCCTGTTTTTTAGGCTTTTTCAGAATTCCGAAACCGGATCAATGAGTTGCCGGACGCCCTTAAGGGGCGCCGGCAGCATCGCGGATCCGCCGCAGCGTCTCGTCCCGGCCGAGGATCGCGGCCACCTCGAAGATACCTGGTGACACGTTGGATCCGGTCAATGCCGCGCGCAGCGGCTGCGCCACTTTGCCGAGCTTCAGCCCCTCGGTTTCGGCGAGGCGGTTGACCTCGGCCTCCAGCGCCGCTTCGGTCCAGTCGTTCAAGCCGGACAGCGCCGCCAGCAGCCGGCCCAGCAGGGCGCGGGCGTCGCCGGTCAGGATCTTCTGCGCCGCCTCGTTGATCGGCAGCGGGCCGGAGCGGAGATAGAACAGCGCGCTGTCCGCCAGCTCGACCAGCGTCTTGGCGCGCTGCTTCAGCCCGGTCATGGCCAGCAGCAGGATGGCGCGGTCGGCATCGACCAGCGACCGGCCCAGCGCGGTCTCCAGATTCGGCGTGATCCGCTCCAGCAGCTCGGCATCCGGCGTCTCGCGCATATAGACGCCGTTCAGGTTCTCGAGCTTGGCGAAGTCGAGCCGCGAGGGCGACCGGCCGACGCCGTCGAGGTCGAACCACTCGATCGCCTTCTCGGTCGGGATCACCTCCTCGTCGCCATGGCCCCAGCCGAGCCGCAGCAGATAATTGCGCAGCGCCGCCGGCAGATAGCCCATGTCGCGATAGGCCTCGATGCCGAGCGCGCCGTGCCGCTTCGACAGCTTGGCCCCATCCGGCCCGTGGATCAGCGGGATATGGGCGAAGTCCGGCGGGGCCGCGCCGATGGCGTTGTACAACTGCACCTGGCGGAAGGTGTTGGTCAGGTGGTCGTCGCCGCGGATGATCTGGGTGATCCCCATGTCGATGTCGTCGACCACCACCGACAACATGTAGACCGGCGTGCCGTCGGCGCGCAGCAGCACCATGTCGTCGAGCTGGTCGTTCTGCACCGTGACCGGGCCCTGGACCTTGTCCTCGACCGTGGTCTCGCCGGTCCGCGGCGCGCGCAGCCGGATCACCGGGTCGAGGCCCTTCGGCGCCTCGGCCGGGTCGCGGTCGCGCCAGTAGCTGGTGTAGTACGCCCAAGGCTTGCCCTCGGCCTTGGCCTTCTCGCGCAGGGCCTCCAGCTCGGCCGGCTGCAGCCAGCAGTGATAGGCCTTGCCCTCGGCCAGCAGCTTGCGCGCCACCTCGGCGTGCCGCTCGCGCCGCTCGAACTGCGACACGATCTCCTCGTCCCAATTCAGCCCGAACCAGGCCAGCCCGTCGATGATCTTCCGCACCGCATCCTCGCTGGAGCGGGCGCGGTCGGTGTCTTCGATGCGCAGGCGGAAGACGCCGCCGTGATGGCGGGCATACAGCCAGTTGTACAGGGCGGTCCGGGCGCCGCCGATATGCAGGTAGCCGGTCGGGGAGGGGGCGAAGCGGGTCACGACCGTCATGGGCCAAATTCCAGAAGGGCTGCTAGGATCAGTGCGACAGGTCCATAGCATAGGCCTTCGGGCGATGGCTAATGCGGGGGCATCGGTCGGCATCCCCGAGGCTGTGCGGGCGTCACTGCGCCGCCTGGGTACGGACGGGATCGACTGGGCGGGGGCGCTCGACGCCCTGGCCGGCGGCGTACGGCGCCGGCTGGTGCTGCTGGTGCCATGCGGCCTCGGCACCGGCATCGGCGTCTATTTCGCCCTGCCGTCGGAGCCGCCGCTGGCCGCGGGGCTCGGTGCGCTGATCCTGTCCGGCCTGCTGACGCTGCTGCTGCGCCGGCGGCCGCGGGCGCTTTGCTTCGCCGCACTGCTGCTGGCCGTCGCCGTGGGCTTTCTGGCGGCGGAGCTGCGCACCCGGTCGGTGGCCGCACCGCTGCTCGACCGCGAGCGGCGCGGCTTGGTGACCGGCACGGTCGAGACGGTCGATCTGCTGCCGCAGGGCGTGCGCGTCGTGCTCGGCGACCTGGCCCTGGAGGGGCTGGCGCCGGAGGCGACGCCGGCGGCCGTGCGGCTGCAGCTGCTCGGCGCGAAACAGGTGCCGGCGGCCGGGGACCGCATCCGGGTGCGGGCGACGCTGGCGCCGGTGGACGGGCCGGCCTATCCGGGCGGCTTCGATTTCCGGCGGCAGCTATTCTTCCAGGGCATCGGCGGCACCGGCTTCACCATGGGCGCGGTCGAGCGGCTGAACGACGGTGACGCAGCGCCGTCCCGCCTGGCCCGGCTGCAGGACGGGATCGCCGCCCGGGTGCGGGCGCAGGTCGAGGGCGACGCCGGGGCCATCGCCGTCGCCTTCCTGACCGGCGAGCGCGCCGGGATCAGCGACCAGGCCAATCAGGCGATGCGCGATTCCGGCCTGGCCCATCTGCTGTCGATCTCCGGCATCCATATCAGCCTGGTGGCGATCCTGCTGCTCGGCGGGATCCGGCTGGGCCTGGCGCTGGTCGAGCCGGTGGCGCTGCGCCAGCCGATCAAGAAATGGGCGGCCGCCATCGCGCTGCTCGGCATCGTCGGCTACACCATCCTGGTCGGCGCCTCGGTGCCGACGGTGCGGTCCTGCGTCATGACCGGGGTGGTGCTGCTGGCGGTCATGGCCGACCGGGTGGCGATCTCGATGCGGCTGGTCGCCCTGGCCGCCACCGCCGTGCTGCTGGTGGTGCCGGAGGCGCTGCCGGGCCCCAGCTTCCAGATGTCCTTCGCCGCCGTGATCGCACTGATCGCGGCCTATGAGGCGCTGCGGCCGCATCTCGCCGGCTGGCGGGCCGAAGCGGGGCCGGCGCGTCGGATCCTGTTCTATCTCGGCGGCATCGTGCTGACCACGCTGGTCGCCACCGTCGCGACAACGCCCTTCGCCATCTTCCATTTCCAGCGCTTCGCCCCGCTGGCCGTGGCCGCCAACCTGATGGCGATCCCGCTGACCTCGCTTTGGATCATGCCCTGCGTGCTGCTGGCCTATCCAGCCATGCTGCTCGGCCTCGACGGCTGGGTGCTGCCGCTGCTGGGCTGGGGCATCGAGGCGATGCTGTGGGTGGCGAACACCGTCTCGTCCTGGCCGCTGGCCGCCTTCGCGGTGCCGGCGATCCCGGCCTGGGGGCTGGTCGCCGGCGCCGTCGGCGGGCTGTGGCTGTGCCTGGCCGGAGGGCGGCTGCGCCTGCTGGGGCTGCTGGCGCTGCCGCTGGTGCTGGTCGCGGCGCTGACCGCGCCGTCGCCGCAGATCCTGGTCGACGGCACCGGCCGGCTGGCGGCGGTGCGGGTGCCGGAGGGCGGTCTGGCCTTCTCCACCCGCCGCAGCGAGCGCTTCATCCGCGAGATCTGGCTGCGGGTCGAGGCCGCGGCGGAGGATGTGCCCTGGCCGCAGCAGGGGACGGCAGCCGGCGGGCGGCTGGCCTGCGACCCGCGCGGCTGCCTCTATCGTTTCGGCGACGCCACGGTGGCGTTCACCCGCGGCGGCGAGGGCTTCGACGACGACTGCGCCGCGGCCGATCTGGTGATCACCGGCCTGGTAGCGCCGCGCTGGTGCCGGCCGCGCTTCGGAGTCTGGGATCGCTTCGATCTGCGCCGCAGCGGCAGCATCGCGGTCGACCTGTCCGGCCTGGAGCCGGAGATCGCTACGGTGGCGGAGGCCGTCGGTGACCGCCCCTGGGCGCCGGCCTCGTTCCGTCAGACGGGGAGTGAGTGAATCCTCGCAGGATGATGATCGCGTTGCCTCTCCCGCCTGGCGGGAGAGGTCGACAGCGCGCAGCGCTGGCGGGTGAGGGCTGGCACCGGCCTCGACAAAGGGCCCTCACCCGGAGCCGCTTCGCGTCTCCGACCTCTCCCGTAAACGGGAGAGGCAAGGCACAGCTCTTGTCACCGCGCCGCCATCATCGTGCGGCCCTCGGCGTTGCCGGCCTTGGCCGCGTCCAGCACCTCGGGATAGGGATAGTTCAGCCCCAGCAGCTGGCGCAGGTCGGGGCTGGCCTGCTCGACGAAGACGCGGGGCAGGGCGGCCGGCATGTCCTCCATCGGCTTCACGAATTTCGGCAGGTACTGGATCAGGATCGCCGACCGGTCCTGCCGCGACCGGTTCGGCATGGCGCAGTGCCAGACCGCGCCGAAGAACACCACGGTGTCGCCCGGCTCGCCCAGCATGCGGGCGCAGCGCTCGTGGAAGCGGTCGCCCTCGGCCGGGTAGCGCAGCTCCTTCTGCGTCCCCGGCACATAGGCGGTGGCGCCGGTCTCCTCGGTGAAGGGGTCGAGCAGGATGGTGGCCTGGGCGTTCAGCGGGAAGGACGCATTGATCCTGACCGGATGCGACTCCGGCTTGTGCAGGTCCCAGTAGGGATAATCGATATGCGGCTCCTGGCCCGGGCCGCCGGGCAGGATGCGGTTGGCCGCGATCGAGCCCATGATGAACTCGCTGCCGAGAAAGGCGCGCATCACCGCCATCAGCGCCGGGTGCGCCGCCATGCGTGAGAACACCTCACCCTTGGCCAGCAGGTTCCACACCCGGCGCTGCAGGGCGATCTTGCCCTCCTGCTCGGCCGCGCCCTGGAAATGCGTGACCTTGGGGGCGGCGCCTTCGGATTCGCGCATCACCACCCCCCGCGCGTCGGCGATCTCGGCCGGCGTGAACAGGCCGCGCAGCAGCACCGCGCCGGTGCCGTCCAGCAGCTCCGCCACGATCGCCGCCGGGTCGAGCGTGTCCGGTGTGTAGGTCTTCATGCCGTTCCTCCCTGTAGGAGGACGCAGCGTATTCCGATTTGCAAGCGCTTGCAAACAGGATGGAGGCGGTTAAGGTCGGGTAGGATGCGACCGAGGGAGGACGGCGAATGACAGGGATGCTTCGGATCGGGCTGATCGGCGCCGGCTACATGGGCAAGGCACACAGCATCGGGCTGCAGCTGGTGCGCACGGCGTTCCAGCCGCCGCTGGTCCCGGTCTGCGAGATGATCTGCAGCACCACGGCGGACGGCGCCGCCGCCCATGCCAAGACCTGGGGCTGGAACCGGTCGACCGCCGACTGGCGGGCGCTGGTGGCCGATCCGGCGGTCGACGCCGTGATCATCGCCACCCCGCCGCGCACCCATCTGGCGATGGCGACCGAGGCGCTGCGCCTGGGCAAGCCGGTGCTCTGCGAGAAGCCGCTGGGCTGCGACCCCGCCGAATCGAAGGCCATGGTCGACGCGGCGGAGGACGCGGGCGTCGCCACCATGGTCGGCTTCAACTACATCCGCACCCCGGCCAGCCAGCTGGCGAAGCAGATCATCGATGCCGGCGAGATCGGCGACGTGATCCAGGTCACCGCCGAGCATGTCGAGGACTACCTGCACGACCCGAGAGCGCCGGCCTCCTGGCGCACGCGCATCGCCACCGCCACCGAGGCCGGGGCGCTGGGCGATGTCGCGCCGCACATCGTCAACGCCTGCCTGCGGCTGGTCGGGTCGATCGAGTCGCTGGTGGCCGACCTCAATACCGTCCGGACGATGCGCCCCGGCCCCGAGGGCGAGGAGCGGGTAGAGAATGACGACCAGGGCCAGATGCTGCTGCGCTTCGCCAATGGCGCCACCGGTTCCCTCAGCTTCAGCCGCGTCGCCGCCGGGCGGAAGATGGGCTACACCTACCGCATCACCGGCACCAAGGGCGCCCTGGCCTTCGACCAGGAGAACCAGAACGAGCTGTGGCTGTACGACGCCGCGCGGCCGACGTCGCGCCAGGGCTTCCAGCGCCTGCTGACCGGGCCGGCGCATCCCGACTACCTGGCCTTCAACCAGGGCGTCGGCCACGGCACCGGCTACAACGAGCAGATCGCGATCGAGGCGCGCGACTTCCTCGAGGCGGTGGCGACCGGCCGCCCGGTCTGGCCGACCTTCCGCGATGGCTGGGAGGTCGACCGCGTCACCGCCGCCGCCCTGCGCTCCGCCCGCGAGCGCGCCTGGGTGCGGATCGCGGACATGTGAGGTTCAGCCGCGCAGCCGCGACCGCGCGGTCGGCGACAGCAGCGCCACCTCCGGTGGCCGGGCCAGAAGCGGCCGCAGCGCATCGGCGAGGCCGGGGGCGGCGTGGCGCTCATACGCCGTCCGGTCCGGAAAGCGCGAGAACCAGACGAAGGCCCGTGCGTCCTCTCGCACCGGGAGGGCCGGGAACCCGTTCTCGCCATGCTCGCTCGCGAAGCTCGCCAGGATCGGCACGCCGGCATCGCCCAGCATCGGCGCCAGAATGGTCTCGAAGATCTCGGGGAATCCGGCCTCGGTCTCAGGCCGAAGATGCCAGGTGGTGGCCACGATGATGCCGCCCGCTCCGTTGCCCGGGGCAGGGCGGTCGCGGCCGAGCCGGAAGCCCGAATCCGGATGTCCTGGCCGCAGCAGCAGCACGTCGTCCGAATCGATCATGGTGGCGTTGGCGGCGCTGCGATGCGCCTGCCAGACCGGCCCGCCATAGAAGGCGCGCAGCGACTCGGTCCGCGACTGCAGGTCCGGAAAGCCGCGCAGCCAGACGAAATGGTCGGGCGCGTCGAGATCGCGGAACTGGCCGATAACCTCGATCCCGACCGCCTCCTGTGTCTCGACGAACTCGCGATCGAACAGCGTGATCAGCGCGTCGCGCTGCCCGGGATGCAGCGTATAGCGCCGTAACTCCATGATCGGGCTGAAGGTCCCAGCTTGCATGATCGCCCCCAACGTTGAAACAGACCGGTTGTCCTGTTCTAAAACAGACTGATTGTCCGGTTGAGTCAATATGCTATGATGGGCAATGACCGAGGGCAGGCAAAAGCGCAGCTACGACCCCGAAGGCATGCGCCGGCGCCTGCTGGACGTGGCGGCGGAGGCGTTCCAGTCCCGCGGCTACCAGGCCACCGGCATGCATGAGCTGATGCGCGAGGCCGGGGTGACCGGCGGTGCGCTGTACCACCATTTCCCGACCAAGAAGGCACTCGGCCTTGCGGTGATCCGCGACCGGGTGGCCGCGGCGGTGGACGAGACCTGGATCGAACCGGTCCGCACGGCGCCGGACGCGATCGACGGCATCGCCGGCGTGCTCGACCGGATCGCCGCCGGGCTGCGGCGGCGCGGCGCCGTGTCCGGCTGTCCGCTGAACAACCTGGCGCTGGAGCTGTCCCTGGCCGATCCGGAGTTCCGCTCGGCGATGCAGGTGGTGTTCGAGGCCTGGCGGGCGGCGATCGCGGCCCGGCTGCGCGTCGACCAGGCGGCCGGCCGGCTGGCCGAAGCGGATGCCGACGATCTCGCCGCCTTCGTCGTCGCCACCTATTCCGGGGCGATGGCCCAGGCCAAGGCGCAGCAGGACGCCGCCCCGCTGGAGGCCTGCACGAGGCAATTGATGCGGTCTCTGGAGGGACTGCGGACCGGCGCCTAAAGGCTGTCCCGCTCGACCAGGGCGATGTCGAACAGCCGGCCCTGGATCGGGTGGTCGGCATCGGCCAGGCGGGCGGCGATCTGGTCGATGGCGTGGCGCACCATATCGGCCATGGGCTGGCGGACCGTGGTCAGGCGGTAGCCGGGCCAGGCGGCCAAAGGCATGTCGTCGAAGCCGACGATGCCGATGTCCTTCGGCACCGCCAGGCCGCGTTCGCGGCAGGCGTCGAGGGCGCCGAGCGCCAGGATGTCGTCGCCGCAGAACACCGCCTGCGGCCGGTGCCGGTCGAGCAGGGCATGCATGCCGCGGCGGCCATGCTCATGCGAATAGTCGCCGGCGAAGTCCACGGCCAGGGGCTGCAGGCCCACCGCCACCAGCCCCTGCGAAAAGCCTGCAGCGCGGTCGATCGACGACGAATCGGTCGCGGCTCCGCCGAGGAAGGCCAGTTGCCGCAGGCCGCGCGCCAGCATCGCTCCGGCGACCAGGCGGCCGCCGGCGACATTGTCGACCGTCACCACCGGCACCGCCGTCTCCGCCCTGCCGAACACATGCACCACCGGCAGCCCGGCGCGGGCGCAGGAATCGGCGAAGCCCTCGGGCGGTGCGGAGGTGGCGATCAGCACCGCGTCGACGTTGTATTGCAGCATCATGTCGAGGGCGGAGTCGGCGCCGCCATCCTCCGACAGGTTGGCGATCAGCGGCCGCAGCCCGCGGCGCTGCAGCTCCCGCGTGAACAGGTCGAAGACATCCATGAAGGCCGGATTGGCGAAATGGCTCGAGACCAGCCCGACCAGCGCGGTCCGGCCGGTCATCAGGCTGCGCGCCAACTGGTTGGGGCGGTAGCCCAGCGCCTCTGCCGCTGCCAGGACCCGGGCCCGCATCCGGGGCGAGACGCTGGCATCCTTGGTGAAGGTGCGGGAGACGGCGGAGATCGACACGCCCGCCGCCTCCGCGACCTGCTGGGCCGTGACCCGTTCGGCGCCGCCGGCCCGGCCGCTGCTGGAGCGCCTCACGCGATCACGATCCGCCCGAGGAAGGGGCGGTTACGAATAGGTTCGCAGCAATCCGATCAGGCGCCCCTGGATCCGGACGCGGTCGGTGGGCAGGTAGCGGGTCTCGTAGGCCGGGTTGGCGGCTTCCAGCCCGATCGAGGCGCCCTTCTTGCGCAGCCGCTTCAGCGTCACCTCGTTGTCGTCGACCAGGGCGACCACGATGACGCCGGGATCGGCCGCGTCGCAGCGCCGGATGATGACGGTGTCGCCGTCCAGGATCCCGGCTTCGACCATGCTGTCGCCGGCGACTTCCAGCGCGTAATGCTCGCCGGGTCCGAGCAGCGAGGCCGGAACCTCGGCGTAGTTGGACTGATCGCGCAGCGCCTCGATCGGCATGCCGGCGGCGATCCGGCCATAGAGCGGCAGGCGGACGCCGAGCTCGGGACTGTTGAGGTCGGCGCGTTCCAGCTTGCGGCCGGGCAGGACGGCATCAGAGCGCAGCGGCCGGAAAGGGACAACGTTGTCATCCTCGGCCGGCGCCGCTGTCGGTGCGTCCGACTTCAGGCAGTCCGGCAGACGAAGCACCTCCAGCGCCCGCGCCCGATGCGGCAGCCGCCGAATAAAACCGCGCTCCTCAAGGCCGGTGATCAGTCGATGGATGCCGGACTTGGACTTCAGGGCCAGGGCATCCTTCATCTCGTCGAAGGAAGGACTGACGCCGTCCGCCTCCAGGCGGCGGTGAACGAACAACAACAACTCCTGTTGCTTTCGCGTCAGCAAGGCATCCTCCGTTCGCAGAGGCCGCGGCGCGGCCGAATCCCTGGAGAGAACATTAGGAGGAACAAAACAAAAACACAAGCGCCTAACTGTGGCACCGTCGGTTCTTTACTTCCTTGTAACGATCGCCGGGTCAGATCCCGTCGCCGAACAGCACCGCTTCGACCATGTCGCCGCGCGACGCGACGGGAGCGTGAGGCGGGCGGACCACCAGCCCGTCGGCGGCCGCCAGCAGCGACAGCATCGAGCTGTCCTGGGCCGGGAACGGAGTGGCGACATAGCCGGAACCGGTCCGCTCGATCCGCGCCCGCAGATAGTCCTCGCGCCGGTCATTGGCCGGCAGGTCGCGGCCCAGCGTCGCGGCGACGCGATTCTCCGGCGCCGCAGCCCCTTGCAGAGCCCAGAGCACCGGGCGCAGGAACAGCCAGCCGCAGACCATGGTCGAGACCGGGTTGCCGGGCAGGCCGAGCAACGGCGTGTCGCCGAGCCGGCCGAACATCAGCGGCTTGCCCGGCCGCATCGCGATCGTCCAGAAATCCAGTGCCAGGCCGCGCTCGCCGAGCACCGAGCGGATCAGGTCGTGCTCGCCGACCGAGGCGCCGCCGGTGGTGACGATCAGGTCGGCGCCGCGCCCCCCCGCGGCCAGCGCCGCCAGCGATTCGGCATTGTCGCGGGCGATGCCGAGATCGACCGGCTCGCCGCCGCAGCTGCGGATCAGGGCGGCCAGGGCATGGCTGTTGGAACTGACGATCTGGCTCGGACCCAGCGCCTCGCCCGGCAGCACGATCTCGTCGCCGGTTGCCAGCACGGCCACCCGCGGCCGGCGGCGCACATGCAGCCAGGGATGGTTGGTCGAGGCGGCGATGCCGATGTCGCGCGCGGTCAGGCGCCGGCCGGGCTGCAGCAGCACGTCGCCGGCGCGGAAATCGAGTCCGGCCTTGCGCATATGGCGACCGGCAGCGACGCCCTCGCGCACGGTGACCCGCTCGCCCTCAGCGTCGGTGTCCTCCTGCAGCACCACGGCGTCGGCGCCGTCGGGCAGCGGCGCGCCGGTGAAGATGCGGACGCATTGCCCGGGACCGACCGTGCCCTCGAAGCGGCCGCCGGCCGGGACCTCGCCGATCCGGCGCAAGGTCGCGGGGACGGACGCGACATCGGCGGCCCGCACCGCCCAGCCGTCCATGGCCGAGACGTCGAGCGGCGGCTGGGTGAGCCGCGCCGCCACCGGCTCGGCCAGGATCCGGCCCAGCCCGGCGGGCAGGGGCACGGTCTCGGCCGGCAAGGCCGAGAAGGCGGAGAGGATGCGGGCGCGGGCCTCGGCGACCGGGATCATGGCTGGGCCTCGTATGTGCCTGATCGGCCACCGGATTTGTGCAGCAGGCGCAGATCGGTCACCACCATGCCGCGGTCGACCGCCTTGCACATGTCATAAACGGTCAGCGCGGCGACCGAGGCCGCAGTCAGCGCCTCCATCTCCACCCCGGTGCGGTGGGTGACCTTGACCGTGGCCTCGATCTCGACCCGGCTGTGCTCCGCGTCGCAGCGCAGCGCCAGCTCGACGCTGGACAGCGGCAGCGGGTGACATAGCGGGATCAGGTCGGATGTACGCTTGGCGGCCATGATGCCGGCGATGCGGGCGATGCCCAGCACATCGCCCTTGGCATGGCCGCCGGAGGCGATCAGCGCCAGCGTCTCCGGCTTCATCTCCACCCGGCAGCCGGCCCGCGCCACCCGCACCGTCGCCTCCTTGTCGGAGACATCGACCATGCGGGCCTGGCCGGCCGCGTCGAAATGGGTCAGCTCGCCGGTCATGCCGCCGAGGATCTCGTGTCCGGCGTCAGCAGGGCGCGGGTGGCGGCGGCGACGTCGTCGTGGCGCATCAGGCTTTCGCCGATGAGGAAGGTGGTGGCGCCGGCGCGGGCCATGCGGGCCAGGTCGGCCGGGGTGAAGAGGCCGCTCTCGGAGACCAGCAGCCGGTCGCCCGGCACCTGCGCCGCCAGCGCCTCGGTGGTGGCGAGGTCGACCTGCAGGGTCTTGAGGTTGCGGTTGTTGATGCCGAGCAAGGGCGACCGCAGCTTCAGCGCCCGGTCCAGCTCGGCGGCGTCATGCACCTCGACCAGCACATCCATGCCGGCGTCGATCGCCGCCTGCTCCAGCTCGCGGGCGGTGACGTCGTCCAGCGCGGCCATGATCAGGAGGATGCAGTCGGCGCCCAGCGCCCGGGCCTCGACGACCTGGTAAGGGTCGACCATGAAGTCCTTGCGCAGCACCGGCAGCTCGACGGCGTTGCGGGCGGCCGTGAGGTACTCGTCGGCGCCCTGGAAATACGGCACGTCGGTCAGCACCGACAGGCAGCTGGCGCCGCCGTCGCGATAGGCGCGGGCGAGGGATGGCGGGTCGAAATCGGGGCGGATCAGCCCCTTCGACGGCGAGGCCTTCTTGATCTCGGCGATCAGGCCGTAGCGGCCTTCGGCCTGCGCCCGGCGCAGCGCCGCGACGAAGCCGCGCGGCGGCGCGGCCCGGTCGGCGAGTTCCGCCAGCCGGCTGATCTCGGCCGGCGGCACCGCCGCCTTGCGGGTTTCGATGTGCCGGCGCTTGTCGGCGACGATGCGGGTGAGGGTATCGCTCATGCCGTTCCCTGGCTGGTGATCCGGGCCAGCCGCTCGAGGACATGGGCGGCCGAGCCGTCATCGATGATGCGGGCCGCGAGAGCGGCGCCGTCGGTCAGTGTAGAGACCCGGTCGGCGACGATGAAGCAGGCTGCGGCATTCAGCAGCACGATGTCCCGATAGGCGCCGTGGGTCCCGCCCAGCACGGCGCGCAGGGCAGCCGCGTTGGTGGCGGGATCGCCGCCCTTGAGATCCTCGGGTACGGCGCGGCGCAGCCCGGCATCCTCCGGCGTCACGGTCAGGCGCCGGATCTGGCCGCCGCGCAGCTCCGCCACCGCGGTCGGGCCGGTGGTGGTCATCTCGTCGAGCCCGTCGCTGCCATGCACCACCCAGGCGGTCTCGCTGCCCAGCTGGTTCAGCGCCTGCGCCACCGGCTCGACCCAGGCCTCGGCGAAGACGCCGAGCAGCTGGCGCTTGACCCCGGCCGGGTTGGCCAGGGGACCGAGCAGGTTGAAGATGGTGCGGGTGCCCAGCTCCTGCCGCGCCGGGCCGACATGGCGCATGGCGCTGTGGTACAGCGGCGCGAACAGGAAGCCGATCTGGGCCTCCCACAGCGCCTCGCGCATCACCTCGGGCGGCGCCTCGACATTGACGCCCAGCTCGGCCAGGACGTTGGCGGCGCCGGTCAGGCTGGAGGCGGCGCGGTTGCCGTGCTTGGCCACCGGCACGCCGGCCCCGGCCAGAACGAAGGAGACGGCGGTCGAGACGTTGAAGGAACCGGAATTGTCGCCGCCGGTGCCGCAGCAGTCGATGGCGCCGTCCGGCGCGTCGATGGTCACGGCCTTGTCGCGCATCACCCGGGCGGCGGCGGCGATCTCCTCCGGCGTCTCGCCGCGGACGCGCAGCGCCATCAGGAAGCCGCCGATCTGCGCCGGCGTCGCCTCGCCGGACATGATGATCTCGAAGGCGGCGCGGGCGTCGGCTGCGTCCAGCGGACTGCCGAGCGCGGCCTTGGCGATGAAGGGTCGCATCTCGGTCGTCATGCCGCGTTCCGCCGCTCGGCGATGGCCAGGAAGTTCTGCAGGATCTTGTGGCCGAACTGCGAGGCGATGCTCTCCGGGTGGAACTGCACGCCGTGGATCGGCAGGGTCTTGTGCCGCAGCGCCATGATCACCCCGTCCTCGGTCCAGGCCGTGGCTTCCAGGCTGTCCGGCATGCTGTCGGGCGCGATGGTCAGCGAATGGTAGCGGGTGGCCTCGAAATTGTCCGGCAGGCCGGCCAGCACGCCGCCGCCATGGTGATGCACCGGGCTGATCTTGCCGTGCATCGGCACCGGCGCGCGGACGATGCGGCCGCCGAAGACCTGGCCGATCGCCTGGTGGCCCAGGCAGACGCCGAACACCGGCACCCTTCCGGCGGCGGCCTGGATCAGGTCCATGCAGATGCCGGCCTTGTCCGGGTCACAGGGGCCGGGCGAGAGAACGATGCCGTCGGGCCGCAGCGCCAGCGCCTCGTCGACCGTCAGCGCGTCGTTGCGGCGGACCTCGGTGTCGGCGCCGAGCTCGCCGAGGTAGTGCACCAGGTTGTAGGTGAAGCTGTCGTAGTTATCGATCAGCAGAAGCATGGAGATTGCCCTTTCGAGGCATGGAAATGGAGAGGAGCGGCGGGGATCCGGCCGGCCTCACCATCGATGCTGCTGCGAAGGGGTGCGATACTTACACATGACCCATGGGTCGGTTGCCGTTGCGCGGCCGGTTGGCGAAGCGTACCGCATCTTCGGCGGCGCGCACCAGCGCCCGCGCCTTGTTGCGGGTCTCCTGGTACTCCCCCTCCGGGCTGCTGTCGGCGACGACGCCGCCGCCGGCCTGGATGTAGAGCGTGTCGTCCTTCACCACCGCGGTGCGCAGGGCGATGCAGGTGTCCATGTCGCCATTGGCGCCGAAATAGCCCATCGCCCCGGCATAGACGCCACGGCGGGCCACCTCCAGCTCGTCGATGATCTCCATCGCCCGCACCTTCGGCGCGCCGCTGGTGGTGCCGGCCGGGAAGCCGGCGGACAGGGCGGCGATGGCGTCGTGCTCCGGCGCGATCCGGCCGACGACGTTGGAGACGATGTGCATGACGTGGGAATAGCGCTCTACGATGAAGCGGTCGGTCACCTTGACCGAGCCGATCTGCGCCACCCGGCCGACATCGTTGCGGCCGAGGTCCAGCAGCATCAGATGCTCGGCCCGCTCCTTCGGATCGGCCAGCAGGTCCTGCTCCAGCGCCACATCCTCCTCCGGCGTGGCGCCGCGTGGGCGGGTGCCGGCGATCGGCCGGATGGTGACCTCGCCGTCGCGCAGCCGAACCAGGATCTCCGGGCTCGACCCGACGATGGCGAAGTCGCGGAAGTTCTGGAACACCAGGAAGGGCGACGGGTTCAGCCGCCGCAGCGCCCGGTACAGGGCGAAGGGCGGCAGGGTGAAGGGCAGGGAGAAGCGCTGCGACAGCACCACCTGGAAGATGTCGCCGGCACGGATGTACTCCTTCGCCCGCTCGACCGCCGCGTGATACTCCTCCCGCGTCATGTTCGAGCTCGGCTCGGGCAAGGCGGGCAGGGTGCCCTCGGCCGTCGCCTCGCGGTGCGGCAGGCTGGATTCGAAGCGGGCGACCACGTCCGACAGTCGCTCGCAGGCCGCCTCATGCGCTTTTTCCGCCGTCACCGCCGGGTCGGGGAACACCGGGGTGACGATGGTGACGACGTCGGCGATGGTGTCGAAGACGCAGACGATGGTCGGCCGCATCATGATCGAATCCGGCACACCCAGCGTGTCCGGGTTGGCGTCGGGCAGCGCCTCCATCTGCCGGACCATATCGTAGCCGAGATAGCCGAACAGTCCGGCGGCCAGCGGCGGGAAGCCGCGCGGCAGGTCGATGCGCGATTCGGCGATCAGCCCGCGCAGGCTGTCGAGCGGCGCCTGCGCCACCGGCGCGAAGGTGTCGAGGTCGGCGAGCGCGCGGCGGTTGATCTCGACCGTGTCGCCGCGGCAGCGCCAGATCAGGTCCGGCTTGAGACCGATGGCGCTGTAGCGGCCGCGGATGGCGCCGCCTTCGACCGATTCGAGCAGGAAGGAATAGGGCTCGTCCCCAGCCAGCTTGAGCATGGCCGAGACCGGGGTGTCGAGATCGGAGACGAGGCGGGTCCAGACGACCTGCGGTTTGCCGGCGCGATAGGTGTCGGCGAAGGCGTCAAAAGCCGTGGAATCCGGCATGGTTGTGACCTGCGATGAGGGGAGCGGGATGGGCGAGGGCGGAACGGTCGCCGCCACGCCATCGCTCCCCGCCGTCCGCCCGGCGCCAACCGGCCGCCGCCCTCGCGCCCGCCGCCCAGCGCCAGCCCATCGCCGCTCCGAGCGGAGAGGACGGGGCCGCCAGACCAGGTCCGGCGCAGGGGCGCAGCGACGCCGCGAGGGGAGCCATCGACATCATTCCTGGTAGTTCAGCCGGGCGAGGACCGCCTGGTCGACAGTCACTCCATACCGGGCGCGCAGCGCCTGGTCCAGGCCGCCGCCGACATCGACCGCGAGACCGCGGCTCAGATCCTGCTTGACCGCCGCTTCGGCCGCGGCGTCCGGCTTGGCCGGCTCGACCTTGGTCAGGCGGGCGACGATCCGGCCGCCCGGGGTCTCCGCCGTTGCCGTGCCGCCGATCTTGGCGGCGAACAGGTCGCGCACCAGTGCCGCGGGCACGGCTCCGGCATTGCTGCCGTCGCGCAGCAGCGCCGGGGTCTCGGCATACTGCCCGCCGACCGCCTTGGCGACATCGGCCGCAGCCTCGCCGGCGGACAGGCGCTTGGCGACGTCGGCGGCCAGTGCCGCGGCCGCATCGGCCTGCTTCTGCTCGGTCCAGGCGGCGGCGACCTCGTCGCGCACCTTGGCCAAGGGCTCGGTCGCCGGCGGGATGATGCTGTCGACCCGGACGATGAAGGAGGTCTTGTCGTCGATCGTGCCCATCGGGCTGACGTCGCCCTGCTGCAGCTGCGGCTGGAAGGCGGCCTGCAGCACCTGCGCCTGGCCGGGCAGGGGCGGCAGCGGCTGGCCGCTCTGGGTGGTGCCGTCCTGGGCCACGGCCGGCACCGCGGTGACGGCGAAGCCGAACTCCTGCGCCGCCTTGTCGATCGGCACATTGTCGGCCAGCGCGTCCTCGAACTTGTTGGCGGCGTCGTACAGGGCGTCGGCCGCCTTGCTCTGCTTCAGCTGCGTCTCGATCTCGGTCCGCGCCTCCTCGAACGGCACGGTGCGGGCCGGCTGGATGCCGGTCAGCACCAGCACGTGCCAGCCGAAGGGCGATTGCACCGGGTCGGTCGCCTGGCCCTCGGCCAGGGCGAAGCCCGGATCGGCCAGGGCCGGGATCGGCATCGCCGACTTGGCGGTGAAATCGACCGGGATCAGCTTGACCGCGGCGTTGCCGGAGTCGTCCACCGCCTGCTGCACCGGCTTGCCGCCGCGCACCGCCGCGGCGATCTGGTCGGCCAGTTCCTTGGTCGGGGCGATCACCTGGTCGAAGCGCCGCATCTCCGGCTTCTGATAGGCGGCCTGGTTCTTGTCATAGGCGGTTCGGGCCTCGTCTTCCGACACCGTGACGGTCTTGGCGAATTCGTCGGTGTTCAGCAGCACGACGCTCAGCGTCCGGTACTCGGGCGACTGGAACTTGTCGCCATGGTCCTTGTGATAGGCCTCGAGATCGGCCTGGGTCGGCTGCGGCACACCGGTCTGGTCGGCGTTGCGCAGCGTGATCGTGTCGGCCACCCGGGCCTCGCGACGATACTTGTAGATCGGGTCGACCAGCGCCTGCGGCGGCTCGGCGCCGCTGAACAGCGCCCGCATCACCTGCTGCTGCTGCATCTGGCCGCGCTGGCCGGCGATGAAGGCGGCCTCGTTGGTGCCGCCGGCCTGCAGCATCTGCAGGAAGCGGTCGCGGCTGAACTGGTTGGTGGCCGGGTCCCGGAACATCGGATTGTTGCGCACCGCGTCGGCGACAGCGTCTGTCGACAGGTCATAGCCGAGATCGGCGGCGATCCGGTCGTACAGCAGGCCGGACACCATAGTGTCCAGCACGCGCTGCGGCAGGCCGAGCTGCTGGGCGACGGAGAGCGGGATCCGCTGGCTCTGGGCGTAGGAGCGGAACTGGTTGTCGAGCTGCTGCAGGCTGATCGTCACGTCGCCGACCGTGGCCACGGTGTCGGACTGGCTCCGGTTGCGGAAGATGTCCCCGATGCCCCAGACCGCGAAGCTGAGGATCAGGAGGACGAACAGCACCTTGACGACGACGGAGCCGACCTTGTGGCGGAGAAGCTGCAGCATGACGACCGTGAACAAAGGGCAAGGCCGCACCGGTCTCCCGGGCGGTTAGGGCGCGCATCATAGGTGCGGCCTTCCCGGGCAGCAATGCACAAGGAGTGCGGTAGCGTCGCGGCGTTCGGATTGCTACATCAAGGGCGACATCGAGGACCAGCGGGAGAGAGGCCGATGGCGCGCAAGCTGATCGCGGGCAACTGGAAGATGAACCTGCTGCTCACCGAGGGCACGGCGCTGGCCCGCGACCTCGCGCTGCGGCTGGCCCGCACGGTCGACCCGGCCTACGACCTGCTGATCTGCCCGCCCGCGACCATCATCGCGCCGATCGCCGATGCGGTGCAGGGCAGCGGCCTCCTGGTCGGCGGCCAGGACTGCCACACCGCGCAGGACGGCGCCCACACCGGCGACATCGCCGCCCGGATGCTGGCCGATCTCGGCTGCAGCCACGTCATCGTCGGCCATTCCGAACGGCGCCAGGACCATGGCGAGATCGACCTGGTGGTGGCCGAGAAGGCGGCGGCGGCGCAGGCCGAGGGGCTGGTCGCGATCATCTGCGTCGGCGAAACCGAGGCCGAGCGCAACGCCGGCCGGGCGCTGCAGGTGTGCAGCCGGCAGATCGCCGGGTCGCTGCCGCGCGGGGCGACGGCGGAGAACACGGTGATCGCCTATGAGCCGGTCTGGGCCATCGGCACCGGCCGCACCCCGACCGCGGCCGATGTGGCCGAGGTGCATGCCCATATCCGCGCGGCGCTGGGCGCGCATGTGCCGTCCGAGGCTGCGGGCATCCGCATCCTCTATGGCGGCTCGGTCAAGCCCGGCAACGCCGCCGAGCTGCTGGCGGTGCCCAATGTCGACGGCGCCCTGGTCGGCGGCGCCAGCCTGAAGGCCGATGATTTCTGGGCCATCGCCCAGGCCAGCGTCGTCTGACCCGGATCGCCCAGCATCGTCGTTGCATAGGGGCGGGGTGCTGGTTATAGTCCCGCCCGCTTGCCGCCCGGCTCTGTCCGGCGGCGGCCCCCGGTCGGAGCGTAGCGCAGCCTGGTAGCGCACTTGCATGGGGTGCAAGGGGTCGCGAGTTCGAATCTCGCCGCTCCGACCATTTTCTTCCGGATCGACATCATGATCGTCGCCCTCGACTGGGGAACCTCCTCGCTCCGCGCCTGGCTGCTCGACGCCGATGGCGTCGTGCGGGACGAGGCCGCGGCCGCGCTCGGCATCCTCAAGGTCCCCGGCGGCGATTTCGACGCCGTGTTCAAGCAGGTGGCGGAGAAGTGGATCGCCGCCGGCGCCAAGGCCGCCATCGCCTCCGGCATGATCGGCAGCCGCCAGGGCTGGGCCGAGGCGCCCTATGCCGATTGCCCGGCCGATGCGGGCGCGCTGGTCGCCGGGCTGATCGAGGTGCCGACCTCGCTGGGCCTGAGCCTGCGAATCGTTCCCGGCGTCAGCCGCGTCGACGCCGACGGCATCCCGGACGTGATGCGCGGCGAGGAGGTGCAGATCCTCGGCGACGCGCCGGCCTCGGGCCGCCGCCTCTACGTCCTTCCCGGCACGCACAGCAAATGGGCCCTGGCCGAGGACGGCAGGATCGCCTGGTTCGCCACCTCGATGACCGGCGAGGCCTTCGCCGTCCTGGCCGAGCACAGCATCCTGGGCCGGCTGATGGACGGCCGCGTCTATGACCAGCCGGCCTTCCGCCGCGGCCTCGCGGTCGGCGCCACGGCCGGCGGCGGCCTGCTGCGCCGGCTGTTCAGCGCCCGCACGCTCGGCCTGTTCGGCGAGCTCGAGCCGAAGGCGACGGGCGCCTATCTCTCCGGCCTGCTGATCGGGGCCGAGGTGGCCGACGCCCGCTCCACCGTGGCCGACGCCACTGGCTCGGCCCCGGACGAGGTGACCATCGTCGGCGGCGCCGAGCTGTCGGCCCGCTACGCCGAAGCGATCGAGGCCGCGGGGCTGCGCAGCCGAATCGCCCCGGCCGACACCACGGTCAGGGCGCTGTGGCGCCTGGCCAAGCATGCGGAGCTGGTGTGACATGAATCTGCACGACGCCCTCGCGGGCCTGCCCCTGGTCGCCATCCTGCGCGGCGTCAAGCCGGAGGAGGTCGAGGCCATCGGCGGCGCCCTGGTCGAGGCCGGGTTCCGTTGCATCGAGGTGCCGCTGAACTCGCCGCAGCCCTTCGACAGCATCCGCCGCCTGGCCGACAGCTTCGGTTCGCAGGCACTGATCGGCGCCGGCACGGTGCTGAAGCGCGAGGATGTCGCCCGGGTGCAGGCCTCCGGCGGCCGGCTGATCGTGATGCCGCATGCCGATGTCGAGGTGATCGCCGAGGCGAAGCGGCTGAACCTGGTCTGCGCCCCCGGCGCCGCCACCCCGACCGAGGCCTTCGCGGCGCTGAAGGCCGGGGCGGACGCGGTGAAGATCTTCCCGGCCGAGGCGGTCCCGCCCGCCGTGGTCAAGGCCTGGCGCGCGGTGGTGCCCGCGGCGGTGCCGCTGATCGCGGTCGGCGGCATCACGCCGTACCGGATGGCGGCCTATCGCGACGCCGGCACCACCGGCTTCGGCCTCGGCTCCGCTCTGTACAAGCCCGGCATGACCGCGACCGAGGTCGCCACCACCGCAGCATCCTTCGCCCAGGCCTGGAAGGCGCTGCAGGGGTAGCCTACCTCCATTCCCACCCGTGACACCGGACCGTCCGCCGTCTATGACCGTGCCACGAGCGACGGGGGAGAGGATCAGCGCGTGGTGCAGGACGGGGGCGTTCAGGCCGAACAGGGCTTCATCCGGCGGCAATATGACCGGCTGATCCGGGCGGCGCATGGGCCGCGGGCGCAATGGACGCTGGCCGGCGTGTCCTTCGCCGAAAGCTCGTTCTTCCCGATCCCGCCCGATGTCGTGCTGATCCCGATGATGCTCGCCAATCCGCGGCGGGCGTGGTGGCTGGCGGGGCTGTGCACCATCGCCTCGGTGCTGGGCGGCCTGGTCGGCTACGCCATCGGCTATTTCCTGTTCGAGACGGTCGGCTCCTGGCTGATCAACCTCTACGGGCTGCAGGCCGGCTTCCACGAGTTCCAGCAGAAATATGCCGAATGGGGCAGCTGGATCATCCTGGCCAAGGGGGTGACGCCGATCCCCTACAAGCTGGTGACCATCACCAGCGGCGTGGCGCAGTTCCCGATCGTGCCCTTCATCCTGTCCTCGATCGCCTCACGCGGCCTGCGCTTCTTCCTGATCGCGGTGCTGATGCGGATCTATGGCGACCAGGTGCGTTATTACCTCGAGAAGTACCTGAACTGGGCCTTCTGGGGCTTCCTGGTCCTGGTCGCCCTCGGCTTCGCGGTGATGACGCAGATCTGACCACGGAGCCGAACTGCGGAGAGTCCGGCCATGACCGTGCAAGCCATCCTCCTCCCGGTCTTCGTGCAGGTGGCGCTGATCTTCCTGCTGGCGGTCTGGATGCTGCGGGAACGCGCCGGCGCGCTGCGGCGGGGCGAAGTGCATCCGCGCGACATCGTCCTCGGCCAGCCGGCCTGGCCGGCCCGGGCCACCCAGGTCTCGAACAGCTTCCACAACCAGCTGCAGCTGCCGCTCTTGTTCTTCGTGCTGGTGATTCTGGCGATGACGACGAAGAAGGCCGACCTGCTGTTCGTGCTGATGTCCTGGCTGTTCGTCGCCAGCCGGATCCTGCATGTGGCGGTGCACACCGGCGCAAACCGCCTGGGCCCGCGCTTCGGCGCCTACGCCGCCGGCTTCGTGCTGCTGCTGGCGATGTGGGTGATCTTTGCGCTCCGCATCCTGCTGGCAGGGGTGGAGCCGGTGTGATCCTGCGCCACCTCGGCCCGCAATAATCTCGACGATGGCTTGACGCTTGTCTGACAAGTGGTAGCGTTCCCGGTATACGGAATGTCAGGGAGGGGGCGCATGTCGTTTCTGCAACGGATATCGATTCTGCCAAGCCTATCGGTGCTGACCGCCGCGGTGGCCGTCAGTCTGGCCTTGCCGGCCTTCGCCGAGGATGCGGCGACTCAGGCGACGGCGCAGATCCAGAAGGTGCGGGACAGCGCCTCCTACAAGGCCGCCGTCGAGCACATCGACAAGAATTACGAGCCCTATGTCGCAGAGGGGATCAAGCTCGTCGAGATCCCGGCCCCGCCTTTCAAGGAGGAGGCGCGAGGGAAGGCCTATGCCGAGCTGTTCAAGAGCGTCGGCCTGGCCGAGGTGGAGATCGACGAGGAGGGCAACGTCCTCGGGCTGCGCCGCGGCACGGGCACCGACGATCGCGTCGTCGTGGTCTCCGCCCATCTCGACACCGTGTTTCCGGAGGGCACCGACGTCACAGTCCGGCGCGACGGCACCCGGCTGAACGCGCCGGGCGTCAGCGACGACACCTTCAGCCTGGCGGCGCTGCTGTCCTATATCCGCGCGATGGACGCGGCCGGGATCAAGCACAAGGACACCATCCTGTTCGTCGGTACGGTGGGCGAGGAGGGGCTGGGCGACCTGCGCGGCGTCCGTCACCTGTTCACCGAGGGCAAGTACAAGGACCGGATCAAGGCCTTCTTCTCGATGGAGGGCGGGTCGGCCGACAGCTTCACCAACCAGGGCGTCGGGTCGAAGCGCTACCGCATCGCCTTCAAGGGGCCGGGCGGCCACAGCTTCGGCGCCTTCGGCCTGGTCAATCCGAGCTATGCGCTGGCCGAGGCGATCTCGCTCCTGGCCCGCACCGAGGTTCCGACCGACCCGAAGGTGACCTACAATGTCGGCGTGCTGAAGGGCGGCACCTCGGTCAACTCGATCCCGATCGAGGTGTCGATGGAGGTCGACATGCGGTCCGGCGACGCCGCGGAGCTGACCAAGATGGAAAAGCGGCTGCTGGACATCATCCAGCAGGCGGTGGACACCGAGAACTTCGCCCGTTCCACCAAGGAGGGCAAGATCACGGTCGAGGCCACGGTGATCGGCGACCGGCCGGCCGGCACCATCGCCGAGACCGAGCCGTTGTTTCAGCTGGCCAAGGCGTCGATCCTGGCCGCGGGCTACGAGTTCGATGGGCCGCGCGAGGGGTCGAACGATTCCAACATCCCGTGGAGCCTCGGCATCCCGGCCGTGACCCTGGGCAAGAACGGGCCGGACAAGAATGGCCGGTCGCATTCGCTCGACGAATGGCTCGACATCGAGAAGGAGCCGATGGTCAAGGGCATGGCGACCAGCCTCGCGACCATACTGGCCGCCGCCGGGATGGAATGAGAGGCTGGGCCCGTTGCCAACGGAGGGCACCGGAATGATCACGCGACGCGGATTGTTCACCCGAACCCTGGCAGGGACCGCCGGGCTGGCGGCGCTGACGTTCGCCGGCCGGCGGGGCCGGGCTGAGGAGGAGCCGCGAATCCGCATGTTCCAGCTCTATGGCCGGGACATGAGCTTTTCGCCTAAGGCGCAGTCCCTGGCGGGGACGCGGGTCTCGATCCAGGGCTTCATGGCGCCGCATCTGAAGGTCGATTCCGACTTCTTCATCCTGTCCAACGCGCCGGTCGAGACCTGTCCGTTCTGCGCCTCCGAGGGCGATTGGATCGACAGCATCGTCTTCGTTCGGATGCGCGAACGGGAGGAGGCGGTGGACCCCGGCGCGCTGATCGTCGCCGCCGGCACGCTGGAGATCGGCCCGGCCACCGATGCCGCCACCGGCTTCGTCAGCCGGGTCCGGCTGGTCGACGCGACCTTCGAGCTGTCGTGATGCCGGATGCCGCCGGGCCGGCGGAGCTGACGGCCCGCGGCATCTCCGCCCATTTCCGTGACCGGACCGGCGCGCCGATCGAGGCGCTGCGGTCGGTCTCGGCGCGCTTCCCGGCCGGCCGCCTGACCGTCGTGGTCGGGCCGTCCGGTTCGGGCAAGACCACCTTGATCCACACTTTGGCCGGGATCGTCCGGCCGGCCGGGGGCGAGGTCGATTTCGCCGGCACGGTCGTGAGCGGCCTTGCCGAAGGCGCGCGCGACGCCTGGCGCCGCCGTCAATGCGGGCTGGTGTTCCAGCAGTTCCGGCTGGTGGAGGAACTGGGGGCGCTGGCCAATGTCACCCTGCCCGCGTTGTTCTCCCGCTCCCGGCTCGACCCCGGCCTGCGTGAGCGGGCGCGCGAGCTGCTGGCGCGATTCGAGGTGCCCGACCGGGCTGTGCCAGCCTCGCGCCTGTCGCGCGGCGAGCAGCAGCGCGTCGCGCTGGCGCGGGCGCTGCTGCTGGATCCGCCGATCATCCTGGCGGACGAGCCGACGGCGAGCCTGGACGCCGAGAACGGCGAGCGCGTCGCCGCGGCGCTGGTGGAGCTGGCCGCGGCCGGCAAGATCGTCGTCTGCGCCACCCACGATCCGGCGCTGGCCACACGGGCGGCGGCCGTCCTGACCCTTCGGGCCGGTGTCCTGGCGGGGGCCGAGAAGCCGGCGGAGGCCGTGCCGGCGGCCGTGGCCCGCCCCGGAGCCCTCCGGTGAATCCGTGGCCGGTGATCGGGGCGGCGCTGCGGCGCTATCGCTTCACCGCCCTGGTCTTCGTGCTGCTGGTCGGCGCCGGCGTGGCTCTGTCGGTCGCGATTCTGTCGCAGGAGCGCGCCCTGCGCACCGGCAGCGCTCGGGCCGCGGACCGGTTCGACCTGGTGGTGGCGGCGCCGGGCAGCCAGACCGACGCGCTGCTGACCGCGGTCTATCTGCAGCCCGGCGCGGTCCGGCTGCTGGCGCCGGAGATCACGGCAGCGCTGCTGAACGACGACCGCGCCGCCTTCGTGTCGCCGCTCGCCTTCGGCGACAGCCTGCGCGGCAGCCCGATCGTCGGCGCGATCCCGGCGCTGGTGGCGCATCTCTCCGACGGGCTTGCCGAGGGCCGGGTCTTCGCGTCACGGGCCGAGGCCGTGATCGGCGCCGCATCGCCGCTGCGCCTTGGCGACCGCTTCCGGCCGACGCATGGCGTCCACGCCCTGGCCGAGACGGCGGATGAGCATGACGGCCACGAAGCGGAGGAGGGGCATGCCGATCACGGCGAGGCCGACGGCCACGACACCGAGCTGACCGTGATCGGCCGGATGAAGCCGACCGGCTCGCCCTGGGACCGGGCCATCGTGGTGCCGGTCGAGCTGGTCTGGGCGGTGCATGGCCTGCCGGACGGCCACGCCGAGGGCGAGGCGCGGATCGGCCCGCCCTTCGACCAGGCCCGCACCCCGGGCATCCCGGCGGCGGTGCTGCACGCCAGGGACGTCGCCGGCGCCTACCGGCTGCGGCAGGCCTATGCGACCGATGGGTCGATGGCGTTTTTCCCGGCCGAGGCGCTGATCAAGCTGTACGGCATCCTCGGCGACCTGCGGCGGCTGATGGCGCTGCTGGCGATCGTCACCCAGGCGCTGGTGCTGCTGGCGCTGGTGGCCAGCGTCGTCATCCTGCTGCGCCTGCTGATGCCGCAATTCGTCACCCTGCGGGCCCTGGGCGCGCCGCGCCGCTACGTCTTCGCCGTCGCCTGGGGCTTCACCGCGGCGCTGGTCGCGGCGGGCGTGCTGCTCGGCCTGGCCGGCGGCTGGGCCCTGTCCTTCGCGATCAGCCGGGCGCTCGCGGCCCAGACCGGCGTCGCCCTGCAGCCGACCCTGGGCGTGGCCGAGCTCTGGGTCGCGTTGGCGGTGCTGCTGATCGGCTTTGCCCTGGCCGCGCTGCCCGCCTGGCTGATCCAGCGCCGGCCTCTGGCCGAGGCGCTGGCGGGGGAGTGATCATTGGGGGGCGGGCGGCGAGCCGTCGCCCTCGCGCCAGCGTCCCGAATCGCGGAGACATCATGTCCGTGCAAGCCATCCTCCTCCCGGTCTTCGCCCAGGTGGCGCTGACCTTCCTGCTGGCGGTCTGGATGCTGCAGCAGCGCGCCGGCGCGCTGCGGCGGGGCGAGGTGCGGCCGGACGACATCGTCCTCGGCCAGCCGGCCTGGCCGGCGCGGGCCACCCAGGTCGCGAACAGCTTTCACAGCCAGCTGCAGTTGCCGCTGCTGTTCTTCGTGCTGGTGATTCTGGCGATGATGACGAAGAAGGCGGACCTGCCGTTCGTGGTGATGTCCTGGCTGTTCGTCGCCACCCGGATCCTGCATCTGGCGGTGCACACCGGCCCGAACCGCCTGGGCCCCCGCTTCGCCGCCTTCGCCGCCGGCTTCGTGCTGCTGCTGGCGATGTGGGTGATCTTCGCCCTGCGGATTCTGCTGGCCGGGGTGGAGCCGGTATGAGTTGGGGGCCTTGCGAGGCGCCGGCCTGTCACTCCCGCGTGATGAGAAAGGGCATTGGCTTGCCCAACGGTTCTGACGCAACTGGGCTGTAGTAGACCATCATGTGGTCGGGGATGGCGTGGCTGACCCACACATCTCCTAGCTTGGCCAGTTCCGGTATCTGGACCGCGACCGCACGGGACCCGTCGAACCGGTAGAGCACGCCGAATCCGAGAATCCAGGATTCGCCGGCTACCCCCTTGGCCAGCCCGTAAAAGGGCTCGCTCTGCCGGACCGGTCCTCCGGGGAATTGCTCGGTCCAGGCCTTCTCGAGGACCGTCGATACCGCGTCCCCGCACAGCCTCACGATTGCGCCTTCCTGCATGACCATATGCGCCAGCCCGGTGGAGACCAGAAGGCAACCCGGCGCATCCTCGGACCGGATTAGCCCGGTGATGGGGATGCTACACAAATGGCCGATGCATCGGCCCTCGCTGTCCCGCGGCTCGACTTCCGAGACGGCGCCGGTCTTGGGATCCAGGCGCTGCAGGCCGCCGCCCCATTCGCCGAAATCGTGGCCGATATACAGCAGGCCGTCGACCGCAAGGAGGATGGGCGGCTCGGGCGCCAGATGATCCCGGATCTCGCCCTGCAGCGGCTTTGACGTCCAGCGCCCGTCGGCGCCTTGAATATCCATCCGATGCGGCGACAAAACCGTGGGACTGCCATCGATCACGATCAGCGCCCGAGGCATCTGCGGCAGCTCGAAGGGCGGTGAATCCTTGAAGCCATTTCCGGTCCAGGATGACAGGACGAACCTGCCCCCGGCCGGCCGAAGAGTCTCATCCATGTCGATAGGGTTGAGGGAGAGCGATCGCAAGACGACTGGTTTTCCGTCTGATACGGCAAGGTCGATTACACTGTCTGCGAAATGGGTCTTGCGCACCCCGCCGGGCAGCGTCAGGGACGCCAGGCTGCCATCTCCGCGCAACCACAGCCGGCCATCCAGGCTCAGCCCCCGACTGTAGTTCCGATCCTCGTGTGCCGGTATGGCCTGGAGCGATCCGGCGCGAGGCTGCGAAATCGCCGAAGCCCCGCCCGAGTTCGCAGGCGTTCCTGTTGGGCCGCCGCATCCGGCCAGGACCAGAAATGGCGCCGTGACCATCACCGCAACGATCGCCCGGACTCCACGCATGATGTCGTTCCCCCACATGTGGCGAGCGTCCGTCTGCCTACACCGATGTGACGATCCACGCTGCGGCGCCGATCGCGACCGCGTCCTCCAGCAGGGCGACCGGCAGGTCGCGGCCCGCGGCCCGGGCCAGCCGGGACCGCAGCTCGTAGCCGACCAGGGTGCCGGCCACGGCGCCGGCCACGCCGGCGATCAGGCCGACGATCACCGAGCCTTCGACGATGCCGAAGGCGGCGCCGCAGACCGCGCCGCTGACGATGCGGGCGCCGAACTGCACCGGCACCTTCCGGCTCGGCGTCCGCGGCAGCTGGTCGGCGACCAGCTCTGCGATGGCCGCAAGGGTGAGCAACCAAGGGGTGACCGCGGCGCCGAGGAAGGCCAGCCCGGTGCCGTCGAGCGGCAGCCAGCCGAGATGGGCGGCCCAGCTGACCGCAGCCGGCGCGGTCATCGTCCGCAGCCCGGCGACACAGCCGATCAGGAACGCAAGGACCAGCATCGAAATCTCCCCCGGGAATGCGCGGCGCATGAGGCCGGTCTGAAAATCGGCCGCCAGCATCCGCGATCCCCGCCGGACTGTCGATACCGTCCGGCTTCGTTCGGCTTGGTCCGAAACGGAACCCGAGAGGACCCGGAACGCCAGGGGGGCGAACTCATCCTGCCCGGAGCCGCTCGAAGATGGCCGGCAAAACCGGCGGATGCTAGCGTTCCGGTCCGAACGAGCGGAAGGGGAAACGATGGCGTTCATGACGCGTGCCGCGATTCGCGCGGCGGCGAGCGGAGCCGGATTGTCGGCCATGACCGACGCAATAACGTTGCCGGCGGGTCTGAAGAGGCGCTCGCGGCCAAGGCGGGTGCTCCGCCGCAGCCTGGTGGTGTCCGTCCTCGCCGCGGCATCGCTGTGGCCGGCCGGCGCGTCTGCCGCCGAGCGCGACGAATTCTTCTGGCTCGGCGAAATCAACAAGGCGACCGCCGTCATCAACACCGATGAGGGGCTGCTCGACAAGCAGCTGACGCCGGGGATCGCGGCGGCCATCGCCAAGGTCATCGCCGACGGAGACAAGGAAGGCGCCAGGCGGCCGAGCAGCGTGATCACCTTCGAACCGCTGCTGATCGAGGCCGGCGGCAAGGATGTCACGCTGCTGCATGCCGGGCGCTCCAGCCAGGACATGCACGCCACCTACCGCGCGGCGATCCTGCGGGACGAGATGCTGGACCTGGCCGCACAACTCAATGTCACGGCCAGGACGCTGGTCGAGCTGGCCGCGACGCATGCCGACACCGTCGTCCCCAACTACACCAACGGCGTCGCCGCGCAGCCGAACAGCTTCGGCCACTACCTGCTCGGCCATGCCGCCGGATTCGCGCGCGACGCCGAACGCATCCGCCAGGCCTATGCGCGCATCGACCGGTCCGCGATGGGCACGACGGTCCTCAACGGCACCGGATGGCCGCTGAACCGCCAGCGCATGGCCGATTATCTCGGCTTCGCCCAGCTGGTCGACAACGCCTACGACGCCTCGCAGATCTCCTCGATGGACGAGCCGGTCGAGGTCGGGGCGGTCGTCACGGCGATCGCCCTGCACACCGGCAATTTCGTCGAAGACATCATGACGCAATATGCGGGGTCGCGGCCGTGGATCCTGCTGGAGGAGGGGGGCGGCAACACCTATGTGTCGAGCGCGATGCCGCAGAAGCGCAATCCGGGCCTCCTCAACTCGACCCGCAGCGATGCGTCGACGGCGATCACGCTGGCGCTCGGGCCGATCATCCAGACCCACAACATCACGCCGGGCATGCCGGACCCGAAGGATGTCGACCAGAACACGGCGATGATCGACGCCGGCGTCAAGACGCTGAAGGATCTCGACAAGGTGCTGAAGGCTCTGGTGATCAACCGGGACCGGGCGCAGGAGGAGCTGAACAGCGACTGGACGGCCTCGCAGGAGCTGGCCGACATCCTGATGCGCAAATACGGCCTGCCCTTCCGCGAGGGCCATCACTTCGCCTCGGAGGTGGTGAGCTACGCCAAGCAGAACACCATCAAGCCGCTGGATTTCCCCTATGCCGAGGCGCAGCGCATCTACGCCGAGGTCGTCGCCGGCTCGAAATACCCGCAGGCGCTGCCGATGGCCGAGGCGGAGTTCCGCGCCGCCCTCGACCCGGTGGCGATCGTGCAGGCCCGCAGCACCAGCGGCGGGCCGCAGCCGGCGGAGATGGAGCGCATGATCGCCAAGGCCCGGGCCGGGCTCGCGGAGCAGGACGCCTGGATCAAGGAGCGGCGCGGCGTGATCGACAGCGCTCTGGCCAGGCTCGACGCGGATTTTGCGAAGCTGATGCCGTGAGGGGCGGGGACGGGACGCTGTCCTGGCGTCCCGGTCCCAGGCCGCGGATTGCCGTGCCGGAGCCGTCGGTCGCCGGGCGGACGTCATAAGCCAAAGGTTTATTGTCATTGCCGGGCTTGACCCGGCAATCCAGGGGCCACCGAGAGCCGCTCTTGAAAGCCCCTGGATCCTCGGGTCAAGCCCGAGGATGACAAATGAGGGGGGCGGGCTACCCCCTCGCCAGCAGCCGTCCGGCCCGATCCACCTCGGTCTCGCCGGCGCGCCAGGACATGCGGCCGTTGACCAGCACGAAATCCATGCCCTTGGACGGGGTCTTCGGGGCCTCGAAGGTGGCGGCGTCGGCGATGTGGGCGGGGTCGAACACCACCAGGTCGGCGGCGTGGCCCTCGCGCACCAGGCCGCGGTCCGGCAGGTTGAAGCGCATCGCCGACAGGCCGGTCATCTTGTGCACCGCCGTCTCCAGCGGGAACAGGCCGAGGTCACGGCTGTAATGGCCCAGCACGCGCGGGAAGGTGCCCCACAGCCGCGGATGCGGGTGGCTGTCATGCGGCAGCCCGTCCGAGCCGATCATGGTCAGCGGGAAGGCCAGGATGCGGCGGACATCGGCCTCGTCCATCTGGAAATAGATGGCGCCGGCCGGGTGCAGCCGCACCGCGGCCTCCTTCTCGGTGCAGCCCCATTCGGCGGCGATGTCGGCCAGGTCCCGGCCCGCCATCTCCGGCTGCGCCTTCGACCAGGCGACCATGATCCGGATGTCGCCGGTGACATGGTCCGGGTCCAGCACGGTCGACCCGGCGGTGTAGGGATAGGCGTCGAGCCCGACGGGCTGGCTTTTGCTCGCCGCCTCGATCACCGGCAAGGTCTCGCGGCTGCGGCCCCAATTGTGCGGCCCGGCGCATTTGTGGTGCGAGATCACCACCGGCACCTTGGCGCGCCGGGCGGTGCTGAAGCTCTCCTCCAGAGAATCCAGCACCCTGTCGTGCTCGTCGCGCATATGGGTGGCGTAGACGCCGCCGCGGTCGGCCAGCAGCTCGGCCAGCGCCGCCACCTCGTCGGCATCCGCCGCGGCATTCGGCTTGTAGTAGAGGCCGGTGGAGAAGCCGATGGCGCCCGCGTCCAGGCTGTCGGCCAGCAGGCGGCGCATGGCGTCGATCTCGCCGCCATCCGCCTTGCGGCCGACATCCGCCATGGTGCCGATGCGCAGCGAGGAATGGCCGATCAGCGCCGCGACATTGACGCCCGGCACCACCTCGCCCAGCCGGCCGCGGTAGTCGGCGAAGCTCGGGAACTCATAGGCCGACTGGTCGCCCAGCAGGTTCAGGGGCGGCGGCGGGGATCCCTTCAGCGTCAGCGGCGACAGGCTGATGCCGCAATTGCCGACCACCACCGTGGTCACGCCCTGGCTGATCTTCGGCAGCATGTCCGGGCCGTCGATCACAGCCCGGTCGTCATGGGTGTGCACGTCGATGAAGCCGGGCGCCACCACCCGGCCGGCGACGTCGATGCTCTGCTTCGCCCGGTCGGCGGCGATGCTGCCGGTCGGGGCCACGGCGGCGATGCGGTCGCCCAGGATGGCGACATCGGCCTCGATGCGGGGGGCGCCGGACCCGTCGATCACGGTGCCGTTGCGCAGCAGCAGGTCGTAGGGCGTGTGGTCAGGCATGGACCTTCTTCCGTCGGGCAGCGCGAGGCGGCGGGGCGCCGGCCGGCTCGTCGAGGGTGGGAATCTGGCTGAGGCTGAGTTTGACCCGGCGCAGGCTTTCCAGCGCGGGCGGGCCGCGCCGCATGGCCACGCCGGTCGCGACCACGTCGATCACCGCCATATGGGCCAGGCGCGACGCGGTCGGCTTGAAGATGTCGCTGTCCTCGGGCGGGGCGACGGCCAGCACGATCTCCGCCGCCCGGGCCAGCGGCGTCTCGGGGCGAGTGAGGGCGACGATCGTGGCGCCGTATTGCCGGGCGATCTCGACGCTCTCCACCAGGTCGCGGAAGCGGCCGGAATTGCAGATCGCCAGCACGCAGTCGCCCGGACCGAGGGTGGCGGCCGACATCCGCTGCAGCTGGGCGTCGGCGTGGAAGTCGGTCGGCAGGTCCAGCCGGAAGAAGCGCAGATACGCATCGTGACCGACCGCATGCGACCCGCCGCCGACGCCGTAGATGTCGAGCCGGCGGGCGTGGGCGATCGCCTCGATCGCCTGGCGCAGCGGCTGCGGGTCGAGCTGGTTGCGCACGGCGCCGACCGCCTCGATCACACTGTCCAGCACCCGGTCGGCCAGTTGGGCGACATCATCCGGCGCGCCGTCGGCCTGGGGGCGGCGTTGCAGATAAGGGCTGGCGACGGCGAGGTTCTGCGCCAGCCGCACCTTGAAGTCGCGCACGCTGTCGCAACCCAGCGCCCGGCAGAAGCGGGTGACCGACGGCTCGCTGACCTGCGCCCGCCGCGCCAGCTCGGCGATGCTGGCGCGGGTGGCGAAGCCGGGGTCGGCCAGCACCGCCTCGGCCACGCGCTGCTCGGACGGCCGCAGCGAGGCCTCCATGCCGCGCAGGCGCGAGACGATGTCGACCACATAGGCCATCAGAAGAAGGTCCGGATCGCGCCCGAGACGCGATAGTCGTCCTCCACCACCATCATCACCTGCCATTTGTCGAAGGTGGTGCAGGGGTGGGAGATGCCGCAGCACACCAGGTCGCCGACCTGCGGGTCGAAGCCCTCGGGCAGGCGCAGATAGGCGTGCTGGTCGTTCATCGCGCTCAGCACCGCCCCGGCGGGCACCGGCTGCGGCGCGGCGGCGCCGGCGGGGCGCCACAGGGTCGGGATCGGCAGCTCGATGTCGTAGGACACGTCGCGCTTGCCCATGGTCAGCAGCGCCAGCCCCGGCTCCGGCCGCGACTGCACCATCGACCAGACCTCCAGCGCCGGCGCCAGGTCGCCATGCCGGCGCCAATCGGCCGGGATGCGGCGGATGACATGCTCGAACAGCCGGGTGTACTGGCCGGAATCATGGGTCAGGTAGCAGCCGCTGCGCACCACCACCTGGAGCGGGCGCGACAGCCGGACCTCGGCCAGCTTGCGGGCGACGATGTCGTAATAGGCCGAGCCGCCGGCGCTCAGCAGCACCGGGCTCTCGGCGAACAGGCCGGCGCCGTCGATTTCCGCCGCCAGCGCCGCCAGCCGGTCGAGGAAGCCGGTGACGGCGGTCTCGTCCGCCGCCGCATCCTTGGTGACCACGAGGCCCTCATAGCCCTCGACGCCCCGCAGGGCCACGCCGGCGGCGCCGGCCGCGGCCTTGGCCACCTCCAGCGCGTCGGCGGCGGTGCGGCAGCCGGTGCGGCCGCCGGCCATGCCGAGCTCGACCAAGAGGCCCAGCGGCCGCCCCGGCGGCGTGGTCCGGGCGGCCTCGGCCAGCCGGCGCACCCCGGCGACGGAATCGACCAGGCAGAAGGCCTCAAGCGCCGGGTCGGCGGCCAGCGCCGCCAGCACCGAGCGCATCGCCGCCGTATCGACCAGCTGGTTGGCGATCAGGATCCGCTTCACCCCGAAGCGGCGGCACACCTCGAACTGCTGGGCGGTGGCGACGGTGATGCCCCAGGAGCCGTTGGCCAGCTGCAGGTCGAACAGCTGCGGGCTCATCGTCGTCTTGCCGTGCGGCGCCAGGGCGACGCCGGTCTCGGCCAGGATGTCGCGCATCCAGCGGGCGTTGCGCTCCAGCACCGACCGCTTCAGCAGCGCCTGCGGGAAGGGCAGGTCGCCGGACAGCGCGTTCCAGCCTTGCTCGCCGATGCTGCGGAACGGGATCTGCCTGAGGTCGGGCGGCAAGCCCTTGCTGGCGCCGTCGACGGGTGAGTCGAGGATCGGGTCGAGGGCGAGGACGGAGGGGGTGAACATCAATTCGGCTTCCATTCGTCAAGACGTGTTCGGCTCGACAGGCCTCCGCGATGCCCGGGCATGACGGGAAGCGTCGACACCCTCGGCGTCAGAAATCTTCCAGCGTGAGCTCTTCGGCCATCATCCGGTTGCCGGCGGTCAGGCCGCCATCGACCGGCAGCATGGCGCCGGTGATGAAGCCGGCCAGCTCGTCCGAGGCCAGGAAGGCCACGGCTTTGGCGATGTCGGACGGCTCGGCCACGCGCTGCAGCGGGTACCATTTGCGCAGGGACTCGAAGATCTCCGGCTTCTTGTCCACCCGCGCCTGCCAGATCGGCGTGCGGACGGTGCCGGGGCAGATCACGTTGGCGCGGATGCCGAAGGGCCCGTATTCCACCGCCAGCGCCCGGGTGTAGCTGATCAGCCCGGCCTTCGCGGCGCTGTAGGCCGGGTGGCCCAGCGTCTGCAGCGCATTGACGCTGCTGATGTTGACGATGCTGCCGCGGCGGCGCGCTTTCATGCCGTCGATCACCGCGGCGGTGACATGGTAGGCGCCATTCAGGTTCAGCTCGACATCGCCGGCCCAGCTCTCGGCCGTGGTCGAGGCCAGGGTGCCGCCGCCATTGCCGCCGCCCGCGTTGTTGACGGCGATGTCGACCGGGTCGGTTCGGGCGACGGCAGATTCGATCGCGGCGCGGGTGCCCCGGGCGTCGCGCAGGTCGGACGGCGCGGCGGCGGCCTTGGTGCCGGCTTCGGCCAGCGTGGCGACGCGGGCATCGAGCGCCGCGGCGTCGCGGTCGGACAGGATCAGCGTCGCCCCGGCCTGGGCGAAGAGGTCGACGATCGTGCTGCCGATGCCGCCGAGCGCCCCGGTGACGAGAACGGTCCGATCCGCGAAGCGCGTCATGACTGTGAGTCCGGCAGGGATTGATGGGGCGATGGTAGCTCAGTGTTTGAAACTTACAACCCGTCTATCATGCGTGTGCGCTGCAGCATCGGACCGGAGCCGCAGACGGTTCGAGAACTTGAGCGTTGCTGCGGAATCGCGGCAAGCTGGGATGAGGGATCGTCGCTGCCAAAGCGCGTGCCGACGTGATTGTAAGAGAATTACATCCGGGGTGCTTCCGGCAGAAAGCCGGGCGTGGCAGCATGCGCGGCCTGGCCCTCGGCGCCGTCAGATAGGAAGCATCATGAGCAAGCGCGAGCATTTCGGAACCACCGTCACCGGCGCCGGCGGGCAGAAGCTGCCCTTCTCCAAGGCCGTGCGCGCCGGCGACTATGTCTATGTCTCGGGGCAGGTGCCGTTCGACGAGAATGGCGTCGTCGTGGCCGGTGGGATCGAGATCCAGACCCACCAGACCATGAAGAACGTCCAGGCGGCGCTGGCCCTGGCCGGCTGCACGCTGGACGACGTGATCAAGGTCACGGCCTGGCTGGACGACACCCGCGACTTCGCCGCCTTCAACCGCACCTATGACAGCTACTTCACCGGCGACCGCCCGGCGCGGTCCTGCGTCCGCGCCGACATGATGATCGACTGCAAGGTCGAGATCGAGGCGATCGCGTTCAAGCCTGTGGGCTGAGGCAGGTTTAGCTCAACTTTCCATTCTATTGATTGTCATCCTCGGGCTTGACCCGAGGATCCAGGGGCGGCCAGAGCGGTTCTTGGTGGCCCCTGGGTTGCCGGGTCAAGCCCGGCAATGACAATAGAAGCGGACGCCTCGCGACGTGTCCTTAAGCGCGCGGCACCGCCGGGACCGGCCGCTCGCCCTGCACCATGGTGCGGTACAGCAGCCGGTCCTGGCCGTCATAGTCGTTGACGGCGTAGTGCAGGGTGCAGCGGTTGTCCCAGATCGCCAGGTCGCCCGCCTTCCAGCGCAGCCGGCAGGTGAATTCCGGCCGGATCGCATGGGCGTAGAGGAAGTCGAGCAGCGGCTTGCTCTCCTCCACCGTCATGCCGGCGAAGCGCTGGGTGTAGATCGAATTGATGAACAGCGCCTTGCGGCCGGTGCCGGGATGGACCCGCACCACCGGATGAGCGATCTCGCGGTCCGCCTCCGGCCGGTTGCGCTCGATGCCGATGGAGCGGGAGACGGCGACATTGCCGGGCACGCCGCCGGTGCCGTAGGGCTTGCCGGAATGCATGGCGTCGAGCCCGTCGAGCACGGCCTTCAGCCCATCCGACAGCGCGTCATAGGCGTCGTACATGTTGGCGAACAGCGTGTCGCCGCCATGGCTCGGCACCTGGCTGGCATACAGCAGCGAGGCCATCGGCGGCTGGTCGAGGAAGCTGAAATCCGAATGCCAGGCGTTGCCGAAGGTGCTGACCTTGCGCTCGTCGGCCGATTTCTTCACGGCGACGATGTCCGGATGCTCGGCCATATGCGTGATGTAGGGCGCGCGGCTGATCGTCCCGAAGCGGCGGGTCAGCGCCACCAGATCCTCCGGCGCCAGGTCGAGCCCGTGCAGATGGATCACCAGGTGATCGTCCAGGGCCTGGCGGATCGCGGCGAAGAGCGTGTCGTCGACCGGGCCGGCGAGATCGATGTCGGCACCGAGCGACCCGGCCATCGGCCGTATGTCGAGGCTGGTCATGAGTCAGTATAGGCAGCCGATTCGGTGAGTCGGAAGGGGTCAGGACTGGCCGAACAGGCCGTTGATCTCCTTGTGCGGCACCGCGTCGTCGGCATAGCCGAAGCTGCCCTGGTCCTTGATCTCGCGGGCGGCGCGCAGGAAGCCGCCGAGCGCGGCCCGGGCCAGCGACCCGCCGACGCTGATCCGCTTCACCCCAATCGCGCCCAGCTCCGCCACGGTGAAGCGGGCGCCGACCAGTCCCATCACCACATTCACCGGCCGGTTGACGGCGCGCACCACCGCCTCGATCGCCTCCCGCGTCGCCAGGCCGGGGGCGTAGAGCACGTCGGCGCCAGCCTCCTGGAACGCCTGCAGCCGGCGGATCGTGTCGGCCAGGTCGCGGCGGCCGTGCAGGAAATTCTCGGCCCGGGCGGTCAGGGTGAAGGGGAAGGGCAGGGACCGCGCCGCCGCCACCGCGGCGCGCACCCGCTGCACCGCCAGGTCGAAAGCGTAGATCGGGTCGTCGTCGCGGCCGGTGGCGTCCTCGATCGAGCCGCCGACCAGCCCGACCGCGGCAGCCTGGCGGATGGTCTCGGCCGCCGCCTCGGGCGCGTCGCCGAAGCCGTTCTCGAGATCGGCGGAGACCGGCAGACCGGTGGCCTCGACGATGGCCCTGGCGTTGGCCAGCGTCTCCTCCCGGCTGACCTTCCAGGCGCCGTCGCTGCGGCCGAGGGAGAAGGCGTGGCCGGCGCTGGTCGTGGCCAGCGCCTCGAAGCCGAGCCCGGCGAGAAGTTTGGCGCTGCCGGCGTCCCACGGGTTCGGAATCACGAAGATGCCCGGCCGGGCATGCAGGCGCTGGAAGGCGAGGGCCTTTTCGGTCTGGCTGGTCATCGCGTTTCCTCCGGATTGTGTTGAATGGTATGTTCGTCTTTTGTTCCGTTGAGGTCAAGCTCCGCGGCGGGAGCCTCTTACAAACCCAACACCGTCATTGCGAGCGTAGCGAAGCAATCCAGGGCGGCTCGCACCGGCCCCGGGATTGCTTCGTCGGCTTTGCCTCCTCGAAATGACGGTGAGGGATGGGCGGACACCAGAGACTGAACCGTCAGCCCACCCGCTCGTACCGCAGATGCCGGGCCAGCCAGCAGCCGACCTCGACCTCCACCACCCGGCCGCGGCCGTCGCGGCGGAAGGCCAGGGTCCAGTCGCCGGGCGGTGTGTGGTCCAGGGCGCGCGGGCAGGGCAGGGCCCAGACATCCGGCCCGACCGGATCCAGGAGCTCCATCCGGCCCTGACCGAGGAAGCCGGAGAAGCCGCCATACAGCGCGCCGCCGGCATCGACGACCTCCAACTCGGCCTCCAGCTCGTCGCAGCGGTAGCGGCCGCCGAGGTCGACGGCAGACTCGCCGGGGCAGGGAACGAGGCGCGAGCTCTGGTTCTCCTGCGGCCGGTCCAGCCACAGCCCGTCCGCCGCGGGCCGCAGCCGGGTGCGGCCGCTGCCGGCGCTGCCGTCCGGCTGCAGCTCCAGCTTCTCCGCCGAATGGCCGAAGCGCAGCCGCACCCGGCCGTCGGCCATGTCCGCACGGGCCGAGAGTCCGGTTTCTGGCTCGATATAGCTGCCCAGCCAGCCCGGCGCGGGCAGGTCGGCGGCGGGCTTGGCGCGCTCCTCGCCCAGCAATGCGGCGAGCAGGTCCAGCGCCGCGGCGTTGGCGTCGGACAGGTGGTTGAACAGGACGACGACCGAGATGCGCTCCGACGGCACATGCAGGCGATGGCTGCGCCAGCCGCGCAGCGCGCCGCCATGGCCGGTGAGGAGGCGGCCGAACTCGGTGGTCCGGCCCAGGCCGAAGCCGTAGGGCGCGGCGGCGCCGTTGGAGAAGGTCACCGGCGCCGACAGGCGGCTGTACAGCGCCTCCGGATCGTCGCGGGTGGCGTCGATGTGGCGCTCCCAGGCGATCATGTCGTCCAGGCTGGCGCCCAGCCCGGCATCGCCGGTCCACAGCACGCGGTTCTCCGCGGCGCGGAAGCCGCCGGCCTGGGTGCCCTCATAGCCCTCGGTGCCGTCCGGCATGGCGCGGGTGTCGGCGGCGAGGAAGGCGCTGGCCATGCCGGCGCGGTCGAAGATGCGGCTGCGCAGCAGCTCGGCGAAGCCGCGGCCGGTGCGGGCTTCGAGGATGTCGGAGAGCAGCCGGAAGTTCTGGTTGACGTAGGAGTAGCGGCTGCCCGGCGCGAACTGCAGCGACCGGGTGCCGGCGATCACGCGTTCGGCCTCGCGGGCGCCGAAGGGCGATTCGGCCGGCGCGCCGTGCAGCATCGCCACCGCCCAATAGTCGCGCAGGCCGGACTGGTTGTGGCACAGATGCAGCGCGCCCGGCGCCTCGCCCTGCAGCCGCGGCAGCCGGGCGCGGACATCGGCGTCCAGCACCGTCGGATCGGGGAAGGCGTCGAGCACCAGGCCGCAGGTGAACTGCTTGGTGACCGAGCACATCCGGAACAGCGATTGCGGCGTGAACGGGATGCGTCGCTCGGCATTGGCCCAGCCCCAGGCGTGGCGGGCGAGGATCTCCCCGTCCCGCAGCACGGCGGCAGCGCCGCCCGGCCCGGGAAAGCTGCGGGAAAGGGCGGCGAGGGCGCGGTCGAGCCGCGAGAGCGTGGTCGTCATGATGGCCGCCACCCTGGCGTGCCGGCCGGGATGTGTAAAGATGGCCGCGGCGGGAAATGCGGGTGACAGCGGCCTTCCTGCGATTTATCAGACATAAACTTTGCCCAAGAAGACCTGCCGATGCCGACGATCACCAACATCCAGGACCTGAGAGCGCTGGCGGCCCGGCGCATCCCGCGTGCGATCTTCGACTATGCCGACCGCGGTTCCTATGACGAGGTCACCCTGCGCGCGAACCGGGCGGATCTGGCGGCGATCGGCCTGCGCCAGCGGGTGATGATCGACGTCGACAAGCGTTCGGTCGCGACCCGGATCCTGGGCGAGGACGTCACCATGCCGCTGGCGATTGCGCCGACCGGCCTGACCGGCCTGTTCCACGGCGACGGCGAGATCCTCGGCGCCCGCGCGGCCCAGGCCTTCGGCATTCCGTTCTGCCTGTCGACCATGTCGATCTGCTCGATCGAGGACGTGCGCGGCGCGGTCAAGAAGCCGTTCTGGTTCCAGCTCTACGTCATGCGCGACCGCGGCTTTTCGCAGTCGCTGATCGAGCGGGCCAAGGCGGCGCAGTGCTCGGCCCTGGTGCTGACGCTGGACCTGCAGATCCAGGGCCAGCGCCACCGCGACCTGAAGAACGGCCTGGCCGTGCCGCCGCGGCTGACGCTGGCCAACGCGCTCGACATCGCCACCAAGCCGGCCTGGGCGATGAAGGTGCTGTTCGGCAAGCGCCGCAGCTTCGGCAACCTGGAGGGCCGGGTGGGCGGTGCGGACAGCCTGACCACCCTGGCGCAATGGACCGCCAGCCAGTTCGACGCCTCGCTGAGCTGGAAGGACGTCGAATGGGTGCGCAGCATCTGGCCCGGCAAGCTGATCCTGAAGGGCGTGCTGGACGAGGAGGATGCGAGGATCGCGGCCGCCACCGGCGCCGACGCCGTGGTCGTCTCCAACCATGGCGGCCGGCAGCTGGACGGCGCACGGTCCTCGATCTCGGCCCTGCCGGGGATCGTCCAGGCGATCGGCGACCAGACCGAGGTGCTGTTCGACGGCGGCGTGCAGTCCGGCCAGGACATCCTGAAGGCGGTGGCGCTGGGCGCCCGCGGCTGCCTGATGGGCAAGGCCTTCCTCTACGGCCTGGCGGCGATGGGCGAGGCCGGCGTCACCAAGGCGCTGGAGATCATGCGCAAGGAGCTGGACATCAGCATGGCGCTGACCGGCACCGGCGACATCACCAAGGTCGACCGCAGCAGCCTGGTGATCCGGGGGTAGGGGAGGAACCCACGCCCGGTGCCCCGCGGGCGCTCGCCCGCGGGGCGGCACCTCACGCGTCCGCCTTCAGTCTGATCACTTCGAAGAGTTCGAGCGGCGGCAGATCGATCAGGACATCGCCGGCCGCCTCCCGGATCGTCGCAGACGCGCCCGACACGAGCAGCTCCGCGTCCCGGGACATGCTCGCCCCCTTCAGCCGCAGTCGCCCCCCTGCGATCGTCAGGTGCGGGCCGAACGACTTTCGCCGGGCGCCCGACTGGTTGATGAGATGCACGACGAGGTGCTCGCCGTCGCGGCCGAGGATCAGCTCGACCTGCTCCGGCAGCTCGGCGAAAAGCCGCTGCCCGGTGAACGGGGCGACAGCGTCGAGGAAATGATCGCGCACCTCGGTGGTGCCGAACTCGCGATACGTCCGGCCGATCGTCCAGGGGATCTGGACCACCGTGCCCCGGCCCGCGATCCGGACGAGATCGGGATCGTCGCCGGCCGTATGTCCGTAGCACTTCTCCGGCGGCCCGAAGGGCGCCTGCGGCAGCAGCCGGCCGATCTTCTCCACGCCGGGCTTCCAGACGAAGCGGGCATAGCTGCCATAGACCGGGATGATGGACGATGCGTACCGGTAATTCCCGATCTCCGGCTGCTCGTCGCCGGTGACATAGGTCGACCACAGCTCGTCGCCGGATTTCGGCACGTCGATGCGCATCAGGGCCGGGCTGGCCGCGAGCTCGATGCCGCCGTCGTCGCTCACGCCGCTGCTGCCGGTCAGAACGAGGTTGCCGCCGTTCTGCACGAAGGCGTCGAGCGCTTCGGCGGTCTGCCGGCCGAGCGTACCGAGATCGGGCAGGATGATGAGGGAGTAGCGCCCGAGCGCGCCTTCCTGGGCCATCTTGCCGATCAGCTCGACGGCGAGGACATCGAACGGAAGCTGCTTTTCCTGCAGCGCCTTGTAGAGGCCACGGAACTCCTCGACCGTTTCCGTGAAGCCGGGGCTGGCGCTTCTCAGCCGATCCGGCCGGACGAGCCCGATGCTCGAGCCCGGCTTCAGCCGGGCATAGAGATCGCGATGCTTCTGCCGGAACTTCGTGATCGGGCTCGAAGGGGCGAGGTTGGCGTAAGGGATGCGGCCCGGCGCGCCCATGATGTAGGTCGACGGATTGCCGCCGCGCGCGATCGCCTGCAGCAGGTACTGGGCGAAATGCTCCGGCTGCTCGCCCGCCATGCGGTAGGGCATGTCGACGAAGGAGACGGAGTTCACCATCAGCGAGATCTCGGGCATCGCCGTCACATGCGCGCTGACCCATTCCGCCGTGTTGTGATGCCACAGCTCGCGGCCGAAGGCGTTGTTCGCCTCGTGGTAGATGATCGGCGCGCCGCGGCCGAGCACGAGGCCGGCATCCGGCCGCCGCGTCGTGATGTGGTCGGCGATCTTGGCGGTCAGCGTCCGGATCACCTGGCTCGAGAACTGCAGCCATTCGGGATAGGCCGGCGACTGCGGCCCGTCCGGAAGTTCCTGGCCGTTGCTGAAGGCGCTGAATCCCTCCTGGCACTTCTTGCAGTGGCAGACGCCGTGATAGACCCGGCTGTAGTCGCGTTCGGAGAAGCCGAACCAGTTGAAGAAGAAGCCGTCGACCGGATAGCGGCCGATGATCTCGTCGAGGATCTCGAGCGAGCGCTTCTGGTAGTAATCGGCCGATGGGCAGGTGCTGAACAGCGTGTTGTAGACCTGCGGTTTTCCGGTCGGCGACACGAACAGCCAGTCCGGGTGCTCGCCTGCGATGCGTGCCGAGACCTTGGAGAAATCCAGCCGCGAGAGCACCCGGATGCCGCGGCGATGCGCCGCCGCCACGGCATCGCCGATCAGGTCCCCCGAAGGCCGGTCGGCGAGGAACGGGCTGCGCGTCTGGAACGGCAGCTCGGTCGGATAGAAGGACGCGATACCCCCGGTGTTGATGAGCCAGGTGTCGGCGCCATACGCCTCGATGAAATCCAGCGCCGTCTCGACGTCCATGGTCGCGTCGATCTCCTGAAGATTGGTCTGGAACACCGAAAAGGGCCGGCGCCACCAGCCGCCGGAGCGGTCTCCGGGGACTTCGACGGCGGGTGTCGCTGCGTGATCGGGGGGCATCGGGAACGTCTCCTGCAGGGGCTTGGTTCAAGCGGCCGGGCTCAGGCCCGCCGCATCAGGGCATGACCTTGCTCGACGAAGGCCTGGGCGGCCTCCTGGACCGAGGACTTGCCGAAGCCGACATCCTCGTTCACCCGGCGCATCAGGTCTTCGATGGCGCGTCCGGCCTTCTGCGGCGGGGGCGCCGGCAGCGCCTTGGCCAGCGCGGCCTGGCTGTATTTGAGGACGCGCTCGTCGACGGGCGCGAGATCCTCGAGCTCCAGCACCGCCTGAAGCGCGGGCTTCGAGGCCGGCGGCCCGCTGATCAGGCCGAGGATCCGGGCCGAAGCCGGGTCGCTCACGAACCAGTCGATGACCTTGACGGCCGCGTCCTGGTTCCCGCTCTTGGCGTAGAGGCAGAGGGAGCTCGTCGGCTGCGGGTAGTAGCCGGGGCTCGATCCGGCGCCGGCCGAGGGCGGGGTCGTGATCGACAGCGTGTCCTTGGTCAGCGCCTGGTACCCGCCGGCGAGGTCCTGCGACGCGATCGAGGCGAAGACCGCCTTGCCCTTGACCAGCGGGCTGTTCGGCCATTCGGTGCCGGTGAACGGTGCCTGAAGATCCGCCGGCACCGCGCCGCCGCTCTTGCGCATCTTGTCCCAATAGTCGAGCCACTGGCCGACATCGTCGGCGGTGACGGCCAGCTTCTTTCCCTCATAGAGCGACCGACCCTGGCTCATCAGATACATCTGGAAGGTGTCGAGCCTCGCGGCGCCGTCATGGCTGCCATGGATCTGCGGGTCGGCGCGGTGGATCTCCGCGCAGAATTTCGCGAATTCCTCATAGCTCCATGCGGCCGGTGGCTCACCCAGGCCGAGGCGCTGCAGCGCGGACAGGTTGCAGGCCAGGCCCTGGATGCTGACCGCGATCGGCACGCCATAGATCTTGCCGTTCATCCGGCCGAGATCGAGCACGGTCGCGTCGAACAGATCGGCGCGGAACAGGGCCGGCACAAAGGGGTCGAGCGGAGCCAGCGCGCCGCGGGAGCCATATTGCACCATGTCGGGCGCGCCGAGCGTGATGACGTCGGGCGCGTTGCCGCCGGCGACCATGGCGGCGATCTTGTCGGGCCATGACGCGCTCGGCACACCTTCGAAGGTAACGGGGGCGTCGGGGTGCAGCTCGTTGTATTTGGCGATCGACCGGCTGCGGATCTCCAGCTTCTGGGCATTGCCGAAGATGCCGAAGCGGACGGGCGCGGCATCGGCCCGGGACGCCCGGCTGCCGAGGGCGGCGAGCCCGCCGAGCGCGGCGCCGCCGAGCAGCAGGGCCCGCCGGCTCATCGCGGTGTTGACCATGGTCATCGCGGTGTTCCTCCTCTGTTTGTGGCCGTGCCGTGCCGTGAAGGGGCCGGGCGGCCTATCCCTTGATTCCGGACGTGCTGATCCCCTCCACGAGCCGGCGCTGGAAGACGAGAAAGACGACGAAGGTCGGGACCAGGCTCAGCACCGACATCGCCAGCAGCTGCGCATAGGCGCCGCCGGAGGAGTCGACGAGGCTGCGCAGCGCGACCGGCACCGTGAGCGTCTCCGGCGAGGTCAGGTAGATCAGCTGCGAGAAGAAGTCGTTATAGGTCCAGATGAAGGTGAAGATGATCGTCGTGATGATCGCCGGCCGCAGCAGCGGGAAGATGATGTGCCGGAACAGCGCAAAGGTGCCGCAGCCGTCGATCGTCGCCGCCTCGTCGAGCTCGCGCGGGATCGTGCGGATGAACTGGACCATCAGGAAGATGAAGAACGCGTCCGTCGCCAGGAACTTCGGCACGATCAGGGGCAGATAGGTGTTCACCCAGTCGAGGCCGACATAGAGGACGTATTGCGGAATGAGCAGGGCGTGCGACGGCAGCATCAGCGTCAGCAGCATGATGGTGAACAGCAGGCCCTTCAGCGGGAATCTCAGCCTGGCGAAGGCGAAGGCCGTCAACGAGCAGGCGAACACGTTGCCGATCACGGCGCCGAGGCAGATGGCGAAGGAATTGAGGAAATAGTGGGTGAAGCTGGGCTTGGTTGCGACCCAGCCCTCCCTGTAGTTGCCGAGGTCGAGCTGCGCCGGCAAGGCGGCCGAGTTTGAGAAGATCTCCTGGTCGGATTTGAGCGAGCTCAGGACCATCCAGATCAGCGGATACAGCATCACCAGCGCGCCGATTACCAGCACGGCATAGACGCCCCATCCCGGGCGGCCCCGCCGCGCCTGTCCGATCATGCCCTTCGGCCCGAGGCCCAGCTCCAGCGAAGCCATCGTCATTGATCTCCGTAGAAGACCCAGCGCCGAGACAAGGCGAAGTTGATCGCCGTGAAGAAAGCGATCACGACCAGAAGAATCCAGGCCATCGCCGAGGCATAGCCCATGTGGAAGTTCGTGAATCCTTCCTGGTACAAGTAGAGCGTGTAGAAGAGGGTCGAATCCGACGGGCCGCCGGTGCCGCCGCTGACGATGTAGGCGGAGGTGAAGGCCTGGAAGGAATGGATCAGTCCCATGACCAGGTTGAAGAAGATCACCGGCGTGATCATCGGCAGGGTGATGTGGCGGAACTGCTTCCAGCGGCTGGCGCCGTCGATTTCCGCGGCGTCGTACAGCTCCTGCGGCACCTGCTTCAGCCCGGCGAGGAAGATGATCATCGCCGACCCGAACTGCCAGGCGTGCAGCAGGATCAGCGTGTAGAGCGCGTAGCGCGGGTTCGAGATCCAGTTCGGCGCGTCGATGCCGAAGACGCCGATGAACTGGTTGACGACGCCGGCATCGCCGAAGAGCTGGCGCCACATCACCGCGACGGCGACGCTGCCGCCGAGCAGCGACGGCAGGTAGTAGATCCCGCGGAAGAGGCCGAGCCCCCGGACCTTCTGGTTCAGCAGGATCGCGACCAGCAACGCGACGGCCAGCTGCGACGGCACGCCCAGGACGACATAGAGGACCGTCACCCCGAACGCGCCGAGATAGCGCGGGTCATAGGTGAAGAGATCGACATAGTTGGTGAGGCCGATCCATGTCGGGCTGCCGAGCAGGTCGAAATCGGTGAAGGACAGATACAGCGAGGCCGCGAGCGGGCCGGCGGTCAGGATGAAGAGGCCCGCGAACCACGGCAGCAGGAACAGGTAAGCCTCGTATTGCGGCCGTGTCGCGCGCCGGCGCCGCCGCAGCGCGGGCATCGTCCCGGCGAACAGCGATCCGTTCCTGCCGCTGATGTGCTCGAGGGCCACGCGCAACGTCCTCCCTCAGATGTGGCTCACTTCGGCCCGAAGCCTCTGCCGGGCGCGTGTGACCATCGTGATGGCGGGGAGACTAGAACAGGCTGCGGGAAATTGTGAAGCAGAAAAATCAGATTATGTACGATTCATATTTATCGGCACGGGAGTACAGCTCCCCACGGGCGACGGATGCCCTCGCTATCGCTGGACGCGATCGCGTCTCATCCGGCCGAGAAACACGGCGCGGGAATGGATGATGTGGCGTGCGATCGCGGCTGCCGCGGCGTCCGGATCACCCCGGCGGACCGCTTCGACAACCTCCCAATGCTCCGCGATGGAGCGCCGCATATGGGCGAGCGTCAGCGGGTTCTGGCGCGAAAGCGCCCGGATCCAGGCGCTGTGCCGCTTCATCAGCTGCACCGCTTCGACATTGTGGTGCTGTTCCATCATGAAGTCGTGGAAGGCGACGTTGGCGCGGTGGTAGGCGGGATAATCGGCGGCATCGACGGCGTCCTGGCAGGCCTGCTGCAGCACCTCGAGCGCGGCGACATCCTCGGCTCGGGCGAACTCGGCGAAGCCGCGCACGAGATAGGGCTCGATCAGGTCGCGGATGTCGAAGATGTTGCGGAGGAAGTCCTCGTCGATGACGCGGACGCGCGCCCCCCGGTTCGGACTGATGATGACGAGGCCTTCGCCCTCGAGGCCCTGCAGCGCCTCGCGCGCGGGGTTGGTGCTGGTGGCATAGCGCGCGGCGATCTCGCTCACCTTGAGGCGCGAGCCGGCCGGAATGCGGCCTTCGAGGATGTCGTCGCGCAGGAGCTGCTGCAGCCGCCCGTATCCGGGCTCGCGCTTCGGTGGCTTCGGCGTGGCCGGCGTCCCCTTGCGCGGCCGGCCGCGAGGCCGCTTCACCTGGATATCGGGTGCTTTCGTCTGCGCGCTGGGATCGATCCCGTCCAAGGCCATCTCACCTGTCATCTCGATGCACTCCTACCAGACACCGCCCCTGAACGACAGGACGGAGGTGGGGGTCGAGGAGCTGGATGCGCATATTGCATATAATATCGACTTTATTATGTGCTATTCGGATTTTTATGGACAACAGCTAAGGTTGTGGCCCGTCCGACACGAACCGGGAGGAAGTGCATGGCCCAACGGGCGCTGATGATCGACACCGAAACGCCGTTCAAGGGCGCGAATTGGGATCGTCTGGCGGAAGCGGTCGGGCCCGACCGGCTGATCGCCGTCTCGTCACGTGACGCAGAGGCCGTCGAGGACGCGCTGAAAGAGGCCGAGATCGCCATTCTCGCCGGCGATCTCGACCAGCGGTATCTCGCGGCTCCCAAGCTCAGATGGGTCCATTGCGACCATGCCGGGCTCACCAGATCCGCCCGCCCGGAGGTGTTCGAGCGCGGACTGATCGTGACCGGCTCCGCCGGGCGCTCCGGCCCGGCGCTGGCCGAGCACGTGCTGATGTTCAGCCTGATTCTCAGCAACCGCTATCCGGATGCCTACGAAGCCCAGAAGCGGCACGAATGGCTCCGCACGCCCGAGATGAGCGGCCTGCGCGCCCTCCATGGCCGGACCATCGGGATCATCGGCATGGGCCATACGGGGCGGGAGCTCGCGACACGAGCGAAGGCCTTCGAGATGCGGGTGCTCGGCTATCGCCGCCGCGACCTGCCGAACCCGCCCGGTGTCGACCGGATGTTCTCGGCGGACCGGGGCGAGACCATCGATCCGATCCTCGACGAGGCCGACATCCTCGCTCTCGTCGTCAACCTGTCGGACGCGACCCACCACCTGATCGACGATCGGGCGATCCGGCGCATGAAGCCGGGCGCCATCATCGTCAACCTGTCGAGGGGCGGCATCATCGACCAGGCGGCGCTGATCTCGGCCCTGAAGGAAAAGCGGCTCGCCGGCGCCGGGCTGGACGTCACCGATCCCGAACCGCCGGCTGCCGACGATCCCATCTGGGATACGCCCAACCTGCTCATCACGCCCCATTTCACGGCCGCGATGCCAGACAGGGCCGAACGGTCGCTGGACATCGTCATCGAGAATCTGCGCCGCTACCGCGCAGGACAGCCGCTGCTCAACCGCGTGACCGAGGAAGACATCTGGACCAGGGGCACGTAGCGGTTTCGCAATCAGGAAAGGAGGCCCGCCACCGTCCGAGGGGGGAGGGACAGTGGCGGGCAGCAGGCATCAGCGAGTTGGGGGAGGACCGCTGTGCAGAGACAAGTTAGCGGGGCGCACCCGCCCGGCCGATCGGACATGCGTCTGGCGCGGGCCATACCAAGGGATAGGGTGGATCGGTCCGGCCGTCTTCAGCCCTGGCTGCCGGCCTTCAGCAGGGCCGTCCGGACCGCCAGCATCTGGCTTCGCAGCCTGCCCAGGGCGTCGCCGGTCAGCCCGGTCGCCGCATCGACGCAGGACGGGAAATCGCGGGCCTTCGCCTGCAGCGCCGCACCCTTCTTCGTCAGCCGGACGCGCACCTGTCGCTCGTCGGCCGGGTCGCGGCTGCGCGCCAGAAGCCCCATGCCTTCGAGCCGCTTGAGCAGCGGCGTGAGGGTGCTCGATTCGAGCAGAAGCGTCTCGCCCAGGCTGCCGACGGTCCGGTCGTCCTTGGCCCAGAGGGCGACCAGGACGAGATACTGCGGATAGGTCAGCCCCAGGGCCGACAGCAGCGGCTTGTAGACGCGGTTGAACGCGTGGCCGGCCGAATAGACCGCGAAGCAGATGAAATCGTCCGGCACCGGTGCGGTATCCGACATGAGGCGACTCCGGGCCGACAGGGCGGCGCTGTTCCATCGCTGAGAGATAAGTCGTGCGCGATCAGATCGCAAGCTATTGACATCGTCCGCCCGCAATTGCATCTCATTGCCGAGCGATTATATCGCGCACGATATAATAGGGCATCCGAGATTCCGCCATGGACGTGCAGGCCGACAGCAGACGGAAATATCCGAGATCGAGACTCCTGGCGTCCTCCGCCGGGCGCGGCTGGTCGACGATCGCCGCCGAGCTGCGCTCTCACCCGGCCGGCAGGATCGCCTCCGGCCTGCAGCAGAGCGTCGAGATCGTCCTCGCCATAAGCGGTGCAGATGATGGGTTCGTGGTCCGAAGCGGCGGGGGACGCCAGCAGCAGACCCGACCGGCATCGGGCACGATCTGGCTGGTCCCGATCGGGATCGGCGACGAGGAGATCACGATCACCGCCCCGATCCCAGAGGCCCTGCACCTGTACCTGCCGGCCAGGCAGTTCAACCTGCTGGCGGACCAGTACAACCTCTCCCGGTCGCCGGTTCATTCCATCCAGTATCTGGGCGGCCTGACCGACGAGCTGATCCGCCAGATCGGGCTGTCGCTGCTGGCGGAGATGACCCGGGAGAGCTCGACCGGCCGCATGTTCGCGGAGACGGCGTCCCTCATGCTCGCGGCCAGGCTGGCCCACAGCTATGCGGACAGCAGCGTCCTCGAGCCGCCGACTGGCCCTGGGCATCGGCTCGACAATGCGCGCCTGCGCCGGGTCCTGGATCATATCGACCAGCATCTGGAAGAGCAGATCGCGCTGGCGGATCTGGCGCGGCTGGCCAATCTCAGCACCTTCCATTTCAGCCGCATGTTCACCGCCGCGATCGGCCTGCCGCCCTGCCGCTTTGTCAGCCGCCGGCGGCTCGAGAACGCGATGGCGATGCTGGCCGTCGGCAGGCTGCCGCTCAGCGAGATCGCGCACCGGTCGGGCTTCTCGTCGCAGGCGAGCTTCAGCCGCGCCTTCCGCCGCGCCACCGGCATGACCCCTGGAGAATACCGCCGCCTCGTCCGCTGACCTCGGGCCTGCCGATCGACCGCAAGAGCGGTCAAGATCACAGCAGGTTGGGGAAAGACGCGCATCGGCGTCGCTGCCTAGCCTCGGCCGGTCAGAGCCCGTTGCGCCGATGACCGAGGCGCGATCGGGCTCACCTCAGACGAGCAGTCGGACAGACCCATGCCCCCCATGCCGAAACTCGCAGCCCTGATCCTTGGAGCAAGCCTCGTGACCCAGACCGCCGCCGCCGCCCCGGACGCCGCCACCGACCCGCGCATCGACCCTCAGATCCGGTCGTTCCTGGCCGCGATCAACAAGGACAGCAGCCCGTTCTGGGAACTGCCCCAGCCCAAGCCGCAGCAGATCCTGACCGGGTTGCAGTCGCAGACGCCCGTCGACCTGTCCGGCGTCACCACGACCGAGCGAACCATCACCCAGGATGGCCGCACGGTGAAGCTGTACGTCATGACGCCGGACCACGTCAGCGGCAAGCCGGGCGTGTTGCTGTTCATCCATGGCGGCGTCTGGATCGTCGGCAATTTCCAGAACCATCAGCGTCTGCTGCGCGACCTGGTCGTCGGCTCGGGGCAGGTCGGCGTGTTCGTCGAATACACCCCGCTGCCGGAGGCGAAGTTCCCGACCCAGCTGGAGGAATGCTACGCCGCGCTGACCTGGATCGCCGGGCACGCCGGCGAGCTCGGGGCGGATGGCAGCCGCATCGCGGTCGCCGGCAACTCGGTCGGCGGCAACATGACTGCCGCCCTGGCGCTGATGGCCAAGGACCGCCACGGCCCGAAGATCAGCTACCAGGTGCTGCTGATCCCGGCGACCGACGCCAGCGTCGACACGGAGTCCTATCGCGACTACGGCACCGGCCGCTTCCTGGCGCGCGCCTTCATGAAGTACGGCTGGGATCTCTACGCGCCCGACGCGGCGACGCGCGGCAATCCCTATGTCTCGCCCCTCCGGGCCAGCCTCGATCAGCTCAAGGGGCTGCCGCCGGCGCTTGTCGTCACCGCGGAGAACGACCCGCTGCGCGACGAGGGCGAGGCCTATGCCCGGAAGCTGAAGGATGCCGGCGTCGAGGTCGCGGCTGTCCGCTACAACGGGACGATCCATGATTTCGTCCTGCTGAACGCGCTCCGCCACGTGCCGTCGACCGAGGCCGCGCTCGAACAGGTCAACGAAGGGCTTCGCAGCCACCTGGAGCCGTAACGGGCGATATCCGCCGATCCGCGGGAGCCAACGCCCCGCGGATCGGCGCCGCTCCCGTCACTCCGGCACGCCGGCCTTGACCAGGCCCTCGACGAAGGTGTCGCAATGGGCGAAGCCGGCCAGGGCCTGGCGCAGCTCGCCGATGCGGATCGGGGGACCGACCCGGTTCCGCGCCTCTATGAAGGCCTGCGCTTCCTGCATCAGCCCGAGATGGCCACAGCAGCTGATCAGCGAGTTGTAGTGCCCCGAATACTCGGCGAAGGCGGCCACCGAGGCGCGCAGGAAGGGCAGGGCGTCGCCGAAGCGGCGCGCGCCCAGCAAAGCGAGGCCATGGATGGTGGTGTAGATCCCGGCGAAGCTGTCCATCGGGCTCATGCGCAGCGCGTTGCCGGTCTCGGCGATCGCCTCCTCGAAATGCCCGGCGCGGAGCAGGGCCCAACCCAGCGCCGTGCGGCCGAGCGCGAAGCTGGGGTTGAGGTCGTGTACCGCCCGGAGCTCCGCAAGCGCCCGCTGGTGCTGCCGCGCTGTGCTGAGGCTCAGCCCGAGGGTCATCCGCGCCCAGGGATCGCTCGGGTCGAGTGCGATGGAATCCGCGGCATGCCTCGCCGCCTGCCGATACCCCTCCGCCACGTCCGGCCACCAGTAGCACAGCGCCGCCCACCAGATGGCCCAGCTCAGCAAGGCGTGGGCCCTGGCGTAGCCCGGCTCGATCTCGATCGCCCTTTTGAGAAGGGCCTGCGCCTCCTCGTTCTGCCGGCGGCCGACCCGGTTGATCAGGCCCATCGCGCGCACCGCCAGACCCCAGGCGTCGATGCTTCCGGGAGGATTGGATGCGGCGCGGAAGCCCTCCTGGGCGTAAAGATGAGGCTCGATCGCGGCGACGACGTGGCCGGTGATCTCGTCCTGGACGGCGAAGATGTCGCCGAGCGCGCGGTCGTAGCGTTCGGCCCAGATGTGTTTGCCGGTTTCCGCCTCGATCAGCTGTGCCGTGACCCGGATGCGCCCGGCGGCGGTCCTGACGCTTCCCTCGACGACGTAACGCACCCCAAGCTCGCTTGCGACCTGCCGGACATCGACGGATCTCCCCTTGTAGGTGAAGGCCGAGTTGCGGGCGATCACGAACAGCCAGCGCAGCCGGGAGAGGGCGGTGGTGATGTCCTCGGTGGTGCCGTCCGCGAGGTAGTCCTGCGTCGGATCGCCGCTCATGTTGAGGAACGGCAGCACCGCGATCGAAGGGCCGGCCGGGAGTCCCGGGACGGTCCCGGGCATCGCATTTCGGCGTCCAGCCACCCCGGGCCTCTTGTCGGCGGCGACACCGAAGGCTTTGACCGGCGCGGCGATGTTCTTGAGTTTCCTGGGGCCGAGATCGACGAAGGCCGCGTCCACCTTGCCCTGCACCTCCTGGTAGACCTTCTCGGACAGGCAGATGCCGCCAGGCTGTGCGATGGCTTCCAGCCTCGCGGCGATGTTCACCCCTTCGCCATAGATGTCCGATCCCTCTTCGACGACATCACCGAGATTGATGCCGATCCTGAGGATCATGCGGTCCGGCTCGGGCATGCCGGCATTGGCCTCGGCCATCCGGCTCTGCAGACGGATCGCGCACTCGACCGCGGCGACCGCGCTCGCGAACTCCAACAGCACGCCGTCGCCCATCAGCTTGACGATCCGGCCGCCATGCGAACGCACGAGGGGCTCGATCACCTCGCGTCTGCGCCGCCTCAGCAGGGCGAGCGTTCCCGCCTCGTCGGCTTCCACCATCCGCGAAAAGCCGACCACATCCGCCATCAGGATGGCAGCCAGTCGGCGATGATGGCCCGATCCCTCAGTCACTTCGAAGACCCGTTGCGACGCGGCGAATGTCGGCTCACGCCAGAGTCTCATGCTCGATCTTCATCGGGGCCGTCCGGTGTCCGCGGAGGGCGGACTCACCCTCCGCGGACCGTCGTGGCGGCTGGTCAGTTGCCCCGCAGCTCCAGCTCCTTGTTCACCCGCAGCGCCGCCAGGGTGCAGACGGCGCCGGACAGGAGATAGGCACCGACCAGGGCCAGGCCGAACTGGCTGGCCAGGGCCAGCGCGACCAAGGGCGCGAAGCCGGCGCCGACCAACCAGGCCAGGTCCGAGGTCAGGGCCGAGGCGGTGTAGCGCTGGTGGTTCGGGAAGTTCGACGCTACCGCGCCGGCCGCCTGGCCGAAGGACAGGCCCAGCAGGCCGAAGCCGAGGATGACGAAGGCCGACCGCGCCGTCGGCCCGCCGCCCAGCAGCAGCGGGGTGACGAAGCTGAAGATGGCGATCAGCACCGCGCAGGCCGCCAGTAGCGTGCGCCGGCCGGTGCGGTCGGCGATGATGCCGGACACCACGATCATGACCGCGCCGAGGATGGCGCCGACGAATTCCGTCCAAAGGAAGACGCCGGGGTTGTGGTCGGTGTACAGCGTCACCCAGCTCAGCGGAAACACCGTGACCAGGTGGAACAGGGCGAAGGTGGCCAGCGGCACGAAGGCCCCGACCAGGATGTTGTGGCCCTGGTGCTTCAGCGTCTCGGGCACGCTCTGCGCTTCGAGATCCCTGGTCTCATACAGCCGCTCGAACTGCTCGGTCACCACCAGGCGCAGCCGGGCGAACAGGGCCACCACATTGATCGCGAAGGCGACGAAGAACGGGTAGCGCCAGCCCCAGTCGAGGAAGTCCGCCTCCCGCAGGTTGACTAGGAAGAAGGCGAACAGCGCGCTGGCCAGCATGAAGCCGAGCGGGGCGCCGAGCTGGGGCATCATCGCGTACCAGCCGCGCCGGTTCTGCGGCGCGTTGAGCGCCAGCAGCGAGGCCAGGCCGTCCCAGGCGCCGCCCAGGGCCAACCCCTGGCCGATGCGGCACGCCGCCAACAGGGCGATCGCGGCGGTGCCGATATCGGCAGTGCCGGGCAGGAAGGCCATCGCCGCGGTCGAGCCGCCGAGCAGGAACATCGCCGCGGTCAGCTTGACGCTGCGGCCGTGCCGCCGGTCGATCGCCATGAACAGGACCGACCCGAACGGGCGGGCGACGAAGGCCAGGGCGAAGACGGCGAAGGAGTAGAGCATCGCATCCAGCGGTGTCGCATGCGGGAAGAAGAACCGCGGAAACACGAGCACCGAGGCGATGGCGTAGACGAAGAAGTCGAAGAATTCCGCGGTCCGGCCGATCACGACGCCGATCGCGATCTCGCCGGGGGGGACACCTGCGCGGTGCCGTGGCGCGGCGTTCGGGGACCCGAAGTCTCGACTGACAGTGGCCATAAAGGGTTCCTCCTGGGGCTGGGCCGGGCCGAGATGCCGCTGTTTTTTCTTTTGAGTATGGCCCAGGATTTCGGTGCGTCAAATCGTGGCAAGCGAGGCGAAGCGATGGCGGAATCGCCAGGGACCCTGCCGTCAACCCCGGTGCGACGATGTTGCACTGCAGCGATTGAGCATCTGGTAGGACAAACTGTCCACTGTTGCATTGCGTTACGCTTCGGTAATGCAGCCCCGCCCTTCGTTCTCTTCCTGTCAGGCAACGGCATGCCCATCAAAGCCTTAGGCCGCCTCGCTGCACTTCCGCTCCTGGTCCTCCTGGGCGGGTGCAACATGGTGGTCATGTCTCCCTCCGGCGATATTGCGGTGCAGCAGCGCGACCTGATCGTGATCTCCACGATCCTGATGCTGCTGATCATCGTGCCGGTGATCGCCCTGACGCTGTTCTTTGCCTGGAAGTACCGCCAGTCGAACAAGGACGCCCCCTACGACCCCGACTGGCATCATTCGACTCAGCTCGAGGTGGTGATCTGGTCGGCGCCGCTGGTGATCATCATCGCGCTGGGCGCCCTGACCTGGATCAGCACCCACACGCTTGACCCCTACCGGCCGCTGGAGCGGATCGACGCGGAGCGGACGGTGGCCGCCGACGTGAAGCCGCTGACCGTCGAGGTCGTGGCGCTCGACTGGAAGTGGCTGTTCCTCTACCCGGAGCAGGGCATCGCCACGGTGAACGAGCTGGCAGCCCCGGTCGACGTGCCGATCCAGTTCAAGATCACCTCGGCCACCGTGATGAACTCCTTCTTTGTGCCGGCGCTGGCGGGGCAGATCTACGCCATGGCCGGGATGGAGACGAAGCTGCACGCGGTGATCAACCAGCCCGGCGAATATGAGGGCTTCTCGGCCAACTACAGCGGCGCCGGATTCTCCGGCATGCGCTTCGCCTTCCACGGCCTCGCCGCCGGCGATTTCGACGCCTGGGTGCAGAAGGTCAAGTCCGCGGGCGGCAGCCTGAGCCGCGAGGAGTACCTGGCGCTGGAGCGCCCGAGCGAGAAGGAGCCCGTGCGCCACTACGGCTCGGTGGCCCCGGATCTCTACAGCGCCATCCTCAACATGTGCGTCGACCGCTCGAAGATGTGCATGAACGAGATGATGAGCATCGACTCCCGCGGCGGCGGCGGCATGGCCGGGGTCGGCAACGTCCTGGCGCTGAACCACGACAAGGACGTCCGGCGCGGCGCCGGCCCGGTCCGGACCTATGTCGCGGCGATCTGCACCACCGACGGCGACATGGCGGAAAGCCGGCCGCCGGAGGGGATCCTGTTCAGCCGTGCGACGGCGCCCAGCCGCGTCGAGTGATGCCCGCCGCCGGCCCGTCCCGGGCCGCGCGACCGACACTTTTGCGGAGGCCGCCGCCCGGTGCTGCGGCCTCCGGAACGACAGAGTAGCCCGATGTTCTCAAACCTCGATCTCCAGACGCTCATCTTCGGCAAGCTGACGCTCGATTCGCTGCCGTTCCACGAGCCGATCCTGGTCGTCACCTTCATCGCGGTGGCGCTGGGCGGCATCGCGGTGCTGGGCGGCATCACCTATTTCCGGCTGTGGGGCTATCTCTGGCACGAGTGGTTCACCAGCATCGACCACAAGAAGATCGGGATCATGTATGTGATCCTGGCGCTGGTGATGCTGCTGCGCGGCTTCTCCGACGCGATCATGATGCGGGCGCAGCAGGCGATCGCCTTCGGCGCCAATGAGGGCTACCTGCCGCCGCACCATTACGACCAGATCTTCACCGCCCATGGCGTGATCATGATCTTCTTCATGGCCATGCCCTTCGTCACCGGGCTGATGAACTTCGTGGTGCCGCTGCAGATCGGCGCCCGCGACGTGGCCTTCCCGTTCCTGAACAATTTCAGCTTCTGGATGACCACGGCCGGCGCCGTGGTGGTGATGATCTCGCTGTTCGTCGGCGAATTCGCCAAGACCGGCTGGCTGGCCTATCCGCCGCTGTCGGGCATCGCCTACAGCCCCGATGTCGGCGTCGACTACTACATCTGGGGATTGCAGGTCGCCGGCATCGGAACCTTGTTATCCGGCGTCAACCTGGTCGCCACCATCGTCAAGATGCGGGCGCCGGGCATGAAGATGATGCAGATGCCGGTCTTCACCTGGACCGCGCTGTGCACCAACGTCCTGATCGTCGCCGCCTTCCCGGTGCTGACCGCCGTCTTGGCCCTGCTGTCGCTCGACCGCTACGCCGGGACGAACTTCTTCACCAACGACTTCGGCGGCAGCCCGATGATGTATGTGAACCTGATCTGGATCTGGGGGCATCCGGAGGTCTACATCCTCATCCTGCCGGCCTTCGGCATCTTCTCCGAGGTCGTGTCCACCTTCTGCGGCAAGCGCCTGTTCGGCTACACCTCGATGGTCTACGCCACGGTGGTGATCACCATCCTGTCGTATCTGGTGTGGCTGCATCACTTCTTCACGATGGGCTCCGGCGCCAGCGTGAACTCGTTCTTCGGCATCACCACGATGATCATCTCGATCCCGACCGGGGCGAAGATGTTCAACTGGCTGTTCACCATGTATCGCGGCCGCATCCGGTTCGAGGTGCCGATGCTGTGGACGCTCGGCTTCATGGTGACCTTCGTCATCGGCGGCATGACCGGCGTGCTGCTGGCGGTGCCCCCGGCCGACTTCGTGCTGCACAACAGCCTGTTCCTGATCGCCCATTTCCACAACGTCATCATCGGCGGCGTGGTGTTCGGGGTGTTCGCCGGCTTCACCTACTGGTTCCCGAAGGCCTTCGGCTTCAAGCTCGACCCGTTCTGGGGCAAGATGTCGTTCTGGTTCTGGTTCACGGGCTTCTACTTCGCCTTCATGCCGCTTTACGTGCTGGGCCTGATGGGGGTGACGCGGCGGATGAACCATTTCGACGACTCGTCGCTGCAGATCTGGTTCGTCATCGCCGCCTTCGGCGCGGTGCTGATCGCCATCGGCATCCTGTCCTTCCTGATCCAGCTGGCCGTCAGCTTCAAGCGGCGCGAGCAGCTGCGCGACGTGACCGGCGACCCGTGGAACGCCCGCACCCTGGAATGGTCCACCTCGTCGCCGCCGCCGGACTACAACTTCGCCTTCACCCCGCTGGTGCATGACCACGATGCCTGGTGGGACATGAAGAGCCGCGGCTATGTCCGGCCGCTGACGGGGTTCAAGCCGATTCACATGCCGAAGAACACAGGTGCCGGCTTCATCCTGGCCGCCATCGCCGTGGCCTTCGCCTTCGGCATGGTCTGGCACATCTGGTGGCTGGCCGCGCTCACCTTCGTCGCCATGCTGGTCGTCGCGATCGGGCATACCTTCAACTACAAGCGCGACTACCACATCCCGGCCGAGGTCGTGACCAAGGTCGAGGATGAGCGCAGCCGCGTGCTGGCCCGGGCGGGAGCCGCTTCCTGATGACGCCACCACTCGATCAGACCGCAGACGGCGAGGCCCGTTTCCACGTCGAGGAGGAGCACGAGCATTCGGGCGGCAGCACGATGCTCGGCTTCTGGATCTACCTGATGAGCGACTGCCTGATCTTCGCAGTCCTCTTCGCCTGCTACGGCGTGCTCGGCCGCAACTACGCGGCCGGCCCCTCCGGCGCCGACCTGTTCGACCTGCCGCTGGTGGCGCTGAACACCTCGATGCTGCTGCTCTCCTCCATCACCTGCGGCTTCGCCATGCTGGAGATGGCGCGGAACCGCAAGGGCGCGACGCTGGCCTGGCTGGTCGTCACCGCCCTGTTCGGCATCGCCTTCGTCGGCCTCGAACTCTACGAGTTCACCCATCTGGTCGCGGAAGGGGCGGGGCCGTGGCGCAGCGCCTTCCTGTCGGCCTTCTTCACCCTGGTGGGGACGCACGGGCTGCACGTCACCGTCGGCATCATCTGGATGATCACGATGATGATCCAGGTCTCCCAGCACGGGCTGATCCCGGACAACAAGCGCCGGCTGATGTGCCTCAGCCTGTTCTGGCATTTCCTGGACGTCATCTGGATCGGCGTCTTCACCTTCGTCTATCTGATGGGGTCCATGGCATGAGCGCCCACGCCCACACCGATCACCATCACGGCGACGCCAGCGGCCACGGCACGCTGAAGGGCTACGTCACCGGTTTCGTGCTGGCGGTGATCCTGACCGTGATCCCGTTCTGGCTGGTGATGGGCGACGTCTTCGCCGATGCCCAGACCACGGCGTTGGTGATCATGGCGCTCGCGGTGGTCCAGATCGTCGTGCACATGGTCTATTTCCTGCACATGAACACGAAGTCGGAGGGCGGCTGGACCATGCTGGCCCTGATCTTCACCGTGGTGCTGGTGGTGATCACGCTGTCCGGCTCGCTGTGGGTGATGTATCACCTCAACCACAACATGATGCCGGTCTCCGCCCACGACATGCGCAACATGCCGTGACCGACGCCGAGGCTCATCGGCCTCGGTCCACCGCCAGCCTGATCGTCCTCGGGGTGGCGGCGCTGGCGGTGTTCCTCGGCCTGCTGGCGCTCGGTGTCTGGCAGGTCGAGAGGCGGGCCTGGAAGCTCGATTTGATCGCCCGGGTCGACCAGCGGGTCGCGGCCGTGCCCGTTGCCCCCCCGTCAGACTGGGACCGGGTCGATGCGGATCGGGACGAATACCGCCATGTCCGCATCTCGGGCCGCTTCCTAAACGACCGCGAGGCCCAGGTCGTCGCCTCGACGGCCAAGGGCGCCGGCTACTGGGTGATGACCCCGCTGCAGGCGGCGGACGGCACGGTGGTCCTGGTTAACCGTGGCTTCGTGCCGACCGGGAACCGCGACCCGGCGACCCGCGCGGTAGGGCAGGTCGACGGGCCGGTCACGGTCACCGGCCTGCTGCGCATCACCGAGCCGAAGGGCGGCTTCCTGCGCTCGAACGAGCCGGCGGCGGAGCGCTGGTATTCCCGCGACGTCGCCGCCATCGCCGCCGCCCGCGGGCTGACCGATGTCGCGCCCTATTTCATCGACGCCGACGCCACGCCCAACCCGGGCGGGCTGCCGATCGGGGGGCTGACGGTGATCGCCTTCCCGAACAGCCACCTGGTCTACGCCGTCACCTGGTTCGGCCTGGCCGTGCTGCTGGCCTTCGGCGTGGGCTATGCCGTGCGGTCGGAGCGCGGCCGACGGGGACAGGCCGTGGCGGGCTGAGACGGGCGAGAGAGGGCAGGGCTCGCGCATGGCCGCTCATCACCCGCCGGAGCTTCCCCGCCCCCCGGCGCGTGGTCTAACGTTCGTCAGCCCGTCGCGGGAGGCGACGGAAGCGACGGAGGGCAGGGCCTTCGGCTCCCCTCCGCCCCACGACCGAACGAGGTTCAGATGGCGCACGAAACCCAGTTCTACATCGACGGCGCATGGGTCGACCCGATCACGCCGAAGACGCTCGATGTGATCGACCCCTCGACCGAGGAGGCCTTCGCCAAGATCTCGCTCGGCTCGGCCGCGGATGTCGACCGTGCGGTGGCGGCGGCGAAGCGGGCCTTCCCGGCCTTCGCCCGCACCAGCCGCGAGGAGCGCCTGGCCCTGCTGCGCCGGATCCTGGAGGTCTACAAGCGCCGCGCCCCCGACATCGCGCTGGCCGTGTCGCGCGAGATGGGCGCGCCGCGGCAGTTCGCGCTCGACTCCCAGACCTGGGCCGGGGACGCGCATCTGACCCGGATCATCGAGGCGCTGGAGACCTTCCAGTTCCAGCGCGCCAAGGGCACCTCGATGGTGGTGAAGGAGCCGGTCGGCGTGGTCGGCATGATCACCCCGTGGAACTGGCCGCTGAACCAGATCACCTGCAAGGTCGGCCCGGCCCTGGCCGCCGGCTGCACCATGGTGCTGAAGCCGAGCGAGATCGCGCCGCTCGACGCCATCATCTTCGCCGAGATCCTGGACGAGGCCGGCGTGCCGAAGGGCGTGTTCAACCTGGTGAACGGCGACGGGCCGACGGTCGGCGCCGCCATTTCCAGCCACCCCGATGTCGACATGGTGTCCTTCACCGGCTCGACCCGCGCCGGCATCCTGGTGGCCAAGGCGGCGGCCGACACGGTCAAGCGGGTGCATCAGGAGCTGGGCGGCAAGTCGGCCAACATCATCCTGGCCGATGCCGACCTGAAGCGGGCGGTGACCAAGGGCGTCGCCGGCTGCTTCGGCAACAGCGGCCAGTCCTGCAACGCCCCGACCCGGATGTTCGTGCCGCTGGAGCGCGAGGACGAGGCCATCGGCTATGCCCGCGCCGCGGCCGAAGGCTACAAGGTCGGCCCGGCCGACGCGCCGGACACCCAGCTCGGCCCGGTGGTCAGCCAGCTGCAATACGACAAGATCCAGAAGCTGATTGAAGCCGGCATCGCCGAGGGGGCGGAGCTGGTGGCCGGCGGCCCCGGCCGGCCGGAGGGGCTGAACCGCGGCTACTTCATCCGCCCGACCGTCTTCGCCCGGGTCACCCCGGACATGACGATCGCGCGCGAGGAGATCTTCGGCCCGGTGCTGTCGATCCTGACCTACGAGACCGAGGCGCAGGCGATCGAGCTGGCCAATGACACGCCCTATGGCCTGGCCGCCTATGTCCAGTCGGGCGACCTGGAGCGGGCGCGTAAGGTGGCGTCGCAGCTGCGCGTCGGCAATGTCCACATCAACTACCCGGCCTGGGACACCGCCGCGCCCTTCGGCGGCTACAAGCAGTCGGGCAATGGCCGGGAATATGCCGAGTTCGGCCTCGAGGAGTTCCTCGAGATCAAGGGCGTGATCGGCTACGAGGCGGCTTAAGTCTTTGCCGGAGCCTTCCTGCGGGAAGGCTCCGGCCCTGCCGAGACTGGATTCAGACGGTGCGGCGGGACCGCTGCTTGCCGACGCGGCGCAGCTTCTCGGTGCCCAGGCCCTGGGCCTTGGCATAGACCGACTTCGACCGGGCGTAGTTCGGCGCCACCATCGGGTAGTCGGCCGGCAGGTTCCACCTGGCCCGGTACTGCTCCGGCGTCATGCCATAGGTGGCGCGCAGCCAGCGCTTCATCATCTTGAAGGGCCGGCCGTCCTCCAGGCAGATGATGTGGTCGGGGGTCACCGACTCGGAGACCGGCACGGCCGGGACGGGGTCGGGCGAGGTGGCTGCCGGATCCTCATGCGCCCCGCCGCTCTCCTGGGCATTCGCCGCCGGCTCGGCAGCCGCGGCCGGGTCCCGCTGGATCGCCGCGTTGCGGGCTTCGATCAGCGACAGATGCACGTTCCGGATGAGAGTCGGCAGGCTCTCGCTGTCCACCGCATTGTGGGAGACGTGAGCCACGATGATCTCCTTGGTGAACTTCAGAATCTCATCGCTCAACGTCGACATCGCGCCTCTCCCATCCTGCCCGCAGTCCCCACCGTCGAAGCCGTGTCCGGTCCTTGCCGTAACACTGCTCTGCTTGCGATCAATGCCACAAGCCGAGAACAGCCATAAGGTTCCAGGGGATTCAGAAAAAAGCTTTCTGTCCTGTTCTGTTTCCTTCCAGTTCAGCGTCAAATCGGATTGTAATCCGCCGGCTGCATGATTGTTGCCCGCCTGCCGCCAAGCCGCGCGAGGCTTGGCGCCTGCAGTGAGCGAAATCAATTCGGGAATTCAGCTCGGGCGGAGTCCTTGCCAAGGATTCCACAAATCCTCCCGTCACCGATCGAAATCGACCGCCGTGGTGTTGCCGCCGCTGACCACGACACCGACCCGCTCGCCGGGGGCGGGGCGGTAGCCGCCGGACAAGAGCGCCGCGAAGGCGGCGGACCCGCCCGGCTCGGCGACGATGCGCAGGCCCTGCCACAGGGCGCGCTGCGCCTCGCGGATCGCATCGTCGGTGACCAGAACGGCGGCCGTCCCATGCTGCCGCAGCACTGGGAACACCAACTCGCCGATCCGCTTCGGCGCCAGGCTGTCGGCGGCGATGCCGCCGGTCTCGGCATCGACTGGCCGGCCGGCCGCGAAGGCCCGGTGCAGGGTGGGCGAAGCCTCGGGTTCGACCCCGACGACCTTGATCCGCCCGGCATACCAGGCGGCGATGCCGCCGATCAGCCCACCGCCGCCGACCCCGACCAGCACCGTGTCGAGATCCGGCGCCTGGCCTTCCAGCTCCAGCGCCAACGTGCCCTGGCCCAGCATGGTCTCGGCCTGGTCGAAGGCATGGACGGAGAGGGCGCCGGTGGCGGCGACCCATACGTCGCAGGCGGCCAGCGCGTCGGCGTAGCGGTCGCCGCCGACCACCAGCTCGGCGCCGGTGCGGCGGATCCGCTCGATCTTGGCGGGGGAGGAGATGCTCGGCACGAAGATCCGCGCCGGCAGGCCCAGCGCTGCCGCCGCGTGGGCCACCGCCGCGCCGTGGTTGCCGCCCGAAGCCGCGGCGACGCCGGCCGCCGGCACATCGCGGGTCAGCAGGTTGGCGAAGGCGCCGCGGGTCTTGAACGACCCGGCATGCTGCAGCTGTTCCAGCTTCAGAGTGATCGCGCCGGCGTCGATGCCGAAATCGCGCCCCGCCGTCTCGACCACCGGCGTCCGCCGGATCTGCGGCCGGATCACCGGCTCGATCCGCGCGATGCCGTCCCGGTCCACCCGCAACTCGGTCATTCCCGTTCTCCCGTCCCGGATCGGCGCGGCGCCGAACACTTCGTCAGATTGCTAATTACCTATCGGAGCACGGGGCAGCGGGCAAGGCTGGCAGGAAGCTGAGGATGGCGAAGGAAAGGGGCATATGCCCCTTGACGAGAAGCGGGCATATGCCCCATATCGAGACCCATGAAGATCGAGCGCAACACCACGGAAGGCGTCCTGGCCTGCAACGCCACTGCGATGCGCAAGGCGTCACGGCGGGTGACGCAGCTCTATGACGATGCGCTGGCGCCGACCGGGTTGCGCTCGACCCAGTTCGCCATTCTGGCCGAGCTGCACGAACTGGCGGACAAGCCGCCGACCCTGGCGGAACTGGCCGCGGCGCTGGTGATCGATCGCTCCGCGCTCGGCCACAACCTTCGGCCGCTGGAGCGGGACGGGCTGATCACCCTGCAGGAAAGCCCGAAGGACCGGCGCCGGCGTCACATCGTGATGACGGAGCAGGGGCGGGCGCTCCTGCAGCAGGCCCTGGTACTCTGGACGGCGGCGCAGGACCGCTTCCACGCGGTCTTCGGCCGGCGCGAGGCGGAGGTGCTGCGCAGCGCCCTGCTCGACATCGCCTATGACGACCGGCTCGGCACGCTGAAGGACTGACATTCCGGAAAGCAGCCGGGTGCGACTTATAAATCGGTTCAAATATGGGCATATGCCCTCATATATGGAGAGACTCATGACCACCACCGACAAGACCCCGGGCATCGCCCTGATCACCGGCGCTTCCTCGGGCATCGGCGCGATCTATGCCGACCGCCTTGCCCGGCGCGGCCACGACCTGATCCTGGTCGCCCGCAACGCCGAGCGCCTCGGCGCCCTGGCGCAGCGCCTGACCGCCGAGACCGGCCGGACGGTGACGCCGCTGGTCGCCGACCTGGCCGACAAGGGCGATCTGCGCAAGGTCGAGGCGGTGCTGCGCGGCGATCCCCGCATCACCGTGCTGGTCAACAATGCCGGCCTCGGCTCCGCCGTCCCGCTGCTGCAGGCGGATGTCGACGCGATGGAGGCGATGATCGAGCTCAACGTCACGGCGCTGACCCGCCTGACCTACGCGGCCGTGCCCGGCTTCGTCGCCCGCGGCGGCGGATCGGTGATCAACATCTCCTCGATCGTCGCCGTGGCGCCGGAATTCCTGAACGGCGTCTATGGCGGCAGCAAGGCCTTCGTCCTCGCCTTCAGCCAGCAACTGCGCCATGAGCTGGCGGCCAAGGGCATCCGAGTCCAGGCAGTGCTGCCCGGCGCCACCGCGACCGAGTTCTGGGACATTGCCGGCGCGCCGATCGCCTCCATGCCGCAGGAGATGCAGCAGCGGGTGATGCGGGCCGAGGACATGGTCGACGCTGCGCTGGCCGGGTTCGACCAGGGCGAGTTCGTGACCATCCCGGCGCTGCCGGAGGCGGCGGATTGGGACGCGGTCGAGACCGCGCGGCAGGCGCTGTTCCCCAACCTGTCACGCGCCGTCCCGGCCGCCCGCTACGGCCTCTGAGACCCCGCGCTATGGCGGCGTCAGCGAATGGACGAAATCGCTGATGCCGCCCAGCGTGATCTGGGTGCCGACGCACAGCAGCAGGAAGGCCATCAGCCGCGACAGCACGCGCACCTGGGATTGGCCGAGGAAGGCGACCAGCCGGTCGGCCGAGGCATAGGCGATCCAGACGCCGATGGCGATCACCAGCGCCGCGGCCGTGGCGCCGAGCACGAAGGGCAGGAACTGCGGCTGCCCGACCGGCAGGTTCGAGCCGATGGCGATGGCGACCGAGATGGTGCCGGGGCCGGTGGTGAAGGGCATGGTCAGCGGGTAGAAGGCGACCGCGTCGATGCCCTCGGCCTCCGACGCCTGTTCCTGCTTGCGCTCCTCCTGCAACTCGGGCGACTGCAGCAGCCGCCAGGCGCTGGCGGCGACGATCAGCCCGCCGGCGATGCGCAACGCCGACAGGCTGATGCCGAAGAAGCTCAGCACATAGGCGCCGCCCCACAGCGCCCCGAGCATCACCAGGGCGGAATAGACTGCGATCTTCCGTGCCAGCCGCAGGCGCTCGCCATGCGACCGGTCGGCGGTGATCTGGCTGAAGATCAGCGCGGCGGCGATCGGGTTGACGATCGAGAACAGGGCGGAGAGGGTGAGCAGAAAGGTCTGGATCGAACCGCTCATCCGCGACTCCGGGCTGTTGCTGCCAGCCTGACCGATCTGCCCGGCCGGCTGCAACTGTCCGGTCGAGGGTCATGCGATCGGAGTTGCGCCGCGAGCGCCTGTCGCTTTAGTGGAGGCATGGCTTCGTCCGACTGGCCCGACCCGGATATGCTGCGGTTCATCCCGCATGGCGCGCACCGCCTTCGATCGGCGATGACCGATGTCGAACGGCGCGGCCTCGATGCCGCGCTTGCCGGCCTGCCGCCGGATCGCGCCGGCATCAGGTTGCGGGGAAACGCCACCCTGCGACCCTTTCTGGCGAAGGACGGGCCTGTCGGCGCCGTGGCCGCATCGATCCTGGGTGGCGGGTCGCGTCCGGTCCGGGCGATCCTGTTCGACAAGACGGCGGCCGCCAACTGGTCGCTCGCCTGGCACCAGGACCGCACCGTGGCGGTGGGGCGCCGCGTCGAGGTCGATGGCTTCGGGCCCTGGACGGTCAAGCACGGCCTGCTGCACGTCGCCCCGCCTTTCGCGGTGCTGGCCGGCATGGTGACGCTGCGCGTCCATCTCGACCCGGTGCCCGCCACCAATGCCCCGCTGCTGGTCGCGCCCGGATCGCATCGGCTCGGGCGCATCGCGGAGGCGGAGGTGGCGGATGTCGTCAAGCGTTGCGGCACGGCGGCCTGCATCGCGGATGCCGGCGATATCTGGCTGTATGCGACGCCGATCCTGCACGCCTCGGAGGTCGCCCGGACACCGGTCCGCCGCCGGGTGCTGCAGGTGGATTTCGCGGCCGGCGACCTGCCCCACGGGTTGGAATGGGCAGGGCTCTGACATCGAAGCGAGGGCAGGCGGATGACCCAGGAACCCGGATGGATCGTCGTCCTCAACGGCGCGCCACGCTCGGGCAAGTCGAGCATCGTCGCGGCGATCCAGGACTGGGATGACGGCCCCTGGATGAATCTGGGCGTCGACGTCCATGTCCGGCATGTGACGCCGCCGCGCTACCGGCCGGGCATCGGGCTGCGGCCCGGCGGCGAGCGGCCGGAGCTCGAGCCGTGGGTGCCGGTGTTCTACGCCGCACTCTATGAGTCGATCGCCGCCCACAGCCGGCTCGGGCTGAACGTGGTGTCCGATCTCGGCATCCATGACGCCTATTCGGCGCCGCTCGGCATCCTGCGCGACTGCGCCCGCCGCCTGCTCGGCCTGCCGGCGCTGCTGGTCGGCGTGCGCTGCCCGGTCGAGGAGATCATGCGCCGCCGCCGGGCCGGACAGGCGGGGAGGGAGGGCGAATACGTGGCCGGATCGGCCGACCAGCCGGTCCCGGAACCGGTGCTGCGCTGGCAATGCGAGGTGCATCTGCCCGGGATCTACGATCTCGAGGTCGACACCTCGGTGCTGAGCCCGGCGGGCTGCGCCGCGGCGATCCGCCGGCGCCTCGACGACCCGGCCCCGCTTTCGGCTTTCCGCCGGCTGGCCGGATAGCGGTCGATCAGTCTGCCGGGGGCCAGTTCTCCCAGGGCACGCAAACCGGCTTGCGGATCCGGAATTGCTTTATGCGCTCTAAAATGCAATTCATCCACGGTCCAGACCGCGAGCTCGACCATGACCGCAGACACTGCCTCCATGCCGCCGGCCGACCGGAGCCGCTACGACGGCATGACGATCGTCCTGCACTGGCTGACGGCGCTGCTCGTCGTCGTGATGTTCGCGCTGCCGCACATCTGGCAGCAGCTCGAGCGCCGCACGCCGCCGCGGCTGTTCCTGATCGATCTCCATTTCTCCCTGGGGATAACCCTGACGGGCATCGTCCTGGTCCGGATCCTGTGGCGCGCCGTCCCGGGCCGCCGGCTGTCGCATGCCGGGCCGGAGCTGGCACGGCGGGCGTCCCGCATCGTGCACTGGGCCCTTTACATCCTGCTGCCGGCCCAGCTGGCACTGGGCTTCCTGCTGCGATGGGCCCAGCACCAGCCCCTGCCCTATTTCGGGCTCTTCGTCATTCCCGACCCTTTCTCGATTCCCTTGGATGCGCGCATGGTCATCGGCGTGCTGCACGAGTGGAACGCCTGGGTCATCATCATCCTCTCAGGCGCTCATGCGGTCGCGGCCCTGGTGCACCACTATGTGCTTCGCGACGGTCTCCTGCACCGGATGGCCCTCGGTCAGCCGACCCGCAGCGTCGCCCAGTCGGTGGCCGACGGCGCGCCGCCCGTGTAGTGCAGGGTGGTCGCGTCGCCGAACTCGTAGATCACGGCCGTCAGCGTGCAGCCCTTGTCTGGCGACGCGGCCGGGTCGGGCACGATCGAGACCGGCGAGGCCGGATCGTCGCGCGAGGCCAGCACGGCCTTCACGGCCGCCAGGCCGGCCGGAGTCGCGGGATCGGCCAGGCGCCGTTCCAGTGCGGCACAGCGCAGCACCGAATCGGTGCGCCAATCGTCGCCGATGCCGCCGGCGGCAAGGTCCCGGCTGGCCAGCGGATGGTTGGTGTGCCACAGCCGGTCGGCGCCGGCCCGGTGCTCGGCCTTGGCCCCGGCCGAGCATTCCAGCATGGCGACGCCGTGTCGGTCGCCAACGACGTAGTTCTGGCCAGAGGCATGGTCGACCGCGGTCAGGAACTGCGTCGCCGCCGCCCGGTCCGGCTGGGCCAGCGCGCCGCGGACGACGAAGGCGACCGGCAGCCCGGTGCGGCTGTGGCTCAGCTGGATCAGCGTATTGACGCACAGGCCGAAACCGCGGGCGGTCACGCCCATCAGCCCGATCATGCCGGCGCAGGTGAAGAGATAGGCCGGCCCACCTTCCGCATCGGTGATGCGCAGCACCGCCTGCAGCCCCTCGCGCCATTGCGGCAGGTCCAGCGTCTGCGCCACCCGGGCCGGCTGGCCGCCGCGCGGCGCCAGGGCCAGGCTGCTGCAATGGGCCGGCCATTCGGCGCCGCCATACCACCATTCCTCGTCCAGCAGCTGCAGGGCGAAGATGATTTCCTCCGGCTGGCGGGCACCGTCGGCGATGCCGCGGATCTCGGCCTCCAGCTTCGGCGTCCAGCGGGCGATCGCCGGGCGGAAATCGGTCTCGGCCAGGAAACGGTCGAGGAAGGCGCCGACTCCGCCACTGGTCCGCTGCTCGACCCGGCGGCTCCAGCGCCCGACCATCTCGGCGATCTGCGGCCGCAGCGCCTCGCCATGCGCCCGGCCACGCTGATGGGGCGAGCCGGCGATATCGACGATCGGCATCGCATCGGTCCGCATTCCGCCTCTCCTGTGCATTTTGAGTTTATGAAAGACGCTGGAGGGAAGCGCGGCCGGATGCGTGCGTCAAGGGGGAGGCTTAAATTCGTCTTCCAGCGGGTGCATGATGACCCGGCGCCGGAACCGTCGCCGACGCTGGGCGTTGGCGGGAACGGGGAGCAACCCAACTTCCGACCCGGACGCGTGCCCGGGCCATCCCGCAACAGGCCGAAAGCCGATCGGACCCCGGAGACGTCATCATGGCCCAGAAGCTCTGCGACATCTGCAAGGAGCGGCCCGCCACCGTGCGCGTCACCGTGCTGCAGAACGGCCAGCGCCGGCAGCTCGATGTCTGTGACTTCCACTACCAGCAGCTCGCCCGGCACCAGCGCTACGTCTCGCCGTTGGAGGCATTGGTCCGCGGCTCCGGGCTGGAGGATTTCTTCGGCCAGACCGTGCCCGCCGGCGGGACGCCGCGGCGCGGCCCGCCGGGGCCGGAGCAGGCAGCCCTGAACCTGCAGAGCCATTTCAGCGAGCAGGCGAAGGAGCTGCTGCAGCGCGCCGCCGCACGCGCGATCCAGTTCGGCAAGCGCGAGGTCGACACCGAGCACCTGCTGTACGAGCTGGCGGACAGCGAGGTGATCCAGGCGATCCTGCGGCGCTTCAAGATCTCGCCGGAGGAGCTGCGCAGCTACATCGACCAGAATGCCATCCGCGGCAAGGAAGAGGCCGGGCCGCGCACCGAGATCGGCGTGTCGCCGCGGATGAAGGCGGCGCTCGACCACGCCTTCCTGATCTCGCGCCAGCTCGGCCACTCGTATGTCGGGCCGGAGCACATGCTGCTCGGCCTGGCCCAGGTGCCGGAAAGCTTCGCCGGCAACCTCTTGCGCAAATACGGGCTGACCCCGCAGGCGCTGCGGCAGCAGACCGTGCGCACCGTCGGCACCGGGGCCGAGGAGGGGCGGGTCGAAGGCCCGTCCAACACGCCGCAGCTCGACAAGTACAGCCGCGACCTGACCGCCTTGGCGCGTGAGGGCAAGCTCGACCCCGTCATCGGCCGGTCGAAGGAGGTCGAGACCACGATCGAGATCCTGGCCCGGCGCAAGAAGAACAACCCGGTGCTGATCGGCGAGCCCGGCGTCGGCAAGACCGCGATCGTTGAGGGGCTGGCGCAGCGCATCGTCAACAACGAGGTGCCGGACACGCTGCGCGACAAGCGGCTGGTCGAGCTCAGCGTCAACAGCCTGGTCGCCGGCTCCAAGTTCCGCGGCGAGTTCGAGGAACGCGTCAAGCAGGTGATGGATGAGATCGCCGAGCACCGCGACGAGCTGCTGCTGTTCATCGACGAGGTCCACACCATCGTCGGTGCCGGCCAGGGCGGCGGCGAGGGGGGGCTGGACGTCGCCAACACCTTCAAGCCGGCGATGGCGCGTGGCGAGCTGAACCTGATCGGCGCCACCACGCTGAACGAGTACCAGAAGCATATCGAGAAGGACGCGGCGCTGGAGCGGCGCTTCCAGCCGGTCTTCGTCGCGGAGCCGACGATAGAGCAGACGGTCAACATCCTGCGCGGCCTGCGCGACCGGCTGGAGGGCCACCACAAGGTGACGATCCAGGACCAGGCCTTCGTCGCTGCCGCGGAGCTGTCGGATCGCTACGTCTCCGGCCGCTTCCTGCCGGACAAGGCGATCGACCTGATCGACCAGGCGGCGGCCCGGGTGCACCTCTCCACCACCTCGCGCCCGGCCGAGATCCAGGAGCTGGAATCGGAGGTGGCGCAGCTGAAGCGCGAGCAGGCCTACGCCAATTCGCGCAAACGCTTCGACCGGGCCAAGGCGTTCGAGGAGCAGGTCGCCGAGAAGGAGAAGGCGCTGGCCGAGCTGACGGACGAGTGGAAGCACCGCATCGGGTCCAGCACCGCCGAGGTCACGGTCGAGCACATCGCCGAAATCGTGTCGAAGCTGACCGGCATCCCGGTTACCGAGCTGACGGCGGAGGAGAAGGCCAAGCTGCTGCAGATGGAGGAGCGGCTGCACCGCCGGGTGATCGGGCAGGAGGAGGCGATCCAGGCGGTCAGCGACGCGGTCCGCCTGTCCCGGGCCGGGCTGCAGCATGGCCAACGGCCGATCGCCAACTTCCTGTTCCTGGGCCCGACCGGCGTCGGCAAGACCGAGCTGGCCAAGGCCCTGGCCGAGGTGGTGTTCGGCGACGAGGACGCCGTCATCCGCGTCGACATGAGCGAATACATGGAGCGCCACGCCGTATCCCGGATGATCGGCGCCCCGCCGGGCTATGTCGGCTATGACGAGGGCGGCCAGCTGACCGAGCGGGTGCGCCGCCGACCCTACAGCGTGATCCTGCTCGACGAGATCGAGAAGGCTCATCCGGACGTCTACAACGTGCTGCTGCAGGTGTTCGACGACGGCCGCCTGACCGATGGCAAGGGGCGGGTGGTCGATTTCAGCAACACGCTGATCATCGCCACCTCGAACCTCGCCTCCGACATCATCATGGGCCGGCAGAACCGGATCGGCTTCAACGCCGCCGCCGGCGGCGTCCGGGACGACGTGATGGGCGCGCTGCGCCAGCATTTCCGGCCGGAGTTCCTGAACCGGATCGACGAGATCATCATCTTCCACAGCCTGACCACGGAGCAGATCAAGCAGATCATCCGGCTGCAGCTCGATGGCGTGATCGGCACGGCGCGCGGGCAGGACATCGACCTGGTGATCGACGACACGCTGGTCGATCACCTGGCCGCCGAGGGCTATCAGCCGGAATACGGCGCCCGCGAGCTGCGGCGCCAGATCCGGCAGCTGGTGGAGACGCGGCTGGCCAAGGGCATGCTGAAGGGCGAGGTGAAGGAGGGCGACCGCGTCGTCTTCCGCTTCGACGAGGGCGAGGTCAGCTACAGGGTGGAGGCCAAGACGCCGCACAAGCCCAAGAAGCCCGCCAAGGCGAAGGCTGGGAAACCGGCCGCCAAGCCGAAGCTGGCCAAGGCCCAGCCAGCCGGCAATGGCAAGGCCGCGCCGGCAAAGCGGGCGGCCCCGGTGAAGCGCGCCGCAGCGGCCAAGGGCAAGGCGGCCGACGGCTCTGGCAAGAGATCGGCCAAGGGCCCATCGCCGCGCAGCCAGGGGTAGGCTCCGGGGCCGCAAGCGACCGGGGCCGGCTCGGATTGCCTCTCTCGCCGGACGTGGGAGAGGCAATCGGTGTGCGCCAAAGGTAAGCATCTGCCCAGCGTTTGAGCAGGCGCAGGCCCGGCAACGGGCCGCACCCGCGCCTGCTACAACCGACGCATGCGTGGAGCCGGCCCTCGATCGCAACTTCGCTCTGGCACTTGCCGCCCCACCCGCCGATAACAGCGGCTCGATTTGGTCCGAGGGTTGGATACATGATCGCGCGCGTCATCGCCGTGGAGCCGTTCGACATCGTCGTGTTCGGCGCGACGGGAGACCTGTCCCAGCGCAAGCTGCTGCCGGCGCTGTATGAGCGCGACAAGGCTGGGCAGGTGCCGCAGGAGGCCAGGATCATCGGCACGTCCCGCCGACCGCTGTCCGACGACGAGTTCCGGGACTTCGCCCGCAAGGCGATCCTGGAGCATGTGCCGTCGGCGGAGCAGAGCGGCACGGTGCTGGAGGATTTCCTGGCCCGCCTGTCCTATGTTCCGGTCGACGCTTCCGCGAGGAAGGGCTGGGCCGACCTCGGCAAGGCGCTGAAGCCCGGCGCCGATCGCATCCGCATCTTCTACCTGGCGACCTCGCCGGACCTGTTCGGGGAGATCTGCAGCCAGCTCGGCCAGCACGATCTGGTGACCGAGCGGTCGCGGGTGGTGGTCGAGAAGCCGATCGGCAAGGACCTGGAGTCGGCCAGAGCGCTGAACGACGCCATCGGCCGCGTCTTCCCTGAGGAGTCGACCTACCGGATCGATCACTATCTCGGCAAGGAGACGGTGCAGAACCTGATGGCGCTGCGCTTCGCCAACGCCCTGTTCGAGCCGTTGTGGAACTCGTCGCACATCGACCATGTCCAGATCACCGTGGCCGAGAGCCTCGGGGTCGAGGGCCGCGCAGGCTATTATGATGGTGCCGGCGCGCTGCGCGACATGGTGCAGAACCACATCCTGCAGCTGCTCTGCCTCGTCGCCATGGAGCCGCCGACCTCGATGGAGGCCGCGTCGCTGAGCGACGAGAAGCTGAAGGTGCTGAAGGCGCTGAAGCCGATCACCGACGGCATGGTGAACACCACCACCGTGCGCGGCCAGTACCGCGCCGGCGCCTCCTCCGGCGGCGCGGTGCCGGGCTATCTCGACGAGCTCGGCAACAGCACCAGCCACACCGAGACCTTCGTCGCGCTGAAGGCGCAGATCGAGAACTGGCGCTGGGCCAACGTTCCCTTCTATCTGCGCACCGGCAAGCGGCTGGCGGCGCGGATGTCGGAGATCGTGGTCACCTTCCGCGCGATCCCGCATTCGGTGTTCGACGGCTCCGCCGGCCCGATCTCGCAGAACCACCTGGTGATCCGGCTGCAGCCCGACGAGGGCGTGAAGCTGTGGCTGATGATCAAGGATCCCGGGCCGGGCGGCATGCGGTTGCAGCACGTGCCGCTGGACATGAGCTTCGCCGAGGCCTTCAACGTCCGCAACCCGGACGCCTATGAGCGGCTGGTGATGGATGTCGTGCGCGGCAACCAGAGTCTGTTCATGCGCCGCGACGTGGTCGAGCAGGCCTGGGCCTGGGTCGATCCGATCATCGAGGCCTGGAAGGATTCGAAGGAGCCGCCGAAGCCCTACACCGCCGGGACCTGGGGCCCATCCGCCGCGATCGCCCTGATCGAGCGCGACGGCCGCACCTGGCACGAGGACGAGGACTGAGCCCAAGGCCAAGCACGAGGACAGACCGATGCCGATCGCCCGTCACGACTTCCCGACCAATGAAGCGCTGGCGAGCGCGCTCGCCGATCACGTTGCGGCGGCGCTGACCGCACGGCTCTCGCGCACCGGCCGGGCCGCGCTCGCCGTCTCCGGCGGGCGCACCCCGACCCGGTTCTTCGAGGCGCTGTCGCAGAAGCCGCTCGAATGGTCGCGCATCGACATCACTCTGGTCGACGAGCGCTGGGTGGGCGAGGACTCGGACCGCTCCAACGCCGCGCTGGTCCGGCAGCACCTGCTGCAGGGGCCGGCCGCGGCGGCGAATTTCGTGCCGCTGCACATCGACACGCCGACGCCCGAGGACGGCATGGCCCAGGTGGCGGCGAGCATTGCCGCCCTGCCACTGCCCTTCGCCGTGGCGATCCTGGGCATGGGCGATGACGGCCACACCGCCTCCTTCTTCCCCGGCGGCGACCGGCTGGCGCAGGCGCTGGACCCGGCCGCCGGGCAACTGCTGGAGACCATGCGGGCGCCCGCGGCCGGCGAGCCGCGCATCACTCTGACGCTGCCGGTCTTGCTCGCCGCGGACACTCTGTGTCTTCATATCGAAGGGGCGGGCAAGCAGCGCGTCCTGGAGGCGGCCCTGGTGTGCGGTCCGGCCGAGGCGATGCCGATCCGCGCGGTGCTGACGCGGTCCGAGCGCCCGGTCGAGATCTTCTGGTGCCCGTAGAGGCACCGCCGGAAGGCTAAGAAAAAACTTCAACATAGTGTGCTAACGTATTGATCATGGCGCATGATCGGGTCGGAGGATGCTGTCTGGCCTGATCCGCGGCGAGACAGTGACCAAGGAGCCAGCCCGATGGTGCAAGCCCGCATTGCCGAGGTGACCGAGCGGATCGCGCGGCGCAGCCATGACGCCCGGTCGGCCTATCTCGACCGCATCGCCAAGGCGGCGGAGGCCGGCCCGGCCCGCCGGCGCCTGGGTTGCGCCAATTTCGCCCATGGCTTCGCCGCCTGCGGCATCGACAAGGGCGCGCTGCGCAAGGGCGAGGGCCCGAACTTGGCCATCGTCACCTCCTACAACGACATGCTGTCGGCGCATCAGCCCTTCGAGCGCTATCCGGACCTGATCCGTCAGGCGGCGCGCGCGGTCGGCGGCACCGCCCAGGTGGCGGGCGGCGTGCCGGCGATGTGCGACGGCGTCACCCAGGGCGAGGCGGGGATGGAGCTGTCGCTGTTCTCGCGCGACGTCATCGCCCTGTCGACCGCGGTCGCCCTGTCGCACCAGATGTTCGACGCCGCGGTGTTCCTCGGCGTCTGCGACAAGATCGTGCCGGGCCTGGTGATCGGTGCCCTGTCCTTCGGCCATCTGCCGGCAGTGTTCATCCCGGCCGGGCCGATGACCTCCGGCCTGGCGAACGACGACAAGGCCAAGGCCCGCCAGCTCTACGCCGAGGGCAAGGTCGGGCGCGACGCGCTGCTGGAGGCCGAGGCGAAATCCTATCACGGGCCGGGCACCTGCACCTTCTACGGCACCGCCAACACCAACCAGATGCTGATGGAGATCATGGGCCTGCATTTGCCGGGCTCGTCCTTCGTCAACCCGAACACGCCGTTGCGCGACGCCCTGACGTTGGAGGCGACGAAGCGGGCGCTGGCGATCACCGCGCTTGGCAACGAATTCATGCCGGTCGGCCGGCTGATGGATGAGCGCGCCGTGGTCAACGGTGTGGTCGCGCTGCACGCCACCGGAGGGTCGACCAACCACACCATGCATCTGATCGCCATGGCTGCGGCGGCCGGCATCACCCTGACCTGGGATGATTTCTCCGACCTCGCCGAAATCGTGCCGCTGCTGTGCCGCGTCTATCCGAACGGCAAGGCCGACGTGAACCATTTCCACGCCGCGGGCGGCACCGGCTTCCTGATCCGCGAGCTGCTCGGCGGGGGCCTGCTGCACGGCGACGTCGCCACCATCTGGGGCGGCGGGCTGGACCGTTACACGGTCGAGCCGGGGCTGGACGACAAGGGCGAGGTGGTCTGGCGTGACGCGGCGACCGCCAGCGGCGACACCGCAGTGCTGCGCGGCGCGGCCGAGCCGTTCCAGGCCACCGGCGGCCTGCGCGTGCTGGACGGCGACCTGGGCCGGGCGGTGATCAAGACCTCGGCGGTGGCGCCGGAGCGGCATGTGATCGAGGCTCCGGCCAGGATCTTCCATTCGCAGGAGGAGCTGCAGGCCGCGTTCCGTGCCGGGGCGCTGGACCACGACTTCATCGCTGTCGTCCGCTTCCAGGGCCCGAAGGCCAACGGCATGCCCGAGCTGCACAAGCTGATGCCGCCGCTCGGCGCGCTGCAGGACCGCGGCCGCAAGGTGGCGCTGGTCACCGATGGCCGCTTGTCGGGCGCCTCGGGCAAGGTGCCGGCGGCGATCCATGTCACGCCGGAGGCCTCGGTCGGTGGTCCGATCGCCAAGCTGCGCGACGGCGACATCCTGCGCCTGGACGCCGTCACCGGCCGGCTCGAGATCCGCGACATCGACGCCGAGGAATGGGCCGCGCGGGAGGATGCGACGGCCGATCTGGCCCCGTCGCATGTCGGCGTCGGCCGCGAGCTGTTCGCCGCCTTCCGCCACGCCGCCGGCCGGGCGGATACGGGGGCGTCGATCTTCTGATTCCGCCTAAGAGAATCATCATGGCGAGCCCCGAAGGGGCGTGGCCATCCAGGGCCGCTCGCATTGGCCCTGGATGGCCACGGCGCTGCGCGCCTCGCCATGACGGGTTTTGGGACTAGACGATCCCCAGCAGCCGGATCAGGCCGAAGCTGATCGCGCCCAGAACCAGCAGCGACAGGGTCACGGCGGCGGTCACCCGGCCGCCCGCCTTCGCCACGCTGAGCAGGTCGGTGCTGAGGCCGAGCGCGGCCATCGATACCACCGTCAGCGCGGTCGCCGCTGTCGCTGCCGGGGCCAGCACCACCTCGGGCAGCAGCCCGAAGGAGCGCAGCACGGCCAGCAGCAGGAAGCCGTCGATGAACCAGGGCACCAGCTTGTGCCATGGCATCCGGCCCGCGGTGGCAGTGGCGCCATCGGTCCGGCGGCGCGTCACCAGCGTCAGGACCAGGATCATCGGCCCCAGCATCAGCACGCGCACCAGCTTGACCAGGGTGCCGAGTTGCAGCGCGATCGCCCCGATCGGCGCGGTGGCGGCCAGCAACTGCGGCACGGCATAGACGGTCAGCCCAGCCAGGACGCCGTACTGCACCTCGCTGATATGCATCAGCGCGGGCAGGAAGGGCAGGCCCAGCACCACCACCACGCCGAGCACGGCGGTGAAGGCGATCGAGGCCGCCACCTCCTTGCCGTCGGCGCCGATCACCGGGGCCACCGCGGCGATGGCGGAGTTGCCGCAGATCGAGTTGCCGCAGGCGACCAGCACCGCCATTCGGTGGGGCAGGCCCAGCATGCGGCCCATGCCGTAGCTGGCGGCGATGGCGATCACGACCACGGCGGCGATGCCGACCAGCAGCAGCGGACCCGCTGACACGATGGCGCCGATGCTGACCGAGGCGCCGAGCAGGACGACGGCGATCTCCAGCAGCGTCTTGGCGCTGAAGCTGATGCCCGGCGTCCAGCGCTGGCTCGGGGTCCACAGCGTGCGCACCAGGGCGCCGACCAGGATCGCCAGCACCAGCGCCTCCAGCCAGGCATGGCCGAACAGCCCGGTCTCGACCCGCTCCAGCCCCAGGGCAGCGAGGGTGACGGCGCCGCATAGGAGCAGCCCGGGAACCAGCCGGGCGCCCGGGATCGACCCGATGGCCGTCAGGCGTCTCGTGGCAGGAAGGGCAGGCCGGAACGGATCGACGATCGCCATGACAGACTCGCTTCACACGACTGTCATCAAGATGATCCGCCGGCTTTAAGCAATCCAACGCATTCAATCTCTGAAATCGATCGATTTTATCGATCGGTCTGTACTTTAGGAGCGGAGTGATCGACCGGTCGGGTGTGGCGGGCGGGCCGGGGACCACCCTAAGATCCAGGCGGAGCGATCCCGCGGGATCGCCTGTCCCTTCGATGATCCGGTAACGCCATGGACATCCTCGCCATCTCCGGCAGCCTGCGCGCCGGCTCGTCCAACACCGCGCTGCTGCATGCCATGGCGGCGCTAGCGCCTGCGGGGGTGGCGGTGACGGTCTATGGCGGCCTCGCCGACCTGCCGCATTTCAACCCCGATCTGGATCCCGATACCATCCCGGCGGTGATCGACTTCCGGTCCCGGCTGGCGGCGGCCGACGGCGTGCTGATCTCCAGCCCCGAATACGCCCATGGCGTCGCCGGGGTGATGAAGAACGCGCTCGACTGGGTGGTGGCGACCGGCGAGTTGGTCGACAAGCCGGTGGCGCTGATCAACGCCTCGCCGCGGGCGCATCACGCCCAGGAGGCGCTGACCGAGACGCTGGTGGTGATGACGGCGCGGATGGTGCCCGAGGCCTCGATCGCCGTGTCGCTGCTCGGCCGCAAGCTGCCGGAGGGCGGCCTGCTGGCCGATGCCGAGGTCGCCAACGCCCTGCGCGGCGCGATCCAATCGTTTGTCCGCTCGATCGAGGCAGGGGCGGGGAGCTGAACCGCGGATATCACCGCTCCTCGCGCGTGTGCCACAGGCGCAGGATATGGATGCCGCCGGCATCGATCTCGTAGCGGATCTCGTAGTGGCCGACGATGATCCGCCGGATCTCGCGTGGTGCGAACTCGTCGAGTTTGACGCCGATGCGAGGCTGATGCGGGAGACGGCCCACGGCGCGGGTGAGCATTCGGACGATCTCCGCAGCGGCCCGTGTGTTCACGGGAGCCAGGAACTCATGCAGCCGGACGAGGTCGGACGTGGCCTTCCGGGTCCAGCTCAGCCGCATCATTGCGGCGGAGGCAGCGGGGTGTCCGTCTCCAGGCTGTCGGCCCAGGCCTGGATTGCCTGATGGTCGATCAGGTGGCCGGCATCGACATCGGCCAGAGCCTCGAGGGTCAGCCGCCTCCGCTCTTCCTCCTGCTCGATCCAGGCAGCCAGGGCCTGCTTCACAACCCAGCCGCGCGACCGCTCCAGCCGCGCCGCCAGCTCGTCCACCTTATCGGCCAAAGGTCGCGGAACATGGGCGGTCAGGACTTTGGTGTCCATCGGAGATCATCTCCTTCAATCACTTTGAATCATGGGGATTCAAAGTGATTGGGTCAATCGGTCCTCAGGCCGTCTGCTCCTTGGTCTTCAGGAAGCGCAGCGCCGGGTTCTCCTTGGTCACCGTGTCGAGGTGCCAGGCATTGCGGGCCAGGAAGACCGGGGCGCCGTCGTGGTCCTCGGCCATGGCGCTGCGCAGCCCGTCCTGGAACGATTTCAGCGCGATCGCGTCGTCCGATTCGACCCAGCGGGCGGTGTAATAGGGCGCCGGCTCGAAATGCACGGGGATGCCGTATTCCGTGCGGATGCGGTCGGCCAGCACCTCGAATTGCAGTGCGCCGACCACGCCGACGATCCAGTTGGCGTCGAGCAGCGGCTTGAACACCCGGGCGGCGCCTTCCTCGGCCAGCTGCTCCAGCGCCCGGCCGAGATGCTTGGCCTTCATCGGGTCGTCCGGCCGCACCCGCTGCAGCAGCTCCGGCGCGAAGCTGGGGATGCCGGTGAAGCGCAGATCCTCGCCCTCGGTCAGGGCGTCGCCGATGCGCAGATTGCCGTGGTTGGGGATGCCGACGATGTCGCCGGCCCAGGCCTCCTCCGCCAGCTCGCGGTCCTGGGCCAGGAACAGCACCGGGTTGTGCATGTTCATCAGCTTGCCGGAGCGGACATGCTTCAGCTTCATGCCACGCTTGAAATGGCCGGAGGCGAGGCGGACGAAGGCGATGCGGTCGCGGTGCTTCGGATCCATGTTGGCCTGGATCTTGAACACGAAAGCCGAGACGTTGTCCTCCTCCGGGTCGACCAGACGGCCCGCCGTCGGCTGCGGCCGGGGGGAGGGGGCCAGGGCGCCGATGCCGTCCAACAGCTCGCGCACGCCGAAATTGTTGACCGCCGAGCCGAAGAACACAGGCGTCAGATGGCCCTCGCGATACATCTCCAGGTCGAATTCCGGGCACAGGGCCCGCGCCATCTCGACCTGCTCGCGCAACGTCGCCACGGCGTCGGCCGGCAGCAGCCGGTCCAGCTTCGGGTCGTCCAGGCCGGTGCAGGTCTCGCCGAGCTCCGGCAGGGCGCCCTTGGTGCCCTTGGCCATCAGCACCAGCCGGTCGTGGAACAGGTCGTAGCAACCCAGGAAACCACGGCCGCTGCCGATCGGCCAGGTCGCCGGGGTGACATGCAGCTGCAGTTCCTGCTCGATCTGGTCGAGCAGGTCGAAGGGATCGCGGCTCTCGCGGTCCATCTTGTTGATGAAGGTCGTGATCGGCACGTTCCGCATGCGACAGACCTCGAACAGCTTCCGGGTCTGGTCCTCGATGCCCTTGGCCGCGTCGATCACCATCACCGCGCTGTCGACCGCCGTCAGGGTGCGGTAGGTGTCCTCCGAGAAATCCTCGTGGCCCGGCGTGTCCAGCAGGTTGAAGGTGTGGTTGTCGTAATCATAGGTCATCACCGAGGCGGTGACCGAGATGCCGCGCTCGCGCTCCACCTTCATCCAGTCCGACCGGGCGCGGCGCTGGTCGCCGCGGGCCTTGACCGCGCCGGCCATCTGGATGGCGCCGCCGAACAGCAGCAGCTTCTCGGTCAGCGTGGTCTTGCCGGCGTCGGGGTGGGCGATGATCGCGAAGGTGCGGCGGCGGTCGATCGGGTCGATGTTCGAAGGCATGAGGCAATGGCATTCATAAGTGTCATTGCCGGGCTCGACCCGGCAATCCAGAGGATGTCGACAACTTCTGGATGCCCGGGTCAAGCCCGGGCATGACAGGGAGGGAGAAAGGCGAACCGCTCTATTGGCGAACCGCTACATCAGCCCGTCCCGCCGCAGCAGCGCATCCGGGTCCGGCTCGCGGCCGCGGAAGCGCTTGTACAGCTCCATCGGATGCTCGGTGCCGCCGCGCTCCAGCACGTTCTCCTTGAAGCTGCGGGCGGTCTCGGCGTCGAACAGGCCCTTCTCCCGGAACAGCTCGAAGGCGTCGGCGTCCAGCACCTCGGCCCATTTGTAGCTGTAGTAGCCGGCGGCATAGCCGCCGCCGAAGATGTGGCTGAAGCCGGAGGAGGTGTTGGCTTCCGGGATCGGCGGCAGCACCTGGGTGCGAGCGGTGGCGCTGCGCTCGAACTCCGGCACCGAGCCGATCACGGTCGGGTCGCCGTCGTGCCAGGCCATGTCGAGCAGGGCGAAGGCGGTCTGGCGCAGCGACTGCCAGCCGGCCATGAAGCGGGCGCTGTCTCGGATCTTCTGCACCAGGTCGGCCGGCATCTGCTCGCCGGTGCGGTAGTGCCGGGCGAACAGGTCCAGCCCGTCCTTCTCCTGCACCCAGTTCTCGAAGATCTGCGACGGCAGCTCGACGAAGTCCCAGTACACATTGGTGCCGCCGAGCGACCGGTAGGTGCAGCGCGACAAGAGGCCGTGCAGGGCGTGGCCCATCTCGTGGAAGAAGGTCCGCACCTCGTCATAGGACAAGAGCGAGGGGCGGTCGGCCGTCGGCTTGGTGAAGTTGCAGACGATGGCGACATGCGGCCGCTTGATGCCGTCGCGATACAGGCCCTGGTCGCGATAGGTGGTCATCCAGGCGCCGTTGCGCTTCGACGCACGCGGGAAGAAATCGGCATAGAACAGGCCGACATAGCGGTCCTCGGCCTCGTCATAGACCTCATAGGCCTTCACGTCCGGATGCCAGACCGGATAGGCGTCGGAGGGGCGGAACACCAGGCCGTACAGCCGCCGGCAGTGCTCGAACACGCCGTCAATGACCCGGCTCAGCGGGAAATAGGGGCGCAGCGCCTCCTCGTCGAAGTCGAAGCGGTGCTGCTTCAGCTTTTCGGAATAGTAGCCGACATCCCAGGGCTGCAGCGGCTCGGGGCCGTCGAGCGTCTTGGCGTGGGCCTGAATGTCGGCGAGGTCGCGCTCCGCCGCCGGCTTCGAGGCGGCCAGCAGCCGGTCGAGGAAGGCGTGCACGGAGGCCGGCGTCTCCGCCATTCGCTTCTCCAGCACGAAGGCGGCATGGGTCGGATAGCCCAGCAGCTTCGCCCGCTGGAAGCGCAGCGCCGCGATCTCCTTGACCAGCGGCTGGTTGTCGAACTCGCCGCCGAAGGCGCGGGCGTTGAAGGCGCGCCACAGCTGCTCGCGCAGCTCGCGACGGTCGGCATAGGTCATGAACGGGACATAGCTCGGCGCGTCGAGCGTGAACACCCAGGCCTCGCCTCGGCCGCGCTCCTCGGCCGCCAGCTTCGCCGCCTTGACGGCGCCCTCCGGCAGGCCGGCCAGGTCGGCCTCGTCCTCGATCCACAGGGTGAAGGCGTTGGTCGCCTTCAGCACATTGTGCTGGAAGTCGGGGGTCAGCTTGGCCAGCCGCTCGTCGATCGACCGCAGCTCGCCCTTCTCATTGTCCGACAGCAGGGCGCCGTTGCGGACGAAGCCGCTATAGGTGTCGTCCAGCAGCCGCGCCTTCTCGCCGGTCAGGTTCAGCCCATCCCGCGTGTCCCACACGGCCTTGACCCGGGCGAAGACGCGGGGGTCGAGCGAGACGTCGGAGGAGAAATTGGCGCTCTTGGCGCCGAAATCGGCTGCCAGCGCCTGCAGCTCGTCCGAGGTCCTGGCCGAGAGCTGGTTGTAGAACACCGAGGAGACGCGATCGACCTCCTGGCCCGCCTGCTCCAGCGCCACGACGGTGTTCTCGAAATCCGGCGCCGCCGGGTTGGCCAGGATTTCCTCGATCCGGCCTTTCGCCTCGGCGATCGCATGGTCCAGCGCCGGCAGGTAGTGCGCGACCTCGATGCGGTCGAACGGCACCGCCTGGTCCTGCAGCGGCGAGGGCGCGACCAGCGGGTTGTCGGCGAGGGTGTCGGAGGCTTGCGAGTCCATGCGGCCGGGGGTGTCCAGTGGCGGGGAAGATCGGGCGTGCAGGGCAATATAGGGATGGGCACCCACCTCTGCCAGCGTAACGCCCCGCATGACCGGGGGCGCTTTAACGAAACAGTCATCTCCGTCGGTTAGACTGCATTTGTAGTAAAAATATATCCAAGAGCGGGGGCGGGTCTTGGTCTCGAAATTCTTTGGTCTCCGGCGCGGAGCCTGTCCCGACATGGCGCAATGCCGCCGGCTCGCTGTCGCCACCGTATTCGCCGTCGTCGCGGCGGCGCTGGTATCGCCGGCCCGTGCCGAGCCGATCCGCGGCTCGGGATCGACCTTCGCCTTTCCCATCATCGCCGCCTGGTCGGACGGGTTCCTGCGCGACCGCGCCGATGGCGGCGACTTCGTGAACAACGAGGCCGGGGTGGATTACGAGCCGGTCGGGTCGCTCGGCGGGATCATGCGCCTCGGCCAGCCCGAGATCGACTTCGCCGCCTCGGATGCGCCCTTGCCGGCCGCGGAGACCAGCAAGCGCGGCCTGGCCCAGTTCCCGATCGTCCTCGGCGGCATCGCGCCGGTGGTCAATCTCGACGGCATCGGGCCGGACCCGCTGAAGCTGACCGGCGGTGTCATCGCCGACATCTATCTCGGCAGGATCGAGCGCTGGAACCACCCGGCCATCCAGGCGATCAACCCCGGCCTGGCGCTGCCCGACCTCGCGATCGGCGTGGTCCACCGGTCGGACGGATCGGGGTCGACCCTGACCTGGACCCGCTTCCTGTCCAGGGCCAGCGCCGACTGGCGGCAGCAGGTCGGCGCCGACACGCTGGTTGCCTGGCCGCGGGGCGCCGGCGCCAGGGGCAGCACCGGCATGATCGAGGCCGTGCAGCGGACCAAGGGCGCGATCGGCTATGCCGAATTCGGCCAGGTCCGGCGCAGCGGGCTGGCCTTCGCCCGGGTCCAGAACCACGCCGGCGCCTTCGTGACGCCGGGCCCCGAGGCCTTCGCGGCCACCGCCCGGGCCGTGCGCTGGGACGCCGGCCAGGACTTCCATGCCGATCTGGGAGAGGTCGACGCACCCGGCGCCTATCCGCTCACGGCTGCGACCTTCGTCCTGATGCACAAGCGCGACCGATCCGAAGGGCGCACGCTGCGGACGCTCTACTTCCTGACCTACGCGCTCGACAAGGGATCGAAGGAAGCGGCGGCGCTGGGCTATGTGCCGCTGCCCGAGGACGTGGTCGCGGCGGTCAAGGACTACTGGCGCGCCTCGCTTCCCGGCGGCGCGGGCCTCTAGCAAACGGGCAAAGCACCGGCGACAGGCGCGGCCCGTCCGGTTTTCGGCATCCTGAGGGGGACATCGTGCAGGTGGATTATTTCCGGGACATGATCGTCCCGATCATCGGCGGCTTGGGCGTCTTCCTGCTCGGCCTCGAATTCATGTCGAACGGGATCCAGGCGCTGGCGGTGAACCGCATGCGCGCCCTGCTGGCGAAGTTCGCCGGCACGCCGTCCAAGGGCGTCGTGGCGGGCACCGTCATCACCGGCCTCCTGCAATCCTCCACCGCGATGACCGTGATGGTGGTGGGCCTGGTCAATGCCGGGGTGGTGGCGCTGCGGCCCGCGATCAGCGTGATCATGGGCGCCAATATCGGCACCACCCTGGGCAACGGCCTGATCGCGCTGCCGCTCGGCCCGCTGGGCCTGCTCGGCGCCGGCATCGGGGCCTTGTTCTATGTGTTCGGGAAGAGCGAGAAGACCCGCAACATCGCCCTGTCCTGCATGGGCTTCGCCCTGATCTTCTACGGCCTCAACCTGATGACCGGCGGCCTCAAGCCGCTGCGCGGCATGCCCGAGATCATGGGGGTGATCTCCAGCCTGTCGGCCGACAGCTTCGGCGGCCTGATCGCCTGCGTGCTGATCGCGGCGGCCATCACCGCCCTGATCCACTCCTCCTCCGCGACCATCGGCATCGTCATGGGGCTGGGCGCGTCCGGCATCCTCGACTGGCAGACCGCGGTCGCGTTCTCGCTCGGCGCCGATCTCGGCACCACGATCACGTCCTGGATGGCCTCGCTCAACCTGTCGAAGAACGCCAAGCGCGCCGCTTACGCCCATATCTCCTTCAACTTCATCGGCGTGGCGGTGATGCTGCCGCTGTTCTTCCTGTCGATGCCGCTGCTGGAATATGTGATGGGCTGGTTCGGCGGCGATCCGGGCACGCCGGTGTTGGTCGACGGCAAGGAGACCTACCCGCTGGTGCCAGTCGCGATCGGCCTCTATTCCACCGGCTTCAACATCTTCAACACCCTGCTGCTGTTCCCCTTCGTCGGCGTGTTCGAGAAGGCCCTGGTCCGGATCGGCCGCACCGAGGCCGAGGACATCGAGGACTATTCGACCCCGAAATACCTCGACCGGTCGATCGCGGGCGACCTGATCCGCGCCGTGCCGGCCGTGCAGAACGAGACGATGCGAGATCTCCAGGCCGGGGCGGTCTTCCTCGACATCGCCCGCGGCAGGAAGGGCGTGCCCGAGGACCCGGGCGAGCATTACGCGGCGGTCGATATCCTGAACCGGGATATCCGGTCCTACTCCGCGTCGCTGTTCCGGCCGGACATGTCCTACGATCAGCTCGACCTGGTCGCCAGCCTGATCGAGGAGGCGGATTTCACCGCCAGCCTAGCCGAGGCATTGCACCAGGTTGCGCGCCGGACCAAGCGGCAGGCCTTCGGCGCCGAGGCGCAGGCCATCGTCACCGCGGCGCTCGACAAGCTCGACCTGGCGCTGCGCCCGATCCTGCCGACGGGGCCGCTGGAGCCGACGCTACCGGCCGGCCATGTCCAAAGCCTGCCGGTGGAGCAGCTGCGGCTGCGGACCCTGAAGGCCGGCGGCATCACCCCGGCCGAACGCGGCGCGATCCTCGCCATCCTCGGCAGCGTCGAGCGGGCGGAGCTGCTGATCGCACGCATCGATGCGGAGCGCCGGTCGGTGGATCGGGCCGCCGTCCTGGAACGGGTGCAGAAGCTGTCCGCGGCCGGCAGACGGTCCGCCGCCGGCGAGCCGGGCCTGGTTCCGGCCCAGTGAGAAGGTTCGCCGCCTAAGTTAGAACGCGCCCCTCGAAGGGATGCCGGCCCTCGCGATCCTCGATCTCGACCACCCAGAGATCGGGATCGCGCTGGACCGCGCGGGCGATATAGGCATCGGCATCGGCCTCCGGCAGCAGCTCGCCGCCCTTGGCGGGCAGCCAGGCCAGGGCGCCGTCCAGGTCGCGCGACTGGCTCAGCACCCGGCAGCCCGGCTGGCCGAGGTTGAGCTTGAGGATCAGCAGGCCGGCCCGCGGGTCGCCCTTGCGGACGACATAGGTGGGGATGGCCTGCTGCCCCAGCTGCCGCAGATGGGCCTGGACCCACAGCTCGGTCGGGAGACGATCGGTCGACATGGGGCAGGGTATAGCAGAGGACACCCTGCCCCGGGCACCCGCCGTCGCGTTACTTGAACAGCCCGAGATCCACCGAGTTCGCCATCGCCTCGTAGCCGGCGGCATTCGGGTGCAGGCGGTCGCCGACGTCGAACTCCGTCTTCAACTTCGACGGCTGCGCCGGATCGCGCACCACAGCGTCGAAGTCGACCACCGCGTCGCAGCCCTTGCCGGTGCGGATCCACTGGTTCACCGCCTGACGCTTGGTCTCGCCCTCGGCGCTGTAGTAGTTGGCGAAGACCGTGCCCTCATAGGGCGTCAGCGTGGCGCAATAGGCCTTCAGCCCGGCGCCATGGGCACGGGCGACCAGCTGGCGCAGCCCGCCGATGATCTCGTCGGCCGACACCGCCTGCTCGGGCAGTCCGGCGGAGCCGGAATGGCCGATGTCGTTGATGCCCTCCATGATCACCACCCAGCGCACGCCGGGCACCGACAGTACGTCGCGGTCGAAGCGCGACAGGGCGCTGGGGCCGAACATCTGTTCCGGCAGGTCGTGCAGGATGCGGTTGCCACTGATGCCGGAATTGACCACGCCGACCGCAGGCCCGCCGGCCTTGGTCAGCCGCTCCGCCAGGATGTCCGGCCAGCGCCGGTTGCCGTCGGTCCCCGAGCCGTAGCCGTCGGTGATCGAATCGCCGAGGGTCACCACCGTGCCGCCCTCGGCCGCCACCTCGACCCGTGACAGCAAGTAGCGCATGGTCGATTCCGTGGCGTCCGGCAGGGTCGGCGCCGTGGTGCTGTCGCCGGCGAGCGAGACCCAGGCGGTCTGCACGCCCAGCGGATGCACCACCGACGGGCCGGTCCAGCGCGACACGAACAGGCTGATCGACAGGCTGTCGAGCGGCGAGACGGTGAGATCGATCGGGTCGGAGATTGCGGGCGCACCGGGCGGCACCGTGATCGAGGTCGCGCCGCCGAAGGTCAGCGGCTTGCTGCTGGCCGGGTCGATCGAGCCCGGGGCGTTGCCGGGCCGGGCGATGGTGGCGGCGCCGATCACCACCGGCTGGGTGCCGGTCTCGTTGGTGAAGCGCACCCGGACCTTGCTGCCGCCGGCGCTGATTCGCACCAGCTGGCGGACGGTGGCGTTGTTCAGCTCCGGTCCGACCGGAAACGCCGGGCTGGCGCCCCAGCTGCCGATCCAGCTGTCCTGCGCCGAAGCCGGCCCGGCCAGGCCCGCCAGCAGCACGGCGGCGGCCAGCCAGGACCGGCCGATTGCGTTGCATCGGATCATTCGGCTTTTCCTCCCGCTGCGGCCGCCGATGGATTCGGCAGCCCGCCGGACCTGCGCCGGCGATGAAGTATTAGGAAACGAAGCCTGCCGGGGCAACGCCGGGCGAACATGAACGCGGGCGTGGAGAGACTCCACGCCCGGCGATCCATCCCCCCAGACAGTCTGGCGTCAGCGGAAGCGCCGCAGCGCCGCCACCTGGTGCGAGGCGTCCTCGCCGTCGGCCAGCTTCTCCAGCAGGCCGTACAGGCGGTCCATCTCCTGCCGGGTCAGGGGCGTGGTGCCCATCGGCCCGGTATAGGTCTCGCGCCGCCGGTCGACCGGCAGGTTCATCGACTTCCAGCAGGCGATCGCACCGGTGGCCGAATCCCGGGCCAGGAAGTTGCAGCCGCTGCGGAAGTAGTCCGCTTCCCAGGGATCGAGCGGCTGGTCCAGGCGCTGCAGATAGCGGCGGGCCCAGTCGGCGGTCATCCGGGCAGGCGGAGGTTGTTCGATACAGCGCATGATCAGTCCCCGATTTGATCGATGGTGTCGGTCGATATCGGAAGGACGGTAGATCCTTGCGCGTGAATGCACCGTGATTGGACCAATCACGGTCAGGTCAGATTGTTGCTCCGATTAAGATAAAATTCATCCGGATGGGCGATCAGACCGTGACGACGATCTTGCCGATCTGCTGGTTGGATTCGAGGTAGCGCGTCGCCTCGACGATCTGGTCCAGCGGGAAGACCCGGTCGATCACCGGCTTCAGCGACCCGTCGGCCAGCCCGTCGACGATGAAGCGCTTGGCCCGCTCCAACCGCACCGGGTCGCTGACGATCTCCTTGTATTGATAGCCGCGGACGGCCAGCCCCTTGACCAGGGCCGGAAACAGCGGGAAGGGCGTCGGATCCGGGCTCAGCGCGCCGTACTCGACCAGGATGCCGCCCTGGCCCAGCGCTTCGGCCAGGACGTTCACGGCCGGGCCGCCGACCGGGTCGAACACCGCCCGCACGCCGGCGCCGCCGGTGATGGCCTTGGCCCGGGCCGCGAGATCCTCTTCATCTGTGACGATGACATGGGCGGCGCCGGCATCGCGCAGCGCCGCGGCCTTGGCGGCGGTGCGGGTGGCGGCGATCGACGTCGCGCCGACCCGGTTGGCGATCTGGATCGCGGCCAGGCCGACGCTGCTGGAGGCGGCGGTGATCAGCACCGAATCGCCGCGGCCGAGCCCGGCGATCTCGACCAGCGCGCCATAGGCGGTGACGTATTGCATCCAGACCGCGGCGGCCTCGGTCCAGGACAGGGTGGCCGGATGCTTCACCGTCACCTCGGCCGGGACATTGGCGACCTCGCCATAGGTGCCCCAGCGGGTGATCGACAGCGGCGGCACGATGCTGACCGCGTCGCCGACGGCGAAGCCGCTGACGCCGGCGCCCAGCGCCTCGACCAGGCCCGCGGCCTCATAGCCCAGCCGGGCCGGGAAGTCCGGCGATTCCGGATAGTAGCCGGTGCGGAACATCGATTCGGCACGGTTCAGGCCCAGCGCCTTGACCCGCAGGCGGATCTCGCCGGGACCGGGCGGCGGCACCTCGACGTCGTCGATGCGAAGGACTTCGGGGCCGCCGAGTTCGTGGATGCGGACGATGCGGGCCATGTGGGCTCCTGTGGACGGGACGCCCTCCGATATGATTGCTGGCTGAATCGAGATAAATATCGGTTTCGGCGCGACAGTCGGAACCAGGAGTTTCCAATCATCGATCGACTCACCAGCATGGCGGTGTTCGTCCGCGCGGTCGAAACCGGCTCCTTCGCCGCCGCGGCCGAGGCGCTCGGCCTGTCCGCGCCGATGGTGGGCAAGCATGTCCGCTTCCTCGAGGATCGCCTCGGCGCCCGGCTGCTGGCCCGCACCACGCGGCGGCAGAGCCTGACCGAGGTCGGCCGCGCCTTCTACGAGCGCTGCTGCAACGTGCTGGTGGAGGCCGAGGCGGCGGAGGCGCTGGCCGAGGATCTGCACGCCGTGCCGCGCGGCCGGCTGCGGGTCAACGCGCCGGTCGCCTTCGGCGCGCATGAGCTGATGCCGATGGTGGCGCGCTATCTGCGGGCGAACCCGGAGGTCAGCATCGAGGTGACGCTGAGCGACCGTATCGTCGACCTGGTGGAGGAGGGGTACGAGGCGGTGATCCGGATCGCGCCGCTGCCCGATTCCATCCTGGTCGCCCGCAAGCTGCGGCCCTACCGTCTGGTCGCGTGCGCCGCGCCCGGCTACCTCGCCGAACGCGGCGCGCCGGCGCGGCCGGAGGATCTGGCGAGCCATGAGTGCCTCGGCTTCGCCCATTGGGAGCCGCGCGACCTGCTGCAATTCACCGGCCCGGACGGGAGCCTGCATTCCGTGCATGTCGGCGGCCGGTTCTCGGTCAATAGCGGCCAGGCGCTGCGCAGTGCGGCGCTGGAGGGGCTCGGCATCATCCTGCAGCCGGAAGGGCTGCTGCGCGACGACATCGCCGCCGGCCGGCTGGTGCGGGTGCTGCCGGGCTACGACCCGCCGTCGCGGCCGATGCACATCCTGTTCGCCCCCGACCGCCGCCCGACCCCGAAGCTGCGCAGCTTCATCGACGCGGTGGTCGAGGCGTTCGGGTAGGGCAGCCGAGGACGCTCCAAAAGAGCGAGAAGGGAGAAAGGTGTTATTTTTACTGTCATTGCCGGGCTTGACCCGGCAATCCAGCGGCCACCCAGAGCGGCTTCGATATCTCTGGATGCCCGGGTCAAGCCCGGGCATGACAGGAAGGGAGCAGACCCGGAATCACGAAAACCGCGGCATCCGGACGTTCGGCGACGGCCGGTAGCCGGCCGGCCGCTCGGGCCACTCCGAAAACCGGTCGAGCAGGGCATCGAGCCCGGCCACGGCGATCGCGGCGGCGATGCGGTCGCCAGGGCAGGCGTGGCGGCCATGGCCGAAGGTCAGCAGCCGCCGGTCGGCGCGATCGGGATCGAAGCGGTCCGGATCGGGGTTCAGCGCCGGGTCGCGGTTGGCGGCGGCGATGACGACCAGGATCGTGTCGCCCGCGTGCAGGGACCGGCCGGCGATCACCGTGTCCTCGGCGACGAAGCGGCGGGTGTTCTGGGCCGGCGGGTCGCAGCGCAGCACTTCCTGCACCAGCCCCGGCAGAAGCGCGCGATCGGACATCACCGCGCGGCGCAGCTCCGGCCTGGCGCCGAGGGCGACGACGGCGTTGCCGAGCAGGCCGGCGTTGGCGTCATGGGTCTGGAACAGGAAGCCGACGGCGTTGGCGGTGACCGCCGCCGCATCGACACCGCCCTCGCGCTCCGCCGCATCGCGCAGACGGCCGGCCAGGCCGTCTCCGCGAGCCTCGATCAGGGCTTCGGTCAGGGCGACCATCCCGGCCGCCGCCTCATGGCCGCGCCCGATGACCCCGGCCGTGGCGCCGGGGGTGATGGCGGCGACCACGTCGCGCATCCGGCCTGCGATCTCGGGCAGCCGGTCCGGGGCAAAGCCCAGCAACGCGCCGACCACATGCATCTGCAGGGCGAAGAGGTAGGCGTCGAGTCCGGCGCGATCGGGGGCCAGGGCGGCTGACCAGCAGCGGGCCTCGGCCGCCACGGTCTCGGCCGGACCATCCAGCGCCGCCGCGACCGCGCGCTTGGCGCGGGCCTGGGCGTCGCCGTCGGTCATCCGCACCAGCCGGCCGAACAGGTCGCCGACGGCGCCGCCCAGCAGCGGCCGGGGCACGGGCTCGGACGGCGGGCGGACCCGGCAGGCCGGGCTGGCCAGCACCGCCGTGGCGGCCTCGGCGCCCGCCGCGACCCAGAGGCCGAGCGCCTCGTCCCGATGGAAAGGCCGCTGCAGCAATGCTGCGTAATAGGGGTAGGGGTCGGGATGGGTGACGGCGACGACGGGATCGCTCGGCTGCATGGTCGGTCCCTCGGCTGGAGTGCCCGCCATCATAGCCGTTCGATCCCGCCCGGAGGCCGAAGTTGCTTCGGCCTCCGTCGAAGCATGGCGGTAAGGGCTACTCCGCCCCCTCCACCGCGATCCCGCCGGTCCGGCCGCGCGGCTCGCGGATGAAGACCAGCGACGCCACGGCGCCGAGCACGGCGAGGCCGCCGGCCAGCACGAAGGCGCTGGTGTAGACGCCGCCGGTCGCCTGGATGATGAAGCCGGTCACCGCCGGCCCGATGATGCCGGCGAGATTCGCCAGGAAGTGGATGAAGCCGCCGACGCCGCCGACATTCTCGCCGCGCACCGCGTCCTGGATCACCGCCCAGTAGATCGACCCGGTCAGGTACAGGCCGAAGATCGACACCGACATCAGCGCCACCGCGCTGCTGACATCGGCCACGTCGCCGGCCAGGGCGACTCCGACCGCGGCGATGCCGAGCCCGCCGATCAGCACCAGCTTGCGGGACAAGAGCGCCCGGCCGGTCAGCCGGAAGATGCGGTCGGAGACGAAGCCGCCCAGCGCCAGGCCCAGGAAGCCGAGCACCCAGGGGATCACGGTGGCCAGGCTCATATCCTTGATGCTGAGCTTGTGCACCTCGGTCAGGTAGCTCGGGAACCAGGTCAGGAAGAAGAACAGCACGTAGTTGTAGGTGAAGAAGGCGAAGGCGGTGGCCAGCACGATCGGCTGCCGCAGATAGAAGCCCAGGCCGTGGGCCGGCAGCCGGGCTGCGGTGTCGATATTCGCCTGGCCTTCCTCGATCAGCCGGCGCTCGGCGTCGCTGATCCGCGGGTGCTGGCTCGGGCGGTCGGTCGACATCCGCACCCAGAATACCAGCCAGACGAAGCCGAGCAGCATGATGATGACGAAGGCCAGGCGCCAGCCGAAGGCAATGGCCAGATAGCCGACGATCGGGCCGGCCACGGCGCCGCCCAGCGGCGTGCCGGAATTGACGATGCCGATCGCCGTCGCCGCCTCGCGCCGCGGGAACCAGTTGCTGACCGTCTTGCTCATGGTTGAGCTCAGCGGTCCTTCGCCGACGCCGAACAGCACGCGCAGCACGATCATCGAGACGAAGCCGGTGGCAACTGCCGTGAGGCCGCAGAACAGCGACCACAGGCCCATGGCGCCGGTGAACACCGTTTTCGGTCCGATCCGGTCCGACAGCCAGCCGCCGATGAAGTTGAACACGGCATAGCCGGCAAAGAAGCTGCTGAAGATCACGCCCATCTGGGCGTGGTCCAGGCCGAGATCCTGCTGGATCAGCGGCGCCGCGATCGAGAGCGCCGAGCGGTCGAGATAGTTGATCATGCCGGCGATGAACAACAGGCCGACGATCAGCCAGCGAACGCTTTTGAACATGGATTTCCTTCCGCTTGCGGGGGCGGTTCGGAGGCCTCTTTCGTGGGTCGGAGGCCGCAATGGTCGTGGGGTGCCGGGTTCGCTGGCGGCGAACCCGACGGGCTCGCTACAGATCCAAGAGATGGACCTTCATCGACTGGTTGCGGTCGAGGGCGACCTGGAAGGCCTGGTCGGCGTCGCGGACCGGGAAGCGGTGGGTCATCAAGGGCTTCAAGTCGATCCGCCGGCCGGCGATCATCTCGACCGCCAGCGCGTATTCCTCGGCGAAGCGGAAGGAACCGCGATACTCCAGCTCCTTCGACATGACGAGATTGACCGAGACCGGCGACTGGCCGGCCGGCATGTTGCCGAGCTGGACGACCCGGCCGCGGGCACGGGCGGCGCGCAGGGCGGTGTCCAGACCCGCGGGGGCGCCGGAAGCCTCGATCACCACGCCGAAGCGGCCGCGGTTCCGGCTCCACGCCGCGATGCGGTCCTCGTCCCGGCCGTCGACCGCCTCGTCGGCGCCAAGGCCCAGCGCCATGGCCCGCGCCTTCTCGGCCAGGTCGACCACGGTGATGCGGCGGGCGCCGGCCTGGCGCGCCACCAGCAGCACCAGCGCGCCGATCGGTCCGCAGCCGACGATCAGCACCTCCTCGCCCAAGAGCGGCCCGGCACGGCGCACGGCGTGCAGCGACACCGCCAGCGGCTCGGCCATCGAGGCCTCGGCGAAGCTGACATGCTCCGGCACGGGAACGCATTGCTTTGCCGGCACGACCAGGTACTCGCGGAAGGCGCCCTGCATGTGCGGGAAGATCGAGGCGCTGCCCAGGAACCGCATGTTCAGGCACTGGTTCTCCAGCCCCGCCATGCAGTAGTCGCAATGGCCGCAGGACCGGCTTGGATTGACCGCCACCGGCTGGCCGATGGCGAGGCCCTCGACGTCCGGCGCCGTCTCTGCGACCTCGCCGGCCATCTCATGGCCCAGGATCAGCGGCTCGCGCAGGTGGAAGTCGCCGGTCTTGCCTTTCGAGTAATACGCCAGGTCGGAGCCGCAGATGCCGCCGGCGCGGAACCGCACCTTGACCTCGCCGGGGGCGAGGCTCGGCGGCTCGCGGTCCTCGATCCGCAGATCCTTGGCTTGGTGCAGCACGGCGGCGAACATGGCGGTCTCCTTAGCTATGGGCGGCGGCGGGGGCGCCGATCAGGTCCTCGCTGCGCGACAGGCGCGGCGCCGTCTCCGGCAGCGCCCGGGCGCAGAGCAGGGTGATGACGCAGCCCAGCGCGATATAGGCGCACAGATACCACGGCGTGCCGTCGCCGACCTCCAGCAGCCATCCGGCCGCCAGCGTGCCGGCCGACCCGATCAGGGCGCCGATCTGCTGCACGAAGGACACGCCGCTGGCCCGCACCTTGGTCGGGAACAGCTCCGAATAGAACGCCGCCTGCGGTCCGTACATGGCGCTGTGGCCGATGGCGAGCGCGGCGACCAGGCCGAGCCAGACCAGCCCGTCCATCCGGGCATAGACCAGGCCGAAGACCGGGAACGTCGCGATCAGCACGCAGGCGGCCCCGAACAGGTAGACCGGCTTGCGGCCGATCCGGTCCGAGAGCGCGCCGAACAGCGGCAGCGTGACCAGCTCCAGCAGGATCGCGACCAGCATCGCCGTGGTCATGGTCGGCCGGTCGACGCCGCGACTGGTGGCATAGGCGCCTATCAGCACGGCGAAGGCGGTGAAGGCGATGCTTTCGGCCAGCTTGCTGCCGCAACCCAGCACCAGCGACCGGCGATGGTTGCGCAGCACCTCGACCAGCGGATGCGAATCCTCCGCCCGGCGCTTCCGCATCTCCAGGAACAGCGGCGATTCGGTCAGCTGCAGGCGGATGTAAAGGCCGATGCCGACCAGCAGGATGCTGAGCAGGAAGGGGATGCGCCAGCCCCAGCTCAGGAACGCCTCCTCCGACAGGGTGGAGGTCAGCACCGCGAAGATGCCGAGCGGCAGCACGAAGCCGGCCGGCGCGCCGATCTGCACCCAGGAGCCGAAGAAGCCGCGGCGCCGCGACGGCGCGTGCTCGCACATGATCAGGATGGCGTTGCCCTGCTCGCCGCCGATACCGAAGCCGTGCAGCAGCCGGATGAACAGCAGGGTCAGCGGCGCCCAGATGCCGATCTCGTTATAGGTCGGCATCAGGCCGATGACGAAGGTGGCGATGCCGACGATCAGGAGGGTGATGACCAGCGCCTGCTTGCGGCCGTAACGGTCGCCGATGGCGCCGAACAGCAGGCCGCCCAGCGGCCGGGTGAAGAAGCCGGCAGCATAGGTGCCGAGCGCCGCCAGCGACCCCGCCAGCGGATCGATGTCGGTGAAGAACAGCTTGTTGAACACCAGCGCCGAGGCGGTGGCGTAGATGAAGAAGTCGTACCACTCGACCGTCGTGCCGATGCAGGACGCGATCGCGATCCGCCGCATCATCGCCGGCGTTGTCGCCGCCGTGGCCTTCTGCTCTTCCATGTCGTCCTCCCGTGCGGGCCGTCCGCGGCCTCTTTGATCGGTGCTACCAGTTGGTCAGGGTGCCGTCCTCGAGCCGCGCCACCGGCAGGTAGGCGGGGTCGTAGGGGAAGCGGGCGGCCAGTTTCTCGTCGATGTCGACGCCATGGCCGGGCGCCTCGCCGGGATGCATGTAGCCGTCCTTGAACGACCAGGCGTGGGGGAAGACCTCCAGCGCCGGCTCGGGATAGCCCATGTATTCCTGGACGCCGAAATTCGGCACCCACAGGTCGAAATGCAGGGCCGCGCCCATGCAGGCCGGCGACAGGTCGGACGGGCCGTGGCAGCCGGTGCGGACATGGTGCAGGGCGGCGAAATCGGCGATCCGGCGCAGATGGGTGATGCCGCCGGCATGGGTCAGCGTCGCCCGGATATAGTCGATCAGCTGCTCCTCAATCAGCAGCTTGCAGTCCCAGATGCTGTTGAACACCTCGCCGACCGCGATCGGGGTGGTGGTGTGCTGGCGGATCAGCCGGTAGGCCTCCTGGTTCTCGGCCGCGACCGGGTCCTCCAGCCAGAACAGGGCATAGGGCTCGACCGCCTTGCCCAGCCGCGCCGCCTCGATCGGGGTCAGCCGGTGGTGCACGTCGTGCAGCAGATGGCCGTCGAAGCCGAATTTCTCGCGCACCGCCTCGAACAGCTTCGGCACGTAATTGAGATATTTCTCGGTCGACCAGCCCTGCTCCTCGGGCCAGCCCTTGGTCGCCGGCTCATAGGAGTCGCCGCCCTTGCTGACGCCGTAGACCGACTCCATGCCGGGCACGCCGCACTGCACGCGGATCGCCTTGTAGCCCTTCTCCTGATAGGCGGCGTAACGGTCCAGCGTCTCCGGGATGTCGCGGCCGGTGGCGTGGCTGTAGACCATCACGCCGTCGCGCGAGGCGCCGCCCAGCAGCTGGTACAGCGGCAGCCCGGCGACCTTGGCCTTGATGTCCCACAGCGCCATGTCGACGGCGGCGATCGCGCTCATCGTCACCGGGCCACGGCGCCAATAGGCACCCTTGTACAGATACTGCCAGATATCCTCGATGCGGTGCGGGTCGCGCCCCACCAGCAACGGGCAGACATGGTCGCGGAGATAGCTGGCCACCGCCAGCTCGCGCCCGTTCAGCGTGGCGTCGCCGATGCCATGCACGCCCTCGTCGGTGACCAGCTTCAGCGTGACGAAGTTGCGCCCTGGGCAGGTGACGATGACATCGGCGCGGACGATCTTCATGGCGCGTTCTCTCCCGGCTGGCTTGTCCATCGCCGCGTTCGCGGCGGGAAGCGGCTCGATCCATAGCGCATCTTAAATCACCATACAAGTATGGCGAGCGTCGATGGCCATGCGCTGGCAGGCCGGGCGATCCCCTGTATGCTGGGACCGGAACGGAGGGGACATGGCAGGACGACGGAGGGCCGACCAGCCCAGGACATTGCCGGGGCGCATTGCGCTGGGCGGCGAGGGGCCGATCGGCCGGCAGGTCTATGAGGGGCTGCGCCAGGCGATCATCACCGGCCTGCTGCCGCCCGGCACGGCGCTGTCGGAGAAGGACGGGTCGGAGATGTTCGGCGTGTCGCGCCAGCCGGTGCGCGAGGCCTTCATCAAGCTGGTCGAGGCCGGGCTGCTGCAGGTGCTGCCCCAGCGCGGCACCCGGGTGCGCAAGATCTCGCGCCGCCAGGTCGAGCAGGGCCGCTTCATCCGCGAGGCGGTGGAGGCGGCGGTGGTGCGCCTCGCCGCCGAGAGCATCGACGATCGGGCCCTGCAGCGGCTGGACCGCAGCCTGGAGGCGCAGCACGACGCGGCCCGGCGGCACGACCATGCCGGGTTCCTGGCGCTGGACGAGGGCTTCCACCGTCTGATCATCGAGGCGATCGACTGCCTGCCGGCCTGGAGCACGATCGAGAACATGAAGGCGCAGATGGACCGGGTGCGCTATCTCAGCCTGCCCGACGTCTCGCCGTTGGAGATGCTGATTTCGCAGCATGAGGAGATCGTCGCCGGGCTGCGGGCGCACGACCCCGACGCCGCCGAGGCAGCGATGCGCCGGCACCTGCGCGAGATCCTGTCGTCGCTCGGCCCGATCGCCGAGCGCCGGCCGGAGCTGTTCGAGCTCGATGGCTGACCGGCCGGTCCTGGCAGGGTCGCGCAATCGGCGATTGCCGGGCAGGGAGCGGTCCCGGATGATCGCCGCCTTCCGAAGACACAGGAGTATCCGGTGAGCGATCGACAGACCCTCGCCCTGATGCGGATCGTGGCCGAGGCGCTGGCCCGGGCCGGCGGCCGGCTGGCCCTGGCCCATCTGGCCGAGCACCGTGACCTTGCGATCGAGGCCAAGGGGCCGCAGGATTTCGTCACCGCGGTCGACAAGGCGGTCGAGACCCTGATCCGCGGCCAGCTGCGCGACACCTTCCCCGACCACGCCGTGCTGGGCGAGGAGTTCGGGCTGGACCGGCAGGGCGCCCGCATCGTCTGGGGGCTGGACCCGATCGACGGCACCGCGAACTTCCTGCGCGACCGGCCGGTCTGGTGCGTCTCGATCGGCGCCACCATCGACGGCAAGCCGGCGCTCGGCGTGATCTACGAGCCGGTGCGGGACGAGCTGTACAGCGCCGTGGCGGGGCAGGGCGCCACCCGCAACGGCACGCCGATCACGGTCAACGCCAAAGCCCGGCCGGAATCGGCGATCATCGGCGTCGGCTATTCGCCGGGCCGGAAGATCGAGGAGCATGTCGGGCAGATCGGCCATATCCTGAACCATGGCGCCGAGTACCGGCGGCTCGGCTCATCGGCGATGTCGCTGGCCTATGTCGCCGATGGCCGCTTCGACGGCTATGCCGCCGCCCACACCAATGCCTGGGACGTGATGGCCGGGCTGGTGCTGGTGCAGGAGGCTGGCGGCGTCACCGACGACTTCATCGCCAGCGGGGCGCAGAGCGGCCCGGTCACCGCCGCGGCGCCGGGCGTCGCGGACCTGGCGCGCCAGCTCCGGGCGCTGGTCTGAGCACGTCGCCCAGGCTGTAGGTCGGCGGCGGCGTGCCGGCCGCCAGCCAGGCCGCGATCTCCGCCATCGTCGCGAAGCTGCGGCCGGCCCCGGCAGCCCTCAGCCGCTGCGCCAACTCGGGGTCGGCATGGCCGCCGCCGGTGAAGCCGACCACCTTCATCCCGGCCCGGCGGGCGGCGGTGACGCCATGGATCGAATCCTCGATCACCAGGCAGTCGGCCGGGTCGGCGCCCATCTGCGAGGCGGCGTAGAGGAAGACGTCCGGCGCCGGCTTGCCGCGTTTGACCTGGCTGGCCGAGAACACATGCGGATCGACCAGCGGCAGCAGCCCGGCGGTCTCCAGGTTGCGGCGCAGATTGGGCAGGCCGGTGGAGGAGGCGACGCAGGGCGGGTGGCCGAGGCCGGCGGCGGCCGCGATCGCCTCGGCGGCGCCGGCGATGGCGTGCAGCTCGGTGACGAAGCGCCGGGCGCTCTCCGCCTTGATCTCCTCGATGATGCTGTCCTCGACGGTGAAGCCCAGCTCCGCCGCCAGCGTGCTCCAGGCCACATGGTGCGGCGTGCCGCAGAAGCGCCGGGCGATCTCGCTCGGCGCCACGGTGTGGCCGAGCCGGGCCAGCGCCTCGGAATCGATGGCGCAGAAGATCACTTCCGAATCGATCAGCACACCGTCGCAGTCGAAGATCACCAGCATGGCAGGCCCGGGCAGGAAAGCAGGGAATGGCGGGGCGACAACATCATGCCGCTGCGCTATGTGCAAGGCGCACAAGCGGCCACAGGGATAAGCATGGTGCCCAGGCGCATCCACATCACCGGCGCGGCCGGCTCCGGCACCACGACGCTGGGCCGGGCGCTGGCGGCTGCGACCGGCGCGCTGCACCTGGACACCGACGACGTCTACTGGCTGCCGACCGATCCGCCCTTCCAGGAAAAGCGGCCGATTCCCGACCGGCTGGCGCTGCTGAAAGACGCATTCGGCCGCACCGATCGCTGGCTGCTGACCGGCTCGCTGATCGGCTGGGGCGACCCGCTGATCCCGCGATTCGACCTGGTGGTCTTCCTCCTCATCCCGCCGGCGCTGCGGCTGCAGCGGCTGCAGGCCCGCGAGATCGAGCGCTACGGTGCCGGGACGCTGGGTCCCGGCGGCGCGATGCATGCGGCGCACCACGCCTTCCTCGACTGGGCCGAAGCCTATGACACCGGCACCCGGGTCGGCCGCAACCGCCAGGCGCATGAAGCCTGGCTGGCGCGGCTGCCCTGCCCGGTGCTGCGGATCGAGGGCGACACCACGGTCGAGGACCGGCTGCGGCGGGTGCAGTCCGTCCGCCTCGGCGAGGGCCGGGCGTGGCGCGGCTGAGCGCCTGGGATAGAGTATGCGAGACCAGAGAGAAGGGGACGTATGACCATGACCGAAGCTGACGCCTTGCCTCGCCTCGACGGGGAGGTGGCCCTGGTCACCGGGGCCAGCCGCGGCATCGGCGCCGCGGCGGCGCGGGCGCTGGCGGCCCGGGGCGCGGCGGTGGCGCTGACCGCCCGCTCGGCCGGGGAGATCGACGGCATCGCCCGCGAGCTGCGGGATGCCGGCGGCCGGGCCGTGGCCATCGCCGGCGACATCGGCGACGTCGCCTGGGCCGGGACGCTGCTGCGCCAGGCGACCGAAGCGCTGGGCGCGCCGACCCTCCTGGTCAACAACGCCGGCATGGTCGGCCCGATCGGCCGGCTGTTCGATTGCGACCCCGCCGACTGGGCCCGCAACGTCACCGTCAACCTGCTGGGCGCCTATGCGGTACTGCGGGCGGCGCTGCCCGGCATGATCGCGTCCGGCGGCGGCACGGTGGTCAATGTCAGCTCCGGCGCCGCCGAGAACGCCTATGAGGGCTGGAGCGCCTATTGCGCCGGCAAGGCCGGGCTGGCCATGCTGACCCGGTCGCTGCACCTGGAATATGGCGACCAGGGCATCCGCGCCTTCGGCTTCCGTCCGGGCACGGTCGACACCGGGATGCAGGGCGAGATCCGCGCCTCCGGCATCAATCCGGTCAGCAAGATGCCGCGCGAGGCGCACGCCCCGCCGGATCATCCGGCCCGGGTCATTGCCTGGCTCTGCGGCCCCGAGGCGCAGGACCTGGTCGGGCAGGAGCTGAGCATTCGCGATCCGGAGCTGCGCCGCCGCACGGGGTTGCCGTCATGAGCGCCGCGAAGGATGCGGGCTTCGCCCTCGACCCGCGGATCGCGGCCTCGACCCTCGATTGGCGCGACTGGTCGCTGTCCCAGGTGCGGCTGATGAACGACCGCCGCTTTCCCTGGCTGCTGCTGGTGCCGCGCCGGGCCAAGGCGGTGGAGTGGCACGCCTTGGCGCCGGAGGACCAGGCGGTGTTGCACCAGGAGACCATGCTGGCGGCCTGCGCCCTGGCCGCGGTGTTCCCGGCGCGGAAGATCAATATCGGAGCCCTCGGCAACGTCGTGCCGCAGCTGCATGTCCATGTCCTGGCGCGCCAGCCGGGCGACGCCGCCTGGCCGGGACCGGTGTGGGGCGCCGGCACGGCCGAGCCCTACGGCCCGGGCGAGGCCGAGGCGCTGCTGGCCAGGCTGGAGACGGTGCTCGAGGAGTCGACCTGAGCCGTTGCACGGCCTTGCAATCCGCGGCCGGGTCGCGTATACGGCCCCCTCGTTTGTGCGGAGCCGGCGGCCATGAAGACCGATATCCATCCTCAGTACCATGAAATCAACGTCGTGATGACCGACGGGACCGAGTTCAAGACTCGCAGCACCTATGGCAAGGAGGGCGACACCCTCCGTCTCGACATCGACCCGAAGTCGCACCCGGCCTGGACCGGCGTGCAGAAGCTCGTGGACCGCGGCGGCCAGGTCGCCAAGTTCAACAAGCGCTTCGAGGCGTTCGGCCTGAAGAAGTCCTGATCGCGCGGCGCCCGCCCGGGCGCCCGCCGATGCTGGTCTGCGAGCCGGCCCCCGCGAGGGAGGCCGGCTTTTCGCATGCCTGCCGTCAGCCCAGCCGGCCCAGCGGGATGAAGTCCCTCGACGTCGGCGTCCAGGGGACGCCGGTCCAGTCGCCGAGCCAGGTGTCGACCGTCAGCCCGGCCTCGCCGATCAGCCGCTCGAGCTCGTCGCGCGGCGGGAAGGCGATGCGCGAGCGTGAGGACAGCACCCGGCCGTCAGCGAGGATCCGGTAGAAGGTGCCGTAGGTCACGATGCCGGTGGCCGGGTCGTGCTCGACATCGTTCCAGGCGTCCACCGTGCCGAAGCGGGGATGCTCGATCCGCCGGGTCGACTCCGCCGGCGTCCACTCCCGCCATTCCTCCCGCGCCGGGTTGCGGCTGTCGAAGATGAAGCGTCCGTCCGGCGCCAGATGCGCCGCGATGGTGCGCAGGGCCGCCAGCTGGTCCTCCGGCGTCAGGAACACCTGGAAGGCATGGCCGGTCAGCACGATCAGGTCGAAGCGGCGGTCCAGCTGGACGCTGCGGCCGTCGCCCCGGACCCAGATCACCCGGTCGCCGCCGGGGCGGGCGCGGGCGATCTCCAGCATCGCCTCCGCCGGGTCGACGCCGAACACTGTGCGCTCGCCCGCCAGCGCCGCCGCCAGCCAGCCGGTGCCGCAGCCGAGATCGAGCACGGAGGCGCAGCCTTCCGCCAGTGACCGGCAATAGTCCTGGTCCGACGACCAGACATTCTCGACATCGTAGAAGCTGGCCAGATCCGGGTCGTCGTAGAGTCGGTCGCGGGCCATGAAGCCTCCGATGCGCGAGTCGGCGTCTCGCATGGTACGGCACCGGCCAGTGACCGCCTTCCTACTTCTCCGCGGCGATGGTTTCCCCCGACCAGCCCTCGGGCGGCGGGTGGCGCTCATGCTCCGCGATGCGCAGGGCATAGAGGTGATACAGCGCGGCCAATGACGGCTCGAGCTCCCGGCATCGGGCGAATCCGCCTCGCGCCTCGTCCCAAAGGCGGGCACGATAGGCGGCGAGAGCCGTCTCATGCTGGCGGACCAATTCCTGATAGACGCCGTCTTTGGCGCCGCGATGAGCGAGCAGGGTGAAGACCGCCGCCGGCTCGGTCCGGCCCTTGACCACCAGCCGGTCGAGCTCGACCAGCGCCGCCCGTCCCTCCAGCATCCGGGCGGTGTCCGGGCCAATCACCGTGCCCACCCCGTAGCGCTTGCAGGCGCCTTCCAGCCGCGAGGCGAGGTTGACGCTGTCGCCCAGCGCCGAATAGTCGAAGCGCCGGTCCGAGCCCATGTTGCCGACCACGCAGGTGCCGGTGTTGATGCCGATGCCGATCGCGATCGGGCCGGCCACCCCCTCCCGCTGCAGCGCCTCGTTCAGCGCGGCGATGTCCGCCAGCATCCTGCGGGCGGCCTCGACCGCATGGGCGGCGTGGTCCGGATCGTCCAGCGGTGCGTTCCAGAACGCCATGACGCAGTCGCCGATGAACTTGTCGATGGTGCCGCCGGTCGCCAGCACCGCCTCGGACAACGGCGTCAGGATCCGGTTCAGCAGGCGGGTCAGGCCCTGGGGGTCCTGCTGCATCCGCTCCGACAGTGTGGTGAAGCCGCGGACGTCGCAGAACAGCACGGTCAGCACCCGGGTCTCGCCGCCCAGCTGCAGCTGGCCCGGGTCCTGCGCCAGGCGCGACACCAGCGACGGCGCCAGATAATGCTCGAAGGCGCGGGTGATGCGGCGGCGCTGCGCCTGTTCGCGGGCGAAGCCGTAGCCACCCTGGACGATGATGGCGGCGGTGGTGCCCAGCATCGGCAGCACCGGCGGCAGCCACACCCGGCCGAAGCGTAGCAGGGCGTAGCTGCCGGCGGCGGTGGCGATCGCCAGCAGCGCCAGGGCGGCCAGGGCCGGCACCGGGCCCAGCCGGCGGGTGCCGAACAGCGCGACCAGCAGCAGCCCGGCCAGCACCGTCGGCGGCAGCCAGGCCGGCGCCGGGGTGATCCACAGCCCGTGCACCAGGTTGTCGAGGATGGTGGCCTGGATCTCGGCACCGGCGGTCAGCCGCCCGGTCTTCACCGTGTACGGCGTGACGAAGGCGTCGGCTCCGCCGCTGGTGACGGTCGGCACGGCCTGCAGGCTGAAGCCGACGATCGCGGCCCGGCCGGCCAGGAAGCCGGGCGGCAGCATCGTCGCGGGCTCCAGGGCCTGGTAGTAGGACACGGTCGGATAGCTGCGCGGCGGCCCGAAATACTGCAGCAGGGCACCGGGCGGCGGCGCGGCGTCGTGCCCGGCCAGGCGGGCCAGGACCGCGGCAAAGGGGTCGGGCACGTTCGGCAGGCGGCGCAGCACGCCGTCGGAATCCAGGTCGACCGAGGCAACGCCGGACCGGGCGCCGCCGGCCAGCAATGGCGCCAGCGGCTCGGTCCGGATCCGCTGCTCGAAGCGCGGATCGGCGATGGCGGTGATGTCGGCGGCCAGCACCGTGTCGCCCGCCAGGGCCGCGGCCAGGGCGGCGTCCTCCGCCGGCTGCGACGGCTCGGCGAAGACGATGTCGAAGCCGATCGGCCTGGCGCCGGCGCGGCGCAGCGCCTCGGCCAGCCCGGCATGGACGCTGCGCGGCCAGGGCCATTGCCGGCCGATCTCGGCGAAGGACGGCTCGTCGATCGCGACCACCACGGCGCTGTGCGTGGCCGGAAGCGGCGGGTCGTAGGTCGAGAACAGGTCGAAGGCCCGGTTCTCCACCACCTGCCAGCCGGTCGACGCAGCGAGGGGGGCCAGGCCGGCGAACAGCAGCCCCGCCAGCAGCAGCGGCAGCCACAGGCTCCCGTGGACCCGGCCCTGCGCCATCTAGAACCGGATCGACGCGGTGGCGGCGATCAGCCGGCCCGGCGCCTCGACCCCGAAGGCGGTGTCGTAGTCCTCGTCGAACAGGTTGCGGATCACGAAGCCCAGCGCGACGCGCTTCTCCAGCGGCTCCCAGCTGATCGCGATGTTGGTGCTGCCGAAGCCGTCGATCTCCGGCAGGCCCGGCCCGCTGGCCTGCGGCCCGGCCCAGACCCGCTCGATCTGCGCCCGGATCTGCAGCGGATGCACCCAGACCGCGCCGATCCGCGCCGTCCAGTCCGGCACGAAGGGGATGCGCTTGCCCTCGTCGAGCCCCTCGGTGATCTCCGACCGAATCAGCGAGGCCGAGCCGTAGACGCCGATGCCGCCGTCGAACCAGATGTTGCCGGCGGCGGTGACCCGGTCGGTCCGGCCGCGCTCGACATCCACCGTGGCCAGCTGGGTCGAGGGATAGGCGAAGGACAGGTGCTCCAGCTCCTGGTGCTGGCCCTCCAGGCTGGTGAAGACATGCGGCGTCCACTCCGCCTCCCAGCGGGCGGTGTAGCTGGTGGCGACGCCGCCGGCGTCCAGCGGCAGGGTGTCGGCCAGGATGCCGACAGTGTCGACCGGGGCCAGCGTCAGGTTGCCCGGTGTCTTGGCGCCGCGCTGCACGGCGGCGCGCAGCCAATGCCCCTCGGCCGGGGACCAGGCGACACCCAGCCGCGGTTCCAGCACCACCTCCGGCACCGGCCCGCCCTCGTCGGCGCGGACGATGCCGGTGCCGAAATCGATCCGCAGGTCGGGGGAGGGGGTCCAGCGCCCGAAGGCGAAGACGCGGCCCAGCGTCTGCTCGATCTCGGTCCGGGTCGCGTCATGAGCCCGGTCGGTCTGCACCTCCCGGCCGAAGATCTTGATCGAGGTCCAGGCGGTCTGGTCGAAGGACAGGGTCGACCGCGTCGACACCACCTCGAAGCCGTACTGGACCGTGATATCGCCCGTGCCCCACATATGGGCCAGGCCGCCCATGGTGGTGTCGCTGCGCTGCTTGATGATGTCGTCGGCCCGGATGTCGTAGCTGACGATCTCCGGAAAATCGACGTCGGGGATGTCGCTCAGCAGCGTGCGGTTGGTGTCCCGGCGCTCGACATGGCTGCGCTGGACCATGGCGGTCAGGCGGCTGCGCTCGCCCAGGCGATAGCCGAAGGCCAGGCCGCCCGACACCGCCCGGGTGCGCTCGCTGGCGAAGGGGGTGGGGGCGAACAGCGTCCCGGCGATCTCGTTGCCGGCCTCACCGCCGTCGATCCAGGCCGCGAAGCTGCCGCCCAGCCCCAGCCGCCCGGCCAGGCGGGCGCTGCCGGTCCAGCTGTCGCTGTCGTCGCCATGGTCGTCGCCGTTGTTGTCGACCCGGGCGAGGCTGGCCCGGAAGGCCAGCGGGATCGGCGCGATGGTGTAGGCGTCGATATCCACCCCCTCGGTGTGGCCGAGCGTGTCGCCGACCGAGACGATGCCGCCGGTCAGCTGCGCGTCCAGGAACGGCCGGGGCAGCAGGTCGGTGCGGCGCTGGCGCGACGAGGCCACGGTCGGGTCCAGCAGCAGGGCCTGGATCTCCGACGACAGCGCCGCCGGGTCCGGCACGGCGAGGTCGGTGCCGAACACGGTCGGCTGGGCGATGACCGAGCGGCCGAGATAGCTGGCGGCGCTGAACGGGTCGTCGGTGCGGTCGTTGTAGTAGCGGCCCCAGTCGATCAGCCCGAGATTGGCATAGGCCGCCAGCAGCGGCGGCCCCAGCCGGTTGCCGAGATTGGCGGTGCTCAGCGCCAGGCTGCCCTGGTTGGCGCGGGCCGCGATCTCCCGCGCGTTGCGGATGGCCTCGTCGGCCTCGGCCTCGTCGATGGCGATGATGGTCCGCATGCTGGGGACCATCGGATCGTTCGGGTCCAGCCGGTCGGCATTCTCCAGCGTCTGCTTCGCCTGCGTGGTGTCGCCGAGGGCGTATTGCGCCGCCGCCAGCCCCTGCAGGTTCTCCGAGGAGGCCGGATTGGCGGCCGAGGCGGCGAGGAACTTCTCCAGCGCGCCGTCGATGTCGCCGGTCTCGAAGGCCAGGATGCCTTCGCCGACCAGGGTGATGCCGGAATCGGGGTCGATCGCCCGGGCCTGGCCCAGCAGCGCCCGGGCCCGGTCGACCATGCCGGCCTCGATGTAGAGGATCGCCTGGTTGACCCGGATGTTGGCGGCGTCGGGGTCGAGCGCGGCCGCCTTCTCCAGCGCGGCGTCGGCCTCGACCAGCCCGCCGCGGATGTCGTGCAGCATGCCGAGGTCGTTCCAGGCCTCGGCATCGCCCGGGGCCTCGCTGGTGGCGCGGCGCAGCAGGACCAGCGCCCCGTCCGGGTCGTTGGCGAAGGCGACCTTGTAGTTGGCGGCCATGCGCAGGGCCTCGGGATCGTCCGGGTCGATCGCCAAAGCGCGGTCGGACGCCTGCTTCATGCCCTCCCGGTCGCCCAGCACCTGCGCCGCCATGGCCTCGCTGACGGCGATGTCGAGGTCGCCGGGGAAGCGGCGGCCGCCCGCCTGCAGCGTGGCATAGGCGGCCGGCAGGTCGCCGCGGATCGCCTGCAGCCAGGCCAGCCCGTCGGCCGCGAGCGGATCGTCGCCGGCCGCGAGCTCGCGCTCCATCGCCGCCGCGTCGACGGCCGCGCCGGCGGCGTTGCCGGCGAAGAAGCGGCCCAGCCGGGCCAGCAGGCGCTGCCGGCCGGTGCTGCCGGCCTCGGCGGCGGCGAAGGCGCGCGCCGCCTCCTCGTCGCGTCCGGCCCGGCCGGCCAGGATGCCGTCGAGCAGGTCGGCCCGCACCGCCTGGGCCGGCGTCAGCCCGGCCGCGCGGGCCTTGGCCAGGTCCGCCGCCGCGGCCGCAGGGCCGGCAATGTCGAGATCCGCCTCGGCCAGGGCCAGCCAGTCCCCGGCCGAGCGCTGCGCCTCCGGCACCGCCATGACGCGGCGCTGCGCCTCGCGCCGGCTGCGCGAGGTGGTGTCCGAGGCCGGGAAGGCGTCGAACACGCTGCCCGGCGCCAGCCAGAACAGCATCTGCTCGCGGTCCTTCGGCGTGGTGACGATGATCTTCGCCGGGGCGCTGCCGACCGCCGCCACCGCCGCCTCGCCGCGGCCGACGCTGACCCGGCCGAACTCGTTGCTCAGCTCGACCACGCCGGACAGCACCACCAGCGTGGTCTTGCCGTCCGGCCCGACCGCCAGCGACCAGTCGGTGCCGCGGATCGCCGCGGTCGCGGCCGGCGTCGTGATCTCGACGCCGCTGCCGCCGGTCACCGCCCGGGCCCAGACCGCGCCGGAATCGAGATCCATCCGCGCCGGCCCGCCATCGCCGCCGACCTCGCGCACCAGCAGCTGGGAGTTGTTGTGGACGCGGATCTGGGTCTGGTCGGCGAACAGGATCGCCAGCCCGCCCAGGGGCCCGGTGCGCAGCGCGTCGCCGCCCAGCAGCACCTGCTGCACCTCGGCATCCTGCCACAGCTCCGCGGCGGTGAAGCGCACCTCCGACTGTCCGGTGGCCTGGACGATCGAGCCCGCGGCGTTGCCGTCGCGCGGCACCACCGCGGCCCGGGCCGCATCGAAGCTGAAGAGAGGAAGAGCAAGGCTCAGCGAGCCCAAGAAAATCCGCCGCAGAACACGGCGGTGCATCGAACAAGCTGCGTCCATCAAATACCCCGCGGGGACTTATCAAAAGATAACGGCCCCGGCCCCCCAGCCGGCAGACATCAAGACAATAAAACGAAAAATCCCCGCGATCTCCCCTCCAATTGGAGGGGCTGAAGCGGTTTTGTCGATATCATTGGTAGAAGGATGGGCATCGCGAACGCAGGGCTGCGCTCGCGATGCCCCGGCACTCAACGTCTGAGCTTCTTGCGGTCCAGCACCGCCTCGTTGACGCAGTTGCGCAGGGCGCCGCTGCGCAGATAGGCGACCGTGGTCTCGGCCGACAGGTGGCGGGCGTCGGCCTGGCTCTCCGGGCTCGACCACGCCGCGTGCGGGGTCAGGATCAGCCGGCCGCGCAGCCATTCCGGCTGTTCGCGATATGCCGCCAGCAGCGCCGGCAGCGGGTCGGGCGGCGGCTCCTCCGGCAGCACGTCCAGCGCGGCGCCGGCGATCCGCCCCGCCTGCAGCGCGCCATGCAGCGCGTCGAGGTCGACGATGGCGCCGCGGGCGGTGTTGATCAGCACCGCATGCGGCCGCATCACCGAGAAGGCGGCGTCGCCGAACAGCCGGTGCGTCTCGGGCGTCAGCGGCGCATGGATCGAGACGATGTCCGAGGCCTGCAGCAGGTCCGACAGCGTCTCGACCCGGGTCACGCCCAGCGCGATCTCCATCCCGCGCGGGATGTAGGGGTCGTAGGCCAGGACCTCGAGCCCGAAGGCCTTGGCCCGCATCGCCGTGGCGGTGCCGATCCGGCCCAGCCCGACGATGCCGATGCGGGTGCCGCGGATCCGCCGGGTCAGGCGCCCGGCCTCCAGCGTGTAATGGCCGACCGGGTCGGCCTGCAGCGCCTGGTCATAGGCCGGGATGCCGCGCAGCAGCGCCAGCATCAGGCCGATGGCATGGTCGGCGACCTCGCTGGTGCCGTAATCCGGCGTGTTGCAGACCGGGATGCCGGCGGCCCCCGCGGCGGCCAGGTCGATATGGTCGAAGCCGACCCCGGCGCGGACGATGATGCGGCAGCGGGTCAGCTTGTCGATCACCGACGGGTCGACCTTGAGCTCGTGCCAGGTCAGCAGCGCATCGCAATTCGCATAGACCTCGTCCGGGATCTTCTTCCGGTCGCGCTCGCGCCGGATCACGAATTCGACATCGGCGCCGCCGACCTGCCGTTCGATCACGGCGTCGTCGGCATATTGCGCGTCGGGCGTCAGGATGGTGAAGCGGGGCGCCATCGCGGAGCGGTCAGTGGTCGGCGCGGTGCAGGATCGAAGCCAGGCCGGTGTCGTAGGCCAGGCCGTCGGCGGTGACGATGGCGGCGCCGGGGAAGCCGGAGCGGATCAGCCCCTTGCGTTCGAGCGCCGCGAACACCGCGATGTTGTGCAGCCCGGTCATGTCCCGGCCCATCACCACCGCGTCGCCGACATGGTAGTGATCGCCATGCGGCGGCGGGAAGCTGGAGACCAGCACCGTGCCGTCCTCCTGCTGCGTGGCGAAGCGGGGGGTCCGGGCCATCTGCTGCAGCACGGTCAGGGTCTTGAGCTGCAGCGGATTGAGGCCGAGGGGATTCGTCTTGGCGGGCATCGGGCGTCGTCGGTTGTGAGACAGGGCGGACCGTTGCGGGTCCGTCACGGAACGGTAGCAGTGCCCGCCGCCCGCCGCCACTGGCCGTTGGAGCGGGATGAGTTCAGGCGAGATCGGGTAATGCGATCGCACAAGCCGGTCAGTTGTTGCCTCTCCCGCTTGCGGGAGAGGTCGGAGACGCGAAGCGGCTCCGGGTGAGGGGATTTTGTCGAGGCCCGGCCAGCCCTCACCCGGTCTCGCTGCGCGAGCCCGACCTCTCCCGCCAGGCGGGAGAGGCAAACGCGACGACACCGGGCAGCTCTGACTCGATTTCAGACGCCGCCCGGCGCGATGCCCTCCCGCATCAGCAGGCGGCGCAGCGGCGCCACCCGCTTCACCGCCTGCAGCGCCAAGGCGCGCAGGGCGAGGGCAGGGGCCGCGTCGGTCAGCAGCGACCGGTTCAGCAGGTCGACCCCGGCGCTGCGGCTGGCAACGTCGCCGCGCCGCCCGGCCTCGTAGCGCGCCGTCACCGCCGCGGCACCCGGATCGGCGCCGGCACGGACGGCCGAAGCCGCGACCTCGGCGATGGCCGCGGCATCGCGGAAGCCGAGATTGAGGCCCTGGGCGCCGATCGGCGGCAGGGCGTGCGCCGCCTCGCCGACCAGCGCGACCCGCGGCACCGCCAGCCGCCGCGCGGCCAGGCCGGACAGCGGGAACACCTGGCGCGGCCCGTCCAGCGTCACCGCGCCCAGGATGGGCTCGGCCCGCTGCCCGATCGCCCGGGCCAGGGCGTCGTCGTCGAGCGCCGCCAGCGCCGCGGCCTCGGCCGGGCGCGTCACCCAGACCAGGCTGGACCGCCGGTCGCCCAGCGGCACCAAAGTGAACGGGCCGGCGGCGGTGTGGATCTCGGTCGAGATGTCGTCATGGCCGCGGGCGTGGCGCAGCGTGGTCACCAGCGCCGCCTGGTCGTAGCCCCAGCGTCGCACGCCGATCCCGGCAGCGGCCCGGACGGCGGAGCCGCGGCCGTCGGCGCCGACCACCAGCCGGCCGCGCAGCGTCTCACCGCCGCCGGTCCGCACCGTCACGCCGCCGATGCCGATGCGGATGTCGGCGGCCGTGTCGGCCACCCGGCGCAGCCCTGGCGTCTTGGCGACCGCCTCGGCCAGGGCCGCGACCAGGTCCCGGTTGGCGACGTTGTGGCCGAACGCCTCCAGCCCGATCTCGGCGGCGCGGAACACCACCTCCGGCCCGCTGATCCGGCGGCCGCCATCGTCGATCAGCCGGATCGCCCGCATCGGCGCCGCCACCGGCTGCAGGGCCGGCCAGATCCCGGCCTGCTGCAGGATCGCGACCGACCCGGCCAGCAGGCCGGTGGTGCGGTGGTCCTCCGGCGCCGGCGGGGCGACCAGCACGGTCGCGACGCCGCCCTGGGCCAGCAGCAGCGCGGCCAGCAGCCCGGCCGGCCCGCCGCCGACCACGATCGCGTCCGCCTCGGCCGTTTGTGTTCTGGTGGTGCGAGTCATGCGCACAGCTATAGCAGGCATCGCCGCCCTGCGGCCTGCGGCCGAAGCGGCCCTGGCCTTCCGGGCCCCCATGGGCTAAAACCCGGGCCTCCCAGACCGGTTTGCGACGGAGCGGCTCCCGATGGCCTCCTACCAGTACGTCTTCGTGATGAAGGACATGACCAAGGCCTATCCGGGCGGCAAGGTCGTGCTGGAGAAGATCTGGCTGTCCTTCCTGCCGGGGGTGAAGATCGGGGTGCTGGGCCCGAACGGCTCCGGCAAGTCGACCCTGATGCGGATCATGGGCGGCATCGACAAGGAGTTCACAGGCGAGGCCTGGGTCGCCCAGGGCGCCACCGTCGGCTACCTGTCGCAGGAGCCCGAGCTCGACCCGGCCAAGACCGTGGCCGAGAACGTGATGGAGGGCCTGGCCCCGATCAAGGCGCTGGTCGACCGCTTCAACGCCGTCAGCGAGGCGATGGGCGAGCCCGACGCCGATTTCGACGCGCTGATCGCCGAGCAGTCCGAGCTGCAGGAGAAGATCGACGCCGCCGATGCCTGGGACCTCGACCGCACGGTCGAGATCGCCATGGACGCGCTGCGCTGCCCGCCCGGCGACAGCGCCGTGACCAACCTGTCCGGCGGCGAGCGCCGCCGGGTGGCGCTGGCCAAGCTGCTGCTGGCCAAGCCGGACCTGCTGCTGCTCGACGAGCCGACCAACCATCTCGACGCCGAATCCGTGGCCTGGCTGGAGCACCATCTCGAGGACTACAAGGGCACCGTGGTCATGGTCACCCATGACCGCTACTTCCTCGACAACGTCACCGGCTGGATCCTCGAGCTCGACCGCGGCCGCGGCATCCCCTACGAGGGCAACTACTCGGCCTATCTCGAGGCCAAGCAGAAGCGCCTGGCCCAGGAGGCCAAGGAGGAGTCGAGCCGGCAGAAGACCCTGGCCGAGGAGCTGGAGTGGATCCGGCAGGGCGCCCGCGGCCGCCAGGCCAAGCAGAAGGCGCGCATCCACGCCTATGAGGACCTGCTGGCGCAGAGCCGCGAGCAGGCTCCGGGCCAGGCCCAGATCCTGATCCCGACGCCGGAGCGGCTGGGCGACAACGTGATCGACGCCCAGGGCCTGTCCAAGGGCTTCGGCGACCGGCTGCTGATCGACAATCTGAGCTTCCGCCTGCCGCGCGGCGGCATCGTCGGCGTGATCGGGCCGAACGGCGCCGGCAAGTCGACCCTGTTCAAGATGATCACCGGCCAGGAGTCGCCGGATGGCGGCGCGCTCAAGGTCGGCGAGACCGTGAAGCTCGGCTATGTCGACCAGAGCCGCGACGACCTGTCGCCGAACAAGACGGTGTGGGAGGAGATCTCCGGCGGGCTCGACGAGATCGACCTCGGCAAGCGCAAGATGCCCAGCCGCGCCTATGTCGGCGCCTTCAACTTCAAGGGCGGCGACCAGCAGAAGAAGGTCGGGCAGCTGTCGGGCGGCGAGCGCAACCGCGTCCACCTGGCGAAAATGCTGAAGTCCGGCGCCAACGTCCTGCTGCTCGACGAGCCGACCAACGACCTCGACGTCGAGACGCTGCGGGCGCTGGAGGAATCGCTGCTGACCTTCCCGGGTTGCGCCATCGTCATCAGCCACGACCGCTTCTTCCTCGACCGCCTGGCCACCCACATGCTGGCCTTCGAGGGCGACAGCGAGGTGGTGTGGTTCGAGGGCAATTACGAGGATTACGAGAAGGACCGCCACCGCCGCCTGGGCACCGAGGCGGACCAGCCGCACCGCATCAAGTACAAGCCGCTGACGCGCTGAGGAACCGTCCGTCGCCTGAACGCTCTCCCTCGTCATGGCGGGAAGGCAAAGCCGATGAAGACGTCCAGGGCCGATGCGAGCCACCCTGGATGACTTCACCGCCCGCGCAATGACGGTTTTCTGGGAGCTTGCCCAGAAGTCCGTCATCGCGAGCCCCGCAGGGGCGTGGCGATCCAGTGTGTCACCGTCTTATGCAGAGGACGGCTTCCGGCTCGGTGCAGACGATCGCCGGCCTTCCTGGCTTCCCCGAAACGGACATTTCCTGCGATCTATCCTTGCCCGAAAGCGGACCTCGCAACCGGAGGGCGGCCCGTCATCGTTTCCGTTCGCATGGTGGGTGTCCGAGCATCAGGGGAAGGTCGCGCGACGGCGGCTTTTGGCACGGCCCCTCCGGGCAGCCTGATGGCTTCCAACCCTGTTCTCGTCTAAATTGACAAAGGAAGAGCGCTGGTGGCGGTTCCGAGGGCTGGATGCAGAGACGCCTCGCCGCCGTTCTGATCGCCGATGTCGCCGGCTATGGGTTGCTAAGCCAAGCTGACGAGGAAGGAACGCGCGCGCGATTTCAAGCTGACCTGCGCGAGGTGTTCGAGCCCGCAGTCGATAGCCATGATGGACGGCTGATCAAGACCATGGGCGACGGCCTGCTGATCGAGTTCCACAGCGTGGTCGACGCCGTACGGTGTGCCGTCGAGATCCAGCGGGAAGAGGCCAAGCGCAACGCCAACCTGTCGGGCGACCGGCGAATGGCGTTCCGCATCGGCATCAACCTTGGTGACGTGATCGTCGAAGGCGCCGATATCCACGGCGACGGGGTGAACATAGCCGATCGGCTCCAGGCACTCGCCGAGCCCGGCGGCATTGTCATCTCCGGCACGGCCTACGACCAGGTCAAGGCGAAGCTACCAGTCGGCTATGCCTTCCTCGGTGAGCAGCGGGTCAAGCACATCGCAGAACCGGTGCGCGTCTATCGTGTGCTGACGGATCCGGCCTCGGCCGGCAAGACCGTGACTGCGTCACGTGACCGCGGCCACTCGGTTCGGCTGCGAGCGACGACTGCTGCGATCCTGGTGCTGCTCGCCGCCGGCGCCGCCATGGCCTGGTGGCAGCCTTGGCAGCCGGCGGAGGACCTGGGCCAATCCCCGCCGAGGGCCGCGGCGGCCACCGGCCTGCCTTCGCTCGCCGTCCTGCCCTTCGGCAGCCTGAGCGACGATAAGGAGGAGGGCTATCTCGCCGACGGCATCACCGAGGACCTGACGACGGAGCTTGCGCGCATCCCCGGCCTCTTCGTCATTTCCCGCAATGCCGCCTTCACCTACAAGGGCAGGGCCACACCGCCAGGCCAGATCGCCAAGGAACTGGGCGTGCGCTATCTGCTCGAGGGCAGCACCCGTCGCGTGGCCGATGACATGCGTATCAACGCCCAACTTATCGATTCCCAGACCGGCGGCCATATTTGGGCCGAGCGCTTCGACGGCCCCTGGGCCGATGTATTTATGTTGCAAGACAAGGTGGTGGCGAGCGTCGCTGGCGCGCTGAGAGTGCGGCTGGTCAACCGCGCGGGCCAGGACGTCGCCGGCGGCACCGGCAACGCCGCCGCCTACGACCTCTATCTTCGCGGACTCGAACACGAGTTGCGCGATACGCCGGAAGATATCGTCAAGGCGGTCGCCTTCTATGAGCAGGCGCTCGCCCTGGATCCGAAGTTTGGCCGAGTAGATGCATCGCTCGCCGGGGTCTACTGGAATAACGATCAACCGAGAGAGCAGGCGCTTGGGCTCTCGGGCTCGCAGTGGCGAGAAAAGCTTTACCAACATCTCGAGGCGGCCGCCAAAAATCCTTCGCCGACCTACTACCAGATCCGTGCCGATCTGCTGGTCCGTGAGCGGAAATCCGACGAGGCGATTGAGGCCGCGCAGACGGCCATTGCCCTCGATCCCAGCGATGCCGGGAGCTACCAACAGATGAGCAATGCGCTCATCTTCAATGGCCGTCCTGAGGAAGGGCTCAGATATGTCGACGCGGCCATGCGAGTTGATCCCGGCTGGACGGGTTGGCTGCACAATCTCGCGGGTCTTGCCGATTTCGGTATGGGCCGCTTCGAAGCTGCGATCGCCTCCTTCGCGAAGATCGACCCCAAGACCGATGGACGCTGGGATAACTTCCGGGGGCTGGTGGGGCGGATCGCGGCAGCCGGTCATCTCGGGCGGAGCGCGGAGGCCGCGGCTGCACGCGACGCCCTTCAACCAATTTTGAGCGATATAGGACCGGACGAGTTCACGGTCGCGGTGGCGCTCCAGCACTTCGTATTCAAGAACCCCGAAGATGCCGAGCGCCTCATCGACGGACTGCGGAAAGCGGGTGTGCCAGATGTACCGAAGGGTCTCGACGTTCGTTCGCAAGACCGGCTGACCAGCGCAGAAATCAGGTCGCTGGTTCTTGGTCACGAGTTCCGGGGGCGGCGGGTTGCGCCGGAAGACGCGGACTATCGCCGCATCACCGACGCAGACGGCCGGACCGTCATCGACATTGGTCCGCAACGCCGTGAAGGGCAAAGCTGGACCCAGTCCGATTTCCTCTGCGCTGCCTATCCCAAGTTTCTCGCCAGCTGCGGCGCGCTATTCCGCAATCCTGGCGGCACGCGCGAAGAATTGAACGAATATGTGCTCGTGTTCGGGGACACACGCTACGAGTTCTCGGTTGTGCAATAAGCCGAGCCGCTTTTGAAGCGCAAGTTTGCCGCCATTCTGGCCGCCGGCCGAGAGAATGTTGGATGGGTTCAGAAGCGCCCCTTCGGCAGGCTGCTCCAATATCCGCAACGGGTCGATCGGGCCATGTCCGCTCTCGGGAGCCAAGCTCGGGGGCCGCTTTCGAGCCTGCATCAGCCGTCCTGGCCGACCGGATGGGCGGAAAGCGGCCCGTCGCTTAAGCAGCGCCCGCGACCGGAATGCACACCAAAAGCGGCCCTTCAACCAACCATGGCAGTTCAGCAGGCGCGCTATTCCGGCAACCCGGCTTTGATCAGCCCTTCACGGAGGTGTTCCCGATCCTCCTCGTGCTCGAGCAGGATGCTGGTGTGGAAATACTCGTCGATGGTGAACGCCGGGTTGAACCGCATGACCTTGGCCGCCTGCTGCTGCGCTTCCTTCTCCTGCCCGAGTTGGGCATAGCAGGCCGCCAGCCGGGCCCGCGACCATTGCCAGGGGTCGGGCAGTCGGTTGAATGCCTGCACCGCCTCAGCGTACCGGCGGAGGCAGTAGAAGGCGACGCCGAAGGCAGCGTTGTACCAAGTGGGATGGAATGGGTTCAGGCGGATCGCCGCCTCCATCCACCCGAGCGCATCGGGGCGGCCCCGCAGGGCCAGCAGGTGGCCCATCTGTATCATGCCATCCGCATCGTTCGGATTGAGGTCGATCGACCGCCGCAGATGGTGCTCCGCCGCGTCATGGTCGCGACTGTACAGGTAGAGACCGGACAACAGACGGTGGCAGCGGCTCTCCTCAGGATCCAGCTCCACAGCGTGCATGCCGAGCGCGCGCGAGGCTGCGAGGACCTCGCCGGGCGCGGAGGCGTAGCCGGACAGCGCGACGCGGACATAGGCCAGGTAGGCATGCGCGACGGCGTACCGAGGATCGAGCCCGACCGCGCGCTCGAACATCTCGCAGGCTTTTTGGTTATCGTCTGCGGCGTAGCCTCGGAAGTGGGCGATGCCGCGCAGCAGGCAATCATAGGCCGTGAGATTGTCGGTCGGCGTCTGCGCCAATCGCTTGAGACTGGCGTTCTCGATCCGGCCGACGAGTGTGGAAACGATCACTTGCGCGACTTCGTCCTGCACCGCGAAGACGTCCCCGAGGCTGCGGTCGTAGCGCTCGGCCCAGACATGCGCCCCGCCCGCCGCCTCGACCAGCTGGGCGGAGATGCGCACGCGCTCGCCAGCTCGGCGGACACTGCCTTCGAGCAGATAGGAGACACCGAGCCTGCGACCGATCTCTGCAACGTCGATCGGCTTGCCGCGAAAGGCGAAAGAGGAGTTGCGAGCGATCACGAACAGCGAGTGAAAATGCGCCAGGCCGGTGATGATGTCTTCGGTGATGCCGTCGCTGAAGTAGGTCTCTTCCGGCTGACCGCTCAGGTTATCGAAGGGAAGGACGGCAATGGAGGGCTTGTCGGGCAGCGGCAGAGGCATGACCGGCACGGCCGCCACCGTCGCCTCCGCCCAGCGGAACACCCGGACCGGTTGCGCCATGTTTTTCAACTTGCGCTCGCCGATGTCTTCGAACGCGACAGAGGACTTGCCAGCGAGTTGCTTCTGCACCGTGTCCGAGACGCAGATCCCTCCCGGATCGGCCAGTGCCTCGAGCCGCGCCGCGATGTTGACCCCATCTCCGAGCAGGTCGTCGCCTTCGACCACCACGTCGCCGAGGCTGATTCCGATCCGATAGACGATGCGATGCTCGAACGGGGCTCCCGCCTGGTCCTTTGCCACCTCTTCTTGCAGAGCGACCGCGCAGGAGACCGCGTCAACGACCGAGCCGAATTCGATGATGGCTCCGTCGCCCATCAGCTTGACGAGGCGTCCGCTGTGCTCTGCGATCAGGCGGTCCGAGATTTGGGCACGGATGCGTCTGATTTCAGCCAGCGTGTGAGCCTCGTCGGTTTCGACCAGCCGTGAATAACCGACGATATCGACAGCCATAATTGCCGCGAGGCGCCGCTCGACCCGGATATTTGCCATGAACGCCTCCCGGCATCGTCCGATAGGCTGTCAATCGACGTTGCGGCTGCGACTACAACGAATGAAACGAATTGTAGCATGTCGTTCTGATGCATCCTTCATCGGGAATAGCCGCATCCCGTCAATTCCGGTCGCGCCCCAAAAAGTGGCGAAGGTCGCCTTCGGGTCGAATGCGGCCATGTCCGCTCTCGGGAGCCCGGCGCGATGACCGCTTCTCACCCTTTGCCGTACCGCAATCATCACCGTCAGCGCGGGCGCCGATTCAGGCTGCCGCCGCCCGCGCCGACCGAGGCGAGCTGTTAACGCAATGTTCATTGCGCGCTCCCTGCGATCTCGTTCATGATATGTTCCATGGAGCCCGCATCAGAAGATCTCGACGTCCACGCCCACTGCCACAGCCTCGCGCTGCAGCAGATCGAGATGCTGACGCGCATCGCCGAGATCGGCATGAGGCTGGTCGAGGCGGAGGGCGCCAAGGCGATCGTCCAGGCCGAGCGGCCCGAGGCCGGGCAGCCCGAGGCTGCGGCGCCTGATGCCCCGGCGGCCGGGGACCACAGCATCGCCTTCGCCCGCTCTGCCCGCACGGTGCAGCGGGCCCTGGCGCTGCGCAGCCGCGCCGCCGAGGGCCTCTGCGCCCGTGACAAGGCCCAGGCTCCCGACCGCGAGGCTGCCCGCAAGGCCCGCCGCGACCGCCATCGCGAGCAGGTCCGGACGACGCTGCAAGACATGATCTGGGACGCGGTCGAGGATGGCGACCGCGTCGATGCCCTGCACGCCGAGCTCGATAAGCGGATCCGGCACCTCTACGAGGACGAGGATGTCCGGGTCGAGGACCGGCCGGTCGGCTCGGTGATGGCCGGGTTGGCCAGCGGCCTCGGCTTGGCCGAGGAATGGCGCCGCTGGGCTCATGGCAATCCGGCCACGCCGCGCCCGGGCCGCCCGGCCGGCAGCGAGGCCAGGGTCGAGGCCGAGCGAGCCCGGCGCCGGGACGCCGCCGTTGCCGCCGTCGAGCGGGTCCTCGCCAAGGTCGACCCGACCCGGATCGACGGGATCAGGACCGGGCTGGCGGTCCGGCTGCAGGAGGCCGACGTGATCGAGTGGCTCGACACCGAGACCATCTTCACCGTCACCGACCGCCTCTGCCGCTCCCTCGGCATCGACATCTTCCTCTGCCTCGAATCCCTCTGCGACGACAACCCGGACGAGCCCGACACCGGGTGACCGGCGATGGCATTTTCCTCTGGATCGGCGTGGACGGAGAGGCTCTCCTGTCCTCCGGCGCCGGAACCGAGGGACTGCGGGCATGGGTGATTTCGCGAAGGTGATCGCTCTGGCGGCGGAGCGCCGCGGCGGCTTGGACGTGCTCGAACGCGCGCTCGCCGAGACGAAGTCGCGCACTCCCGCCGAGATCGCCGCCACGCCGGACGACCGCATCCTGGCGGAGATGACCCGGCGCATCTTCAACGCCGGCTTCGCCTCCAAGGTGATCGCCGCGAAGTGGGACGGCTTCGAGGCCGCCTTCGACGGCTTCGATCCCCGCCGCTGCGCCGCGCTGTCGGAGGAGCGACTCGACGCCCTCTTGAAGGACAGCCGCATCGTCCGGCATGGGGCGAAGATCCAGTCCGTCGTCGCCAATGCCCGGTTCCTGCTGGACCTGGCGGCCGAGCACGGCAGCGCCGCCAAGTTCCTGGCGGACTGGCCGGATGCGGATTATGTCGGCCTTCTGGAGTTGCTGAAGAAGCGCGGCAACCGCCTGGGCGGCGACACCGGCATGCGCTTCCTGCGGGCGATCGGCAAGCCGGCCTTCATCCCCACCGGCGACGTGGTGGCGGCGCTGATCCGCGAGGGCGTCCTGACCAAGGCGCCGGGCGGCAAGGGCGACTTCAAGACCATGCAGCAGGCCTTCAACCGCTGGTCTGCGGAAACCGGGCGCGACCTGACCGAGATCAGCCGCATCCTCGCCATGAGCATCGGCGACGTCGGACACGGGCGGCCTGGGCGGCATTGAAGTCGCACCCCTATTGTCATGCCCGGGCTTGACCCGGGCATCCAGAGGGTCTCGACATCTCTGGATTGCCGTCCTCGGGCTTGACCCGAGGACAAGCCGGCAATGACAGAAAACAAGAGCCAGGTGTTTCCCGCATGCACCCGATCTATGTGACCTATCTCAACGGCCTCGACATCGAGGCGCTGGCGATCACCAATGACGAGATCCTGCAGGCGATCGAGACCAGCCTGGCGGCGCAGGGCCGCGGCGAGACGGTGATCGAGCCGCGCATGCACCTCAAGCCCGACCCGCAGGTGAACGGCCATTTCAACGTGCTGCGCGGCGCCATCGGCGCGCCGATCAACGCCGCCGGGGTCAAGGTGGTCGGCGACTATGTCGACAACTACAAGCGCGGCCTGCCGTCGGAGATGGCGATCCTCAATCTGTTCGATCCGGCGACCGGCATGCCGCGGGCGATCCTGGACGCGACCGCGATCACCGACATGCGCACCGGCGCGGTGACCGCGATCGGTGCCAAGCACCTGGCCCGCAAGGGCAGCAAGGTGCTCGGCCATATCGGGGCGCGCGGCACCGCCTATTGGAATGTCCGGCTGCTCGACAAGCTGTTCGACTTCGACGAGATCCGCGTCCATTCCCGTCGGCCGGAGAGCCGCGACGCCTTCGCCGAGCGCCTGACCCAGGATCTCGGCAAGCCGGTCCGGGCCATGGCGGACTGGGAGTCGACGGTGAGGGGCGCCGACATCGTGGTCGAGGCCTCGCGTCTGCTGCAGCCCGAGCCGCTGCTGAAGACCGAATGGATCAGGCCAGGCGCGTTGGTGGTGCCTTATGGCACGATGAGCGCGGTCGAGCTGTCGCTGACCGACATCATGGCCAAGATGGTGGTGGACGATTGGGGCCAGTGCCGCAGCGGCCAGTTCGGCTCCCTGCGCGCCCATGTCGAAGCCGGCAAGCTGTCCGAGGCGACGCTGCATGCCGAGCTGGGCCAGATCGTTGCCGGGCTGAAGCCGGGCCGCGAGCGCGAGGACGAGACCATCCTCCTGTGGCACCGCGGCCTCAGCCTCAGCGACATCGCCCTCGGCCACGCCATGCTGGAGAAGGCGAAGCGGCTGGAGATCGGCCAGCGGCTGCGCTTCGCCTGATCATGACCATCCGCCTCGGCGCCGCCCCGCTCACCACGCGCGACATCCTCGCCATCGCCCGGAACGGCGTGGCCGTCGCGCTCGACGACGCAGCCTTGCAACGGATCGAGGCCGGCTATCGCGCGCTCGAAGCCCTGGCCGCCGGCGGCGCCGCGATCTACGGCGTCAGCACCGGGCTGGGCGCCGGCGTCGACACCCGGATCGCGCCGGACCCGGTAGTGGTGCAGCGCAGAATCCCGCCCGGCCGCGCCGTCGGGGTGGGGCGGGAGGCGCGGGCTGAAGAGGTGCGGGCAATCATCGCCGCCCGGCTGGCCGGGCTGTGCGCCGGCCGCTCCGGCGCCTCCCGGCCGGTGGCGGAGGCGCTGGCGGCGCTGCTGAACCGGAATGTGCATCCGGTGGTGCCGATGACCGGCTCGGTCGGCGAGGCCGACCTGGCGCCGCTGTCGCACATCGCCCTGGTGCTGCTGGGCCAGGGCGAGGCGGAGCATGAGGGCGAGATCCTGTCGGGGGCCGAGGCGCTGCGCCGCGCCGACATCGCGCCGCCGGAATTCGGCGTGAAAGACGGGCTGGCTCTGGTCTCGGCCAATGCCGCCTCGGTCGGCGCCGGCGCCCTGGTGGTCGAGGATGCGGCCCAGGCGCTGCGGGCGATGCTGGCCGCCGCGGCGCTGTCCTTCGAGGGGTATCGCGCCGGCATCGCGCCGCTCGATCCGCGCGCCACCGAGCTGCGGCCGGCGCCGGGGCAGGGGCAGGCGGCCGGGGAGATGCTGGCGCTGCTGCAGGGCGGCGATCTGGTGCAGCCGGGCGCCGCCCGCAAGCTGCAGGATCCGCTCAGCTTCCGCTGCGCCCCCTCGGTGCTGGGTGCGGCGCTGGCGGCGCTGCAGGCAGCGCGCGGCTCGGTCGAGCTGGAGCTGGCCGGAGCCGGCGACAATCCGGCGGTGATCGCCGAGGACGGCATCGTCCTGCCGAACGCCAATTTCGACCCGACCCATCTGGCCCTGGCCTTCGAGACGCTGGGCGCGGCGCTGGCGCGGGCGGCGGCGATCTCGGCGGCGCGCATCGTCAGGCTGATGTCCCCCGGGTCCAGCGACCTTTCGCGCTTCCTGGCGCCGGTGCCGGACGGCAGCACCGGCTACGGCCCGACCCAGAAGACCGCAGCGGCGCTCCTGGCCGAGATCTGCCATCTGGCCGCGCCGATGCCGGTCGCGGTGCTGCCGGTCGCCGACGGGGTCGAGGACTATGCCACCATGGCGACCGCGACCGTCGACAAGACCGCCGGGATTGTCGAGCGGCTGCGCCTCCTGGCGGCGCTGGAGCTGATCGTGGCGGCCCAGGCGGTCGACCTGCGCGGCGCCGTCGCGCTGGGGTCGGGCAGCGCCGCGGTCCATGCCGCGATGCGCCGCCTGGTGCCGCGGCTGGAGGCCGACCGTCCCGCCGCGCCGGACATCGCGGCGGTGGCCGACCTCATCGCTTCGGGCGGGCTTGATCCGATCCTCAGAACGGGATGACTTGCCAGCCTTTCAGAATTCCTCATTGAGTCATCCCCGCGAAAGCGGGGATCTCGTCACGCTAGGACCGGAAAGAGATTCCCGTTTTCGCGAGAATGACGATCAAGGGACCGGTTCTTCCCGCTCTATGGCGCGAAGCGCGTGAAGACGTAGTCATGGTCCTTCACATTGGCCTGGTGGCAGGCCCAGCAGGTCTCGTGCTGGGCCTGGTCGACCGGCTTGCCGTCGATGAAGCGGCCGAAGCCCCAGCCGCCGGTGTCGGCATAGCGCTTCGAATCCTTGACCATGACCTGCACCGTCGTCGCCGCACCGGGGACATAGGCGGGGGCGAACTCGGTGGACTGGACATGCTTCCAGGCCAGCTTGACCAGGATGGTGCCGTCCGGGAAGGGCAGGGTGCCGGCTTGATAGGCCTTGATCGCCGTCGGGTTGCCGACCACGACGCGCAGCTCGTTCAGCGGGTCGGTCTCATGCGCCGGGGCGATGAACGGCCACTGCCGATAGCCCTCGGGAATGGTGACGCCGAAGATCGGCGAGGCGTTGGCGGTGCTGTCGGCCGGCGCGGCCAGCGCCGCCGCAACGACGACGGAGGACGCCAGGGCGGCCCCGAGCAAGGCGATACGGGCGGGTTTCATCGAAGAAGCTCTCTGCTGGATGGCCGGCGAGGACTCGCCGCGGCCATCCAAGCAGGGATCGCGCGGAATCGCCCGTTAGGAGTTGTGAGCGGCGTTGGCCGTTCAGTTCAGCGGGATCGAGAAGTTCAGCGTCAGGGTCTCGACGCCCGGATTCACATCGCCGATGCCGGCATTGGAGATGTGGTGGAAGGCGGCACCGATCCGCATCCGGTTGTCGAACTCCCAGGCCGCCTCGACGCCGGTCCGGAATTCGACGGTCGAGCCCATGTCCCGGCCGTCGCCGTTGAAATAGGCGCCGACCGCGGCGTTCGGCGACAGGATGAAGTGCGGGCCGAAGCGGACGTCGACCATGCCGCCGCCATAGAGATAGGTGGCCGAATCCGTGTTGCCTTCGATGCCGATGAAGGGCCGGATGCGCAGGAACTGCTCGTTGAAGCGCAGTTCCACCCGGCCGAGGCCGGCGCCACCCTTGTCGCGGTCCTCGTGGCCCGGCTCGCCCTTGTCGTTCAGGATGTTGTAGTAGCCCGCACCGAGCGTCAGGGACAGCGGCAGGTCGGTGGCACCGTTGCCGACATGGATGTCGCCAATGTCCGAATTCTCGCCGAGGATGCCGGCGGCGAGGATCGCGGCCGAACCGATGCCGATCCAGATGGGCACCGACGCGGCCTGCGCCGCCTGCACGGATCCAAGCACGACGGCAACCGCCGCGACGCCGGTCAGGAGCTTCTTCATTCTGCACCCTTCATTCCTGCCGGGGCCGGGCCCCGGGGTCCGGGATGATTACGGGCGCGCGAAACCCGACGCAACGCTTTTCCGCCGGCTCACTGCCCCGCGGCCGTGCTGTCCGGGCCGCTGTCGCCACGCTGGTCGAGGCGCAGCTCGATGCGGCGGTTGCGGCGATAGGCGTCGGGCGTGTTGCCGGTGTCGAGCGGCTGCCACTCGCCGAATCCCGCGGCCGCCATGCGCTGCGGCGGGATGCCCTGGGTCGCCAGGAAGTTCAGCACCGACAGCGCCCGGGCGGTCGACAGCTGCCAGTTGGTGGGGAACGGGCCGCCGGTGATCGGCTGCCGGTCGGTGTGGCCGTCGATGCGCAGCAGCCAGTCGACATCGGGCGGGAACTGGGCGGCGATTCGCTTCAGCGTCGTGGCGAAGGTGGCCAGTTGCTCCTCGCCGCCCGGCTGCAGCTCGGCCGAGCCGACCGGGAACAGCACCTCCGACTGGAACACGAAGCGGTCGCCGACGACGCGGACATCCTGCCGCTCGCCGAGCACGTCGCGCAGCTTGCCGAAGAAGGCCGAGCGCGAGCGGCTGAGCTCGTCGACCCGGCGCACCAGCGCCTGGTTGAGCCGCGAGGTCAGGTTGGCGATCTCGACATCCTTGTCGCCGACCCTCTTCTCCGAATCGCGCAGCGTGCCCTCGATGTCCGAGAGCTGCTGACGCAGCGCCGCCGCCTCTTCCGCGATCTGCCGGCTGCGGTTGCGTTCGCTCTCGCTGGTCGACTTCTCGGTCGCCAGCGCCGCGGTGGCGCGGTCGAGCGTGCCACCGAGCTCGGCGATGCGGGCGTCCAGCTGCGCGATCCGGGCGGTCAGGTCCTGCACGTCCTTCTGCGAGGCGGCGACCTGCGCCTCCAGCGCCTGGGCGCGCTCCTGCCCGGCCTTCACATCCCGCTGCGAGGCGGCGACCTGCGCCTCAAGCGACTGGGCGCGCTCCTGCCCGGCCTTCACGTCCTGCTGCGAGGCGGCGACCTGCGCCTCCAGTGTCTGGGCGCGCTCCTGCCCGGTCTTTACGTCCTGCTGCGAGGCAGTGAGCTGTGCCTCGAGCGCCTGGGCGCGTTCCTGCCCCGTCTTCACGTCCTGCTGGGCGCGGTCGCGCTCGGCCTGGGTGCGGTTCAGGTCGGTCCGGGTGCGGTCCAGCTCGGCGCCGAGATCCGAGGCCTCCTTGCGGCTCGCATCCAGCGCGGTCGAGAGGTTGCCCACGGTCAGGTCGCGGTCCTGGGTGCCGGTGCGCAGCGTCGCCAGGTCGGATTGCAGCTGGGCCAGCTCGCGCCGCTGCCGCTCGATCGTCGCCTGGTTGTCCTGGATCACCCGCGCCGCCTCCTGCAGCTGGGCGTCGCGGTCGGTGGTGCTGCCGGTCAGGGTCTCGACCTGGGCGAGGGCGGAGCGCAGTTGCCGGTCGATGGCGTCGCGGTCCTGCTGCACGGCGGCGAGGCGGTTGCCGAGGTCGGTCCGCTCGCGGGCGCTGCCGTCGAGGTCGGCGGACAGCCGGTCGATGCGGGTCTTGAGGTCGCGCCCGCTGTCCTGCTCCAGCGCCAGCCGGTCGGTCAGCTCCGAGACCTGGCGGTTCAGCCGGCCGACGGTCTCGTCGCGGCCGCTGACCACGGTCGACAGGTAGAACTGCGAGGCCAGGAACACCATCAGCAGGAAGATGACGACCATCAGCAGGGACGACAGCGCGTCGACCCAGCCGGGCCAGACATCGACCTGGCGCCGTTCGTTGAAGGAGAACCGGCCGCGCATCGCCATACGTCAGCGCCCCTCGGTGCCTTCGGCCAGGGCGGCGATGGTGCGGGCCAGCAGCTTGATCTCGCCGCGGATCTCGCCCGAGAGCTGGATCCGGCCGGTCGACATCTCCTCGATCATCCGCTTGACCGTGGTGTCCAGGCTGCGGATGTGCTGGCGGGTCGGCTCATCCATGCCGAAGCGGTCGGATTCGAGGGTCGCGGCGAGGCGGGTCAGCACCGCGGCGGTCGCCGCCTGGCCGTCGGCCAGCCGGGCCGTCAGCGCCTGCTGGCCCTGCAGATGGTCGTCGATCGCCGCCAGCTGGGTGGCGACGGCGCCAAGCGCGCCGCCCTGGCCGCGGCGCTCCTCCTCCGCCTGCACGGTCAGGCGGCGCAGCGCGTCGAGATTTTCCGCGGTCTGGGCGACCACCGATTCGATATAGGCGGGGAACACCGCCTCGCCTGCTTCGATGGCGACGCCGCCCTGTTGCGGGCCGGCGGAAAGGCGGGTGTTGGCCGACAGCCAGTCCTCGAGCTCGTTGTAGAAGCGGTTCTGCGCCTGGCTCGCCTGCAGCTCGAGGAAGCCCAGGGCCAGCGAGCCGGCGAGACCGAACAGCGAGGCGCTGAAGGCGGTGCCCATGCCCTGCAGCGGCGCCTCCAGCCCATGCTTCAGCGTGGCGAAGGCGGCGCTGGGATCCGCCGCCTCCATGTCCAGCCCGGCGATCACGCCGCTGGCCGAGCGCACCGTCTCCAAGAGGCCCCAGAAGGTGCCGAGCAGGCCGAGGAAGATCAGGAGGCCGATCAGGTAGCGCGAGATCTCGCGGCTTTCGCTGAGGCGGGCGCCGATCGCGTCGAGCAGCGAGCGCAGCGCCATGGGCGACAGGCTGAGCTCACCCTGCTGCTCGGTGATCACCCGGGCGATCGGGGCCAGCAGGCGCGGCTGCACCGGCGCGATGCGGCCGCCCGAGGCGCGCTGCGCCAGATGCGCCGCGATCCAGCGGATGTCGGGTTCGAGGTTCAGCACCGCCCGGAAGCAGAACACGATGCCGAACACTGTGGTGGCCAGGATCACCCCGTTCAGCGCCGGATTGGCCATGAAGGCGGAGGACACGCCCGGTCCCAGCACGGCGGCGACGATGGCGACGATGATGACGAAGCCCGTCATCCGGACCAGGTACCGCCGCGGGCTGGACATCGCCGGGCGTATCGAGGTCGGGCGGGATGCCAGGGCAGTGATCGACATCAGGGGGCTCTCTACTGGATCCGGAGATCGACGCGGTCCGCGGGCTGGTCCGGCGGCGAGGTGTTGCCGAGCGCGCGCAGGGCGATGCGCTTGCTGTCGACGCCGCGGTCGATCAGGAAGGCGCGGATGTTGAGCGCGCGGCTGAGCGAGAGGCGGCGGGCATTGGCCGGGTCTGGCTTGGCCCCGGCATAGGACCGGATCTCGATCTGGCTCGCGCCGTCGGCGGCCAGCCGCTCGACCAGGCCGGACAGCAGGTCGCCGGCCTCGGTGCCGATTTCCTCGGTGCCGGGGGTGAAGCGGATGCGGAAGCCGTCGCCGACCACGAGCCCGACCATGTCGCCGGGCGCCATCCCCGGCATGACCTTGACCTTGACGTTCGGGTCGGCGAAGCCGGCGCCCCTCACGACCACGTCGGCGTCGTAGGCCGGCGCCGGCTCGTCGACCAGGCCGGGCAGGGACGGGATGGCCGGCTGGTACGGTTCCAGGAACGGGATCGGGCCGGTCACCGGCCCGGCCGAGGTCGGCACTGGCAGTGCCGCCGGAGGCGCTGCCTCGCCGCGGGTCAGGATGCGGGTGTCGAGCGGCAGGTCGCCGGTGTCGAGCGGATCCTCCGCCCTCGCGCTCGCCGCCCCCAGGATCAGGGCGGCGGGAAGAACCAGGACCGCCAGGCGGGCCCAACCCCGCTGGTCGGTCTGCTGACGGTGGGCCAAGCCGAACCTCACAACGCTACGGACCATGGATCATACACCCGCATGCAACGGGGCGGACCATAGCTCAGCGGAGGAGGGCGAAACAATCGCCAAGCAGCGTCAGGACAGGGCTATCGATCGAAGGAATGCAGCCTTACGACCGATGCCCAAGGTCAGGACGCGGCTGCGGCCTTCGGCGCGCGCGGGGCGCGGGCCTTGGCGATCGCCATGGCCAGGGTCTTGTGGATCAACGCGTTGCCGGCGACCGCCGTCTCGGCGGTCAGGGCCGGGCCCTTGCCGTCGATATCGGTGACGAAGCCGCCCGCCTCCTGCACCAGGACGATGCCCGCGGCGATGTCCCAGGGGTTCAGCCCGGTCTCCCAGAAGCCGTCGAAACGGCCGGCGGCGACATAGGCGAGGTCGAGCGAGGCCGCGCCCATCCGGCGGATGCCGGCGACATGCGGCATGATCATCTGCAGCTCGCGCTGATAGGCGATGCTGTCGCCGCGGCCCATGAACGGCATGCCGGTGCCGATCAGCGAATCCGGCAGGTTCTTGCGGCTGGAGACGCGCAGGCGCCGGTCGTTGAGGAAGGCACCGGCGCCCTTCTCGGCCCAGTACAGCTCGTCGGACACCGGGTTGTAGATCACCCCGGCCACCGGCACGCCTTCCTGCTCCAGCGCGATCGAGATCGCGAAATGCGGGATGCCGTGCAGGAAGTTGGTGGTGCCGTCGAGCGGGTCGACGACCCAGCGGCGGTCCTTGTCCTCACCCTCGATCACGCCGCCTTCTTCCATCAGCCAGCCGAAGCGCGGGCGGGCGCGAGTCAGCTCCTCGCGCAGGGTCGCCTCGGCCTTGAGGTCGGCCGCCGAGACGAAGTCGGCGGGACCCTTGCGGCTGACCTGCAGGTTTTCGACCTCGCCGAAATCGCGGACGAGGCCGCGCCCGGCCTTCTGGGCCGCGCGGATCATGACGGTGATGAGGGGGGAACGTCCGGCCATAAGAGGAGATCAGTCCTTCGCGCGCTCGAGATAGGTGCCGTCGGCCGTGTTGATGACGATCCGGGTGCCCGAGGAGACATGCGGCGGCACCATCACGCGGACGCCGTTCTCCAGCACCGCCGGCTTGTAGGAGGAGGAGGCGGTCTGCCCCTTCACCACCGGGTCCGCCTCGGTGATCTGCATGGTGACGGTCTGCGGCAGCTCGACCGACAGGGCCGAACCCTCATACATGGTCACGGTGCAGACCATGCCTTCCTGCAGGAAGCGTGCCGGGTCGCCGACCGTGTCGACCGGCACCTGGGTCTGCTCGAAGCTCTCATTGTCCATGAAGGTGAAGTGATCGCCTTCCTGGTACAGGAACTGCATCTCGTGCTCGTCCAGGCGGGCCCGCTCGACCGTCTCCTGGGTGCGGAACCGCTGCTGCGTCTTGGTGCCGGTGCGGGCGTCGCGCATCTCGACCTGGATGACGGCGTTGCCCTTGCCCGGCTGAATGATCTCGATCTTGGTCACCAGCATCAGCTTGCCCTCGTATTCGAGGACGTTGCCGGGCCGGATCGTGATGGCGTTGACCTTCATGGCGGATCTTCTGCGAATAAATGCGTTTCGCGCCCCACTGGCGCGCCTGGGGCGGCACGACAGGGTGGCGCGATGGGCGCGGACCCTAGCAGCAAGTCCCGCCAAGGGCAACGTCGAGTCGGCGCCGCCAGAGCAACGCTGCGCCGCGCGCCGCGACCTGCTATCGAGGCGGGATGACAGGATCGGATCGGACCATGGCAACGGAACCGGGCATTCGGGGCTTGCGCGGCCGCTGGTGGCAGAGCGGCGTCTATGCCCGCAAGCGGCCCTTCCTCGAGGCGCGGGCGCGGATCACGGCCGCCATACGGCAGGTGTTCGCCGAGCGTGGCTTCCTTGAGGTCGACACCCCGTCGCTGCAGGTCTCGCCGGGGCTGGAGCCGCATCTGGTCGCCTTCTCGACCGAGCTGCGCGGGCCGCATCCGGACGACGCGCAGCGCCTGTTCCTGCACACCAGCCCCGAATTCGCGATGAAGAAGCTGCTCGCCGCTGGGCTGGAGCGGATCTTCCAGATGAGCCACGTGTTCCGCAACGCCGAGCGCAGCGCCACCCATCATCCCGAGTTCACCATGATCGAATGGTACCGGGCGGGGGAGGGGTACCGGACGCTGATCGACGATTGCCGCGCCCTGTTCCAGGCGGCGGCGCGAGCGGCGGGACGAGACCGGCTGAGCTGGCGGGGGCAGGACTGCGACCCCTTCGCCGAATGGCGGGTGCTGACGGTGCAGCAGGCGTTCCTGGAGTTCACCGGCATCGACCTGCTGGCGACGGCGCCGGATCCGCTCGTCCCCGACCTCGCACTGCTGAACGCGGCGACCACGGCGATAGGCATCCCGGCGCGCGACGGCGACCGCTGGGACGATCTGTTCTTCCGCGTGTTCCTGGAGCGGATCGAGCCCCGGCTCGGCCTTGGCAGCCCCTGCGTCCTGACCGACTACCCGCTGTCGATGGCGGCGCTGTCGCGGCCGAACCCGGCCGATCCGCGAACCGCCGAGCGATTCGAGCTCTATGTCGCGGGGCTCGAACTGGCGAACGCCTTCGGCGAGTTGACCGATGCCACGGCGCAGCAGGCCCGGTTCGAGGCCGACATGGACCTGAAGCAGCAGCTCTACGGCGTGCGCTACCCGATCGACGAGGACTTTCTGGCGGCGCTCGACCCGGACCGCGGCGGCGGCCTTCCCGACTGCAGCGGGATCGCGCTAGGGTTTGATCGCCTGGTGATGCTCGCGACCGGGGCGGACCATATCGATGATGTGCTCTGGGCACCCGTCATCGGAACGATGGTCGCGCGCTGAGCGTTTCGGCCGGGCACCGCGCACCGTTCCGTCGATCCGGAGTTCTTGATGATCCTGCATCCCGACTGCGAGGCGTATCTGGAGGCGGTGGAGCGCTGGCGGGAAAAGACGAGCATCCAGTCCTGGGCCGATATCGGGGCGGACCGGGCCAGGGCGGTGTTCAGCGAGCTGAAGCTGTCGCGGATGCCGACCCTGCCGGAGATGGACCTCGTCGAGGACTACGAGATCGAAGGCCGCGCCGGCCCCCGCCGGCTGCGCATCCTGCGGCCGAAGGGGGCGGGCGGGCGACCGCTGCCGGTGGCGCTCTACTTCCACGGCGGCGGCTATGTGCTTGGCGGCATCGAGGAGAGCGAGGACGAGGCCCGGCGGATCGCGGCCAATACCCCGGCCCTGGTGATCTCCGCCAGCTACCGCCTCGGCCCCGACCATCCGTTCCCGGCGGCGATCGACGACGCCTATGACGCGCTGCTCTGGGCGGCGCATCACGCCGCGAGCTTCGGCGGCGATCCGCGCCGGCTGATGGTCGGCGGCACCAGCTCCGGCGCCGGCCTCGCCGCCGCGATCAGCCGGCTGGCGGCGACCGAGAACGGGCCGCGCATCGCCCTGACCTATCTGCTGTGCCCCTGGCTCGATATGACCATGAGCCAGCATTCGGTGCTGGATTACGGCGAGGGCTACGGCCTGGACCGTGTCGATCTCGAATGGTTCCGGCAATGCTATCTCGGCCCGGACGAGGCGCCGGACCATCCGCTGGCCTCGCCGATCCTGCATCCGATTCCGCCGCGGCTGCCGAAGACCTTCGTGCTGGCGGCGGAATGCGACCCGCTGCGCGACGAGGCGCGGGTCTATGCCCGGATGCTGAAGGAGGCCAAGGTGCCGGTGACCTATGTCATGGCGCCGGGCATGGTCCACGCCTTCAACGCCCTGATCCACCTGATCCCGGGCGGCCTGCCGCAGATCGCCGCGATCGACGAGGCGCTGCGGGGGGTGTGACCTGCCCGCTGCCGGTGCCTGCTATCCTTCTCTGTCATCCTCGGGCTTGACCCGAGGATCCAGGTTTTCCAGAGCCGCTCTGAGTGGCCCGTGGATTGCCGGGTCAAGCCCGGCAATGACAATAAAAGTCGAGGTTAGCGACGCTATCCCAGATCTAAGAGCTCAGCCAAGCACTCCCAAGTTGGGCTTTGACGCAACAAAATTAAGTTTGGGCAATCAGTTGCAAGCCAATCCTAACGTAATGGATTAGCTCACCCGAAATCCTGCTCGACCCGGAACCGCGTTCCGACCACGGCGGCGATGCGGATGCGGGTACCGGCGGGCAGGTCCGGGCCTTCCACGCCCCAGGTCGCGTCTGCGATCCGGATGCGGCCGACGCCGTTGGCGATCGGCTCGGTCAGCGTCACGATGCGGCCGACATACTGCTCGCCGCGGCGGTTCAAGGTCGGCTGGTCGCTGGCCTCGGTGTGCGGCTTCAGCCAGACGCGCCAGGCGACGACGCTGACGATCGACAGCACCGCGAAGATCAGCACCTGGAATTCCCAGCCGATCGACGGGATCACCCAAGACAGCAGGCCGACGATGCCGGCGGCGATGGCGAGCCAGAGGAAGAAGGTGGCGGGCGCCATCACCTCGAGGATCAGCAGCAACACGCCGGCGATCCACCACCACCAGAATTCCGGGCCCTGGACGATCATGCCTTCGGCCCCCACGGCCCGCCCTCGGGCGCCGGCGCTGCAGGATCGGTCGGCGGCCGCCGGGGCGGGGGCGCCGGCGGCGTGGCCCCGTCACGGCCGAAGGCCTCTCGCGCGATCTCGGCGATGCCGCCGATGGCGCCGATCACGTTCGACGCCTCGACCGGCATGAACAGCACCTTCTGGTTCGGCGCGCTGGCGATCGCCTTCAGCGAGTCGATGTATCGGTTGGCGACGAAGTAGTTGATCGCCTGCACGCTGCCGGCGGCGATCGCCTCGCTGACCGCGGTGGTCGCCTTGGCCTCGGCCTCGGCCGAACGCTCGCGCGCCTCGGCGTCGCGGAACGCCGCCTCGCGCCGGCCCTCGGCTTCCAGGATCGCCGCCTGCTTCAGGCCCTCGGCGCGCAGGATCTGCGCCTGCCGCGTGCCCTCGGCCTCGAGGATGGTGGCGCGGCGGTCGCGCTCGGCCTTCATCTGCCGGCCCATGCTCTCGACCAGGTCGCGCGGCGGGGTGATGTCGCGGATCTCGATGCGGGTGACCTTGACGCCCCAGGGCTCGGTGGCGTCGTCGACCACTTTCATCAGCCGGACGTTGATCTGGTCGCGGTTGGACAGCAACTCGTCGAGGTCCATCGAGCCCATGACCGTGCGGATATTGGTCATGGTCAGGTTGATGATCGCGGTTTCCAGGTTGCCGACCTCATAGGCCGCCTTGGCCGCGTCCAGCACCTGGTAGAAGATCACGCCGTCGACCGTCACCATGGCATTGTCGCGGGTGATGATCTCCTGCTGCGGCACCTCCAGCACCGTCTCCATCATCGACAGCTTGGCGCCGATCTGGTCGACGAAGGGCACGATCAGGTTCAGGCCGGGGCGCAGGGTGCGGGTGTAGCGGCCAAACCGCTCCACCGTCCATTCGCGGCCCTGGGGCACGGATTTGACGCCCATGAAGATGACCAGGATCGCCAGGACCAGGATGGCCAGGACGATGATCGCAAAGGGCGAGACCGACATGATGGAATTCCGCTCCTCTTGGCGCAGCCGCAGTGTGCCATAGCGGCTACCGGACCGGCCCGATTATTTCACCGGAACTTTGTGGCGGAATCGCAGCCACGAGCATGGCTCAGAGCAGGAACCCGTCGGCGCCGAGATCCTGCACGACCGAGACGGTGATGGCGAAGTCCGGGGTCCGGTTGCCATCGATATCGGCCAGCACCAGGACCACGCGGATGGCGGCGGTCGGCGCGATCCTGAGCTCCGCCCCGGCTCCGGTGAAGCCGCCGGTCCCGAAGACGAAGGCCGTGTCGCCATTGGCCGCTTTGCCGTCCGCGTCGATCAGGCGGAGATCGATCCGGTCGCCGTCGCCCGACCAGAAGCCGACGATCGTGTCCCGGCCGGCTGCCGCGACGGTGCTGTCGCCTGCAGCGGCGTAGATGAAGCGGTCGGCGTGGCCGCCGCCGTTGAGGATGTCGGCGCCAGCGTTGCCGCGGAGCGCATCGTCGCCGTTGTTGCCGGTCAGAGTGTTCGCGCCGGCATCGCCGGTCAGGACGTCGTTGTGGGCCGAGCCCAGGATCCGCTCGATGCCCTCGAGTTGGTCTCCCGCGGCAACGCCGGCCGTGCCCCGGCCGGTAGAGAGGTCGACGGCCACCCCTGCGGCTGTCGCCGCATAGGTGGCGGTGTCGATGCCGGCTCCGCCGCGCAGGATGTCGGCGCCGGCGCTGCCCTCCAGGACGTCCGAGCCGTCGCCCCCGTCGATCGTATCGGCGCCGAGCCCGCCGGAGATGGTGTCGTGGTCGGCGCCGCCGGCGAGCACGTCGTCGCCGATGCCGCCGTCGATCGAATCATTGCCGCCGCCGCCTTCGATCCGATCCTGCCCGGCGCCGCCCGTGAGCCGATCGTTGCCGCCGCCGTCGACCAGGATGTCGTCGCCGTCGCCGCCATGCAGGGCGTTGCTCTCGCTGTTGCCGGTGAGCCGGTCGGCATGGCGCGACCCGATCACGATCTCGATTCCGTTCAGCACGTCGCCGGCCGCGTCGCCGCCGGCCGTGATTCCCCGCAGCAGGTCGACCTCGACCCCGGCGGCCGAGGATTCGTAGCTCGCCTGATCCAGCCCGGCGCCGCCATCCAGGCGGTCGCCGCCAGCTTCGCCGCGGAGCACGTCGTTGCCGCCATTGCCGAGGAGCGTGTTGGCCCCGGCGCTGCCGGTGATCCGGTCGTCGCTGTTCGAGCCGCGCACCTCCTCGATCGGCGACGGATCGGCGCCGGGATAGATGTAGACGTTGTAGCCGCGGGCGTTGACGCTGGAGAAGGCGCCGGGCCGGACATCGATCCAGCAGCCATAAAGCGACCCGGACAGATCGAGGATGTCGCGCCCCCCGGTGTCGTGAATGGTGAAGCCGGCATTGGCCAGCATCGCGTCATTGCCGAGGCGGAACCCCTCCCGGCCGCCGAAGCCGTAGATGTCGTCGCCGGTGTTCATGGCGACGAGCGCGCCGCGGGGCAGGTATTTTTGCAGGATCGCCGCAATGTCGGCGCCCCGCGGCGAGGTCGCATAGCCGGTGCTGCCGAGTCCGGCATCCTCGCCGTTGAAATAGGACATCACCGAAAACGGCCAGCAATCCTTGGTGAAGATCGCGTCGGTCCAATAGTAGCCGCCGGTGTTGTACGGGCCGCCATGGCCGAGGCCGAGGGCGTGGCCGATCTCGTGCAGGAAGGTCTGGAAGCCGTAGCCGCCCGGCTCGAAGTTGCCGCCCCAGAAGGTCTGGCCGATGTTCAGCAGCTTCGATGCCTGCGTGAAAAAGGCGCCGGGGGCGATGTTCTCGAAGATGATCTCGGCCCCGGCGGTGACCTCGCGGAAGGTGACCGGCACGACGGCGCTCCATTGCTGCAGCGCCAGCCGGGCCGCCGCGAGCTGGGCCGGATTGTCCTCAAGTCCCCTGAGATCGACGGCCACGTCGAGGTCGGGGAGCTTGTGGTCGCGACCCTGCGACCATTGCCAATAGCCGGTCTTCAGATAGTCGATATAGCCTTGGAGCGAGGTGTTGGTGGGCGCCAAGAGAAACCTCCCATCTGAAATCCCCGCACGATGAATGAGGCGGCAGGGTTGTCGCTAAAACGATCTGTCCCAATCCACTGACGAAACCATAGAATATTTCAGGAGGCGAGGAAAACAGGCAGGGGCCGCGGCTAAGGCTCGAACTGCTCCTTCAGGATCCGCTCCTCCAGCGTCTTGCCCGGGTCGAACAGCAGGTGCAGCGACACCGACCGGTCCTCGGCGATCTCGACCCGCGCCACGTCGCGCACCTCGGTCGAATCAGCGACGGCGCTGACCGGGCGCTTCGCCAGTTCCAGCATGTCGAGCACGATCCTGGCCCGCTGCGGCAGCAGGGCGCCGCGCCAACGCCGCGGCCGGAAGGCGCTGATCGGGGTCAGCGCCAGGATGCCGGCGCCGAGCGGGATGATCGGCCCGTGCGCCGACAGGTTGTAGGCGGTGCTGCCGGCCGGCGTCGACACGATCGCCCCGTCGCAGATCAGCTCCGGCATGCGGACGATGCCGTCGACCGTGATTCGCAGCTTCGCCGTCTGCCGGGTCTGGCGCAGCACCGAGACCTCGTTGATGCCCAGCGCCTCGTGCACGGTGCCGTCGACCGTGGTCGCCCGCATCCGCAGCGGGTGCAGGATCACGGTGCGGGCCGCCGCCACCCGGCTGGCCAGATCCTCCTCCTGGAAGTCGTTCAGCAGGAAGCCGACCGAGCCGCAATTCATGCCGTAGATCGGCCGCCGCCGCTCGACGCAGCGGTGCAGCGTCTCCAGCAGGAAGCCGTCGCCGCCGAGGGCGACGATCACATCCGCCGATTCCGGGGGGTACTGGCCCCAGCGGGCGACGAGCCGGGCCTGGGCCGCGAGGGCCTCGGCGGTGTCGGCGGCGAGGATCGCCATTCGCGGCGGGGCCGGATCGGGGGAAGCGAGGGTCATGGCCGGCGACTGTAGCCGAAGCGGAGCCGCCGTCTACCCCGGCCGTGAGACGCTGTGAATGGGCCGTTCACGGTCGTTTCACGGAAGATGGGAGAGAGTGCCCTGGTCATCACGAGGAAAGCCGTAGAGGGAGAACAGGGAATGATGGTTCCGGCTTTGATGGGAGCGTTCGTGACGATCGCCGTGCTGTCGCGATGCGGCCTGCACTTCGCCATGGTAACCACCGGCACCGTGCTGTCGGGGACCATCCTGATGCTGACGCTGTGACCCGGCGGGCTAGCCGCCGGTCACGCTCATGTGCCGCGCCACGGCGGGCTGCGTGTGGCGGCGGTCGATGAAGAAGTCGTGTCCCTTCGGCTTGCGCAGGATGGCCTCGCGAATCGCGGCCTCCAGCGCCGCATCGGTCGGATCGGTGCGCAGCGGCGCCCGCAGGTCGGCGGCGTCGTCCTGGCCGAGGCACATATAGAGGGTGCCGGTGCAGGTCAGCCGGACCCGGTTGCAGCTCTCGCAGAAATTATGGGTGAGCGGGGTGATGAAGCCGAGCCTTCCGCCCGTCTCCTCCACCCGCACATAACGCGCCGGCCCGCCGGTGCGGTAGTCGGTCTCGGTCAGCGTCCAGCGCCGGGCGAGATCGGCCCGCACCTGCGACAGCGGCAGGTACTGGTCCAGCCGGTCCTCGCCGCCGATGTCGCCCATCGGCATCACCTCGATCAGCGTCAGGTCGTGGCCGTTCTCGCCGCACCAGCGGATCAGCGAATCGAACTCGTCGTCGTTGACGCCCTTCAGGGCCACGGCGTTGATCTTGACCTTGATGCCGGCGGCCTTGGCCGCGGCGATGCCCTCCATCACCTTCCCGAACTTGCCCCAGCGGGTGATGGCGAGGAACTTGTCCGGATCCAGCGTGTCGAGGCTGACATTGATCCTGCGGATGCCGCAGGCCGCCAGGTCCTCGGCATGGCGGGCCAGCTGGCTGCCATTGGTGGTCAGCGTCAGCTCCTCCAGCGCGCCGGTGCCGAGATGCCGCGACAGGCTGCGGATCAGCGTCATCACGTCGCGCCGGACCAGTGGCTCGCCGCCGGTCAGGCGCAGCTTGCCGACGCCGAAGCGGATGAAGGCGCTGCACAGCCGGTCCAGCTCCTCCAGCGTCAGCAACTCCGCCTTCGGCAGGAAGGTCATCTCCTCCGCCATGCAGTAGACGCAGCGGAAGTCGCAGCGATCGGTCACCGACACGCGGAGATAGCGGATGGCGCGGCCGAACGGGTCCACCAGCGGGGCGCTGGAGGCGGGGGACGGATCGATCCGGGGTGTCGGCGTCTGGAGCGTCATATACGGCAATATAGTGCGCTCCCCCGGCGAACGCGATAGGCCGCTCTCCGCCGAACGCGTATGATTTTCCGCAAGGTGAGAAGACGGCAGGGACCGATGATCCGCAGATTGGTGGGTGTGCTGCTTCTGGTGGCCGGCGCATTCCTGGTGTTCGGGGCCGTCGCGGGTGCCTGGGACCGCGAGCTGTGGCGCGAGAATGCGGTGCAGGTCCAGGGCCTGGTTGTGCCACCCGGGGCCGGGGACCGCTCGTCGCCGGCGCTGGCCGGTGCGAGGACGGTCGTGCGGCTGGGCACGCTGCGCGCCGTCTATGCGGCTCTCGACACCGGCCTGACGACGGCGCCGCTGCCGGGCCAGCGGGTGGCCGTGCTGATCGACCCCGACCAGCAGGACCGGGCCGTGCTGGATCACCCGCTGGCGATCTGGAACGACCAGTTGAGCGCCGGCGGATTCGGTCTGTTGCTGGCCTTCATCGGCTGGCTCTGGATGCGCTCGCGGTCGCGCGGGCTGGCACCGGCCGGCACCGCCGCAACCGCGATCGCGACCGTGATGCGTCAGGTCGCGGCGCGGCGGGCGGAGGCCAAGCCGGTGCCGCAACAACAGGCGACCGCGTCGTTCCGCGTCGCGCGCCCGGCCGTCTCCGGCGGCGTGATCCAGCGCATGCGCGACAGCCCGGTCACGGTGCAGCGGGTGGGTGAGCCGGCCGTGACCCGCATCGTCGAGCGGCCGAGCGGCGTGCTCCCGATCCTGGCCTTCGTCGTCGTGGTGCTGGCGCTGGTTGTCTATCTGGTCGCCGCGGCATGAGTCCTTGCGGAGTGATCCTGGCCGGCGGCTTGGCCCGGCGCATGGGCGGCGGCGACAAGGCGCTGCGGCCGCTGGCCGGCGTCACGCTGCTCGACCGGGTGATCGCCCGGGCGGCGCCGCAGGTGGCGGCGCTGTGCCTCAACGCCAATGGCGACCCCTCCCGCTTCGCCTGCTGGACCCTGCCGGTGGTGCCGGACGATGTGCCGGGCGCACCGGGGCCGCTGGCCGGCATCCTGGCGGCGCTGGAGTGGGCGGCTGCCACGCGGCCGGAGATCGAGCTGGTGGCGAGCTTCCCCTGTGACGCGCCGTTCATCCCGCGCGGCCTGGTGGCGCGGCTGGCGGCGGCGCGCCGCGAACAGGGCGCGGAGATCGCCGTCGCCGCCTCGGGCGGCCGGACCCACCCGGTGGTGGCGCTGTGGCCGGTGGCGCTGCGTGGCGACCTTCGTCGGGCGCTGGTCGAGGAGGGGGTTCGCAAGGTCGAGCGCTGGATCGGGCTCCACCCGACCGCGGTGGTCGAGTTCGCCTGCGACCCGGTCGATCCCTTCCTCAACGGCAACACGCCAGAGGATCTGGCGGAGGCGGAGCGGCTGCTGGCGCGGCATCCGGATCTGGCATGACGGCCGAGCCGGTCTGCGCCGGTGACGCGCCGACCCCGGTCGAACTGGCTGAGGGGCAGGCGTCTTCTGCACCCGAAGCGCAGCGGCCGACGGCCCCTCTGCGACGGCCGTCACAGCTTCATGGCGCCAGCGCCGTTCTGATGCGGCTCAGCGTGGATCGATCTGGAACGGAAGGGGCTGGCTCGCGATCCTGGTCGGCGGAGGTGGCACGGGGGAAGCGCCGTTCACCCGCCGAAGGATCTCGCGATCGACTGAGTCGGAGCCGGACGATCGGGAGATCGCCGCCGCGCTGATCGTCCCATCAAGCTCGATCGTGACCGTGACGGTCACCACGGCGGGTTCCCGGACCATTGACGCCATCCGCCTTATCCGCTGGCTGAGATGGCCGCGCAGCATGGCGGCGTAGTCGGCCGAGCGCGCCCCGCCACCTGCAGACGTCGGCGGCTGCGCGACCGGCCTGGGCGGCAGCGCGACCTGCTGCGTGGGCGCGGGACGGGTCTCAGCCGGCTGCTCGGTCCGGCGCGGCTGCTCGCGCCGCGGCCTGCGCTCGGCGGGCGGCTTTGGCCTGGCCGGCGGCGGCTGCACCACCATCGGTTGCGCCTCCTCCGGCTCGGCGGCCTGGACGGTCTCGGGCACGGCGGCGACCACGGCCTCGGTCTCGCCGGTCGTGGTGACCAGCTCCGGAGGAGGGGTCTCCGGCGCCGGCTCCGGCGGCTGGACCTCGGCGGCCTCGGTCACCGTCGTCTCGGCCGGCGGGGGCGGCTCCTCGACGGTGGTCTCGACCGGCTGGTCCTGAACCGTCTCGGGCGGCACCGTCTCCGTCGGCTCGACCGGCTCGGGCTGCACGGTCTCGACCGGCTCCACCGGCTCGGCCTGCGCAGTCTCGACCGCTTCGGCCTGGGTGGTCTCGACCGGCTCCGCCGTGTCCACCTGCTCTGCCGGGGTACCGAAGCCGGCCATCTCGATCGCCATCGGCGTCTCGGCCGGGGTCGGCGCGGCCGAGCCGGTCAGGCTTGGCAGCAGCGCCCAGACCACCCCGCCGTGAATCAGCGCGGACGCGGCGTAGGCGACGCCGCGTCCCGACAGGCGCAGGCGGGTCATGGCGCGGTCGGCGCGGCGCCGGCCCCGGCTGCGGCGGGAGCACCGGCAGCCGCCGGCTGGGTCGGCGACCCCTGGGCGATCAGCGACACCTTGGCGAAGCCGGCCTGGCCGACCACGCCCATCGCCTCCATCACCTTGCCGTAGGGCACGTCGCGGTCGCCGCGGACATAGACCACCGCCTCCGGATTGGCTTGGTACGCCGCCTGCAACGCCGCGGGAGCGGTCTCCGGCGTCAGCACCTGTCCGTTCTCGATCGACCAGGTGCCGTCCTTGTCGACGGTCAGGATCACCGGCTTCTGCGGCTGGCCGATCTTGGCGGCGCTGGTCTTCGGCAGGTCGACCGGCACGCCGACCATCATCAAGGGCGCCGCAACCATGAAGATGATCAGCAGCACCAGCATGACGTCGACCAGCGGCGTGACGTTGATCTCGGCCAGCGGCGCGTAGTCGTCGCCGCCGTCGCCGGAATCGAGCAGGGCGCCGGCCATTACTCGGCGGCCTCGCGCCGGGCGGCGGTGCGCCGCGTGCCGGACAGGTGCTCGGCCATCTGGCCGATCGCGGTGATGAAGGTCTGGTTGATGCGGCGCAGATCGGTCGAGAACTTGTTGTAGGCCATCACCGCCGGGATCGCGGCGACCAGGCCGATCGCGGTCGCGAACAGCGCCTCGGCGATGCCCGGGGCCACCACCGCCAAGCTGGTGTCCTGCGAGCTGGCGATCGAGGTGAAGCTGTTCATGATGCCCCAGACGGTGCCGAACAGCCCGACGAAAGGCGCGGCCGAGCCGATGGTGGCGAGGAAGGGCAGGCCCAGCTCGCGTCGGCGCACCACCTCGCCAGCGGCGCGGCGCATCGCCCGCTCGATCCGGTCGCGGCACTCGGCCCGGCTCTCCTCTGGGTCGACGGCCCGCCACTGGGCCAGGCCGGCCTCGACGATCGGCTTGGCCGGATCGGCTGGGATCACGTCGACCTCGTGCTCGGTGTCGACCCGGCGGCGCAGCGCGGCGGCGGCACGGCGCAGCCGCCCGATGGTGAACAGCTTGTCGATGACGATGCCCCAGCAGCCGATGGAGGCCAGCACCAGCAGCGCCAGCACGCCCTGAACGATGATGTCCGCCTGCTGCACCAGGGCGATGATCGAGAGATCGTGCGACATCGGGGACCTCCTCAGCGCACCAGGGCGACGGGAAGGCGCGACTTGGTCTCGACCCGGTCGATGCAGTCGGCCACGGCGCCGGCCTCGCTGCGGCAGTCGAGCACGTCGTTGACCAGGACCGAGCCGATCGCGTCGCAGGCCAGGCCCGAGACCTCGAAGGCCTTGACGCTGGTCTTGCGGGCCCGCAGCGGCGCCGCGTCGACCGCCAGGCGCTTGCGGATGGCGCCGTCGGTGCCGAAGAAGACGAGGTCCAGCTTGAACGACTGGTAGGCGTCGCCGCTGGTGCCGAACACCATGTTCACGGCGCAGTTCTGGCCGCGCGGCTCGAGCGTGTTGAGCTCCAGGCTGACACCGTTCGGGGCCGCGGCGGGGGCTGTGGTTTCGGCCAGGGCCGGCGCCGCGGAGAGAGCCAGGAGCAGGGCGGAGAGCGCGGACACTGATTGGCGTCGGCTGGTCATTATGTCCTCAGAGCGGAACAAGGAAGGGCCTGTCGGATTGCGGATGGGAGATGACCTCGACCGGGCAGCCGAACACGGCTTCCACGGTCGCGGCGGTGAGCACCTCGGCCGGCGGTCCCGCGGCGAAGACGCGACCGCGGCGCAGCAGCACGACCTCGTCGGCGAAGCGGGCGGCCTGGTTCAGGTCGTGCAGGATGGCCAGCACGCCGGTGCCGGCATCGGCCAGGCCGCGGGCGACGCGCAGCACCGCGGATTGATGCGCCAGGTCCAGGCTGGCGGTCGGCTCGTCCAGCAGCAGATAGGTCGGCGCGGCCACAGTGCCGTGGATCTGGGCCAGCGCCCGGGCGAACTGCACGCGCTGCTGCTCGCCGCCGGACAGGGTCGGGTAGGAGCGGTCGGCCAGGGCCGTCACGTCGGCGGCGTCCATCGCCGCTTCGACCGCCCGGCGGTCGGCGGCAGCGTCGGCGACGCCGCGATGCGGCCCCCGGCCCAGCGCCACCACCTCGCGCACCGTCAGCGGGAAATCCAGCGTCACCTGCTGGGGCAGCACCGCCCGACGCCGCGCCAGGGCGACCAGGTCCCAGGCCGAAATCGGCGTGCCGTCGAGGGTGACCCGGCCGGAGGCCGGCGCGATCTCGCCGCACAGGCAGCGCAGCAGCGTCGACTTGCCGGCGCCGTTCGGGCCGATCACGGCGGTGAAGCGGCCCGGAGCGACGGCGAGGTCGACGCCGTCGAGCAGATGGGTCCGGCCGATGCGGAAGGCGAGGGCTTCGGCCCGGATCATGGCTCCGACCTCCGCCGGCGCAGCAGCAGCGCCAGGAAGACGGGGGCGCCGAGGCCGGTGGTGACGATGCCGATCGGCAGCTCGGCCGGGGCGACCGCGACGCGGGCGACGAGGTCGGCGCCGAGCATCAGCGCGGCCCCGAGAAGGGCGCAGGCCGGCAGCAGGCCGCGATGGTCGGCGCCGATCACCAGCCGCAGCATGTGCGGCACCAGCAGGCCGACGAAGCCGATCATGCCGCTGACCGCGACCGCGGCGCCGACCGCCAGCGCCACCGTGCCGACCAGCAGGCGAGTCACGGTCTCGACCGGGAAGCCCAGATGCAGCGCCACCGCCTCGCCCAGCAGCATGCCGTTGAGGGCGCGAGCGGCCAGGGCGACGGCGGCCAGCAGCACCAGGGCGAAGGGCAGCACGGCCAGCACCGAGGTCCAGGTTGCGCCGCTCAGGCTGCCCAGGGTCCAGAAAGTGATGGTGCGCATCGCGTTCTCATCGGCCTTGAACACGACGTAGCCGGTGCCGGTGGCGACCAGCGCGTTCACCGCGATGCCGGACAGCAGCATCATGGTCACCGAGACCCGGCCCTCACGCTTCGACAGTCGGTAGACCGCGACGGTGGCAACCAGGCCGCCGAGGAAGGCCGCCAGCGGCAGGGCGTAGATGCGGAGCAGGGGGATATCGGCCAGCGCCGCTGGCAGGCCGAGCGAGATCACCGACACGCCGGCGAAGGCGGCGCCGCCGCTGACCCCGATCAGGCCCGGATCGGCCAGCGGGTTGCGGAACAGCCCCTGCATCATCGCCCCGGAGACGGCGAGGACAGCGCCGACCATGGCGCCCAGCAGCGTCCGCGGCAGGCGAATGGCGTCGATGATGGCGGCATCGCGCGCGGTCACCGCATCAAGGCTGCCGAGGCCGAGATGATGGCCGATGACCGCCAGAACGTGGCCGACCGGGATGTCCGCCGGCCCGATGCTGATGCTGGCCAGCACTGCAGCGGCCAGCAGCAGCGCCAGCCCGGCCAGGGTCAGCGACAGGCGCCAGGCCCGCCGCTGCTCCGCCGGGACAGGAAGGACGCCGTTGCCGGCCAGAACGGTCACGAACCCGCGCTCCAGGCCCGGTCAGGCAGGGATGGCGGGGTCCAGCCGGGATGCAGGACGACAGCCAGGTCGCGCGCAGCCTGCGGAGTGCGCGGCCCGAAGCCGAGGAGGTAGAGCGAATCCATCGCGATGATCCGGCCCGCCTTGGCCGCCGGCGTCTGGGCGAAGACCGGCAGCGCCGCGATCGTTTCCATCCCGCCATTCGGCTCCACGGCGTGGCTGGCGATCACCACCACCTCCGGCGCGGCGGCGGCCACCGCCTCCGGCGACAGCGGCTTGTAGCGCTCCATCTCGCCGACCGCGTTGGCGCCGCCGGCCAGGCGGATGATGCCGTCCGCCGCCGTGCCGCTGCCGCCGCCCAGCGGCGCGCCCTGGGTGATCGACAGCACGAACAGCACGCGCGGCCTCGACGGGACCTTGGCGACCGCATCCGCCACCGTGGCGAAATCGGAGCGGACCGCCTGCCCCAGCCCCGGGTCAGAGATGCCGAGTGCCTTCTCCACCCCGACGATCTTGGAGACCACGCCCTCGGCGGTGAAGGCCTCGGGCAGCGCCTCGACCGGTGTGCCGGCGGAGCGGATCTGCTCCAGCACCGCCGGCGGGCCGGCCGACACCGTGGTCAGCACGAGGTCCGGGCTCAGCGACAGGATGCCCTCGGCGGCCAGCTGGCGCAGATAGCCGACGCTCGGCCGCTCCCGTGCGGCGGGCGGATACAGGCTCGTGGTGTCGACGCCGACGATGCGGTCCTCGGCGTGCAGGGCGTAGACGATCTCGGTCAGGTCGCCGCCGGCGACCACGACCCGCTTCGGCTCCGCCCGGGAGGGCAGGGCGACCGCCACCAGAGCCGCGGCGGCGAGGACCAGGAGCGGGCGCATCAGGCGGCGCCCAGGGTGCTGACCCGGGCCACCAGCTCACGCCAGTCGGCCCGCTCCGGCTGGCCCGGCTTGCGGGCGCCGAACAGCATCGCCATCAGCGTGCCGTCGATATCGAACAGCTCCAGCGAAGTGACGACGCCGTCCTTGGTCGGCTTGCGCACCACCCAGGCGCTGTCGATGCGGTCCTCGCGCAGATGCAGGTTGAAGCCTGGATCCAGCACGTTCAGCCAGGGGCCCATATCAAGCAGGCGGTGCACCGGGCCGGTGTGGATCTGCAGGCAGCCGGGGTTGCCGACGAAGACCATGATCGCGGCGCCGGTCTCGGCGGCGTCGGTCAGCACCCGGCGCAGCGCCTCACGGCCCACCGGATCGGCCCGCTGCGGCCCGGCCAGGCGCATCGCCTGCAGCCGGTCGAGCCGGTGCGACTTGAGCAGGCCGAAAAACTGGTGCGTATCCTCCATCGCGTCCCAGCCGGCGCGGAAGCCGCCGACGTCAATCTCCGAATCCTCCAGCACAGCCGGGCGGAGGATCTCCTGCGGCGCCAGCAGCGGCGCCTGGTCGGCATGGCGGAAGCGCTCGACCAGGGCGGCGAAGGCGGTGCGGTCGCTGCCCTCGGTCAGGAAGATCTTGTGGATCGCGGTGCCGGCGGCGTCGAAGAACTGCAGGCTCGGCTTGGGGTGATCGGCGCCGCCGACCGCGAAGCCATGCGCCCAACGGGTGTAGAACAGCCGAAGGTCGATGTCGGGGCCGAGCGCGAGGCCGACATGGCTGCCGGCGGAGACGTTCAGGTAGGTGCCGGTCTTCTCGTGCACCACGCTCTCGTTGCGGGTCAGCGCCATCACCGGGCCGAGCGCCTCGACCGCCTGCAGGATCGCGCTCCAATCCCCGCCGATGCGAGCCGTTCCGGCGCCGATCTGGGAGGCGACCAGCTCGCCCTCGCTGACCCCCAGCGCCGCCGCGGCGTCGCGGGCGCGCAGCTGCGGCTGCTCGGCGCGCAGCGCCGCCCAGCGTGCGGCGAGGGCGGTCGGCGGGGCCTGGAGGTCAGGATCGAGGCTCTGCATCATGCTCTCCGATCACCGGTAGAGGCGCCGGCGGCCGGCGGGGTGGACAGGACATGCGAAAACGCGGCCAAGCCATGGGCCGCCGGGGGCTGCAGAAGCATGACGAGAACCTGTTCGGGCGACGGGTCCTCGCGCAGACCTGGCGGCGGGCGATGCCCGGCTTGCTGGGCGCGCGAAACGGGACGGGCTACTTGGTCAGGATGAGCTTGCTGTTGCGGGTGATCCGCAGGCGGTAGACGTCGTCGCCGTGCTGGATCGTCAGCTCGCGCCGGGCGCCGAACAGGTCGCGCGTGTCGAGGCTGGTGGTGGCGGGCCGCTGCGGCGGCTCGACGGCATGGGCTGTGGGTTGATCCAGCATGGTCCCCATCCACGGTGAGATTGATCGGACAAGACGATGTTGAGAGTCATTCTCACATCCAATCGGGCTGGTCAAGCAAATGCGTGTCATTCCTAATTGCATTTGCTGAAAACACTTCGCATCGATATGGGATCGGGCGCGGAAACCTACGGAAACGCGATGCTTGGTGCCGACAGCCCGGGCGCGCATATAATATGGGGCCAGCGAAAGCGATGGGGCAGGTGCCGATGGAGACAGGGGCCGAGCGATGACCGAGGTGCACGAGATCGAACGCAGGCCGGCGGCGCGGCCGGTCCAGCCTTCAGCCGGCCTTGCCGTCTGCGAGGACCGCGTGGTCGAGCGCTTCCTCGATCGTCCCGCCGCCCCGCGCAGCGACACCGACTTCCTGCGCCGGCTCAACCACAGCCTGTTCGACGAGCCGGAGTATCGGCCGAGCGTGCCCAGCCTGCGCAGCCTGATGGCGCTGGCGGCGGTGGCGCTGCTGGCGGTGGGCGCGGCGGCGCTGATCGGCACCGCCTGGCACGATCTGAACGATGGCGGGACCGCGCGACAGGAGGTCCGCTGAGCCGCCCGCCCGGCCCGATGGCCTCAGCTGTCGTATTGCAGCAGCGAGACGACCGGCGCGTCGATCTTGTCGCGGCCGCCGAGGAAGGACAGTTCGATCAGGCAGGCCGCACCGCGGACATCGGCACCGACGCGGCGCAGCAGCTGGATCGCCGCCGCCATGGTGCCGCCGGTCGCCAGCAGATCGTCCAGCACCGCCACCTTCATGCCCGGCTTGATCGCATCGGCCTGGATCTCGATCGCGTCCGACCCGTATTCGAGCTGGTAGAGATGGCCGATCGTCTCGCCCGGCAGCTTGCCGCGCTTGCGGCACATCACGAAGCCGCAGCCTAGTACATAGGATAGTGGTGCCGCAGCCAGAAACCCACGAGATTCGATGCCGACCAGGATGTCCGGCTGCCACTCGCGGACCTGGGTTGCCAGGCTGTCGACGGCGTGCCGCCACGCTTGTGGATGGGCCAGGAGCGGCGAGATGTCGTAGAACAGGATGCCTGGCTTGGGAAAATCCGGGATACCGCGTATGTGCGATTTGAGATCCATGAGACATCCTTGGTTGCGGGCCGGAGCGACCCTGCATCGTAGTGCCTGCGGCCCGAAAGGCAATTCGCAGGTGCGGGAGCCGGCGTTCCGGGGGGCAGCGCGGTGACAACGGCGGCGGCGGCCACGGACGCCGAGGCCCGGATCGACAGCCGCGTCGAGCGCGGCGTCACCCGGCTGCACCTGGAAGGGCCCTGGGTGACCCGGGCGGCGGCGCCCCTCGACCATGAGCTGTCGGAGCTGGTGCGGTCATCGGTGAAGGGCGAGGTGGTGCTGGACCTGTCCGGCGTCACCCGGCTCGACACGGTCGGGGCCTGGCTGGTGCACCGCACCCAGGAGGATCTGGCCGCGGCCGGCGCCACGGTCCGGGTCGAGGGCGTGTCGGACGACCAGAAGGGTCTGCTCGAGGCGGTGTCGCGGGTCGAGCGCGATGAGCCGATCAAGCGTCCGCACCGCAATATCCTGTACGAGCTGGCGCTGCGCACCGGCAAGGCGACCTACGGTTTCCGCGACGAGGCGCTGGAGCTGCTGAGCTTCCTCGGCATGCTGGTGGTCAAGAGCATCGCCACGCTGCTGCACCCGAGCCGGATCCGCATCACCGCGCTGGCGCACAACATCGAGGCCACCGGCCTCAACGCCATGCCGATCGTCGGGCTGCTGTCCTTCCTGATCGGCGTCGTGCTCGCCTATCAGGGGGCGGACCAGCTGAGCCGCTTCGGCGCCCAGATCTTCGTGGTCAACCTGCTCGGCGTGTCGGTGCTGCGCGAGCTCGGCGGCCTGATCACGGCGATCATCGTCGCCGGACGGTCCGGCTCGGCCTTCACCGCGCAGATCGGCACGATGCAGGTCAACCAGGAGGTCGACGCGATGGAGACGCTGGGCCTCGACCCGATCGAGGTGCTGGTGATCCCGCGGGTCTTCGCCCTGGCCATCACCCTGCCGCTGCTGACCTTCTATGCCAGCATGATGGCGATCTTCGGCGGCGCGCTGATGTCGTATTTCGTGCTCGACATCAGCGGGCCGCAGTTCCTGCAGCAGTTCAAGGCGGCGATCAGCGTCAGCACTTTCTGGGTCGGCATGATCAAGGCCCCGGTCTTCGCCTTCGCCATTGCCATGGTCGGCTGCTATGAGGGGCTGAAGGTCTCCGGCAGCGCCGAGAGCGTCGGTCGGCTGACCACCCAATCCGTCGTCGTCTCGATCTTCCTGGTGATCGTGCTCGATGCCCTGTTCTCCATCCTGTTCGCCACCCTGGGGGTCTGATCATGCATAAGGACCCCCAGGCCCCGCCGCCAGAGGCGCCGGATGACGGCGTTGCGATCCGTGTGCGCGGCCTCAAGACCCAGTTCGGCGCCCAGGTGATCCATGAGGGGCTGGATCTCGATGTCCGGCGCGGCGAGGTGCTGGGGGTTGTCGGCGGCTCCGGCACCGGCAAATCGGTGCTGCTGAAGGAGATCATCGGCCTGATCCGTCCCGCCGCCGGGACGGTCGAGGTGCTCGGCATCGACATGGACCAGGCCGACGAAGCGGAACGCAGGGCGGTGCAGCGGCGTTGGGGGGTCATGTTCCAGGACGGCGCGCTGTTCAGCTCGATGACCGTGGCCGAGAACATCCAGGTGCCGATGAAGGAATACACCCGGCTGTCGCACCACATGATGGACGAGCTGGCGCGGGTGAAGATCGCCATGGCCGGCCTGGCCTGCAGCGCCGGTCTCAAGCATCCGTCCGAGCTGTCCGGCGGCATGCGCAAGCGCGCCGCGCTGGCGCGGGCGCTGGCGCTGGACCCGGAGATCATCTTTCTCGACGAGCCGACCGCAGGCCTGGACCCGATCGGCGCCGCCGCCTTCGACCAGCTCATCGCCGAGCTGCAGCGCAGCCTCAGGCTCACGGTGTTCATGGTCACCCACGACCTCGACAGCCTGGTCACGATCTGCGACCGCATCGCCGTGCTGATCGACAAGAAGATCGTGGTCGACACCTACGAGAACCTGCTGAAGGTCGACCATCCCTGGATTCAGGAATACTTCCACGGGCCGCGCGGCCGCGCGGCGGCAGCGGCCGAGCATGCCGCGGCGGAGCGGGCACAGGCGGGGGCGGAGAGCTGAGATGGAGACCCGTGCAAGCTATGTCGCCGTCGGCAGCTTCGTCCTGATCCTGATGGTCGGGCTGGTGGTGTTCGCCGTCTGGCTCGGCGGATCGGGGCTGCGCGAGAACGCCGAGCGCTACCTGATCTACTTCTCCGGCAACGTCACCGGGCTGCAGGAAGGCAGCCAGGTGCGCTATCGCGGCATCCCGGTCGGCACCGTGGAGGACGTCGAGATCGACCCGTCCAATGTCGAACGGGTGCAGGTCCGGATCGCAGTCCGGCCGAAGACACCGATCGTCAAGGGCTCGGTGGCGTCGCTCGAGATCCAGGGCCTGACCGGCGGCGCCTTCGTCCTGCTCAGCGGCGGGGTCCAGGGCGCGCCGCCGCTGGAGAAGGAGGAGGGCAAGGACTATGCGGTGATCCCGTCGCGCCAGTCCGGGCTGCAGGCGATCGTCGACACCGTGCCACAGCTGCTCGACCGGCTGTCGGATATCAGCCGCGAGGTCCAGCGGATCTTCTCCGAGGAGAACGTCCAGAACATCTCCGCGGTCCTGGCCAATACAAACACGCTGACCGCGGCGCTGGCGCAGCGCTCGACCCAGTTGGCGAGCACGATCGACCGGATCGACGCGCTGACCCAGAATGTAGACGGGCTGGTCACCGAGGCGCGGACGGACCTGAGCAAGCTGACCACCGGCGCGACCGGCTTCCTGTCGACCACCGACACTCAGGTCAATGCTGCGGTGGCCGATGCCCGGGCGATGATCGCCTCGCTGCGCCAGAGCGCCGACGACGTGGCCCGGCTGTTGAAGCAATCCGGACCGGGGGTGGAGAGCTTCTCCACCGACGGGCTCTATGAGATCACCCAGCTGATCACCCAGCTCCGCGGCCTGACCGACAACCTGAACCGGACCCTGTCGCGGCTCGACCGCAGCCCGGCGCAGTTCCTGTTCGGCGGCTCGTCCGGCGGCGTGCCGCCGAAAGGTTCCTCGAGGTGAAGATGAGTTTCTCCCCCCTGTCCCGGCGCCTCTTCCTGCGGCAGGCCGCTGTCTCCTCGGCCGCGGTCGGCCTGGCCGGCTGCGGCGGGATCAGCGCGCTGGCCCCGCCGGCGCCGCAGGTCTACGAGCTGACCCCGAAGAGCACCTTCGACCCAGGCCTGCCGAAGGTCACCTGGCAGCTGCTGGTCGACATGCCCAGCGCCAATGCCGGTATCGATTCCGACCGCATCGCGATCAGCGAGACCCCGACCGCGCTCGACTACTTCGCCAAGGTGGCCTGGGTCGACCGCGCCCCGGCGATGATCGTCGGCCTGCTGGTCGAGAGCTTCGAGAACACCGGCAAGATCGTCTCGGTCGGCCGGCAGATCTCCGGCCTGCGCGCCAACTACGTGCTGCAGCCCGAGATCCGGGAGTTCCGGGCCGAGCGCTGGTCGGGCCAGCCCTATCGGGTGCGGGTGCGGATCGGCGCCAAGCTGGTGCGCTTCCCGCAGCGGACGATCATCGGCGGCGAGAGCTTCGAACGCGTGGTCGAGGTGCAGGGGCCGGATTTCACGGATGTGATCCGGGCCTGGGACGACGCCCTCGGCAGCGTGATGAAGGAAGTGGTGGAGTGGACGCTGCGCGCCGGCGAGCGTGACGATCGCGCCGCAGGCCGGCCGCGGCGATAGCAGCGGAAGGAAAGAAAGGCCGCGCCGGTCCTCTCGAGGCCCGGCGCGTGCGTCAGCGGATCGATGGTGTCGTCAGCGGGTGACGGTCTGCCAGAAGAAGAAGGCGATGACGCCGATGATGATGACCCACTCTGCACCCATGATCCGATCCATCCCCATGTGTCTTGCCGCCCTTCATAGCACGGCATGGGCCGATCGCAAGGCGCTCGCGGCGGCGCGGCGCGAGGCCGATGTTCGCAAATGAAAATATTGGCATCGTTTCCGCTTCCCCATTAGCATTCTTTTTCGTCCAGCCACGGGAAGAAGAGCGGCCATGAACGCCACGGCGAGACAGAGCCAGATCGTCGATCTGGTCCGCCAGGAGGGCTATGTCACGGTCGAGACCCTGGCCGAGCGGTTCCAGGTGACGCCGCAGACGATCCGCCGCGACATCTCGCTGCTGCAGGACAGGGCCTTGCTCCGGCGCTTCCACGGCGGCGTCACGGCGCCCGGCAGCGTCGAGAATTTCGCCTATTCCACGCGCCAGGTGCTGTGCCTGGAGGAAAAGCGCCGGATCGCGCGGCTGGCGGCGCGGCAGGTGCCGGACAACGCTTCGCTGTTCCTCAATATCGGCACCACGACGGAGGAGGTGGCCCGGGCGCTGCTGGGCCATCGCGGGCTGCGGGTGATCACCAACAACATCAACGTTGCGAACATCCTGTATTCGAATGCGAGCTGCGAGGTGATCGTCGCCGGCGGCGTGGTCCGGGCCCGGGACGGCGGCATCGTCGGCGAGGCGACGCTCGATTTCGTCCGCCAGTTCAAGGTCGATGTCGGCATCATCGGCATCAGCGGCATCGACGGCGACGGCACGCTGCTCGACTACGACTACCGCGAGGTGCGGGTGGCGCGGGCGATCATCGACAATTCGCGCCAGGTGTTCCTGGTGGCCGACCACACCAAATTCGGCCGCAACGCCATGGTGCGGCTGGCCTCGATCGGCGAGATCCACGCCCTGTTCACCGACCGGACCCCGCCGGCACCCTTCGGCGAGGCGATCGCCGCCACCACCTGCCGCGTCCACGTCGCCGACTAACGCCGACTGGGGTCTTTCAGATCACCTTGTCCTGCTGCAGCCGCGAAACCAGGTCCTTGGCCGCCCGGGCGGCGAGATCGGCGAAATTGCTGTTCGAGCCGCCGCGCGCGATGGCCTCGCCCTTCCAGATTGCGGCACCGCCGCCCGCCTCCTGCAGCGTGGCGTCGTAGCGGGCCGTCGGCTGCTCGACCCAGCGGCCGCCCGTCGTCAGCCCGGCGAAGGGGCCGGGATAGTAGCCATATCCATAGCCGTAGTATGGGAAGAACGGGTCGCCGACATAGGTCGGCGGGATGTAGCGGGCCACCGTGGCGCGCTGGTCGACGGCGATGCGCAGCACGGCACGCACGCCGGCGGCCCGGATCGCGGCGGTCTCGGCGGCCGGGCCGCCGGGCCGGGTCGGCGGTGCCAGGTCGATCATCCGCTGTGCCCGCACACCGCGGGCGGCGAGCTCCGCGACGGCCGCGCTCTCCAGCGCTTCGCGCTCCCCGAGCCGCGGCGTCTCCGCGACCACGACGATCGAGCGGATCGGCGCTCCGCCGCGATAGGCGGGGTCGACAAAGCCCGCCACCTGCGTCTGGGCGCAGGCGGCGAGGATGAGGGCGGCCAGGGCAAGGATAAGGGCGCGCATGACGCCTCCTGAGAATCGGTCTCAAAGAGATGGCGCAGCGGATCGCAGCCGCCAAGGACCATCGTTGCGGTTGTGACAAATTTGTCGCTCAGCCGAAGGGACCGTGGCAGCGAAGCACCTATTAAGCCACGCGGCGACTGGGCTTACGGGGTGTTCTTGTGTATGAGGGCGAGGTATTCGGGGCCGTCCGGGGGGAATAATGGCCGTTGCGAGGAAGATTGCCATAGCCGTTGCCGCTGCCGTGATTTCGGCCAGCGCCGTGGCGGTGACGACGGTAGCGGCGACGGCCAGCCCATGGGCGGAGCCGGGCGATTCGAGCCTGCGCAACGACATCCACATACTGGAAAACTTCCGCCTGATCGACGGCGTTCTCAGCGCCTGGCCACTTCCGTGGGCGCAGATCACCTATCGCCTGGCCAAGGCCGATCGCGATTCGCTGCCGCCCTACGCCCAGGCGGCGCTCGACCGCGTTCGCGCCAGGGCCGCGGCCGAGACCCGGCAGGGCCAACTGCATGCGGAGCTGCGGGCCGACCTGACCAATCAGCCCGCCCTGGTGCGCGGCTTCGACTACACGGCGCGGCAACGCGGCGAGATTTCCGCCTCCTTCGAATATATGGGCGATTCGACCGCGCTGCGGCTGTCGCTCGGCGCCTATTCCCGCTTCATGAAGGGCGACAGCCCCTGGTACTACGCCGGCGAGGATGAGTTCCAGGCGTCGCTCGACGGCAGCTACATCGCCCAGCGGATCGACAACTGGATCCTCTATGCCGGCTGGCTCGACACGTGGTGGGGACCGGGCGAGACCACCAGCCTGATCCTCTCGACCAATGCCCGGCCGTTTCCGAAGGTCGGCTTCATGCGGTCCAACCCGCATGCCTTCGAGACGCCGTGGCTGAGCTGGATCGGCCCCTGGCAGTTCACCGGCTTCCTGGGCGTCCTGCCGGACAGCCGTCAGGTATCCAACCCCCTGATGTTCGGGCTGCGGCTCTCGATCAGCCCGATCCCGGGGCTGGAGCTCGGCGGCTCGCGCATAATGATGTTCTGCGGCAGCGGCCGGCCCTGCGGCCCCGGCACCTTCTTCGACGGCTTCTTCGGCAACACCAACGTCGATCCCTCGCAGCAGGCGCAGGACCCGGCCAACCAGATCGCCGGCTTCGATGCCCGCTACAGCAACCAGATCTTCGGCCAGCCCTTCGAGATCTATGGCGAGCTGACCGGTGAAGACGCGGCCTATTCCGACATCGGCCTGCCGCTGCCGTCGCGGAACGCCGGCGTGCTGGGCGCCTCGGTCTGGAACGGCTGGGGCGACGATGGGGCAACGTGGAAGCTCAATGTCGAATACTCGAACTCGACCGCGAACTTCCTGGACAAGAAGATCTACGGCTACTTCTACGAGAGCGGCGCCTATCCGGACGGCTACCGTTTCTACGACCGCGCGATCGGCGACAGCCTCGACAGCGACGCCGAGCTGTTCGGGGTCACCGGCACCTTCGTCGACAGCGATGACTGGACCTACAAGGTCTCCTACTCGCACGCCTTCCTGAATCCGAAGAACAACACCCGCAACGAGGTCACCAAGACCAAGGAGAACATCAACATCGTCGACCTCGGCGTCTCGATCCCGATGCGGCGCAACACGGTCGGCATCAATCTGCGGCTGCAGGACGATTCGGCCAACAGCCCGGGCGAGCAGAAGCCGATGGCCGCGTTGGGTGTGTCGACGACGATCCGGTTCTGATCGTCGCCGGCACGCTCTGACTCAGGGCTCTTCCAGCCGGACGACGTCGTCCTCGCCGAGATAGGGACCGGTGCGGACCTCGATCAGCTCGAGGTCGATCTTGCCGGGGTTCTCGAGCTTGTGGTCGGTGCCGATCGGCAGGTAGACGGCCTCGTTCTCGCGCAGGATGCGGGACTGGCCTTCCATGGTGACCCGGGCGGTGCCGGACAGCACGACCCAGTGCTCGGAGCGGTGGTAGTGGCGCTGCAAGGCGACGGCCTGGCCGGGATGGATCAGCACGCGCTTGACCTGGAAGCGGTCGCCGGCATGCAGCGACTTGACCGTGCCCCAGGGCCGGTAGATCTCGCGGTGGATCACCGCCTCGGGGCGCTTGGCCGCCTTGAGCCGGTCGGTGACGGCCTTGACGTCCTGGACCTGGTCCTTGGCGGCGACCAGCACGGCGTCGTCGGTGGCGATGACGATGGCGTCGTCGAGGCCGATCACGGCGGTGAGGATGCCGTCGGAGCGGACCAGGCAGTTGCGCGAGGATAGGGCCAGCGCGTCGCCCTGGGTCAGGTTGCCGTCGGCGTCGCGGTCACCGATCTCCCACAAGGACGACCAGGAGCCGACATCGGTCCAGCCGATCGAGGCCGGGACGATGCCGGCGCGGTCGGTCTTCTCCATCACCGCATGGTCGATCGAGATCGAGGGTGCCTGGACGAAGGCGGCGGGGTCGAGGCGCAGGAAGGTGAGGTCGCGCGAGGCCGCCTTGAGCGCGGCATCGGCGGCGGCGAGGACGGCCGGGGCGTGGCGGGCGCATTCGGCCAGGTACTGGCCGGCGGTGAACAGGAAGATGCCGGCGTTCCACAGGTGGTGGCCTTCGGCCAGGAAGCGCTCGGCGGTCTCGCGCGGCGGCTTCTCGACGAAGCGGGCGACGGTGCGGGCGCCGGGGGCCTCGGGGATGTCGTCGCCGGGCAGGATGTAGCCGTAGCCGGTCTCGGGGGCGGTCGGCTGCATGCCGAAGGTCATCAGGTGGCCGGCGCGGGCGGCGGGGGCTGCGGTGGCGATGGCGGCGCGGAAGCCCTTGGGGTCGGCGATGTGGTGGTCGGCGGGCAGCACCAGCATCAGCGTGTCGGGGTCGCGATCGGCCAGGAAGCGGGCGGCGACAGCGACGGCCGGGGCGGTGTTGCGGGCTGACGGCTCGAGGATGATGGCGTCGGGGAAGACGCCGATCTGGCGCATCTGCTCGGCGACGACGAAACGGTGGTCGTCGGCGCAGATGAAGACGGGCGCGGCGAAGCCGTTGGCCTCGCCGACCCGGGCCACGGTGTCCTGGATCATGGTGCTGTCCGAGACCAGCGGCAGGAACTGCTTGGGATTCCCGGCGCGCGACAACGGCCACAGCCGGGTCCCGGACCCGCCCGACAACACCACCGGCACCACAGCTTGATCGACTCGACTCATGACCTGCTCCAGATTTCAGGCGCTGAACTTGTATCAGCCATTAGGTTTGCGAATTCAACACTTTGAAGACCATCAAAGTCCGGGAAAATCTTCCGCTATTCCGACCTTCCACCGATGTTCTCATACGGTGTTATGAAGCAAGGCGAAGCGCGGGACAGTCTTCCGGCGTCCGGTCTGGGTGGGGTTTCCGCCACTGGGCTGATGCGAAATCAGGTTTCGCGTCGTTATGATTTGAATTTAGGTGCGCTGCAGCATAGTCTTCGATTCCGGACGGCGCGTCCAGTCGCCCGTTCGAATCCCAGGTTTCCTCCGTCGAAGGATCGTCGGCAATGAAGATTCAAGCTTTGGTCGCGGCTGTGATTCCTGATGCCTCCGGTTCGGCGATCGATCCCCATGAGCTGCAGGATCTGATCGACGCGGCGGACTGGGATGGTGTCAACGCCCGGTCGCGGGAATCGCGCGCCGCGGTATCGCGCGACGGCGCGGGGGCGCCGCTGTCCCGGCGCACCATCCTGCTCGACCGGCTGTACAGCGTGGCCCGGGATTCGGAAGAGGATTTTGATCCGGCGGCGGCGGCCAAGGCGGCCGCGGCACTTTGCCTCTCCCAGCACAACCACGTGCTGTCGCCGCTCGACCAGGAGGCGATCGGCGGCGTCTTCGTCGAGGACGGCATGCTCCATCTCTGGGGCATCAACCAGCTCGACCCGGCCCTGCCGGTCGATCTCGCTCTGGTGGTCGACGGCCGCCGGATCTTCGACGCGCAGACCGACCCGTCGACCGGCCGTGTCGCCTTTGCCGCCACCCGGCTGCATGGCCGCCACCGCTCGTTCGGCTTCGAGCTCGACGGCACGGTGGTGCCCGGCCCGGCTTTCACCGCCCTGTCCTTCTGGAAGGACCCCGACGCGCTGACCGAGCTCGCCGACCACCTGGCCGACCTCGTCAACAACACGGGCTATCTCGGCGCGCGCTTCACCGCCAAATCCCATCTGCCCAAGACCATGGCCCGGCTCGACGCCTCGGGCGGCGACGACAAGGTCAAGGGCCGCATCCCGGAATTCGTCCGCTACATGGCGAACCGGTACGATTGCGACACCAAGAACCTGGTCGGCTACCAGGGCACGGCGCAGTGGATCATCTCCGACGTCATGGAGTATGCCGACCGCCGCAGCATCTTCTGCATGACCAACGAGATCCACGAGGCGCTGTCCGAGGGCGTGTTCAACAAGCGCGCCCTGAAGAACGACGTCTCGCTGGCGCTGTTCGCCTTCTGGCGCCGGCACTACCAGCACATCGACATCTTCAGCGACGAGGGGCTGCGCAAGGTCCAGTACAAGTTCGCCACCGCGCCCTTCATCAGCGACAAGAACAACCAGCTGCTGATCTCCAAGGCGCTGAAGGAGCGGCTGAGCGCGGTGGTCGACGCCTATCGCAGCCGCGCCCTGCCGTGGAGCTGGTACTGGCTGTTCCGGCACGAGGATGAGGGCACCACCCACAAGATGATGGAGGCCGGCTACGCGCTGACCCTGTCGTTCAAGGAGGTGCTGGCCGACCTGGTCGAGCAGAACCGCTGCTCCTTCAACCCGCGCAACTGGATGTCCTACTGGGGCTCGACGCCGCACGAGGTGGCGGGCCACTTCACCCGCTTCGACCTGGCCCTGATCTCGCTGCTGAACGGCCGCGCGGTGCCGGAGGAGCTGATCGCCGAGCGTGGACCCGAGGTGCTGCGCCGGCAGCTGATCGACCAGGTCTACAGCCGCGCCCCGCGCCTGGCCGCGATCTCGGCGGTGGCGCAGGACCTGGCGGCCGCGCCGGCCGCCGAGCCGGCGATCGAGCGCATCGACCTGGTGGTGATCGGCCACGCCAACGCCACCGGCCTCGGCCGCAACCTCAACATGTTCGTCGAGGCGCTGTCGGGCTTCGACCCGCTGGTGTTCAACGCCGATGACGGCCAATGCGTCAATCCGGAAGGGCGCTGGCGCGAGGACATGAACCTGCGCGCCCGGGTGGTGGTGCTCTGCGTCAATGCCGACCGGGCGCCGGAGATGATCGCCCGCTTCGCCTCGATCTGCGAGGACGCGCACATCATCGGCTTCTACCTGTGGGAGACCGACACCCCGCCGGAGACGCATCTGCTCGGCGCCAATGCGGTGGACGAGATCTGGGCCCCGTCCGATTTCGTCGCCGACGGCTACCGCAAGATCACCTCGACCCCGATCAGCAACATCCGCAAGGGCCTGGCCCATCCGCCGGCCCGGGTGTTCAGCCCGTTCCTCGACCGCTTCCGGCGCAGCCCCAGCGAGCTGATCTTCCTGTCGCTGGCGGAATTCGGCTCCTCGATCGTGCGCAAGAACCCGCTGTCGGTGGTCAAGGCCTTCCAGCAGGCCTTCACCGAGGGCGACGAGGAGGTCCGGCTGCTGCTGAAGATGCGCGAGATCGACCCCGGCCACTGGAGCAACTTCGACGGCTACTGGGAAGAGGTGGAGGAGCGCATCACCGGCGACCACCGGATCGAGATCGTCGAGGGCAACCTGACCGATGCGGAATACTGGTCGCTGATCGACTCCTCGGACGTGTTCGTTGCCCTGCACCGGGCCGAGGGCTTCGGCTACGGCATCGCCGACGCGATGATGCTGGGCAAGCCGGTGATCGTGTCCGACTACTCAGGCACGCAGGATTTCTGCGAGGCGGGCAATTCCTTCCTGATCGATGTCGACGTGGTGCCGACGCCGCCGGAGCAGATGCGCAGCAAATCCTATGTCGGCCATTGGTGCAGCCCGCGGGTGGATCAGGCGGCAGCGGCGATGCGCGCCATCCTGGCCGACCGCGAGGCGGCGAAGGCGCGGGCGTTGAAGGGCCAGAACCGGATCTTCGCCGATTACAGCTTCGACGATTGGCGCAGCGGCCTGTCGACCCGGATCCGCGACCAGCTGGCCCGGCAGCGCTGACAGCACGGCCGTCCCGGTTCCTTCCCCGTGATCGGCGGCGACATCGACGCGTCGTTTTGCATGAGTCCCCCTCCCTTGCGGGGGGGCCGGGGGAGGGGGTTCTCTCGGCTCGACCCGACCTGGAGATCATGTCCGTCCTGATCCTCGCGACCTATGCCGCGCTGTCGATGTTCCAGGCGGTGGTGATCTGGTGCGGGCTGGTCGCCTGGACCGGAATCCCGGACGTCGCCGCGGTGCCGGTGGCGACGCTGCTCGGGCTGGTGCCGGGGGCGGGCACCATCGTCGCGATCCTGGCCGCCGGCTCGGCCTGGGGCTGGCCGTGGTTCGGCTCGACCTTGCTGTTCTGCGCCCTCCTGGCGCTGTGGGTGCACACGACCCTGTATCACGGCCTGCCCGCGCTTTCGTCCCCGGAGGGGGAGTAGCGAGGCAGGCGGACACGATCGTGGTACGCCTGGTGCCGCTGGCTTTCCCTTCGAGAATCCTCGTCATCCCGCGAAAGCGGGGATCTCGTCACGCCTTCCGGGTAGAGATTTCCGCTTTCGCGGGAATGACGGTCAAAAAGGAAGAGTTGGACTGTCCCTTCCTCAGGCTGCGCCGGCCAACGGCACCGACCCCAGCCGGCCGGCGGCGAAGGCGGTGTTCAGCTCCTCGATGGCGCAGATGATGTGATAGAAGCTGCTGGCCGGCGCCGGCTCCTCGACGAAGGTCCCGTCCGGCTGCAGCTTGTCGCGCCACAGCCCGGCCACCGGCACGTCGAAATAGGTGAACAGCGCGGTCACGCCGGCAGCGATGCGGCCGCGCCACAGCGTCTTCTCCGCCTCGGTCTCGGCGGCGCCGGCCAGCGCCACCGCCGCCTTGATCCGCTCGGTCTGCGGCCACAGCCGGGCGCCGGAATCGACCGGCGCGCCGTCGTCGAGGATGGCGTTGACCGCGACGCCGCGCACCGGGTCGACGCCGGTTTCCTCGGCCGCCTCAGCCATCCGCCGCGCGGCGGCGACGGCGTCCGGCCGGCCGCGCAGCGTGCCCCAGCGCACCAGCAGCCAGGCCCATTCGAACAGGTGGCCGGGCTCGACGATGCGGCCGTCCCGGCCGGGCGCCGGCTGCCATTCGCCGTCGAAGAACTCGCGCAGATATCCGGTCTTCGGGTCGATGAAATGCGACAGGGCCAGCCCCGCGATCTCATCGGCCAGCGCGTTCCAGGCCGCCTGGTCGGGGCCCGAGCCGAGCTCGACCCAGGCCAGCGAAGCCTCGAACAGGTGCATGTGCGGGTTGGCCAGCAGCGGCAGCTTGCGCGGCGCCGCCTCCTCGAAGCCGCCCAGCGGATGCTTCAGCGTCCCCTCCAGCCGCTGCCGCAGCCGCGTCGCCGCCGCGGTCAGCGGCGCCGGGTCGGCCACCACGGTGCCGGCGACGGCCAGCGCGAACAGGGCGAAGGCCTGGTCGTACAGCACCACCGTGTCGTCCAGCGTCGCCCCGTCCGGCCCGACCAGGGTGCGGAAGGTGCCGTCCGGACGCTCATAGGCTTTGCGGAAGAAGGCCAGGCCGTGTTCGACGGCTCGGGCCGACGGGCCGGTCCAGCCCAGCCGGCCGGCGACGGCGAAGGTGAAGACCTGCCGCGCCTGCACCCGGGCGCGGCGCGGCTCGATGCACGGGCCGCCGTCGAGCCCGAGGCGCTCGTGGAAGCCGCCGCGCTCGCGGTCGGTGCCGGCCTCCCACCAGATCGGCAGCGCCGCGGTGGTCAGCCAGGTCATCAGCCGGTCGCGCAGGCCCTGCAGGGTGGCCATCTGCTCGGTCGGGGTGGTCATCATCGGCTCCAGCGGCAGGTCTCGTTGCTCAGATCGTTTGATTGTAGGCGCCCACTTCGGGATTCTCACGCAGCACGCCATCGACGGCCTTGAACATCTCGTGCAGCCGGTCCTTCGACACCGGGCTTTCGACCACAACCACCAGCTCCGGCTTGTTGGAGGAGGCACGGACCAGCCCCCAGGTGCCATCCTCGGTGGTCACGCGAATGCCGTTGACCGTGACCAGGTCGACGATGCGGTGGCCGCTCAGCCCGCCATTGGCGGCGATCTCGCGGAAGCGCTTCTCGACCCGCTCGACCACCTCGTATTTCACCTCGTCGGCGCAATGCGGCGACATGGTCGGCGACCCCCAGGTCTGCGGCAGGGCGCGGTACAGATCGGCCATGCTCTTGCCCGGGTTGCGGTCCATCATCTCGCAGACGGCGATGGCGGTGACCAGGCCGTCGTCATAGCCGCGGCCGATCGGCGGGTTGAAGAAGAAGTGGCCGGACTTCTCGAACCCGGCCAGGGCGTTCAGGTCGCGCACCCGGCGCTTGATGTAGGAATGGCCGGTCTTCCAGTAGTCGGTCTTGGCGCCCTGGGCCTGCAGCACCGGATCGGCGGCGAACAGCCCGGTCGACTTGACGTCCACCACGAACTGGGCCCCGGGGTGCAGCGCCGACAGGTCGCGCGCCAGCATCACGCCGATCTTGTCGGCGAAGATCTCGTTGCCCTCGTTGTCGACCACGCCGCAGCGGTCGCCGTCGCCGTCGAAGCCGAGGCCGAAATCGGCGCCGGTCTCGCGCACCTTGGCGGCGATGGCGTGCAGCATCTCCATGTCTTCGGGGTTGGGGTTGTAGTTCGGGAAGGTGTGGTCCAGCTCGACGTCGAGCGGGATCACCTCGAGGCCGATCGCCTCCAGCACCCGCGGCGCGAAGGCGCCGGCGGTGCCGTTGCCGCAGGCGGCGACGACGCGCAGCTTGCGCCCGATCTTCCGGCCCTCGGTCAGCTCCTGGACATACTGCTCGGCGAAGCCCTCGACGAAGCGATAGCTGCCGCCGGTGCGCGGCTCGAAGGCGCCGGACAGCACGATGTCGCGCAGCCGGCCCATCTCCTCCGGCCCGAAGGTGACCGGGCGGCTGCAGCCCATCTTCACCCCGGTCCAGCCATTGTCGTTGTGCGAGGCGGTGACCATGGCCACGGCCGGGACGTCGAGCGCGAACTGGGCGAAATAGGCCATCGGCGACACCGCCAGGCCGATGTCGTGCACGGTGCAGCCGGCCGCCATCAGCCCTTGCGCCAGGGCGATCTTGATGGCCATGGAATAGCCGCGGAAGTCATGGCCGACCACCACCTCGGGCTTCACCCCGGCCTCGTGCAGATAGGTGCCGAGGCCGAGGCCCAGGGCCTGCACGCCCATCAGATTCAGCTCCGGCGGCTTGTCCGAGCCGGGATGCCCGAACCACCAGCGGGCGTCGTATTCGCGGAAGCCGGTCGGCTTCACCAGCGGCGTGGTCTCGAAGGCATAGGTGTTCGGAACCAGCGACGCGGAAGGCTTGGGCAGCATCGGGAGATCCTCGGGGCGGCAGGAGGGGCAGGGGCAGGCAAGGAAAATCCGATCGCCGACCCGGCGGTCCCGGATCGGCGGCAATGGCGAAGGCACGCCCTCGCATCGGATCGATTGTTGATTTTTGCCGGGACCCGGCGGCGTGGCCGGGTCCCAGGGTCGACGCCCTTAAGCGTTGAGGGCTTCGCGGACGGGCTTGGACGGGCTGAACACCACCTTCTTCGAGGCGGCGATGGTGATCGGCGCGCCGGTGGTGGGGTTGCGGCCCTCGCGCTCCGGCCGGATCGCGACCTTGAAGCGGCCGAATCCCGAGATCGAGACCTGGTCGCCGCGCGCGGCCGATTCGGTGATCGCCTGGAAGATGCTGGTGAGGATGCGCTTGGCCTTCACGCGCGACAGCTTGTGGTCCTGGGCCAGCTGTTCGATCAGCTCCGAGGTGTTCATCGACGATCCTCTAGGTGGAAATGGGTGCCGTGCACCCGGTGGAAGGCATGGGGACGTCCCCAGGCCCGTGGCGCATGCTCGGGCGAGCATGTCGGGACAGACGGGCGGACTTCAGGGGAGCGGCACGGGCAGCTCGTCATCCTCGTCCTCCTCGTCATCGATCGGCGGCTCGTCATCCGCGGCGAAGTCATCGGCCTTGAAGGCCAGGATGGTGTCGCGCACCGAATCGTAGGTGGTCAGCCGGGCGTCGGACAGAACCGCCCCGGTGTCGGCGAAGCGGCGCAGCATCCGCGGCCGCTTGGTGGTGAAGACCAGCGTCGCCTCGCGTCGCCGGGCGTCGACCAGCTGCTCACACCAGTCGCGGAAGCCAGGCGGCCCGCCGATCACCGATTCGTCGGCGAGATAGATGTCGAAGGGCAGGGCATAGGCGGTGGTGAACAGGAGGCGGCTGCGCTTGTCGCCGGTATAGGCCGAGAACGGCTTGTCGAAATCGGCGCCGATGCCGCTATGCGCCTCGACGAAGCGGATCACCTCCCGGGCGTCGGCGCCATAGATCCGGGCGGTGAACCAGACATTCTCGCGCCCGGTCATGGTGCTGACGAAGGGCCCGGCGGTGCCGACCAGGAACGACACCCGCCCCTGGCGCAGCACCCGGCCGGAATCCGGTGGCACGGAGCCTGCGATCAGGCGGATCAGGGTCGATTTGCCGGCGCCGCGCCGGCCCAGGATGCCGACGGTCTTGCCCGGCTCGAACACGGCGCTCAGATCGTCGAGGACGAGCTTGCTGTGGCCGCTGCCATGCGACTTGTAGCGCTTGCTGACGCGGTCCAGCACGATCATTTCGCGGCCATCCGGCGACGCCGCGTCGCCCGCTCCAGGATCAGGCCGAGGAAGACCGAGCCCAGGGCCCAAGACAGCAGATAGGTCTTGTCCAGGCACTCTGTCGGGTAGGTCAGGTAGAAGCCGGTGCGGAACCATTCCACGCCGTGCAGCACCGGGTTCCAGACCAGCCAGTCGCGGATCTGCGTCGGCATATAATCGGGCACGTAGAACACGGCGCTGAGGAACAAGAGCGACCGGCCGAACACGCCGTAGACCACCGCCCACAGCCGGAAGAAGGCGCCGATCACGCCGTTGACGATGCCGACGCCGATCGCCGTGGTCGCGATCACCAGGAAGGCGGAGACCACCTTGAGCGGCTGGATCGGCGACGCCTCCGGCACCCCCATGACGATGTGGATGAAGCTGAACAACAGGATCGCCACGACGGCCAGCTGCAGCGTCTCCAGGAAGGCGCGCGCCAGCAGCAGGTCGAGCGGCTTCACCAGCGGCACGCCCTTGGTCAGCCCGCCGCCGCGCAGCGCCGTCATCGCCTTGGAGGAGATGTGCATGAAGGTGAAGTACGGGATCATGCCGGTGCCGAGGAACAGCAGCATGCTGGTGCCGAAATCCGCCTGCCGGCCGATGGCGGAGAACACCGCCATCATCATCGTCAGCTGCAGCATCGGCTCGAGCATCTCGAGCAGGTAGCTGAGGCGCGAATGCTTGGCGTGCATCCGCATCTCGCGCAGCATCAGCGACACCACGACACGGACCTGGACCGCCAGGGCCGTGCCGAGGCCTGGCCGCGCCAGCGCGGTCATGACGCGGCTCCGGGCAGGCGGGCGATCATCGGCGTCATGCGGTCCGCCTCAGATCATGTGGTCGCGCACGGAATGCACCGTGAGCATGGTGATGGCCCAGGCCACGAAGGCGACCAGGAACACGATCAGCACGTCCTCGTATCGCTCCGGATACAGCGCGTACTCGGCCAGCTGCGGCTCGACATAGGGCATTAGATAGGTGCGGTCGGACATGGCGCTGCTGCGCACCTGGTCCAGCGCCGTCAGCATGTTCTGGTAGCTCTGCTGCGCGAATTGCAGCTCGAGCCGGATGTCCTCGTAGTCGGACAGCGTCGCGGCATAGCCTTCCTGGGACGGGTTGGCGCCGCCCGGGGCGGCGCCGGCGCCAAGCTCGCCCTCGATCTTGTTCAGCTGGTCCCGGGTCGCGGCGATGTTGTTCTTCAGCACCTTCATGGTCGGTGCGTCCGGCGACATGTGGGTCGACAGCGAGGTCAGCTGCGCTTCCATCTGCGCCAGGCTGGTGCGCAGCTGCAGCGACAGGCCCAGGGTCGAGGACGCACTGGTCGACAGGTCCGGGGTCTGCTGCACGTTGCGGAACTGGCGCAGCTTGGCGGTGATCTCGCGCAGCCGGTCCTCGGCATTCTTGACGTCGCGCTCGGCGAAGCGGATCGAGTCCTCGCGGGAGCGCTCGGCGATGCGGTTGACCAGGTCCTCGCTGGAGGCGATCAGTGCCTTGGCGACGCGCAGCGACTCCTCGGCCGTGAAGGCCCGGACCTGGACGATCGAGATGCCGGTCGACACGTCGAAGCTGGCATCGACCCGGTTCTGCCAGTACTCCACCAGCTTCTCGACCGGCACGGTGGGGTCGAGCCGGGCCAGGTAGTCGGCGCTCGGGTTGCTGTAGATCGCGCGCAGGTCGACGGTCTTCAGCAGGTCGGTCACCGCCTCGCGGCTGGTGATGTAGTCGGCGACGATGAAGTTGTCGCTGAACGCCGACAGCCGGGCCGACTGGCCCAGCGCGGCGCCGACCAGGTCGGTGGTCGCCGAAGAGGCCGAAGCGTTCGACGACTTCACCGCGAAGCGGAACTCGGAGACGTACTGGGCGCTGGCGAAATAGAGATAATAGGCGCCGCCCAACGCGGTCGGCAGCACCACCATCAGCAGCAGCGACAGCCAGAACCCGGCCGACAGCCTGGCCTTGCGGTTGGGCAGCCGCAGCGTCTCGGCCGGGCCGTCGAAGCGGCGCTCAAGCGGGTTGCGCCGGGCCGTCGGCGGCGGCGCCGAGCGCACCGCCGGCACGTCGCGGAAGCCGGTCACCAGCTCATCCCCCTGCCGCCGCCGGCTGGGCAGCGAGGTGACCGTGGCATCGGCCGGAACAGCCTTGGCCTCGGGCGGCGCTTCCACCTCACGATCGGGCGAATCCCCGCCGCGGCGAGCCGTCATCCGGGCCCGGGCGGCGCGCAGCTCGGCGATCGTCCGCCGCGATGCCTGCGCGTCCTGGGACTCGGGGACCGAAGCCTGCTGGTCCGGCTGTTCGGAGAGATCTTCCGAGGGATTGTCCGGTGTCTTGCCCAAGCCTTACCTCTCACTAGAGTCGGGGCGGCTGCGCTTCCGTTCGCTGCACCGCAGCATAGCAGACGGGATGCATCGAGGAAACCTGCGAAACCACCAAACCTTTTCGCAACGCTGCGGATTCTTCAACGAAACCTTTGATCGGCATCCGCCAGAACCGGCGTCCCGGTCGCGGCCTCCGCCGCGGCCGCCGCTCCGGCCGGCAGCAGCCGCCGGTACATCTCGCCCAGCCGGGCGCGGTAGCGTTCCGGCGAATACAGGGCGGCCTGCCGGGCGCCGCGCTGCGCCAGATCGCCCCGCAGCTCGGCATTGCCGTCGAGGCCGCGGATCGCCTCGGCCAGCGCATGGGTGTCATAGGGATCGACCAGCAGGGCCGCGTCGCCCGCGACCTCCGGCAGCGCGCCCTCGGTCGAGGCCAAGACGGGCGTGCCCAGGCGCATCGCCTCCAGGACCGGCAGGCCGAAGCCCTCATACAGCGACGGGAAGGTCACCGCCTTGGCGCCGCGGATCAGGCTGACCAGCAGCGGGAAGGGGGCGTAGTCGATGCGGTGGACCCGGTTGCGGGTGAAGGTCAGGGTGTCGACCTGCTCCAGATAGCGGATGGTCGAATCGTTCAAGAGCTTCAGCTCCTGGTCGGTCTTCCAGGCCAGCTTGCCGATGATCACCAGCGGCGTCTTGATCTGGCTGGCGAGGTAGCTCTCGATCAGCCGGCCGATGTTCTTCTTCGGCTCGATCGCGCCGAAATACAGCAGGTAGCCCTTGTAAGTCAGGTTGAAGGTGCCCTCGACCTCGCGCTTCACCGCCTCCTCCGGCTTCTCGGCGTATTTCGCCGGGATGTCGACCGCCTGATAGGTGTTGGTGATGCGCTCCTCGGGGTAGCCGAACAGGTCGACGATGTCGCGCTTCGAGGTCTCCGACACCGTGACGATGTGGTCGGCCTTGCGCAGCAGCATCCGCGTCAGCCGGTGGTAGCGCCGCTTGTTGTCAAGCGTGGTGTAGGGCAGCCGCAGCGGCACCAGGTCGTGGATGGTGTAGATGTTGCGGGCGCCGGCCATGCGCAGCGGCAGCGGATAGGTCCAGTGCATCAGCTGCGGCGTGTCGCGCAGCGTCACCGTCATCCGGTTGCGGTAGATCGCGAAGTGCCGGTAGGCGCGGCTCCACAGGTCCGCCACCGAGCTGATCTGGTCGTAATACGGCATCCGCGACCGGTAGGTCCTGGCGATCACCTTGCCGGTGATCGGCACCGGCTTGGCCCGCACCCCCGCCGGCGAATGGATCAGCTCGTTGACGTAGCGCAGGAACTCCAGCCAGCGCGGCGCCTCGCCGACATTGCTCGGGTCGAAGAAGGCGATCTCGCGCAGCAGCTGCTGGGTGCTCGGCGCCGCCCGGCCGCCATACAGCACCTCGGTGCGGTAGCCGAGGTTGTGCAGCTCGTAGCTCAGGTTGCGGGCATAGGTCGCCACCCCGGTGCCGGTTTCGAGGCCGAGATTGTAGCCGTCGATCATGATCGTCTGCGTCACGGCGTGGTCCTGTGTGCTGTCCGGCGACTCGAAGCAAAGGCTTCGGCACGGCCCGTTGGCGGCGCGCCGCATCGGACCATAGCTTCACCCGTGCCGCCATCGGAGATTTGGCGAACTCGCTATAGATATAAAACCTAAAGCGCGCCACGAAAACAGGAATTTGAGGTTCGAGATCCTGGAAGCCGCGCGCTGCCTCGGGTTCCGGACTCAAATATGAAATTTTAAGCGTATGTGGCATTGGCTATTGCGTTCGAAATCTGATATGCACCCAAGCATTCGCGCCACGGCGCACAGCTGAGAGACGACGGATCCATGACCTTGCGACTGGCCTGGCTCATTCCCGCCGTTCTTGCGCTGCCCGCCTGTGGCGAGCTGCCGAGCAACGGTCCCCTGGCCGGCCAGATCCTGGCGTCGGGCGAAAAGGCGTCGGCGGAGGAGATGGCCAAGGAGGTCGACACCCGCTACGCCATCGTCGATCTCAACGAGACCACGATCGCGGCGTTCAGCCGGGCGCCGCGGCCCAGCCTGATGCAGCGCTTCGGCGACAGCGCGCCGGCGCCGTCGCAGCAGATCGGCGTCGGCGACACCGTCTCGGTGTCGATCTGGGAAGCGGGCACCGGCCTGTTCGCCGCCGGCGGCGGTGGCGCTGTGGCCCCGACCGGCGCCGACGGCGCGCACAGCGTCACCTTGCCGCCCCAGGTCGTCGACCAGCGCGGCAACATCTCCGTGCCCTATGCGGCGACGCCGATCCGCGCGATCGGCCGCACCCCGACCCAGGTCGCCGATGCGATCGAGAAATCGCTGACCAGCCAGGCCAGCCAGCCGCAGGTGATCGTCACGGTGCCGGAATCCAGCTCCGCCTCGGCCTCGGTGCTGGGCGACCAGACCGGCGCGGCGCGGGTGCCGCTCAACATCCGGGGCGAAAGGCTGCTCGATGTCGTCGCCCAGGGCGGTGGCATCCGGTCGCAGCCGGCCGAGACCTTCATCACCCTGACCCGAGCCGGGGCCTCGGAAACGGTCGGCCTTCCGACCATCCTGCAGAACCCGTCCGAGAACATCTATATCCAGCCCGACGACACCATCTACATCACCCGCCGGCCGCAGACCTACACCGCACTCGGCGCGGTCAGCAGCTCCGGCGAGCTGCCGATCGACCAGGATCCGTTCACCCTGGCCCAGGCGGTGGGCCGGTCCGGCGGGCTGGCGCCGAACGCCGCCGACGCCAGCGCCGTCTTCATCTTCCGCTTCGAATCGCGGCCGGTGTTCCAGTCGATGCGGCCGACCTCGCCGCTGCTGGCCTCGCGGCAGCCGGTGCCGGTGGTCTACCGGCTCAGCTTCGAGGATCCGCGCGGCTTCTTCTATGCCCAGCAGTTCCCGGTGCGCCCCCGCGACCTGGTCTATGTCGGCACCGCGTCTTCGGTCGAGTTCCTGAAGTTCCTGTCGGTGGTGCGCGGTGCGATCTCGGTCGGCACCCCGGCGACCACGGTGGTGTCGGGCGGCTGATCGCCGCCACGGGGGAGGCGGCGCCATGCCGGTCGTGCCCGAGCTGATCGGCCTGGCCGGCGGCGCCGTCGCCTGGGAGGCGATGGACGCCCTGGCCCGGCCGCGGCGGGGGATCTTCGGCGGCAGCCGCGCCGCCATCCCCGGCCGGGCGATCGTGTTTCTGCTGCTGCTCGGCACCTGGCTCGGCCTGTTCGGCCGCTTCTGGTTCGCGTTGGTCGCCAGCCTGGTCACCCTCGCCATCCTGGTCGCGATCTCGAACGCCAAGCGGCGCAGCTTGTACGAGCCGCTGGTGTTCTCGGACTTCGCCTTCATCCTGCCGATGCTGCGCCACCCGAGCCTGTTCTACATCGAACGGCGCGAGGGCCTGGCCCTGGTCGGCATCACGGCGCTGCTGGTCGCGGTGATCGCTGCCTGGGTTGGGCTGGAACCGCGCAGCATTCCAGTGCCGATGCAGCTGGCGCTGCTGGCGGCCGAGGCGGCGCTGCTCGGGCTCGCGGCCTTCGCCGTTCCCTGGCCGCAGGCGCTGACCTTCGCCGACCCCTGCGATCCGCGCGACACGGTCCGGCGCTTCGGCCTGGCGCTGTCGCTGCCGACTTCCTGGCTGCGCTGGCGGGACGAGGGCCGCCGGCCGTTGCCCGCGCCGCCGACGGTGGAGGCGCGCGAGGATGTCGACGCCGTGATCGTCGTGCAGTCCGAATCCTTCATGGATCTGCGCCGCATCGGCATCGCGACGGCGCTGCCGGAATTCGACCGGCTCAAGCCACGCGCGCTGGCGCATGGCCTGCTCGAGGTGCCGTGCTTTGGCGCCTATACACTGCGGCCGGAGATTTCGGCGATCACCGGCCTCGGCGCCGAACAGCAATCCTTCGACGGCCTCCACCCTTATCTGCGGCCGCAGCGCTTCGCCCCGGCCTCGCTGGCGGCGGCGCTGCGGGATCAGGGTTGGCGCACCGTGTTCCTGCACCCCTATGACGAAACCTTCTTCCGCCGGCGCGAGGCGATCCCGGCCCTGGGCTTCGATCGCTTCATCGGCCAGCGCGACCTGCCGGAAGCTGAGCGCAGCGGCTATTACATCTCCGATGCCGCGGTGGCCGGGGTGATCGAGGACGAGCTGCGGCGGGCACGGGCGGACGGGCTCAGGCTGTTCCTGGTCTGCGTCACCATGGAGGCGCACGACCCCTTCCGCCCGGGCCGGGTGCCGGGGAAGGACGAGCCGCTGCAGCAATATCTGCACCATATCGGCCATGCCGATGCGATGCTGGCCCGGCTGGCGGCGCATTTCGACTCGGCGGCGGAGCGGGTGCTGCTTGCCTTCTACGGCGACCACGCGCCGGTGCTGAGGGAAGTCGATCCAGAGCGCGAGCGCCGCACCGACTTCATGATCCTGGAGTGCGGACGCGCCGCGCCTGGCGGCGGCGGGAATGCCCCGGTGCAATGGCGGCCGGAGCAGATCAACCGCTACATCCGCGAGTGGATGGTGGGTACCAAAGCGCGGGAGACGTAGGTTAGGGTTCGCATCGCGAACCCAACGCGCTGGCGGATTGATGTTGGGTTCGCGAGCCGCGAGCCCAGCTTACGAGAGCCGAAGGGCCGCCTCAGCAGATGGCGTATTTCCGGCGCACATCTTCGACGACGTCGTCGAAGATGGTGAAGTGCCGGTCCCAGGTCGGCGCCTTGAAGCGAGCAAGCCGCGCCATCTGCGCCTGGCGGCGCGGCGAGTTCGGCTGGGCGTATTCGAGGATCATCTCCATCCAGCCGGGACCGTCCAGCGGGTCGAGATATTCCGGGATGCCGCTGCCCAGCTCGTGGAACACCGGCAGGTCGGAGCAGATCACCGGCACCGAGCAGGACAGGCCTTCGACCAGCGGCAGGCCATAGCCCTCGGCGAAGGACGGGAACAGCACGGCGCGGGCGCCGATCATCAGCCGGTGCAGCACCGCGTCGGGCACCCGGCCGCATTCGATGACATGGTCCGAGATCTGGTCGCAGCGCTCGATCATGTCGATGACGTTCTCGTTTTCCCAGCCGCGGCGGCCGACGATCAGCAGCTTCGGCGCGGCTGCGCCCAGCTTCTGCACCAAAGCGCGCCAGACCTGCAGCATGAACAGGTGGTTCTTGCGCGGCTCGATCGTGCCGATGATCAGGAAATAGGGCTCGCTCTCCAGGTCGTTGAGCTTCTGCGGCGCGAAGCGGCGGTCGACCCCGAGCGGCGCGACGAAGACGTCGTCCATGCCACCGTGGTGGCGCTCGACATGCTTCAGCAGGTCGCGCTTGGTCTGCTGCGAATTGACGATGGTGGCGGCGGCGGTGGTCGAGATCGCCTCGATCCGGGCGACATGCCGCGCGGCATAGCCGGGGCGGACATATTCCGGATGGTCGATCGGGATCAGGTCGTGCACCAGATAGATCGGCGCCAGCTTGCGGCGCGCCACCAGGCGCTGCAGCGTCGCCGGCTGGTGCAGCCCCTCATGCGAGACGTTGACATAGATCGCCTGCTGCCGCCGGGCGCTGATGCTGATCATGCGCGACAGCAGCCCGCGGGCGCCCAGCAGGGCGTCCATGCCGAGCTGCAGCAGCGGCGCAGAAGGCCGCGGCGCGGGGGCCGGCATGGCCGCCGAGTGGCCGTTGCCGAACTGCTCCGCCGGCACGCCGATGAAGCGCGCGATCCGCTCCGCGTCGTTGCCGCGGATGCGGTGGGCGCCGAAGCTCCAGCGCTCCCACCGGCTGGCGACGAACTGGGCGAAGGCGGGGGTCGAGAGCTGCCAGTAGCGCGAGCGCCAGCGGGCGATGAACTGGACCTCGCCCGGATAGCGCTCGAGCAGGTGCCGGCCATAGGTCAGCTCCACCCGGTCGACGCCGGTCGGCGTCGCGCTGCCGGCCCGGCGCACCAATCGGGTCGCGTCGAACAGGATCTGGTCCTGAGCCATACGTCCTGCTCCTTTGCAAGCTGTCGTCCGGCCGCCGGGGCCCGGCGGCACGGTCTTCAGGGGGAAACGCCGTCCGAACCGAACCTTGTCGGGACGTTGCGCTCCCCCTGATCCGCCGGTGTCCGGATCATGGGATCCTGTCCGGCGGCACGACGGTGTTGCGACGACCGCCTGTGCATGAACCCGAAACCAAGTCCGGGTAAGCTATCATCAGTGTCGACGAAACAGGAAATCTTTTTTGCGTCGCAAAACAATCGCTAACGAGAGCATTAAAATCTGTAAAATCCAAGCGAACCGAGCCCTTCCGGTGAGGCTTCATTCATGGGCCGATTTTATCACGGCCCTGTGCCCGCGGCGGCGGAATGCGGTAACTAGGGGCGACGCGAATCATGTCTCCCCAGGTTCCGCAGGCGGCATTGCCGTCCGTCCTTGCCCATCGGAGAGATCGGAATGAGCCTGTCCATCGCCCAGCGCCTGCATCGCCTGGACGCCCGCATCGCCGAGATCCTGTGCTGGCGGGATAGGGCGAGCGAGCCGATCGAACAGTGGCGCTGCGACGGCCGGCGCCTGTCTCTGGGCGACCCCTGGCCCCACACGGAAGGCGTCCTCGCCTTCACCGCCGAGGCCGAGGTTCCGGCCGCTTGGCCGCTGGACGAGACCAGGCTTCATCTCGATGTCGGCGGCGAAAGCCTGCTGACCCTGCATGAGGACGGCGCCGGCCTGACCCGTTTCGGCCTCGATATCAATCACCGCGAATTCCCGCTGCGCGCCCGCCGGATCCGGATCGAGACCGAGAGCGTGCCGCGCCTGCCCTTCGGCCAGCCGGTGCGCCACCCGCGGCTCGCCGAGGCCCGGCTGGTCTGGGTCGACCCGGCGGTGCACCGGCTGGCGCTGCTGCTGCGCCAGGTCTGGGAGACGGCGCTGGCGTTGCAGGAGCATGAGGCGGTGCCGCATCTGCTGGCGGCGGCCGAATCGGCCTTGCGGGCGCTCGACTGGCCCTCGGCGACTGGCGCCTATCTCGCCCGCACCGCGCCGCTGCCGCAGCAGGCGATCTGGCGCCTGCCCGAACTCGACCCCTGGCCGCCGGCTCTGGGCGAGGCGGAGCGGGCCTCGGCCGTCGCGGCGCATGACGGGCTGGTGGCGGCGCTGCGCGGGCTGAAGGAACGCTTCCCGCCGCAGGGCAGGCTGGCCATCACCGGCCACGCCCATATCGACCTGGCCTGGCTGTGGCCCTATGCCGAAACTCGGCGCAAGGCCCGCCGCACCTTCAACACCGCGTTGCGGCTGATGGAGCGGTTCCCGGACTTCGTCTTCAACCAGTCGACCGCCGCCTATTACGCCCAGGTCGAGGCCGACGACCCGGACCTGTTCGCCCAGATCCGCGAGCGGGCGGCCGAGGGCCGCTGGGAGACGATCGGCGGGCTGTGGGTCGAGCCCGACACCAACATGCCGACCGGCGAAAGCCTGGTGCGCCAGGCGCTGTACGGCCAGCGCTATTTCGAGCGCGTGTTCGGCCGCCGTCACACCGTGTGCTGGCTGCCCGACTGCTTCGGCTTCTCGCCCGCTTTGCCGCAGATCCTGCGCCAGGGCGGCATGGACAGCTTCTTCACCATCAAGGTGAACTGGTCGGAGACCAACCGCTTCCCGCACGACCTGTTCCATTGGGAAGGCCTCGATGGCAGCCGGGTCCTGGCCCACACCTTCGACAACCCGATCCAGGGCTACAACGGTACCATCCGGGCCGATTGCGTGCTGCCGACCTGGCGCAACTTCCGGGGCAAGACCGTCCACGACGAAAGCCTGCTCGCCATCGGCTTCGGCGATGGCGGCGGCGGGGTGACGCCGGAGATGCTGGAGCGGCAGGCCCAGCTGGCCGACTTCCCGGCGCTGCCGGAGCTGCGCCCGGCGCGGGTGGAGGCGTTCTTCGGCCGCATCCGCGAACGGGCGGCGGTGGACGAGCTGCCGGTGTGGCTCGGCGAGATCTATCTCGAGCTGCACCGCGCCACCCTGACCAGCCAGGGCCGCACCAAGCGCCTGAACCGCCAGGCCGAGCGGGCGCTGATCGCGGCCGAGGTCGCCGGCAGCCTGGCGACGCTGCTTGGCGGACCCGCCTTCGGCAGCCTGGAGCCGGCCTGGCGCGGCCTGCTGAAGAACCAGTTCCATGACATCCTGCCCGGCTCCAGCATCCGCGAGGTCTATGAGGATGCCGAGCGCGAGTTGACGGCGGCCCGCGACGCTGGCCTCGACCGCCAGGCCGAGGCGCTGGCGGCGATCGCCGCGGCCCTGCCCGCGGGCGGCACCGCCGACGCGGTGGTGGTGGTGAACCCCGACCTCTCGCCGCGTCCGGTGCGGCTGGAGCTCGAAGGCCAGGCCCTGGCGCCCGACCTGACCGTGCCGCCGCTCGGCATCGTCGTGCTCGACCGGGCGGCGCTGCAGCCGGCGCCCGGGCTGTCGGCCGGGTGGTCGACCACCGGCAGCCACCTCGAGAACCGGTTTCTGCGGGCCGAGATCGGCGCCGACGGCACCATTACCCGCCTGCTGCACAAGCCGACCGGCCGCGATGCGCTGGCCGGGCGCGGCAACCAGCTGTGGCTCTATCCGGCCGACAAGCCGCGCAGCTGGGACGCCTGGGACATCGAGGCGGATTACGACCGCCAGGGCTTCGAGCTGACCGGGCTGGACTCGTCGGAACTGGTCGAGGACGGGCCGGACCGGGCGGCGCTGCGGCTGGTGCGGCGCTTCCGCGACTCGACCATTACCCAGACCCTGACGCTGTGGGCGAACGCGCCGCGGCTCGACATCCACACCCGGCTCGACTGGCACGACCGGCGGGTGCTGCTGCGCGCCTTGGTGCCGGTGGCGGTGCGGGCCGAGACGGCGAGCTTCGAATGCGCCTTCGGCGTGGTGCGCCGGCCGACCCACCGCAACACCTCCTGGGACCAGGCCAAGTTCGAGGTGCCGGGCCACCGCTTCGCCGACCTGTCGGAGCCGGGCTTCGGCGTCGCCCTGCTGAACGATGGGAAATACGGCCACAGCGCGCTCGGGAATGTGCTGGGCCTCAGCCTGGTGCGGGCGCCGATCTACCCCGACCCGCTGGCCGACGAGGGCGTGCAGGAGTTCACCTACTCGATCCTGCCGCATGGGGGCGACTGGCATGAAGGCGGGGTACGCGAGGCGGCGGAGGATCTGAACCAGCCGCTGCTGGCGCTGCCGGCGCGCCACCTGGCGGCCGGGCTGCACGCGCCGCTCATGGTCTCCGGCATCAAGGCCGGGCTGGCCGCCCTGAAGCCGGCGGAGGAGGGCGGCGGGCTGGTGCTCCGCCTCTACGAGCCGGCCGGCGCCCGCGGGCCACTGTCGATCACCGTCGCGGAGGGCTGGCGGCTGGGCGAGCCGGTGTCGCTGCTGGAGGAGCCGGCGCCGCGCAACCGGCCGCACGAGCTTGAGCCGTTCGAGCTGCGCAGCTGGCGGCTGCTGCCAGGGCGCTGACGAGGAAGACGGGGCGCCCGGCCCGGGTCATGTCCTTGGGGGAGGCCGGGCCGGGCACGGCGCCGGCTGCTGACGGGCGGCGCGACCGCAATCCGGCCACGCCCTGGTCGGGCTGTCCACTTACCGATCGGCAAGGCGGCTCAACGCCGTGGCTTCACCTTCTCTGCCGAGCGGCGATCCTCCCCTGCACCGGCGGTGCCGGGGTTGAAGGAGGGCGGATCGCTCGCATCCATGCTCTCGGCCGAGGCCTCGTCGACCTTCCGGCTGGCCGCCTTCCGGTCCTTCGGCTGCTCGTCGATGGGCTTGCGGGGCGTCGTCATGCTGGCCTCCACGCTGTTCCTGAACGGAACGGCAGCGGCTGGACCGCAGTTCCGCCGACTACGGCCAAAAATAGGGGGGCCGGCAACCCTGGATGGTCGGCTCGCTTCGGTTCAAGCTGATCCCAGGTGCCACTCCTCGATCACGGCGCCCGGCCCGGCCCGAAGCCTCCCCCACCACGCTTCGGGCCGGACTCTTTTCTGCCGGTCGTCAGGCCGCGTCGGCGATCGGGTACTTTGCTTCCAGATAGGTCAGATACGGGCCGGGATCGAGCCCGCGCCCGGTGGCCGCCTGCAGGATCTCCTCCGGCGTGCGCGACCGGCCGTGGCGGTGCACCGCGTGGTTCAGCCACAGCTTCAGCGGCGCGTAGTCGCCGGCCTCCAGCCCCGCCGCCACCGCCGGGTCCCGCTCCGCCGCCGCGAACAGCTGCGACGCCATGACATTGCCCAGCGTGTAGGTCGGGAACGACCCGACATAGCCGGTCGACCAGTGCACGTCCTGCAGCACGCCGCGGGCGTCGTCCGGCACCTCGAGGCCGAGATCGGCCCGCATCCGCTCGGCCCAGGCGGCCGGCAGGTCGGCCACGGCGAGGTCGCCGGCGATCACCGCCGCCTCCAGCTCGACCCGCAGCATGATGTGCAGGTCGTAGGTCAACTCGTCCGCCTCGACCCGGATCAGCCCGGGCCGGACCGTGTTGACCGCGCGCCAGAACTCCGTGGCCGAGACATCGGCCAGCTGCTCCGGGAAGGCGTCGCGCAGCAGCCTGAAATTCAGCTCCCAGAAGCGGCGCGACCGGCCGACCCGGTTCTCCAGCAGCCGCGACTGCGATTCGTGCGTGCCGAAGCTGGCGCCGCCCACGGCATAGAGGTTGACGATGTCGGTCGCCAGCGCCGACCGGCCGATCTCCGGGTCGATGCCCTGCTCGTACATCCCGTGCCCGGCCTCGTGCAGCGCCGCGAACAGCCCGGCCGGCAGGTAGGTCGGCCGGTAACGCGCGGTGATGCGGACGTCGTCGCGGGTGAAGGAGATCTCGAACGGGTGCACCGCCTCGTCCAGCCGGCCATGGGCGTAGTCGAAGCCGACCCGCTCGGTCAGCGTCCGGGCGAAGGCCTTCTGCCGGTCCACCGGATAGTCGCGGTCCAGGAAGTCGCGCCGCGGCGGCGGCCGGTCCAGCACACGCTGCATCAGCGGCACCAGCCGGCCCCGCAGCATGGCGAAGAGCGGCCGCAGCCGGGCCAGGGTCATGCCCGGCTCATACTGCGCCACCAGCGCGTCATAGGGGTGCTCGGACCAGCCCAGCGCATCGGCGATCCGGCGCTGCAGGGCGAAGCTGCGCTCGAGGTAGGGCCGGAAGGCCGCGAAGTCGGAGCGCGCCCGTGCCTCGGCCCAGGCCGCCTGCGCCTCGGTCTTCAGCAGCGCCGCCTCATGCAACAGCGGCTCGGGGATGCGGTCCAGTGCGGCGACGCCCTCCTGCATCGCGGCGACGGCGCGGCGGCGCCGGCTGTCTTCGGGCTCGGCCGCAACCGCATCCCAGGCGGCGGCCAGTGCGTCGCGCATCGCCGGGCCGGTCGCGATCTGCCGGGCCAGTGCCGTCAGCGTCGCGATCTGCCGGCCGCGCGCCGCAGTGCCGCCGGCCGGCATCTGCGTGCGGGAATCCCAGACCAGCAGGTTGACGGCGTTCAGCACGTCGTTCAGCCGGCCGGATTCCTCGGCGAAGCGGTCATAGCCCATGGGCGGCTTCCTTTTGCGGCAGCGGCGCGGTCGCGGGCATCGGCGCCCGATCCAGCAGGTGGCAGGCGGCGATGCCGGTCTCGGTCGGGCGCGGCAGCGGCGCCTCCACCCGGCAGCGGTCGAAGGCGTGCGGGCAGCGCGGATGGAACGGGCAGCCGGACGGCAGGTCGACCGGGCTGGGCAGCTCGCCGCGCGCCGCCGCCACGCGATGGCGCCGGGCAGGGTCCAGGTCGGGGGCCGCAGCCAGCAGCGCCTGGGTGTAGGGGTGCTGCGGCGCCGCGAACAGCGCCTCGGTGTCGCCGGTCTCGACGATGCCGCCGAGATACATCACTGCCACCCGATGCGACAGGTGGCGCACCAGCCGCAGGTCATGCGCCACGAACAGCACGGTCAGGCCCAGCCGCTGCTGCAGTTCCAGCAGCAGGTTCACCACCTGGGCCTGGACCGAGACGTCGAGGGCGGAGACCAGCTCGTCCGCGATCAGGCATTCCGGCTCGACCGACAACGCCCGGGCGATGCCGATGCGCTGGCGCTGGCCGCCGGAAAATTCATGCGGAAAGCGGTCGGCCGCCTCGCGCGGCAGCCGCACCAGGTCCAGCAGCTCGGCGATGCGGGCGGGGATCTGCGCCTTAGGCCGCATGCGGTGTACCGACAGCGCTTCGGCCAGGGTCTGGCGCACCGTCATGCGCGGGTTCAGCGAGCCGCGCGGGTCCTGGAACACCATCTGGACCCGGCGGTTGAAGGCGCGGCGCTCGGCCCCCTCCAGGGCGCGGATATCGACGCCATCATAGCGCAGGGTGCCCTCGTCGGGCTCGATCAGCCGGACGATGCAGCGGGCCAGGGTCGACTTGCCGCTGCCGGATTCGCCGACGATGCCCAGCGTCTCGCCGCGCCGCACCGACAGGTCGATGCCGTTCAGGGCGTGCACCGCCGGGTGGGGGCGCCGGCGCAGCGCGTCGGCCACCGTGCGCTCCAGCCGGAAGCGCTTGGTCAGCCCGGCGATCTCCAGGATCGGCGCGGTCATGCCGCGTCCTTCGCCGCGGCGACGCGATCGCTCTCGAAGCAGGCGACGGCGGCGTCGGGCCCCACCGATTCCAGCGCCGGCCGCTCGGACCGGCAGCGCGGCGTGGCGAAGGCGCAGCGCGGGGCGAAGGCGCAGCCGGGCGGCCGCTCGGTCAAAGGCGGCGGCGCGCCCTCGATCGAGCGCAGCGGCAGCCGCGGCCCGCCGCCGCGCGGCACCGAATTCAGAAGCCCGAGCGTGTAGGCGTGGCGCGGCCGTTCGAACACGGCGGCGACCGGCCCGGTCTCCACCACCCGTCCGGCATACATCACCGCCATGCGGTCGCAGCTCTGCGCCACCACGCCGAGGTCGTGGGTCACCAGGATCACGCTCATCCCCAACCGGTCGCGCAGCTGCAGCAGCAGGGTCAGGATCTGGTCCTGGATGGTGACGTCCAGCGCCGTGGTCGGCTCGTCCGCCAGCAACAGCTTCGGCTCCGAGGCCAAAGCGATCGCGATCATTGCCCGCTGCCGCATGCCGCCGGAGAACTGGTGCGGATAGTCGTCGAGCCGCCGGGTCGCGGCCGGGATGCCGACCAGGTCCAGCAGCTCGCGCGCCCGGTCCCGCCGCGCCCGGCGGCCGAGATCGGTGTGCGTGCGCAGGCTCTCGTCGATCTGCAGCCCGATCGGCAGCACCGGGTTCAGCGCCGTCATCGGTTCCTGGAAGATCATGGCGATCTCGCCGCCGCGCACCCGGCGCAGTGCCGGCTCCGGCAGCGTCCGCAGGTCGCGGCCCTGCCACAGCACCTGGCCACCGACCCGGCCGGGCGGCCGCACCAGCCCCAGCACGGCGCGCAGGGTGACGCTCTTGCCCGAGCCGGATTCGCCGACCAGCCCCAGCACCTCGCCGGCGCGCAAATCCAGGTCGACGCCGGCCACCGCCGCGGCCTCGCCCCCGCTGGCCGGAAACGTCGCGGTCAGGCCGCGGATCGACAGCACAGTCTCGGTCATGAATCGGGCCGCAGCAGGTCGGCGACGCCGTCGCCCAGCAGGCTGAAGCCGAAGCCGGTGAGGACGATGGCGACGCCGGGGAAGATGGTGATCCACCAGGCCTGGGACATGAAGTTCTTGCCGTCGGCGATCAGCAGGCCCCATTCGGCCGCCGGCGGCTGGGCACCGAGGCCGAGATAGCCCAGGCTGGCGCCCAGCAGGATCGACAGCGCCATGTCGGTCATCCAGTACACCAGCACCGGCGACAGGGTGTTGGGCAGCAGGTGGCGCAGGATGATGCGGGCGTCGCCATAGCCCATCACCCGCCCGGCGGCGGCATAGTCCAGCCGGTTCTGCACCTTGATCTCGGCGGCGATCAGCCGGGCATAGAACACCCAGCCGACGGCGCCGACCGCGATGTACATGTTGAACAGCCCGGGCCCCAGCACGGCGACGATGGCGATCACCAGCACCAGGAAGGGGAAGGTGATGACCACGTCGACGATGCGGCCGAAGATCGGTTCCCAGATCCCGCCGTAATAGCCGACCAGCGCGCCGACCGCGGTGCCGAAGATGACCGGGAACAGGGTGGTGAACAGCGCGATCTGCATGTCCAGGCGATAGGCCCAGATCACCCGGCTCAGGATGTCGCGGCCGAAATTGTCGGTGCCGAAGGGGTGGGCCCAGCTCGGCGGCTGCAGCAGGGCGCGATAGTCGAAGGCGGCCGGGTCGTACGGCGCCACCAGCCCGGGCGCGATCGCCAGGACCAGGCTGGCGCCGAGGATGACGAGGCCGGCGACGAGGGCGGCGGAGGGGCGGCGCCGGGCGCGGGCCGGGGCGAGGCCGATCGCGGTCACGACTTCACCCGCGGGTCGAGCGCCGCCTGCACCAGGTCGGTCGCCAGGAACACCAGCGACACCAGCACCGCCATCGCCAGGGTCAGCCCCTGCACCACCGGGTAGTCGCGGCCATAGATGCTGTCGATCATCAGCCGGCCGGCGCCGGGGATGGCGAACACCGTCTCGGTGATCACCGCGCCGCCGATCAGCGTGCCGACCGACAGGCCGAACAGGGTGACGGTCGAGATCAGGGCGTTGCGCAGCACATGCCGGCCCAGCACCAGCCGCGGCGCCAGCCCCTTGGACCGGGCGAAGTCGACATATTCCGCGCCCAGCACCTCGATGATCGAGGCCCGCAGGTTGCGCATCAGCACGGCGGACAGACTCAGCGCCAGGGTCATGGCCGGCAGGAACAGGTGCCAGGCGCGGTCGGCCCAGTCGTCGCCATAGCCGCCGACCGGGAACCAGCGCAGCCCGGCGGCGAACACGGTCAGCAGCACCAGGCCGAGATAGAAGATCGGCATCGACAGCCCGATCTGGAAGGCGCCGCGAATCGCGGTGTCGGCCGCCCGCCCGCGCCGCATCGCGGCGACGAAGGCCAGCGGCACCGCCATCAGCAGGGCCAGCAGGGCGGCGAAGCCGGTCAGCGCCAGGGTGACCGGCATCTTCTCCAGAATCAGCCGCATCACCGGCACCTTGAGATGGATCGAGATGCCGAGATCGCCCTGGACGATCCGCTGCAGGAACAGCAGGAACTGCGCCGGGATCGACCGGTCGAGGCCCAGCTGGGCGTTCAGCCGTGCCACGTCTGCATCCGTGGCGCGGTCGCCCAGCATGGCGCTGGTCGGGTCGCCCGGCAGCAGCCGGACCAGCACGAAGATCACCACCAGCACGAAGAACAGCGTCGGGACCAGCTGAATCAGCCGCTTGGCCACATGGTTCAGATTCACCGGCGCGCCTCCTGTCCCCGCGGCCAGCCGGCGTGACCTCGCTCTTTGTCCTCAAGAGTCCCCCCTCCCCTTGCGGGAGGGGGGTAGGGGGAGGGGGCTGTCGATCGAAGAGGAGTGGATTTGCAGGACTGGAGCGTGTCGAAAACCGGTTCCTTGCCCGACGATCGGGGCAAGAGGCGCGAACCCCCTCCCCCTAGCCCCCTCCCGCGAGGGGAGGGGGGACTCAAGAAACCTGAAGCTCCAGCCATGAGGCGGCCCAGCCCATGCATCCGCATCACTTGGTCAGATACGCCCCGGCGAAGATGTTATTGCCGAGCGGGATCTGGACGAAGCCCTGCACGTTCTTGCGCAGCGCCACCGGATAGGGCGTCTCGTACAGATACAGGATCGGCCCGGACTCGGCGTAGATCTTCTGGATCTGCGCGTATTGATCGGCCCGCTTCTTGGCGTCGCTCTCCTTCTGCGAGGCCTCGAACAGCTTGTCCACCTCGTCGTTCTTCCAGCCCGAATGCAGGGCGTCGATCACCGGCGAATAGGCGAAGTAGGAGGTGATCTGGCTGGGGTCGTTGATGTCGTTGGTCCAGGCTGACATCCGCATCGAGAAGTCGCCCTTGCGGTAGCGGTCGGTCAGGGTGGCGTTGTCGACCTGCTCGATCTCCAGCTTCACCCCGATCGCGGCCCACATCTGCTGCACCGCGGCGCCGATGCCGAGCTGGTCCTGGTTGCCCGGCAGCGCCATCACCTTGGTGCTGAAACCGTCGCCGAAGCCGGCCTCCTGCAGCAGCTGCTTGGCCTTGGCAGCGTCATACGGGTACAGCGGCGTGTCGCCGGAATGGTACAGCGTGGTCGACGACATGAACGAGGTCTGCGGCGTGCCGACGCCATGGGTGACGATCTGGATGATCGCGTCCTTGTCGACCGCGTAGTTCAGCGCCTGCCGCACCTTCTCATTGGCCAGCGGGTTGTCGCTGCCGTCGGTCAGCTTGGGCCGGACGTTCATGGTGACGAACTGCACCCGGGTCGACGGGTACAGCTGCATCTGCAGGTCGGCGTCGCCCTTCAGCTCGGCGACCCGCGCATAGGGGATGAACTCGGCACCGTCCAGCTCGCCCGACTGCAGCTTCAGGATGCGGGTGGCGTCGTCCGGGATGATCTCGAAATCGACCGCGTCGAGATAGGGCAGGGGCTTACCGTCCTCGCCCGGCTTCCAGTAATAGGGGTTGCGCACCAGCCGCATCGACGACCCGCGCTCCCACTTGTCGAACATGAACGGGCCGGATCCGACCGGATGCTCGGCGAAGGCGTGCGCCTTCTCGTCGTCGGTGGCGCCCGGCGTCGCCTCGAAGGCGGCTTTCGGCAGGATCGCGGTGTTGAAGGTCGACAGTGCGGCGATGATCGTCGGATCGGCGTGCTGCAGCTTCAGCACCACGGTGGTCGGGTCCTGCACCGTCACCTCGGCGATCGAGGCGATCAGGCTGTTCCAGATGCCGTTCTTCGGGTTGCGCGCCCGGTCCAGCGACCATTTCACGTCCTCGGCCGTGATCGGCTTGCCGTCCGAGAACTTGGTGCCCTCGCGCAGCGTCAGGGTGACCGACAGGCCGTCGTCGGAGACCTTCCAGGCGGTGGCAAGGCCCGGTTCCACCGACGCCCCGTCAGCCGAGGGCTGCAGCAGCGTGTCGTAGAGATTGGTCAGGATCCATATGTCGACATTGGCGTCGTTCAGCACCGGGTCCAGGAACAGGCTGTCGGCATAGCGCCCGTACCGCATCTCGCCGCCGCGCTCGACCGCCAGCGCGCTTACGCTCGTCCCTGCCAGCAAAACCGCCGCCACGGCTGCCTTGAGCAGCATCCTCATCGCGACCTCCACTGTTGATTGAAGCCCCTCCCGGGTCGCCATGTGTTCTGGCGTATTAGAACGCTAACGCCAGGGTGGCGGGAGAGTCAATCGACGACAGAAGGGCTCGATACGGAAACAAATGCAACGTCTTGCCCGAAATCTGGAAACTGCGTTGCTGTCGCTCAAACGAGTGTGCTAGTGGGTTGATACAGGAGACTATCGCCCCATGAAGCTGCAGATCGACCGCGAGCTGCCGGTGCCTCTCGGGCTCCAGGTCAAGGGCCTGATCGAATACGGCATCGCCTGCGGCGAGCTGAGCCCAGGCGAGCGGCTGCCGTCGGTGCGCGAGTTGGCGGAGTCACTGGCGGTGGCACCGATGACGGTGGCCCTGGTCTATCGCGGCCTGCGCGAGGCCGGGCTGATCGAGACCAGCCGCGGCCGCGGCAGCTTCGTCGCGGAAAGCGGGGAGCCGCGGCGGCGACCGCGCACCGAGATCGCCGAGATCCAGCGCCGGCTCGACCACCTGATCGACGATGCCGTGGCGATCGGGCTGACCCCGGCCGACCTGACCGGCATGGTCCAGGCTCGCCTGATGCAGCGCCGGCCGCGGCGGCCGGCCCGCACCGTCGTCATGCTCGGCCTGTTCCGCGACGCCACCCGCGCCTATGCCGCCGCGATCCAGTCCCGGCTGCCGGACGGCACGGCGGTGCAGCCGCTAACCATGGACGAGCTGCGCGGCGACGAATCGGCGCGCCGCCGGGCGGCGGAGGCCGAGCTGGTGGTGACCTTCCCCAACCGCCAGCGCGAGGCGTCGGCGCTGCTGCCGGACAGCCGGGTGATGGCGATCCGCTTCATCCCGTCGGAGGAGACGCGGCGAGCGCTGGCCGGGCTGGACCCGCTGGCCCGGCTGGGCATCGCCTCGCGCTTCGCCGATTTCCTTCCGATCATGAAATCCGGGGTGCAGCGCTTCGCCCCGCATGTCCGCCAGGTCGCCGGTGCCGCGCTGGGCACGCCGGCGCTCGACACAGTGATCGACCAGTCCGACGTCCTGGTGCTGTCGACCGGCGCCGAGAGCGTGCTGCCCCGGCTGCGTCCCGGGGTCAGGGCGATCGAGTACCGGCACAGCCCGGACCCGGTGGATGTCGACCAGCAGATTGTCCCACTGCTCTCGCCCGAGGCCGAGGGCATCGCCGAACCGCAGGAGGCCGTGCCGTGAAGATCAGCGAGATGAACTGGAACCAGGTCGAGGCGTGGCTGCAACGCGACGACCGCGCCGTGCTGCCGCTGGGCAGCACCGAGCAGCATGCGGGCTTGAGCCTGTCGGTCGACAGCATCCTCAGCGAGCGGGTCGGGGCCGAGGCGGCGGAGCCGCTGGGCGTGCCGGTGTTCCCGGTCGTGGCCTACGGCATCACCCCGTATTTCCTGGCCTATCCCGGCACGGTCAGCCTGCGGGTCGAGACCTATGCCAGGCTGGTGCAGGACATCCTGGACAGCCTGCACCGCGCCGGCTTCCGCCGCATCCTGATCGTCAACGGCCATGGCGGCAACCAGCCGGCCCAGTCGGTGGCGACCGAATGGATGACCAGCCATCCGGGCGCCGCGGTGAAGTTCCACAACTGGTGGAACGCGCCGGAGACCTTTGCCAAGGTGCAGGAGATCGACGCCGTAGCCTCGCACGCCTCCTGGATGGAGAACTTCCCCTGGACCCGGCTGGCCGGGGTCGACCAGCCGACCCAGCGCAAGCCGATGATCGATTTCGCCCGGATGCGGGTGATGGACCCCGAGGCGGTGCGGCGCTATCTCGGCGACGGCAATTTCGGCGGCTACTACCAGCGCGCGGATGAGGAGATGCAGGCGATCTGGGACGTGGCGGTGGCCGAGACCCGGGCGCTGCTCGAAGGACCCTGGGCATGAGAGAGACCCCGCCGATCCTGATCTGGGGCGCCGGCGCCATCGGCGGCACCGTGGGCGCCGCCCTGCTGCGCGCCGGGGTGGACGTGCTGTTCGTCGACCAGGTGGTCGAGCATGTCGCCGCGATCAACCAGCGCGGCCTGCGCATCACCGGCCCGATCGACGAGTACACGGTGGAAGCCCGCGCGGTGACGCCGGATGCGGTCGAGGGCGAATTCGACCGCATCTTCCTTTGCGTCAAGGCGCACCACACGGCAGCGGCGATCGAGGCCGTGGCGCCGCATCTGGCCCGCTGCGGCTACGTCGCCTCGCTGCAGAACGGGCTGAACGAGCGGGTGATCGCGGCGAAGATCGAGAAGGTCCGGACAATCGGCTGCTTCGTCAATTTCGGCGCCGACTACCTCGAGCCCGGGGTGATCCTCTATGGCGGCCGCGGCGCGGTCGTGGCCGGCGAGCTGGACGGCCAACGCACGCCGCGGATCGAACAGCTGCACAGCCTGCTGCGCCGGTTCGAGCCGAATGCGGTGCTGACCGAAAACATCTGGGGCTATCTCTGGGGCAAGCTGATCTACGGCGCTCTGCTGTTCGCCACCGCGGTGACGCCGGATTCGATCGCCGATGTGCTGGCGGCGCCGCGCTACCGGCCGGTGCTGACCCGGCTGGGGCTGGAGGTCGGCGCCGTCGCCGCGGCGGCGGGGATCCGGCCGGAGGCCTTCGACGGCTTCGACCCCACGGCCTTCCGGCCCGGCGCGCCGGCGGAGGCGACCACCAGGTCCTTCGACGACATGGTGGCGCACAACCGCAAATCGGCGAAAAGCCATTCCGGCATCTGGCGCGACCTGGCGGTGCGCCGCCGGCCGACCGAGGTCGACGCCCAGCTCGGCCCGATCGTCGAGATCGGGGCGCAGCACGGCGTGGCCACACCGATCACCGCGCGGCTGATCGCGCTGGTGCACGACATCGAGGCCGGACGGCGCGAGATGGCGCTGGCCCTGCTGGACGAGCTGGAGGCCGTGACGGCCTGAGCGGGAGGCTTATCATGACCCAGGATTTCACCGGCCGGACCGTGATCGTGACCGGCGCCGCCCACGGCTTCGGCCGGGCCATCGCCGCCGCCTTCGCCGGGCGCGGCGCGACCGTCTGGGCCTGCGACGTGCTGGCGGAGGAGCTGGCCGAGACCGGGCGGCTGATCGGGCCGCGAGGGGCGGTGCGCGCCGTCGACGTCACCGATCGCGCCGCCGTGCAGGCGCTGGTGGTAGAGGCCGAGGCGGCCACGGGCGCGATCGATGTGCTGGTCAACAATGCCGGCGGCGTGCTGGGTCAGGTCGGGCGGCCGATCGAGGAGATCGGGCCCGACGCCTGGCAGGCGATCTTCGACGTCAACCTGTCCGGCGCCTTCTGGTGCAGCCAGGCGGTGGCGCCGGGCATGAAGCGCAAGGGTGGCGGCCGCATCGTCAACATCTCCAGCGGCGCCGGGCTCGGCGTCAGCCTGACCGGGATCCAGGCCTATGCCAGCGCCAAGGCCGGGCAGATCGGCCTGACCCGGCAACTGGCGCATGAGCTGGGGGCCTGGGGCATCACCGTGAACAATGTCGCGCCCGGCTTCGTCCGCTCCAATCCGACGACCGAGCGGCAATGGGAGGCGATGGGCGAGGCGGGCCAGGCGCGGCTGATGAACGCGATCGCGCTGCGCCGCCTCGGAACGGTCGACGACATCGCCAATGCCGTGCTGTTCTTCGCCTCCGATTCGGCCGGCTGGATCAGCGGCCAGGTGCTGAGCGTGGACGGGGGCAAATGAACGCAGTCGAAACCCTGCTGCTGGACCGGTTCGAGCGGTCTGTCGAGGAGCTGAAGCAGTACTGCTCGATCCCGAGCGTCAGCACCGATCCCGCCTACAAGCCGGAGGTCGAGCGGGCGGCCCGCTTCGTTGCCGACCGCATGGCCCGGGCCGGGCTGGAGCGGGTCGAGATCCTGCCGACCGAGGGCCATCCGGCGGTCGTTGCGGAATGGTGCCACGCCCCGGGCGCGCCGACCGTGCTGGTCTACGGCCATTACGACGTCCAGCCGCCCGACCCGGTGGAGCTGTGGACCTCGCCGCCCTTCGCGCCCGAGATCCGCGACGGCCGCCTCTACGCCCGCGGCGCCTCGGACGACAAGGGGCCGTCGCTGATCCCGATCCTGGTGGCCGAGGCCTTCCTGGAGCGCGACGGCAGCCTGCCGGTGAACCTGAAGTTCCTGTTCGAGGGCGAGGAGGAATGCGGCAGCGCCCATCTCGAGGCGCTGGTCGAGGCCGAGGCGAAGCGGCTGGCGGCCGATGTGGTGCTGTCGGCCGATGGCGCGATGTGGCGGCCCGACCTGCCGACCGTCACCGTCGCCAGCCGCGGCATGCTGGCGCTGGAGCTGGAGCTGCACGGCGCCGGCAAGGACCTGCATTCCGGCCGGCACGGCGGCAGCGCCCCCAACCCGCTGCCGGCCCTGGCCCGGCTGCTGGCGACGCTGCATGACCAGGCCGGCGAGGTCGCGGTCGAGGGGTTCCATGACGGCATCACCCCGCCGGACCCGAAGCTGATCGAGGCCATCGAAGCCTCCGGCTTCGACCCGCAGGGCTATTTCGCCGCGATCGGCGCGGCGGCCCCGCAGCCGATGCCCACGGCCGAGGATCTGCTGGTCCGGCAATGGCTGAAGCCGACGCTGGAGCTGAACGGCATCACCGGCGGCTATGGCGGCCCCGGCACCAAGACGGTGATCCCGGCCAAGGCCGGCGCCAAGATCTCCTGCCGCCTGGTCGCCGGCCAGGACCCGGAGCGGGTGTTCGCCGCGATCGAGGCACATCTGCGCCGCCACGCCCCGGCCGGCTGTCGGCTGGAGATCCGCCGCCACGGCCCGGGCTCGCCGGCCTTCGCTTTGCCGGCCGACCATCCGGTGCTGGCGCTGACCGAGGGGGTGCTGGGCGAGCTGTTCGGCCAGCCGCCGCTGCGCGTGGCGATGGGCGCGACCATCCCGATCGGCGGCGTGTTCCGGCGCGTGCTGGGGATCGAGACAGTGTTCTTCAGCTTCTCGACCGCCGACGAGGACTACCACTCGCCGAACGAGTTCTTCCGGCTGGAGCGCTTCCGCGACGGGCTGGTCGGCTGGGCCCGGCTGCTGCCGCGCCTGGCCGGGCACAGCCCGGGCTGAGGGCCGGCAGCGCCCCGCGACGCCGGCTGTACAAAACCGTGCCGTTTGCCCCACAACGCCCTGGAGACAGTCGAACAGGGGGGCGACGACATGGCGCGTCAGGACAGCGGCGATGCCGCCGGCGGCACGCGCGACCGCATCAAGGCGGTCGCCGCCGAGCTCTATGTCCTGCGCGGGCATGAGGGATTCAGCTTCGGCGACATCGCCGCCGCGATCGGCACCACGCGCGCCAACATCCACCATCACTTCGGCAGCAAGCAGCAGCTGATGCGGGAGCTGATCGAGGACATCGCCGCGAACGCCGAAGCCCGCATCCGGCGCTACTGGCTGGACGGCAGCGCTGCCTTTGCCGAGCGGCTGGCGATGCAGCTGGACGACCTGCGCCGTTTCTACGACCGTTTCAACAAGAGCGATGGGGACCGCCATGTCTGGAGCCCGCTGTCGCGGCTGCGCCACGACCTGCCGACGCTCGGCGGCGAGGCGGTGGCCGCACTCGAGCGCGTCAACCGGACCTACGATCTCTGCCTCCGCCACGCGGTCGGGGAGGCGGCGAAAGCGGGCCAGCTGCGGCCGGGGACCGATGTCGAGGATGTCGTCCGGGTGCTGCGGGTCACCCTGCTGTCCTGCCCGCCGATGACCCAGGATTCCGGCCGGTTCGAGGAGATCGAGCTGCTGTTCCGGGCGTTCGGCCGCCTGATCAGCGCCGCCGGAGAGCCGCAGAGCTGACCATCGAGACCCGTTGACGGTCCTGCCACGGTCATGTACTTACTTATACGTAAGTCAGTGTCGCGCCATCGACAGAGCGCGGCCATCGAGGGAGGCGGGCAGGGGATGCGGGACGAGCGCTTCACGCAATTCGAGCTTCGGCCGTTCACCGGCGCGTTGGGGGCGGAGATCATCGGCGTCGATCTGCGGACGACGACCGAGGACACGTTCAACGAAGTGCTGCGCGCCCTGCACGACTACCACGTGCTGGCGGTGCGCGATCAGGACCTCGTTCCCGCCACGCTGCAGCAGGTCGCCCGCCGCTTCGGGCCGTTCAGCGGCAACCCCGTGCACACCCCGATGGACGGGTTCGAGGACATCGTCCGCTTCGTGCGCGAGCGCGACGACACCGGCAAGGTGATCGGCGAGGACTGGCACATGGACCTGGCCTGGCTGGCGAAGCCGCCCGGGGTCACCATGCTGTATGGCGAGGAGGTGCCCCCGGTCGGCGGCGACACCTGCTTCACCAGCCTGGAGAAGGCCTACCAGTCGCTGTCGCCGCGGCTGGTCGCGATCCTGGAGGGCCTGACCGGCATCCACAGCGGGCGCGGCGTGTTCGCGATCAACGCGATGCAGAAGCGGCTCGGCGTCACCGCGGATGTGGCGGCGATCGAGAATGCGGCGGTCGAGCACCCGGTGATCTGCGCCCATCCGGTGACCGGCCGGCGCTATGTCTTCGTCAGCAGCGTCCTGACCCATTTCAAGGGCATGACGGAGGAGGAGAGCAAGCCGCTGATCGACTTCCTGCTGGCCAGGGCGACGCGGCCGGAGTTCCACTGCCGCCTGCGCTGGGCGCCGCGCACGCTGGGCATGTGGAACAACCCCTTCGTGCTGCACACCGCGATCAACGACTATCCTGGCTACCGCCGCGTGATGTATCGCACCACCGTCGAGGGCCGCGTGCCGCTCGCCGCGGCGGCCTGACGCCCCACGACCGAACACCGCCGCCGCCCAGGGCCCAGGGCAGGCGGCGTCCCGACGAAGAAACGGCCCGGGAGGCGGAATGCAAGCACGCTGGAAGCGTCTGCGACAGGGGCTGGCGGGGGCTCTGCCGCTGGTCGCGCCCGTGCACGTCCTGGTGCTGGGCGTCATCGTGATTCCGTCGGTCTTCGTGCTCTGGCTCAGCGTCCAGGCCTCCAGCTTCGGCCAGGCGGCGAGCTTCGTCGGCTTCGCCAACTATCTCCACGTGCTGTCCGACGCCTATTTCTGGCGGTCGCTGCTCAACACCGTCGCCGTGGTGGCGGTCGCCGTGCATCTCGAGCTGCTGCTCGGCCTCGGCATCGCCCTCCTGTTCGCCAGCGGCCTGCCGGCCCGGCGCCTGCTGCTGGTGATCGTGCTGGCGCCCTATGCGATCAGCGAGGTGACGGCGGCGGCGATGTGGCGCTTCCTGTTCGACCCCGATGTCGGCCCGGTGACCAACGCGCTGCTGGATCTCGGGCTGCCGACGCTGGACTGGACCTTCGTGCCGTCGCACGGGCTGGTGCTGGTCGGGCTGCTGACCATCTGGCTGCACCTGCCCTTCACCTTCGTCATCCTCTACGCCGCCCGGCTGGCGATCCCGAAGGACCTGTACGACGCCGGGCGGGCGGACGGCGCCTCGCCGCTGCAGCTGTTCCGCAATGTCACCCTGCCGCTTCTGGCGCCGGCGATCCTGATCGCCATGCTGTTCCGCTACATCTTCGCCTTCCGGCTGTTCTCCGAGATCTGGCTGCTGACCCAGGGCGGGCCGGCGCGGACCACCGAGGTGGTGGCCGTCTACCTCTATCTCGAGGCGTTCCGCTACAACTCCTTCGGCACCGCCGCCGCCACCGCCTGGATCATGGTCGTGGTCTCGCTGCTGCTGGCCACCGCCTATATCCTGCGGCTGCGCAAGGGGATGGCCGCCGATGCGCGCTGACCGCCTCCTGGTCAAGGCCGGCAAGGCCGTCGCCGTCGCCGCGGTGGTCGCCTGGTCGATCGTCCCGATCGCCTTCATCGTGCTGTCGTCGTTCAAGCCGGGGCGCGACATCTTCGCGGTGCCGCCCAAGCTCCTGTTCGAGCCGACGCTGCTGCACTACCAGCATCTCTGGCAGCGCTGGGGCAGCTTCTTCGACGGGCTGATCAACAGCCTGATCGTCACCGCCGGCTCCGCCGTCCTGGCCGTCGCCGTCAGCTCCCTGGCCGGCTATGCCTATTCGCGGCACCGCGGCCGGGTCCTCGCCGGCTCGGTCTATCTCCTGATCGGGGTGCGGCTGATCCCGCCGATCGTGGTCACCCTGCCGCTGTTCCCGATCGTCAACCTGCTCGGGCTGAACGATACCCATCTCGTCCTGATCCTGCTCTACACCAGCTTCTTCGTGTCGCTGGGCACGATCCTGATGCGCACCTTCATCGACCAGGTGCCGCGCGAGCTGGACGAGGCGGCGACCATCGACGGCGCTGGACGCCTCACCGTGCTGCGCCGGATCGTGCTGCCGCTGGCGGCCCCGGGCATGCTGGCGGTCGCCGTCTTCGTCGTGGTGTTCGCCTGGAACGAGTTCCTGTTCGCCTTCATCTTCACCGCCACCCGCGCCAAGACCGCCCCCTTCGTGCTGTCGGAGATGATCAGCTCGGTCGACGGCGTCGACTGGGGCGTGCTGTTCGCCGCGGCCACGATCCAGCTGCTGCCGGTGCTGCTGTTCGTGATCGCCATGAACCGATTCCTGGTGGCCGGCCTCACCGCCGGCGCCACCAAGGGATGAACAAGACAGGGAGGAAGACCATGCAGCTGACAAGGCGAAGCCTGCTCGCCGGCACCGCGGCCGGCGCCGCCACCTTTGCGCTGGGCCGGACTGCCTCGGCCCAGGCCAAGACGCTGAACGTGCTGTCGCATCTGGTGCATCAGAACGTGCTGACCAAGGGCGCGGCCGGCGACGTCATCGCCCCGTGGCGCCAGGCGGCGGGGGCGGAGATCGCCTGGACCACGCTCGACAGCAATCCGCTGCAGGACCGGCTGTTCCGCGAGGCCAGCCTGGGCCAGACCGGCTTCAATGTCGGCTACGTCATCGACAACCGGGTGACGCCGCAGATCGCCGGGCTGTTCGAGCCGCTCGACACCTACCAGGCATCCGACCCGATCGAGGACATCGACGACATCGCCCCCGGTCTGCGCCGCGCCGTGACCGTCGACGGCAAGCTGGTGGGCATCCCGGTGCGGCACGCCACCCAGGCCCTGTTCTACAACGAGGCGCTGCTGGAGGAGGCCGGCTTCTCCGCCCCGCCCGCGACGCTGGAGGAGCTGGTCGAGCAGGCCAAGAAGCTGACCTTCACCTCGGCTGCCGGAAACCGGGTGGTCGGGATGATCCTGGCCAGCGATCTCGCGGTGTTCCCGGTGATGTTCGCCCGCGCCTTCGGCGGCGACATCATCAGCACCGACCGCAAGCTGCTGCCCGACCCCGCGGCGATGGAGAAGGGGCTGGCGGTGCTGGCCGACCTGTTCCAGGCCGGCGCGTTGCCGCGCAGCTACGCCAATACCCGCAACGACGACATGGTGACCTGGCTACAGCAGGGCCGCGCGGCTTTCGGCGTGCTGCCCTTCGCCCGCTTCGCCCAGCTCAACAACCCGGAGCAATCCTCGGTCCCCGGCAAGATCAAGGCGGTGGAATTCCCCGGCTCGTCGACGCTGCCGGCCGGCACCGGCATGGCGGCAGTGGTCGAATCCTGGGCCATGGCGATCCCCGCGAACTCGACCGACAAAGCGCTGTCCTGGAGCTTCATCAAGGCGGTCTCCAGCAAGGCGGTCACGCTGGGCGCGGCGCGCAACGGCAACGGCCCGGTCCGCGTCTCGACCTATGCCGATGCCGGCTTCGCCGCGGCGCAGCCGCTGGCGAAGATCGAGGCGGCGGCCCTGGCCAAGGCGCGGCCGGCCTTCCCGGCCTTCCCCGAGGCGGTGCGCGCCCAGGCCACCTTCCTCGAAGAGGTCCAGCTCGCGGTGCTCGGCCGCAAATCGCCGCAGCAGGCGGTGGCGGCGATCCAGGAGCGCGTCGCTCCGCTGCTGCCGGCCTGATCGCGGTTCTGGACCCGAATTCGCTGCGCGATGCCGTCCTCTTTCAACATGGGACCGGACGGACGCCTCATCCCTCCCGATTGGCCATCCGCCCGGCCCCATGCGGGGGCCTGGCAGCCGTGTTGCGGCGCAGCCGCCATTCCCCGAGGCAAGGGTAGGCGATCGGCATGCCTCGACCCAGGGGACCATCCGGACATGCCGTCTACAGCGTTGGAGGGAGCCCGGCTGGCCTTGGCGGAATGGTCACAGGACCGGACCGGCTGCCCCCTTGGAGGGCGAGGCACCCTGTCCGGTCCCGTGTGGGGAGCTGAGGGCCTGTTGGCGGGGGGACGCCGGCTCACCTCATTCCTGGAGAAAGCCTAGGCTCGTGGCCGTCCTCGGCATAGATCGCCTTCAGCGACAACCGGCTGGCCGGAAGATCGATGCCGGCCCGTCGACGGAGGGTGGGGGCTACCACTTCTTCGCGATTGCCCGCTCCTGCACAAGCGGGAGAGGCAACCTCTCGCCGGCTTGGCGCGATCGGGACCCGATCTGACGTGAACCCATCCCGCTCCGGTTGTCAGCCGATCTGGACGGCCGACAAGATGACATCTGCTTCCCCATCGTCGTTCTGGCTGATCTGAAGCGCGTCGCCAAGGACTCTGAAGCCGATTCCGCTTGCCCCCAACGCTGTTGCCGCCAATACCCCCTTCGCATCCTGGACCAGCAGCCCGGCCGCGTGGCACGAGGCCGCGCCGGTCGCCTGCGCGGTGACAAGCCATCTCCGGCCATTCGCCGGAATGTTTTCGGAAGAAGGGGTGAAGACCGATTCCCACGCCCCCTTGCGAAGCCTCTTCTTCGTTTCGGCGCTGTAGATCCGCTGATCCGGCAGGTACATATCCCGATGCGGCCTCATCACATCGGCCGTCACCTGCAGCCATGGGGTCTGGCCCTTGATCCTGTAGCCGTCTCTCAGCCCGTCATAGAACAGGAGCTGCGTCGCCGATGCGGAGAGCCCATGTCCGGCGATCCAGCAGATTCCGGGGTCGTTGCTGTTCCCCTGAAATATCGAGCAGGTGTTCAGATTGTGCCCGACAATGCCGCCGAGGTAGGGACAGTTGATGATCGCCCGGTGAAACGGCTGTCCGGTGGCGCAAAGCACGATATCGAAATAGAATCGGGAGTTGTCTTGGTTCGCGGTCCGCGTTGAGAGCGCATTGATCGCGGATCGATCGGTTCTCAGTTTGCTTCCCGGGCGAATCTGCTGATCGATGCCGTTGTCGTCGGATTCATTCAGCAGGAGCAGGTAATTCTTTCCGCCGACCCGGTATCTCGCCAGGATCTCCAGATCGGCCCCGCTATCGATATGCACTCTCTCGTAATCCTCGAATTGATCGATTTCCTCTTCGATGCATAGCTCCGTCAAAGCACGGCCATTGAAATCGAATTGCGAGTGGACATCGAGATACTGGCTGCCCTTTCCTGCGATCAGGCCGCCAAAGGTGTTGCTCCAGATGAAGTTGAATTGGATTCTGGTGCCCTCGCACATGCGGGGCCTGCCGTCGAGATAGATGCCGACATTGTTGTTCCGGATGGAATTGCCGGTCAGCCGGTTGGATGCGGCCGGCTGCGTCTGGCCGGAAATCTTGATCGAAATGTTGCAATCCTGGGCATCGCCGATCCAGATCTGGGAGATTCCTGCCCCCGGGCCACCGTCGCCGATGGAGATGCCGTCGGCCTTCCGATCGGCTCCGCGCATCGAACCGATGTGAAGGCTGATATTGATCATCGATCCTTTCGACCGTTTCCCCAGTCTGATCAGGGGCTCCGCCGCCCGCCAGGACGAGGGGGCCGGCCAGCTTTCGAGGGCGGCCAGGCCCTCGATGGCTATCGTGATGCCCTGGTTCGACACATCGTCGATATCCCATGTCGAACCGAAGGCAAACGTCCCGCGTGCCACGATATTCCGAAGCCCCTTGGCCTTGGCATAGGCGAGAGCGTCGCGGAATGCCTGGACGTCGTCCGTCTCGCCGTCGGCGGCGGCGCCGAACTGTCGGACATCGACTTCCGTCGCCGCCAATTCCCACCAGACCCCATCGGTCGTCTGGCCGTGCCATGGCTGGGGCGATGCCGGCGGTGGAATCTCGCGATAATGCGCTCCTCCACCGTCTCCGGCCGTGCGGAAGCCTTCGGTGCGGAGCGCTCCAACCGCGGCGCGGCCGTCCGTCGTTGGGCCCCGGTTGGCCAAGCCCTCGGCGACGCCGTGCCGGAAGGCTTCAGCCGCCGTCAGAGCCGTTCTGGTCGGATCGGGCGACTGCGCCGTTGCGGCCGTGGGGGCTGCTGCGGCCCCGAGGCCACCGGCCGCGGCGACCAGGACACCGCGCCGTGTCGTCGTGGAAGCCGGCGTTCTGCTGGCTTTCATCTGCAGACCCTCCCTTGCCGTGAAGCGGCTCCATTCCGGTCCTGGCGCGGCTGCCGTGATCCGCCCGGCTCCCGGTTCATTCAGGCCCCGGGCGCGGCGGTCTGCGATCGAGCCGCCTGGCCGGACGAAATATCGAGTCGGGGAGACAAGCGGGCCAGGCAGATGAAGACGACAAAAACCAACGCGGCCGACCGTCCGATCAGCGATGGATTGGTCAGTCCGGTCATCACCCAGGCAAGGTAGATCGTGTAAATCGCCACGCAAACCAGGATGTCTCTGGATCGCACCAGCGAAATCAGGCTCCCGACAAACAACATGATCGGAATTATGCCGATCAAACCGAACTGCATCGCTGTTGCAAAGATCTGCAATTCATAGCTGTAGGGAGAGTTCTTCGATCGCACCAGCCATGGGACATAGGTGGCCAGGCCTTTGCCGAGCAACGGCGTCTCGACAATGGCGTCGACCAGGGCATATTGCTGATTTTCTCTGATGCTGTCCGATCGCTCGACCGCAGAGGAGAAGAAGCGATTCTCGACAGCGTCGACGACCGCCTGATTGGTGGCGGCAGCCCCGACCATCAACAGCGTCATGATCGTGAAGGTGACAAACAGGCGCCTGCCCACGAGCAGGGTGGCGAAGAGCACCGCAACGAATGTGGCGGCCCAGATGAATCGAGAGTAAGCAAAGATAACCGAAATTATCAACAACACCAGGCAGATGAAGAAAATGGATCTCGAGAGATCCACCTTCAGCTTCGGCGCGGTCAGCACACAGAACAGTACGACAGGAATGCCAAAATCCGGAGGCAAATTGATGCGGATCAGGCCAAATATCAAACTGCTTCGAACAAAGGTGGTGCCGAGCGTCTGCCGGATGGCGCTGTCCAGCAGGGTGATCTGCACGACTTCCAACGCGATAAGCGTGTTGGTGACGATCTTCGCGATGCTGTAGACCATAAAGGCATAGATCGCCGCCTTTATGACGAAAGATTCATCGAGAATTCCATTGGTAAGGCAATGATAAAATATCCACACAATAAATAATGTCGATACAAACGTCATCGTGTACTTCAATTGGATCGACAATCCATATGTCGAGTCGGAATAGGAAACAAATATCGCGGCGATGACCGAGACGAGGATGGCGAACAGGAGGCAGAGCGAGCCATAGTTGGGAGCGATATGGAAATCCTTGAGGATCGCATCCTTCAGGACAAACGCGGTAAGGACCAGCAACAGGGACAGCTGCAGCGCCAGAATGGCAAGCGAGTTTCCGAGGCCGAGCAGGATCGCGACAAACAGAGCGGCGACGGTCGCCCTGGCCACCATCTCCTCTCGGCGCGATCTCCGCACGGCCCCCGAGGCGCTCCCGCTATGGGCCGTCATCGACCGGATCTGATCCAGCGGCCGAAGAAGATGATCGAAAAGGCGAGGATCGGACCCAGGACAAACCCCAGAAGCGCTGCGAGAAGGACGGGCGGCTTGGTGGGGAGGCTCGACACACTCGGGGTTCCCCAGACCCGGACGGCATACTTCGTGCTTTCCTCGATCAGCGTCTTGTTGAGAACGACATTCATCAGATAGGAGCGGAGCGCATTGACGACCTCCAGATTTCCCGATTGCTGAATCCGTTTCGTAATGAAGTCGACCTGCGACTGATAGGCTTCCTCATTGGCCTCTTTGAGATAGCGGTCGCCCTCGCTGGTGATCATATCCAACACATGGGCCGCGACCTTCGGGTCTCTGTGGTCGAACGAGATCTCGACGAAATCGGTGTTCGTATCGGGGCGCAGCACGAGGTTGTTGTTCAGGTAATTCGAGACATCGTTGTCGTCGGGCGGCGCCCATGCCTGGTAGCCGAAGAGTTCCCTCAGCCACATGGAGACGTCATTGGTGATGCCGTTGGGCGCGGTCCATTCCGTCCCGTTCCAGCGGTCGGAGAAGATCAGCCTGGCGAAGTCGCCTCGCTCCATCAGGCGCTTGGCAAAGCTCGGCGTCGAGATGATGTAGATGTACTTGTCGGTGGGCTTGGTCAGCGTGCCGAGCGATATCGGCAGGGACAGCCCCAGGGACGACATCGTTGGCGGCGCCGATCCCTGGCTGTCCAGGGCGGCCGATCCGATCGTGACGGACGCCGTGTATTTCGGCGTCGTCGTCGCCAGGTAGAAGGCGGTCGCTGCCCAGATCATGACTGTGACGACGATCAGGATCGCCACCTCCGACCTTGCCGCCTTTCGTCCGCCTTCCGCGCGGGATCCGTCACTGGAGGGATGCGGCGTCTCGTCGCCCGGCGCGGAGACGCTCCGAAGCGTCAGCGCGCGATCTTTCCCCTCATGGCTCAGCATCGGCGACGGCTTCCCCGCCCCAGCTCTTGCTCACCGAAGCTCATGCCGCCCACTCCCCCAAAGCTTGTCGACATCGATTGGGCCGAGACGAGTATCGCGTATCGACCTTTGGTCCGTGCGCTGTCAAGCTCCAGGAATTCACACTGAAATCTCGGTCTCGCCGCAAATATAGAGTGGGTACTATCACAAAATCCCTTTGCCTGGCGCGGACCCGCCATGCATGAAATAGCCGTCCCGGCCGAGCGATCTCGAGGTGGAACTGACGATGGACGGACAGAAGACGCTCGTCTCGATCGTGACCGTCTACTACAACCGCGGCGACGTCGTGGCGGAGTCGATCGGAAGCCTGCTGTCGCAGACCCATCGCGACATCGAAATCATCGCGGTCGACGACGGCTCCACGGACGAAACCTATGACCGTCTGCGGGCGTTCGACGACCGGCGCCTGACCGTGGTCAGGCACCAGAACCAGGGCTTCGTCGGCTCGATCCGTGCGGCGGTCGCGCTGGCCAGGGGCGAGATCGTCGCCGTCCACGGCTCCGGCGACATCTCGCATCCCGAGCGGATCGCCCGCCAGCTCGCCGTCCTGGCGCAGCGGCCGGAGATCGGCGTGGTCGGCTGCCATGTCGAGAACCGCAATCTGCTCCGCAACACCTCGACCCTTCACCGGCCCACGGTCGGCGCCGATGCCGGCCGGCAGCTCGCCGAGACCAACTTCCTGATGCATGGCGAGGTGATGTTCCGGAAGCGGGTCTACGACGCGGTGGGCGGCTACCGGCCCTTCTTCCGCATGGCGCAGGACCGGGATCTGTGGCTGCGGATGGCCGAGCGCACCGGCTTCCACATCGTCCCCGAGGTGCTGTACACGCGCTTCGTCCGGCTCGACGGCGTCGGCGGCGGCCGCCCGGATCGCCGGGCCGCCCAGGTCCTGCTGTCGAACCTGGCCGTCCATTGCTACGAAGCCCGCCGCCGGAACGAGCCCGACCCGATCGACGCCGGCCGCTTCGAGGCCCTGATGTCGGTGCTGCTGAACCGGGAGAGCAGCCGGATCCTGGCGCTGTGCGCGATCGAGTTGGCGATCGCCGGCCGGCCGGACGAGGCCGATGCGCTGTTCCGGCGCTGCCTGGCGTCGCGCTTCCCGACCGTGCCCCTGGTCCTGTTCGGCCTGTTCAAGCTGACGCGGCTTGCCGGCAGCCGGGTGCAGGGCCGCTTCCTGCGCTTCCTGCTGACGCGCTGGTACGACGCCAAGGAGCGCCGGGGACGCCGGACTGCCCGGCAGGGTGCCGAGGCTCTTACCGCGGCGGAGTGAGGGCGCCGATCCTAGGGGCTCGGCGCGACCTCGGCCCGGGCGGCCTGCTCGGGCGGCCGGTCCGCTGCAATGAAGGGGCGCAGCAGTGCCGCATAGCGAGCGGTCATCGCCGCCTTCTCGGCCGGCGCCGCGTGGTTCTGGGTATCGCCGATCTCGGTCTCCGCCAGCGGCAGCGGCTCCGGCGCGGCCAGCGGCAGCCCGGTCGATCCGATCAGCCGGTCGGCCGCCTGGAAGAAGCCCTGCGACCGCTCCAGTAGCGGCGCCGCGAGCGGACCATGGGCATAGACGCAGGTCAGGTCCCGCGCCCGGCACAGCTCGGCGATCCGCCGCAGGAAGTCGAGCTTGCCGGGGACCACGTCCTCCGCCCGCAGGGCGGGGCCGAAGGGGGCGCGGCTCGTGGCCTGCTTCACATAGTCGTTCTCGATCACGATGTCCCGGACCGGCCGGGAGAGCAGCCGCAGCAGCGGCGCCCGGACCGCGGTCTTGAGCGTCTGCCAGTCGAGCAGCTCGCCGATCCAGGCCTCGGCAACGGGCCACCGCAGCGCCGCCGGCAGGTCGGCATCCAGCAGCCGCGGCGTCGACAGCACATAGCCGCGCAGATCGTCGGCGCGGGACATCATGTCGGCGGCCTGGATGACGACCACCGTCCGCAGCCCGGGCTCCGTCTCGACCGCCCGGCGCAGCATGTTGTAGCTGCCGGCATAGCCGAACAGCCCGGTGAGGGCGAGGTTGACCGACCGGCGCCCGGTCAGGCGGTCGAAGGTGCCAGCATCGATGGCGTTGCCGAGCGAGCTGTCGCCGACGAACACGGTGTCGAAGCCGGCGCCGCGGTCCAGCTTCTCCAGCTGATAGGCCAGCAGCGGCGCGTAGTCGGGCAGGTCGGAGAACCATTTGACCTTGACCGACAAGAGGCACAGCGCCCCGAGCAGCACCGCGGCCAGGGCCGCCGCGATGCCGAGATAGCGGAGGCCGCCCTCAGAACTGGAAGTAGATGAATTCGGAGACGTCATTGGCGAACAGCACCACTGCGACGAGGAGGGCGGCCAGGCCGACGGCGTGGACGGGGCCGAGGCGCCACAGCAGCAGGCCGCGCGCCGGCGCGACCGCGGCGGCCGCCAAAGTGGGGTGGAAGCGGGCCAGGATCTGCTGCGTGTTCGGCAGCCCCCAGACGATGGCGAGGCCGATGGCGATCAGCGCCATCGCCTTCGCGGACGGCGTGCCGATGCCGTTGAGGCCCAGCAGGCCGGCATAGACCGATCCGGCGGCGGCAAGGTCGGGCGCCCGGAACGGCACCCAGGCCAGGAGCACGGCCAGGAAGGTCAGCGCGGCGCCGATGGCGGCCGGCAGCCGGATGCCGCGCGGCCGGGCCCAGTCTGCGAACAGCCGCGCCGCCACGATATAGGCGCCGTGCAGCGCCCCCCACAGGATGAACTGCCAGCCGGCGCCGTGCCAGATGCCGCCCAGCAGCATGGTGGCGAAGGCGTTGGCGTGGCTGCGGGCCTTGCCCTTCCGGTTGCCGCCGAGCGGGATGTAGAGATAGTCGCGCAGGAAGCGCGACAGCGTCATGTGCCAGCGCTGCCAGAAATCGGCGATCGACCGGGCCTTGTAAGGCGAGTTGAAGTTCTCCGGCATGCGGATGCCGAACAGCCGGGCCAGCCCGATCGCCATGTCGGAATAGCCGGAGAAGTCGAAATACAGCTGCAGGGTATAGGCCAGCGTCCCGGTCCAGGCGGCGAAGGCGCCGGGCGCATGGCCGGCCGCCGCCTGCTCGAACACCGGCGATGCGTGCAGGGCCAGGGAATCCGCCAGCACGGTCTTCTTGAACAGGCCGAAGGCGAACATGGTGACGCCCACGGCGATGTCGCCGCCGATCCGCATCCGCGGCAGGGCGGCGAACTGCACCGTCATCTCCTTGTGGTGCAGGATCGGGCCGGCGATCAGATGCGGGAAGAAGGTGACGAACAGCGCGTAGGCCAGCGGGTCCCGGTCTTCGACCTTGCCGTGATAGGCATCGACCAGGAAGGCGATCTGGGTGAAGGTGTAGAACGAGATGCCGATCGGCAGGACGATCGACAGCGCCGGCCACTGCGCCGCCAGCAGGTCGTTGACCGCGCCCTGCGCGAACACCGCGTATTTGAAATAGCCCAGCAGCAGCAGGTCGACGCCGACCCCGAGCGCCAGGAGGGCGCGGCCGGGACGGCGGACCAACTCCATGCCGACCGCGAAGTTGAACAGGATCGAGCCGAGCAGCAGCGGCAGGTGCCCGATCGACCACCAGCCGTAGAAGGCGACGGATGCGACCAGCAGGACCGGGACGCTCAGGACGGGAAGGCCGAACCGTCGCGCGATGAAGAAAAATGCACAGGTGACCGGCAGGAAGACGAACAGGAACTCGGGTGAGTTGAACAACATCGGCTGGTCACGCCCCTCGAGTTTTATTACGGCACGCGCCGATGCCCGGTCGGCGGGCCGTCACTCCCAGTACCGCCGGTTCAGGCTGATCCGGTGCTTCACCGGCCGCGGGATCCGCACCTCGCGGCGGCCGCAGCGATAGGCGGCGAGCTTGATCGCATTGCGCAAGACGGCGCCCGGCACCGCCCCGGGCCGCAGCGTCAGGCTCTCGGCGGGATAGTTGAACAGGCGGGCATGGGCGCCGATCGCGCCGCTGTCCGGCCGGAGCAACTGTCGGCCATAGGCCATTCCGACCTCGGGATCCGCGAAGGCGGCGACCAGCCGGCCGATGGCGTCATCCGCGGCAGGCAGGGCGACCTGATCCTCCGTGATCTCCGCCTGGTCGCCGGACGGGTCCGGTATCTGGAATTGACACCCCATCCGCTGCTCCCTCTCCACCCCGGGGGAACGGTTCTCCGCTTCGGACTGGGGTCCCACACACCGCCGGCAGCCGCAGCTGCAGGTCGGTCTATCGGATTGCTGCCTTGCAGGGAAGACAAAAGAATCTTTTGGGGCTCAAAGGGAAGCTCATGGGTGCTTCAAGGGAATCTCAGGTGATACTTTAGGCGAATGCATAATATTTTATATATATGCCGTATAGCTTCGAACAGGTAGAGTCCTTCCTACGTCTGCAGCCTAGGAAAGTTGAAAGATGTACTTATCTCTTCAACAAAGATGTTTTTACATCAGACAAATGTACAAAACGGATATTGAAGACTCTTGCCGTTTTTGATGTACTCATAATGCGAATCGGCTTTCCCGCCGATGAAGGCCGAGGCAAGATTTTTTTCTCTATGCGCTCGGCCGATGTCGTATCGGCGCTGTTTTCCGTCGGGCGAGCGGCCCTGGGGGGGCGGCGGGCCAGGTCAGACTCAGGAGGTTTTCTTATGGTTGACATCCCTGGCACGGCAGGCGCCGACCAGTTGTATGGCGGCAACGACGCCGATAACATCAGTGGCTTTGGCGGCAATGACGAGTTGCAAGGTGGCGCCGGCAACGATCGGCTCGATGGCGGTGCTGGGAACGATCTCCTCACCGGCGAGCAAGGCGCAGACCGGATCATCGGCGGCGCGGGCATCGATACCGTCGACTATTTCCGCCAGAACGGCATCTCGACGGGGGTGAGCGTCAATCTGGACACAGGCGCCACCGGCGGCGCGGCCGCGGGCGATGTGATCAGCAGCGTCGAGAACATCAGGGGCGCCGATTTCGCCGACACATTGACCGGTAATAACAGCGCCAACACGATCAGCGGGATGGGCGGAAACGATCGCTTGGCCGGCTTGGATGGCAATGATTCCCTCAACGGCGGTGCGGGAAACGACACGCTCGGTGGCGGGAACGGCACTGATTTCCTGGTTGGCGGGGCGGGCTCCGATAGCCTCAATGGCGGCGCCGGAGTCGACACTGTCTCATACAGTTCCGAGACCTCTCGGGTTTCGATCAACGTGTCGAACGGTACGTTCGGAGGCTCCGCAACCGGCGACACGTTTATAGGAATTGAGAATATCATTGGAACTACATTCGCTGACTACATTGCCGCCGATGCTGGAGCCAATCGTCTGACTGGCGGTAGCGGCAACGATATCCTCCGTGGTTTTGACGGAAACGACACTCTCTACGGCGGGAACGGCAATGATGATGCGAATGGCGGGGCGGGCAACGACTACGTGAATGCAGGGGCCGGCAACGATTCCCTCAGTGGCGCCGGCGGCAACGACAATCTCTACGGAGCCGCCGGGAATGATTGGCTGGGCGGGGGCGCCGGTGCCGACCGGCTGAATGGCGATACCGGCATCGACACGGCGAGCTATGCGGGCTCGACGGCTCGAGTCGCCGTGATCCTGGCCGACGGTACCGCCACCGGCGGCGACGCCGAAGGCGACACCTTCGTCAGCGTCGAAAACCTCACCGGATCCAGCTTCGGCGACTACCTGGGCGGCAATGCCGACGCCAACGCCCTGAATGGCGGGGCCGGCGACGACGGCCTTTCCGGCAAGGGTGGCGCCGACCACCTCAACGGCGGCGCCGGCGTCGACATGGCCGACTACATCGACTCAGCCGCCGCGGTCACGATCGACCTGGCCGTTGGCACCGCCAGCGGTGGCGACGCCGCCGGCGACACCCTGATCAGCATCGAAAGCCTGCGCGGCTCCGCCTTCGACGACACCCTGACCGGCGACAGCGGCGTCAACCGCCTGTCCGGCCTCGACGGAGCCGACACGCTGCATGGCGGCGACAGCAGCGACACGCTGATCGGCGGCGCCGGGGCCGATGTCCTGGACGGCGGCCAGGGCTTCGACACCGCCTCCTACGACACCGCCGCCGCCGGCCTGACGGTCAGCCTGGCCAACGCCGCCCTCAACACCGGCGATGCCGCGGGCGACAGCTTCACCGGCATCGAGAACCTCACCGGCAGCAGCTTCAACGACACGCTGTTCGGCGACAGCGGCTCCAACTACCTGATCGGCTGGGGCGGCGACGACCGGCTCGACGGCGGGGCCGGGGTCGACATCCTGGTCGGCAGCGGCGGCGCCGACACCTTCGTCTTCTCCGCCGCGTCCGAGACCATCGTCGGCGACCCCGACCGGATCAACGACTTCTCGCAAAGCCAGGCCGACAAGATCGACCTGGCCGGCGGCTCCGGCAGCTTCATCGGCACCGCGGCCTTCACCGGCGATGCCGGCGAGGTCCGCTTCGAGGCCGGGGCCACCGACACCCAGATCTACATCGACAGCAATGGCGACGGCACGGCCGATGCGCAGATCCGCCTGATCGGCGTCGTCACCCTGACCGCCAGCGACTTCGTGCTCTAGCCGGCGCCCCGGGGCCGTCTGCTTCGGACGGCTCCAGGGTTCGGATCTTCGCCAGGCGAGCAGCCCGAAGGCGGCGGGCCAACCAGATTTCAGGAGAGACTCATGGCAATCATCAATGGCACCGCCGGAAACGACGTCCTCCCCGGCACCGCCGGTGACGACACGATGAATGGCTTGGACGGAGACGACGCGCTCTTCGGCCAGGCCGGCAATGACATCCTGAACGGGGGGGCCGGAAACGACGCCCTGGTGGGGAATGAAGGCGCCGACCAGTTCAACGGCGGCGCCGGCAGCGACCGGGTCGATTATGGCCAGTCGGCCGCGGCTGTGACCATCGACATCCTGGCCGGCACCGCAAATGGCGGGGAAGCGACCGGCGACACCTTCAACAGCATCGAGAATCTCGTCGGCAGCCAGTTCGACGACACCCTCCTCGCTGACAATGGCGTCAACGTCCTGCAAGGTGGGAACGGGAACGACGTCATCGGCGCCAGGGGTGGAAACGATCTCCTTCAGGGCGCTGACGGCAATGATTCCCTTTTCGGAGACGCCGGTGACGACCAGATCTCCGGCGGAGTCGGCGATGATGCCCTGGTCGGCGGCGCCGGAGCCGACATCCTGGATGGCGGCGACGGCAACGACCGTGTCGACTACGGGCAGTCGGCCACCGCCGTGACCATCAACCTGGCCACCGGAACCGGCTCCGGCGGCGATCCCGATGGCGACACCTATATCAGCATCGAATCCGTCCTCGGCAGCGCCCATGACGACGTCCTGACGGGCGACGATGGCGCCAACCAGCTGCTGGGCCGGGCCGGGAACGACACCCTCAATGGCGGCCTCGGCAACGACACGATCGGCGGTGAAGCCGGCAATGACACTCTCGTTGGTGGCGCGGGAGCCGACGCACTGAGCGGCGGCGATGGCATTGACATGGTCAACTATCGCACCGAGAGCGATGCCAACCAGGGCGTCGGCGTCAATCTGGCGACTGGAACCGGCACGTCCTGGGCCGCTGGCGACACCTACACCGGGATCGAGAACGTGTCCGGCACCCGGTTCAACGACAGCATCGGCGGCGATGCCGCGAACAATCTCCTCCTCGGCAATGAGGGGGAGGACACCCTCGTCGGCGGTGCCGGAGACGACATCCTGGTCGGCGGCAGCGGCCAGGGGGCATTGGGCGGCGGCCAGTTTGGCAACGACGTCTTCAATGGCGGGGACGGCATCGACACCGTCGACTACAGCCGGGAAGGTCAGCTGCAGGGCGTCGGCATCAATCTGACCACTGGCGTGACCGGCGGCCAGGCCACAGGCGATACTCTGACCGCCATCGAGAACATCACCGGCACAACCTTCGGCGACAACATCAGCGGCGACGCCGGGGCCAATGTGCTGAACGGCCAGGACGGCGACGACGTGCTGGAAGGTGGCCAAGGAGCCGACACCTTGATTGGCGGCGCCGGCACCGACCTCGCGGCCTATGGCGGCACGGCCGGGGTGACGGTCGACCTGGCCGCGGGCACGGGTTCCGGCGGCAGCGCCGAGGGCGACACGCTGAGCGGGATCGAGAACCTGAACGGCACGACCTTCGACGATACCCTGATCGGCGCCGCGGGCGCCAACACGCTGAACGGCGGCGTCGGCAATGACACGCTCACTGGCGGCGCCGGAGCCGACCGGCTGAATGGCGAAGGCGGCAACGACACCGTCGACTACAGCCGGGAGGCCCAGCTGCAGGGCGTCGGCATCAATCTGACCACCGGCGTGACCGGAGGCCAGGCCTCAGGCGATGTGCTGGTCAGCATCGAGAACGTCATCGGCACGACCCTCGGCGACAACATCAGCGGCGACGCCGGGGCCAATGTGCTGAACGGCCATGACGGCAATGACGTGCTCCAAGGCGGTCAAGGGGCCGACACCCTGATCGGCGGCGCCGGCATCGATCTGGCGGCCTATGGCGGCACGGCCGGGGTGACGGTCAACCTGACCGCGGGCACGGGTTCCGGCGGCAGCGCCGAGGGCGACACGCTGAGCGGGATCGAGAACCTGAACGGCACGGCCTTCGACGACACCCTGACCGGTGCTGCGGGCGCCAACACGATAAACGGCGGGCAGGGCGGCGACATCATCTATGGACGGGACGGCGACGACCTGATCCGGGGCGAGGACCAAAACGACACTCTCTTCGGCGACGCCGGAACCGACACCTTGACCGGGGACAACGGCGACGACTATCTCACGGGTGGTGCCGGGGCCGACGCGCTGTCCGGCGGCACCGGCATCGACACGGCGAGCTACACCACCTCCGCGGCCCGCGTGGCGGTGATCCTCGCCGACGGCACGGCCACTGGCGGCGACGCCCAGGGCGACACCTTCAGCGGCATCGAGAATCTCGCGGGCTCGAACCTCGGCGACTATCTGGGCGGCAATGCCGACGCCAACACGCTGATTGGCAACAACGGCGATGATGGCCTCTCCGGCAAGGCGGGGGCCGACCGCATCGACGGTGGCGCCGGCATCGACATGGCCGACTATCTCGACTCCGACGCCGCGGTGACCATCGACCTCGCCGCCGGCACCGCCAGCGGCGGCCACGCCACCGGCGATACGCTGATCAGCATCGAAAGCCTGCGCGGCTCCGCCTTCAATGACACGCTGACCGGCGACGCCAACGTCAACCGCCTGTCCGGTCTCGACGGGGCCGATACGCTGCATGGCGGCGACAGCAGCGACACGCTGATCGGCGGCGCCGGGGCCGACGTCCTGGACGGCGGCCAGGGCTTCGACACCGCCTCCTACGACAACGCCGCCGCCGGCCTGACGGTCAGCCTGGCCAACGCCGCCCTCAACACCGGCGATGCCGCGGGCGACAGCTTCACCGGCATCGAGAACCTCACCGGCAGCAGCTTCAACGACACGTTGTTCGGCGACAGCGGCTCCAACTACCTG